>Ga0209723_1000326_pt1 | contig 91985 bp, 72 predicted proteins | sample BiotimSIPDNA_2_FD_185750 | JGI IMG/M metagenome (GOLD analysis project Ga0209723, IMG submission 185750) | Anaerobic biogas reactor microbial communites from Washington, USA - Biogas_R2 time_0 SIP DNA (SPAdes) (version 2) | ecosystem: Engineered > Bioreactor > Anaerobic > Unclassified | place... | reverse complement strand
CTTGCTTTTAATTAATTTTACTTCTGTATTCATTTCTGACAGTTTTTGGGGTTAAACATTTATTTGTTTTCTCTAAATTCAAATATAGTTTAATCCCTAACTGTCAGATTAAGTCTTGACTAATTCATCGAACTGAAGAAAGAGTAATTCTATTTCAAATCTTTTGCGGCCTCCATGACCAGGCCTGCATTAACTGCCACATCATCTGTATCAGTATTTACGTAGATAACCTGTCCCTCTGGTCTCTTTGACAGCCCATAATGATATGACTTGTCATAATACTCAAGGGTGATCCTTATTGCTGTCGGGTAATCACCTCTCTTCAGGGCTTCAAGAGCCTCCCGGGTACGGTCGTTTCCCAGTCTTTTTGAGATTTTCATTACCGATGCCATTATCTGTTCAACCGGGAATGATGTGTACTCTTCCAGCAGCCTGGGCATACGTGTTTCCATGCTCATCATGAGCGCCACTACCGGGGCGGCCTTCATCCTCTCAAAGAAGCAGTCCGGCATAAATACTGAGCCAATGTTGCGACTTTCATCTTCAAGCCATATATGGTTCTTCTCATCATGTAACGAGAGATCATCAAAGAGAAGGTTTGCAAAGTGTTCGGAGGATGGCTGCGGTGGCTGTCCCAGTGCTCCAAAGGCGGAGCCCCTGTGTGAGGCCAGCTCCTCGAGGTCTGTCACCTGCGCGCCGGCGGATTTCAAATGACCAAGTATACCGGTCTTGCCGCTGCCGGTAAGGCCTCCCAGTATGATGTAATTTCTTTTCCCGGCCAGGAATGTCAGAATATGATTACGGTAGGCTTTATATCCACCCTCAAGGAGCACCGGCTCAAGGTCTCCGACTGAGCACAGCCATGCGATGGCGGCGGAACGCATGCCCCCTCTCCAGCAGTAAAGAAGCAGCTGACCGCCTGAAGCAATATCCATAGCTTTCCGAAGCTTTTCTGACATTGCAGGTGCTGCGAGGTCAATACCGTGCAGCAGTGCCCTGGTGCGGCCCTCTTTCTTGTAGAGGGTGCCCACCTCAGCTCTCTGGGCATCGTCAAAAAGAGGGATGTTGACAGCTCCCGGGATATGCCCCGCAGCATATTCGCCTGGTGATCTCACATCAGCAACGGGAAGGGTCTTCCTGAAATGCAGAAATTCGCCGGCAGGGATCTTGCTAAAGTTCAGAATCATAGATCAACGGGGCTTGTGATACCTGTCAATGACCCGCCTGAGTTCCTCAACGGTAACCGGCTTGGCAAGCAGTTCCTTCATGCCTGTCTTTTCTGCCTTAAGCCTTGTCTCCGGCATGTTGTCAGCAGAGAGAGCAACTATCTGTGTATCACCCGCAAATCCCAGTATGGTCCGGGCGGCCTCAAACCCGTCTTTCTCAGGCATTATGAGATCCATCAGTATCAGGTCATAGGATGTGTTGCGGGCTTTGTCTATAGCTTCATCAGCGTCTGCAGCATATTCGGCATTGACGCCAAGCACCCTCAGGAGCGAGCCAACTACCTTACGGTTAAGATAGTTGTCGTCCACAACCAGGATTACCGGCACCTCTGACCTGTCAGATCTCAGTCGTGCGCTGCTGCCGCCCAGAGCGTGGAAGTGCTCCTTGAGCACATTCATCAGGTCTTCTGCTGCAAACGGTTTGACGAGGAGATGGTCAATGCCCATGTCAACGCACCTGGCGTAATGTCCCCTGGGATCCCTGGAGGTAAACATAAGCACGATATGTTCGGAGGTGAGGCCTTCCTTCATCAGGGCTTCAGCCACCTCAAAGCCGTCAGATTCAGGCTCGTCGAAGATAACCAGGAGGATATACCTTGCCGTTTCGCTCTGCAGGCTGGTTTTTATCTGTGAGACAGTATGCTTCTGGAAGCTGGTAACGGAGACGGGCAGGCCTACCCGGTGCATGATGCTCAGGAAATCATCATCACGGCCCCGGGTGCCTGTCAATACGAGGGTACGTATCTCTGCCGGATCAACATATCTGCTGAGGTCAATCTTTTTGGATATCTTTTCATTGAGATGAACAGTGATTGTAAAGGTAACCTTAAGTCCCTTCTCGGCTCCTGATGCATCTTTCACCGCAGGACTCTCTGCCTGCAGTTCTCCGCCCATAAGCTCTGTGAGCTGCCTTGCAAGGATAGGCCCCAGTCTCAGATCCTCGGCCCATTCGGAGCGTTCGCTCAGTGAGGAAATATAGTCGCCGAACAGCTTTTTGATCTCAGCCCTGGTATATGTATTGCCGGTATCAGTGAGCGTGAATGCCAGGGTATATCTGTTGCCTTCTGATTGTTTCACGCGGCATTCAAGCCTGATCTCTCCTGTCTGTGTTCCCGCTACCGAGTTGCTCATCAGGTTGGTGATCACCTGTCGCAGCCTGTATGGATCACCTATCAGGTTTTCCGGCACGGCCTGGTCAATCTTCGATTCAAAACTGACAAAAGATTCGGGGTTCTGACGCCTGATGAAATTCATGCAGTAGGCCACCTCTTCCCTTAGACGGAAAGGTATCTCGTCAAGGATCATCTTGCCTGTCTCCATTTTTGACACGTCAAAGATGTCATTGATGATGTTCAGCAGCAGATCGGCCGAGCGTCTGAGCAATCCGGCAATCTCTTTTGATTCCGCGGGCAGATCGTCTGCCCTGTTTAGCATCTCCGTCATCCCCAGGATACCGTTCAGGGGCGTGCGTATCTCGAAGCTCATGCGGGCCAGAAGTTCTGATTTGGCAATGTTTGCGTCAGCCTCCTGCCGGCGTGCCAGCTCAAGGGATGTGATGTCTATCAGCGCTTCCAGTGTCTGGCTGCCTCCCTCCCATATAACGGGAATGGAGTTGATAAACACTATCTTATCGCCCCCTGGGGCGGGAAGCCTGATGACCCTCCCCTGGCTGAACTCTCCTGCAATGTCACATGCATATTCATTGCGTGACAGATCGGGCATCAGCCTGCCTTTCATGCCGGCTTCGCTCTCCAGTGAAAAGAGTGCAGCGGCTTTTTTATTAGCCCTGAGTATCTCCCTGGACTCATTGTAAATGATGAACCCCACGGGCATCTGGTCAAGAATTGAGAGAAGGCTGCTTTCAGAACTTCTCTTCTCTTCCAGGCTGCGTGATTGTTTCCGGATAAAACCGCGGAACAGGAGTATTATGGAAAGTATGGTTAAGAAGGTCAGGAGACCCAGGATGAGAGAGTTACGAATAAGATACTTGCGGAAGAACTCCTTGGGTGCCGAGAAAACCAGCCCGAAGTCAAGGCCAAAAATGTTCACCGGATAGTATGAAGAGAGTATCTCCACCTCCTCTTCCTCTCCCTTGATGGAGTGGTCCAGCCGTCCCGCCATTCCTTCTGCAAGAGACCGGGTGAGGCGGTCAAGATGTGAGTAACCGGAACCTGAGCCATGGTTGTCAAACACAACGTTACCGTTATCATCAACCACCCATTGCCATTGGTACTGTTCGAGGTTGTACTTATTGAAAGTGCCCGAAAAGAAACGATTAAAGTCTATGGTTATCACCAGGTTGCCAAGCACCATTCCATCCTTGAGAACAGGTTGGTAGTACTTGTACCTGTCACGCTCGCTCTCGAGCCTCTCTGTCTCATATATGGCTGGCACGGTTTGCGCCCGGTAGGAACCGTCGAGCCACGAATTTCTCTCCTCGTCCTTGAAAAGGGTATAAACATCACCGTCAATGTTGTACAGCATAAGCCCCACTACAATCTCATCATACCTGGAATAATAGAGCTTCATCTTTTCCTTGGCCCTTTCGTTTATTTCAGGATTAGTAAAAAAGAGGGCTATATCATCAGAGAAATCAATCTCGGCCAGGTCGCTGACAATATACATGCTTACATTGTCAATGTCGGACCCTGCTATCATTACCTGCCTGTCAAGCAGTCTGTTGGCATACTCAACCTGGTTCCTGTAAAGGCTCAGGTAGAACAATACCGTGATTATCATCAGCAGTACAAATGCGATATATGCAGCCAGGAAGGTTCTTTTCATTCCGGATATGTGCCTTAAGGATAACGCTTATCTGTACTTTTCATTGTCCTCAAGCAGCATGCTCAGATAGCTTTTGTATCGCCACCACTCCACTTCATTTCTGGACACTGCCTCGCGCACGGCACACCCCGGTTCATCCAGGTGAAGGCAGTTATGGAACTTGCATCCTGCTGACAAGCTGAAAATCTCAGGGAAGAAATGGTAAATTTCGCGTCGGTCAAAGTCGATGACACCGAATCCCCTTATGCCCGGAGTATCAATTATATAACCCCCTCCGGGAAGGGGGTGCATTTCAGGAAAAGTGGTAATATGCTTCCCCTGTTCATGATAATCGGACAGAGGGGCAGTCTTGAGTGAGAGAGAGGGATTGAGCCGGTTGAGAAGAGTGGTTTTGCCAACCCCTGAATTGCCGGAGATGAGGGTTGTCTTGTCTCTCAGCATCTCCTCAAGTAGGGTCAGATCAGTATCTTCTGTTGCTGATATCATAATAACCCGGTAGCCTATCTCCCCATAGACGCTTTTAATGCGGAGGGCCTGTTCCATATCCGCATTATCATAAAGGTCCGTCTTGTTAATAATAAGCACTGAAGGAATCCGGTATGCTTCTGCGGTGGCCAGAAAACGGTCAATGAACTCTACGTGGGTGACGGGCATCCTTATCGTAATCACCAGAAGTGCCTGGTCAATGTTTGCCGCTATGATCTGTGATTCCCTGGAGAGATTTGACGCCTTACGGATGATATAGTTTTTCCGGGGAGAGAGTTCCACGATAAGGCCTTCGTCAATGTCTATGGTTACATGATCCCCTACAGCAACCGGATTGGTTGTGCGTACGCCACTGACCCTGAAGCGGCCCCTGAGTACGCATTCATGGATATTACCCTCCTCATCACGGACCCTGTAACGGCTCCCTGTTGATTTAACCACAATCCCCTGCTTCAGTCCATTCATCATGCTACAAAAATAAAAAAGTGATGCCCCGTTTTTCCTGACATCACTCTTTTTATTTCCTGTTGGTTAATCCTAGTCAATACTCTGCCGCCATAAGGAAGAACGGCTTCATCTCAAAGTTTGAATAATAGGGCCTGAGCCTCTCTGTATTGTAGTACTCGGATACCTTGACAATTTTCTTGGACGATGTCACAACGTCGATGGGTACATTATCATACCGACCGTTTTTCAGTACCACAAGCCTGCCATGAATTCCCTTCATGATAAGGTCCAGGGCAAGGTTGCCATAAGCCATGGGCACTATTGAATCCACAGCGTCAGGATCACCTCCCCTGACCATGTATCCAAGTTTCTGGTTAATGATATTAATGGTTTTTCCTTTGTTGAATTTGGCTGTGTGATTCTTTATCTCCACTGACACGAGGTCACCTATTCCTCCCAGCTTGGCATGGCCGTAGGCATCGCGTTCACTGTCCTGGAAGATCATTTCTCCGCCCTTGAACAATGCTCCTTCTGAAATGAGGACGATTGAATAACGACTTGGGTTGGAATTCCGGTCTTCAACCAGGAGTTGAGTAAGCTGCTCTATATCAAACTTATATTCAGGAATAACACATCTGTTGGCGGCCCCGGCCATGGTTGGGAGCATGGCAGTGAAGCCGGCATATCTGCCAAAAACCTCGAGGACCATGATTCGTTCATGTGATCCTGCTGAAGTACGAAGGGTGTTGGTCATCTGAATGGTGCGGGTAACACAGGTGCTGAATCCGATGCAGTAATCTGTCCCGGGTACGTCATTGTCCATCGTCTTGGGTATTGCCACCACTTTTACTCCCTGCTTATAGAGATGAACCCCGTAACTGAGAGTATCATCACCCCCGATTGGAATCAGATAATCAATACCAAGCCACTCCAGGTTCTTAAGCACCTCGGGGGTCAGGTCATTGATATCATTTTTGTATGTATCCTTAAGATGATCAGGCACATTCTCCTTTGACACGTGGCTCGGCCTCGTGCGTGAGGTGTGAAGATAAGTGCCTCCCGTTCGCCCCGCCCTGTTGACCATATCATCCGTGAGGACCTGGAAGCACTGGCTGTTGTCCGCCTTGGGATCCCTGATGATCTCAAGAATACCCGCCCAGCCACGTCTGAGTCCTATAACCTTGTAACCTTCCCTGTTCGCCCTGATTGTCACGGCCCTGATTGCGGGATTAAGCCCCGGGACATCGCCTCCGCCGGTCAGGATACCAATCACTCCTTTGATTTTCTTCTGGTTTGCCATCTTGAATACTCTGTTTAAATCAATTTATATGCAGGCGGTAAATGTAGAATATTTCAAAATCATATCAAAAAGGTAACATGGCACTCCTTTAATTTTTTAATATTTTTGACAAAAAAGTAAATGGATAAAACAGACAGGGACTTGCTGACAAGGTATTCGAAAAATGCATCCGTGATGCCATTGAAATAATTGAATCTTTTGAATAAGGGATGAACAGGGTGGTTATTACCGGAGGTACCGGACTGATTGGCTCACATCTCAGTACACTGCTTGCCGGTGAGGGATGGCATGTTGTTCATCTCACCCGTGGAGGCACAAAAAGAAAGAAATATGAGTCGTTCCACTGGGATCCTGACAGTGGCTATTGTGACAGTGATGCTTTCATGGAGGGAGATGCAATAGTTCATCTTGCAGCATCAAACATCGGTCGGGGCAGGTGGACCAAAGCACGTAAGAGGGAAATAATCCGAAGCCGTACAGTTACCGGTGAACTCCTGTTTAATAAGACCATCGGGGCAGGCATCACTCCGTCAGTATTCATCACAGCCTCAGGAGTAAACTATTACGGATCAGAGATCTCCGAAAGGATATTCACTGAGTCTGATCCTCCGTCAGAGGATTTTCTGGGTGAGACTTGTCGGCGGTGGGAAGCGGCTGCCGATCCGTTCCGTGAGGCGGGCGTAAGGGTTGTCAGGCTAAGAACGGCTGTTGTTCTGGCCCTGTCAGGATCGGCATTGAACAGGATAACCGCCCCCGCCAGGGCGGGGCTAGTAGTGAAGCTTGCTCCCGGAAACCAGTACTTTCCGTGGATACATATTGATGATCTCAGCAGTATCTATCATAAAGCGCTGACAGATAATACGATGTCCGGGCCGTACAATGCTGTCGCACCACATCAGGTAACACATGACATGCTGATGGGGGAGGTGGCCCGTCAGAAACGGCTTCCGAATTTTCTGCCACATGTGCCTGTATGGTTTATGCGGGCCGTTCTTGGCGAGATGTCAGTTATCCTTACCACCGGAAGCAGGATCTCTTCTGACAGGCTCTCAGCTACAGGCTACCGCTTCAGGTATCCTGACATATCGTCTGCCCTCAGGGCATGCTGATAACCTGAACGGTTATTGAATCTTTTGCCGGTAAAAATTCAGCCCCTGCGTGATATAACTTCAAGTTTTTGTATATCAGCAATTTCGATGGTCCGGCCGTTCGCTTTGATAATGCCGTCACGCCTGAATTCTGAAAAAGTCCGGATCACATTGGCGGAACTCATGCTGATGAGATCAGCTATCTCTTTCCTTGAAACCGGCAGTTCAAATATCCTGGATTTGAATATCTCATTTGAAAAATAGAGAAGCACATAAGCTATTCTTCCGGCCAGGTTTCTCTGTCTTATTTCCAGGCTCAAAGAGATAATATTTTCAGAGGTCTTTGATAAAAGGGAGATGAGGTTAAGTGCAAACCTGCCGTTTCGCAAAATAAGCTGCCGGATCAGATCAATCCGTACACAACAGACCACTGAATCTTCAAGCGCAGAGAGTGAATACCTGTACCTCTCCTCGTGAAAGGCATTGGTGTTGCTCACAAACTCAAGGGGCCGGGTAATGGTTATGATCTGTTCTTCGCCTTCATTGGTGCTCTTGTAAAGTTTAACCAGACCGGTCTTGAGGTACTTGAAATCGTGTATCAGGTCGCCCTCGCGGTGTATGATCTCGCCCCTGGCATAGGCCCTCTCCTCCCTGGCTTCACACACGATGTTAATATCCTCATCATCCAGGCTGGAAAATACAAGCTCCCTGAGTTCGCACGAGAGGCAGGAGCATGATTTCTTATTTGTTTTGACAACAGTGGTCATGAGCATTACAAATTTAAAACAATCCGTCAATTAATTCGTTCACCTTTCCTATTTTTGAGCAGGGGCAACCAATACCGGCAAAGAGATGATCTACAGTACGGACTACCATGTGCATACACTATACAGCGACGGAAGGCAGGAGCCCGAGGCATATATTGAGGCAGCGCTGAAGCTTGGTCTGCGTGAGATAGGATTTTCAGACCATCTCAATCCTGACGGAGGTTCGCCGGAGTGGTGCATGAAACATAAGAGTCTCCCCCGGTATGTGGAACATCTCCTTCAGCTGAAGGAAGAGCATGAGGATATAGCCGTCAGGATGGGTCTTGAGATTGATTACCTGCCAAACAGGGAAGATGTGACTGACCGCATTATCAGCTCCTATCCGTTTGATTACATAATCGGATCAGTCCATTACCTGGGAGATGAGACGGTGGATCTCGGCCCGGAATTTTATATGGGAAAGGATATAGACCTGATATACGAGAACTATTTCAACCTGGTCTGTGAGGCTGCATCAACCGGTTTATTTGATATCATGGGCCACCCCGATCTTGTGCGCATCCACCGCTATCACCCCGAGGCAGACATAACTCACCTTTACAGCATGTTGGCTTCGGCCTTTGAAATTCATAATGTTGCTTTCGAACTGAACACCAATGGCCGGAACAAGCCTCTGCATGATTTTTACCCTGACAGGCATTATCTTCAGTTGTTTGCCGAACACGGTGTCCCTGTATGTGTCAATTCGGATGCTCATTTTCCGGAGAGGGTAGGGCAATATTTCCCTGAGGGATATGATCTCCTTCAAAGGGCCGGGTACAAACAGATGGCTGTGTTCGCCAACCGAGAACGGTTTATGATACCGTTCAGGTAGCGTCACACCTGATTGCTGATTCCGTGAATTTCATTGCCTGTCAGGGACATCCTGGTATAATATGGCAGGGGTACGGGAGATGTCAGACTGCATTCATGAGGTGTTCGACGAGTATGCGGACACCTATAGCTGCCAGGATTATTCCTCCTATAATCTCAACCCATGATCCCAGGCGGCTGCCAGCCGACTTGCCAATGCGTATGGCAGTCATTGATGCGAGGAAGGTGACAGCGCCTATGATCAATCCTGCAGTCCATATCTGAACTCTGAGCAGGGCGAAGCTTATCCCCACCGCCAGGGCATCAATGCTTGTTCCCACGGCCATGGTGAGCAGTACATGCCAGCGGCTGATATCCACAGGCATTCTTTGTGTCCCGCCTCTGAGGCCGCCTGTGATCATCCTGATTCCAAGTATCATCAGCAGTATAAATGCCACCCAATGATCATACCTTTCAACGTGGCCGCTTACCGTTGACCCGAGAAAGAATCCGGCAACGGTCAGTCCGCCCTGGAAAAAGGCAAGCACAAAAGCTATTTTCATGGCATGTCTGAAACGGATCTTTGACTCCACCACGCCGCATGAGAGTGATACGGCGAAACTGTCAAAAGAGAGGCCCAGGGCTATTGCTGTTATAGTTATCAGGTCCATAAACAAAGGATGGGCGCAAAAATAGTAATTATTGCTATTTTTACCACCCTGACCTACGGTATGAGATTAGTTGTCCAAAGAGTTAAACGAGCATCTGTAACCATTGACGGAAAGGTCTGTTCATCCATCGGCAGCGGGCTGCTGGTGTTTGCCGGGGTGGAAGATGCAGATATATCTGAGGATGTTGACTGGCTTGCCTCCAAGGTTGTTAACCTGAGGGTTTTCGATGACAACAACGGGGTAATGAACCTCTCGTCCATTGAAACGGGAAGTGAGATAATGGTTGTCAGCCAGTTCACTCTTCATGCCTCCGTCAGGAAAGGCAACAGGCCGTCTTATATCCGTGCAGCCAGGCCGGAAAAGGCAATCCCTCTTTATGAGTCATTAATAGCCCGTATAAGGGAGCTGACGGGCAGGGATCCTGCTACAGGGGTCTTTGGCGCAATGATGGATATCGAGTTGGTGAATGACGGCCCCGTTACAATCATTATAGACAGCAGGAACAGGGAATGACGGAGAGAGAGCTCAAGAGGTCTGTGCTGACGGTCACTGCCTTTGCATCATTCCTGACGCCCTTCATGGGATCGGCAGTTAACCTGGCACTCCCCTCCATAGGTGAGGAGTTCAGCCTCAACGCTGTCACGCTAAACTGGATAGTGAGCAGTTACATGCTTACCACATCCATTTTGCTCCTGCCGGCGGGCAGGGCCGGAGACATACTTGGCCGCAGAAAGGTATTTACTGCCGGAATGGTTGTCTTTACACTTTCAATGATTCTGCTCACCTTTACTCCCGGCATACGGTGGCTGATAGGTGTCAGGATTCTGCAGGGCGTTGGCGGAGCAATGATGTTCGGCACCAATATGGCAATCCTTACCTCTGTCTTCCCCCCGGGCGAAAGAGGCAGGGCAATGGGAATAAATGTAACTGCAGTGTATGCCGGGCTGGCCTCAGGCCCTTTTCTGGGAGGATTACTGACAAGATACCTGGGCTGGAGAAGCATTTTTGCATTGCTCATTCCAATGGGCATACTCAGTCTGATTCTCATACGCAGCCGCATGAAAAAGGAATGGGCAGAGGCCAGGGGAGAGCGCTTTGACTGGCCCGGAGCTGTTGTCTATGGATTTGCCATGGCTGCACTGATGTACGGTTTTTCAAAGCTGCCAGACCTCCGGGGATGGATCATTACAGGCACAGGCCTGTTGCTTATGCCTCTCTTCATCCTCAGGGAGAAAAAAGCCGTTCACCCGCTCTTTGACATTACCCTCATCTCCGGGAACAGGGTTTTTGCCTTTTCAAGCCTCGCCGCACTCATTCATTATGCGGCCACAAGCGCCATAGGCTTCTTCCTGAGCCTGTTTCTGCAGTACATCAAAGATCTGGGGCCACGTGATGCGGGGTTCGTACTCATGGCATGGCCGGTGACCATGACCCTGATCTCACCCCTTGCCGGCAAGCTGTCAGACCATCACAATCCCGGAGTGCTTGCCTCCATAGGCATGGCCATCTCAACAGCCGGACTGATTATGCTCTGCTTCCTGAATGAGAATACTCCTGTAGCATTCATAGTTGTCATACTCCTCTTTATGGGAGCCGGCTTTTCACTCTTCTCATCGCCAAATTCCAATGCCATCATGAGCTCAGTGGAGAAGCGCCAGCTGGGCAATGCCTCCGGCATGCTGGGAACGATGAGAAATGTGGGACAAACCTTCAGCATGGCAATTGCGCTGATGCTGCTGGCACTATTCATGGGTCATGAAACAATCAATCCCGGCAACTATCCGCAACTGATGAAATCAATGAAAACCGGGTTCATAGTCTTTTCCTTCCTCTGCTTCGCAGGAGTATTCGCCTCTCTGGCAAGAAATAAAAGCCTTCGCAAATAATCTGATTTTTATTTGCTTTTCAGTAAAAACCACTAAATTGACCCGCGTTTGATGACAGGCGGAAGAGTTTGGTCTGAATATATACAATACTTATTATGAGCAAATTATACGAGAAACTTTTAAATCATGACTACTCGCCCGATGAGATGGGTGAATGCATCGCTGAGGCAATAAAGGCCACCGGGTCAGTTGACCGCGCCCCGTTGCTGAAGGAGATCTTTTCATTCATTGACCTTACCAGCCTGAACACACAGGACGGTGACGGGTCAATCCGGAGCTTCGCCGAGCGAACAGCCCACTTCAGGTACAACTATCCCGGTATCAGCAATGTTGCAGCACTGTGCGTCTATCCCAATTTCGTGAACGTGGCGAAGGAAGGGCTGGCTGACAGCGGTGTAAAACTGGCCGTCGTGTCAGCTTCTTTTCCCACATCCCAGACCTTTACCGAGGTAAAGGTGCTGGAGACATCCCTGGCTGTAAGGATGGGTGCTGATGAGATTGACGTGGTCATCCCGGTGGGAATCTTCCTTGAAGGAGCGTGGGACCAGGTTATTGATGAGCTTAAAGCAATCAGGGGCGCTGCCGGTGATACCACTCTGAAGGTTATTCTTGAAACAGGATTGCTGAAGGACGAGAGGAATATCTTCAGGGCATCCATTATTGCAATGGAATCCGGAGCTGACTTTATCAAGACATCCACCGGCAAAATATCAGTGTCAGCCACGCCCGAGGCTGCCTGGGTGATGTGCTGTGCCATACGCGATTATTATAATGAAACCGGCATCATGATCGGGTTCAAGCCTGCCGGGGGCATTGTGACTCCTGACGATGCACTGGTCTATTATTTTATAGTAAGGAACGTGCTTGGCCAGAAGTGGCTCACTCCCAATTATTTCAGGATAGGTGCTTCACGCCTGGCGAACAATATCCTTTCGGAACTTTATCCCGGTAAACCGGCCTATTTCTAGGATCATGGCATGACTTACGGTCCGGGCGATACCATCAGTGTTGCTGCTGACACGCTCAACATGCCTGAACCTCGGGCAGAGTTCAGCATAGGCCGTATTATCCCTGTAGCCTCACCGGAAAAGGAACTAAACATCACGCCGGGGCCAGCCTCTGTACCCGGACCCGACTATCTCTCCGTGATCAGGCGCATGGAGGGCCAGCCCAGACCCCCGCAGATTATCAATACTGACATAAGCTTCATCCTGCTGTCTTTATCACTGCTTATTTTCACCTTCCTGGCCGTCTTCGGACGAAGGAGCTTTACAAACAGCTTCTCTTCACTCAGCTTCAGGAAACCCGGCGAGACAACCCTGCCGGGGACATCAGAAGTCTTCTCCTGGCCCCCCCTCTTCAGGAACCTGTTTACTATCATTGTCATCAGCCTGTTTGCTGCAATCTCCCTCATCACCACCGGAGCTACAAGCCCGCGGATCCCCGGCGGTATTGCGGGACTGACAGCCATACTTGCCGGCTCTTTCCTGGCTGCCCTGCTAATCAGACATCTGACATGCATGGTGGTGGGCGCCATGTCCGGACTTAAAAATTCCTTCCGTGAGTATATGAACATAGTTTACAATACATGGTTTGTATCCTCAATCATACTGTTTCTTCTTGCCCTGATCATCCTTTTTGTACCCCTTAACAATACACTTCCAGTCATAATTGCCGGCATTATAGTTGTTTTTATAATACTTATTATCAGAGCCTTAAGGCTGCTTGTCATTTTTCGCATCAGGCATATTTCGTTATTTTATTACATTTTGTACCTTTGTGCCCTTGAAGTCCTGCCTCTACTGGTCACTCTTAAAATACTTGGTGTTTTTTGACCGGAAGCAGGAACGCGGAGGTTGAACCAAAAACTTAAGGCTTTGAAAATAAGGAAGGTATTAGTGTCGCAGCCTGAGCCAAACAATCCGAAATCACCATATTTCGAGCTCGCAAAAAAATACAATCTGAAGATTGACTTCAAACAGTTTATTCAGATTGAGGGGATCTCTGCCAGGGACTTCAGGCAGCAAAAGATCAACCTTGGTGACTTTACTGCAATCATCTTCACATCCAAGACTGCCATTGATCATTACTTCAGGATTTGTGAAGAGATGCGGGTCGTGGTTCCGGAAACAATGAAGTATTTTTGCATAACAGAAAACGTGGCCTTTTACCTGCAGAAATACATAGTATACCGCAAACGCAAGATTTTTCACGGAAAAGCCAATTTTGAGGATCTCATTGACGTGATAGTCAAGCATAAAGAAGAAAACTTTTTCGTGCCGTTGTCAGACCCTCACAAGTCAGACATCCCCGATCTGCTCAAGAGTCATAAGATCAGGTACACCATTGGCACCATGTATCGCACTATAAGCCGTGACTTTGATTCAAGCGAGCTTGATTATGATCTGCTGGTGTTCTACAGTCCTTCCGGCATCAAGTCGCTGAAGGAGAACTTTCCCTCTTTCGTGCAGGGCGACATAAAGATAGCAGCCTTTGGCCCCACAACGGCCGAGGCGGTCACCAACGAAGGTTTCAGGCTTGACATCCAGGCACCTAATCCCAAGGCCCCTTCCATGACCATGGCTCTTGACTGTTTCCTCAAGGAATATAACAAGAATAACAGATAGCTCAGGAAAGAGATATTATTTTTGCGGAAGCATCCATCCTTCAGGATTGATGCTTTCTCTTTCCTTATGATACAACGGGTGGCATCATTCAAAAAAGACGAGAGACTGTGCGGTGTCAGGGCCGTCAGTGAGCTTTTCGAGGAGGGCCGTACCCTTAATGTCCGTTCTCTGAGAGTGATATACAGGATCATGCCGGCCGGCAATGATCTTAAGCCTGTCAGGGTGCTTATCTCTGTACCAAAGCGTCATTTTAAAAGAGCTGTTGACCGCAACCTGGTGCGCCGGCGTATAAGGGAAGCGTGGAGGAGGAACAGGGAGCCACTCCTGGTGCACCTCCGGGAGAAGGGCAGTAGGGCTGACATAGCCCTTATCTGGACAGATACCATTATAAGATCATACGATATTACCGAAAAAACCATAAAAGAGGTGATAACAAAACTGTCAGGGCTTAAATATTAACTTTGTGAAAACTTAATTCATGAGCAGCATAAAAAGGAAAAGGATAATGATAATTCCGGCCATGGCCATTGCGGCCCTTATTACGCTGGGATTTCTTATGGGAGGACAGGAGAACAAAGACTTCAGGCTCACCAAAAACCTTGATATCTATATCTCCCTCTTCAGGGAGCTGAACGCATTCTATGTTGATGAAATAGATCCTGAAAAACTGGTACACAAAAGCATCAACAGCATGCTTTCAACCCTTGATCCCTACACGGTTTTCTACCCGGAAGAGGATACCGGTGACCTTGATTTCATGACTACAGGCAAATATGGCGGATTTGGATCACTGATACGCAAATCAGGCGACTATATCCTGGTCACCAATGTATACCAGGGATTCCCGGCTGATAAAAGCGGCATCAGACCGGGAGACCTGATGATAAGCATCGACGGAAAATCGCTCAGGGGAGTCTCCTCGGACAAGGCCTCCGACATGCTCAAGGGCGAGCCGGGAACAGAAGCCGAAATCATAATAAGAAGAAACGGAGAGGATATTGTAAAGCGGGTCAAGCGCGAAAGGATATCTATCTCAGCAGTCCCCTATTACGGGATGGTTGATGAAAATACCGGTTATATAAGGTTTACCAATTTCACCCAGAACTGCATTTCGGATGTGCGGCAGGCGCTGACAGACCTGAAGGATAACCAGGGAGCCGGGGATCTGATCCTCGACCTGAGAAATAATCCCGGCGGCCTTGTGGCTGAAGCTGTTGAGATAGTGAACCTGTTTGTCAGACCGGGTCAGGAGGTGGTGAGCACCAGGGGCCGGGCCAAACAGTATGATGCTGTCTTCCGTACTACAAAAAGCCCGGTGGCGCCTGATATGCCACTGGTGATTCTAATCAACAGGGGATCAGCCTCCGCATCAGAGATAGTGGCAGGTGCCATACAGGACCTTGACCGCGGAGTGATAATCGGGGAACGTTCATATGGCAAGGGCCTGGTGCAGGTAGCCCGGCCACTAAGCTATAAGGCACAGGTTAAGATGACTACCGCCAAATACTATATCCCCAGCGGAAGATGCATACAGGCCGTGGACTTCTCACACCCAAATGAAGACGGAAGCGTGGGACAGATACCTGATTCGCTCATCAGCACATTCAGTACCAGAAACGGCCGGCCAGTAAAGGACGGAGGCGGAATTATACCTGATATCGATGTGCCTTCCGATATGCTCAACAGGTTCGCCGGCGAACTTTATGTTCAGAATATGATCTTTGATTTTGCAACCCGGTATTACTGGACACGCCCGCAGCCATCAACCCTTGACAGCCTGAAAATCACCAATGAAGACCTGCAGGAGTTCAAAACATTCCTCTCCGAACGGAATTTTACATACAAGACAGGCTCTGAAAGCCTTCTCGAAGAGCTGGCAGGAACTGCTGCTGAAGAGGGGCTGTATGAAGCCAACCGTGAGGAGCTGGAGAAGCTGAAGTCAGGCCTGAGCCATACTCTTGACAGGGATATGGATCTCTACAAAAACGAGGTGACAGAGCTTATTGAATCAGAACTGGCCGGCAGGTACTTCTATGACCGCGGAATGGTAGAGTATTCCATCAGCCGTGACTCCCAGATAAGGGAGGCTGTCAGGATTGCCGGAGAGAGAGACCGGTATATATCACTGCTCAGCGCTCCTGACAGTATCTGAAAACCTGATCCCGGCAAATCAGAACAGCTCCTTTTTCCAGATGGGAAGGCGCTCCTTCACCATCTCAAGTGCATGCCTGCAGGCACGTGTTCCATGATCTCGGTGGCCCGATGTTACCATGATGAAAAGTGATGCCTCTCCGGCCCTGACCACCCCCGTGGAGTGGAGAATTATTACTGACCTTACATCACTGAAGGCGCTTTTAATGGTCCCCGTGATCCCGTCAGCCTCTTTAACAACCATCTCATCGTAGGCCGAATATTCTATCGCATTCACTCTTTTCCCGTCAATCTCATCGTCGCGAACCCTGCCGATGAAAATTGAGACTGCCCCCGTGCCGGCATCATCATTGCCCAGGGTCAACAGTTCGGAAATCAGAAGAGGTGTTATCGGCCCCCTGACCAGATACCTGTTTTTCATTCGTTTATGATAAATTTATACCAATCGGTTATAACTATTTATCTCATTTGCTGTATGAACCCTTCACCCTCCCTGAAACGGGGGCAATATTGCAATTATATCATTATTATTCAGAGGTGCATCTGCCTTGAGCAATTCCTTGTTCAAAGCCATTCTGAAGGGTATTTTGCCCAGGGCAGGGTATTTTTGAATCAGCTGATGGCGCAGATCAGCCGTATCTTCTGCAGTCAGCAGTTCTTCATTTTTCCCGGTCGTCTCCCTGGCTGTTCCGAAATAGAGCACTCTTATCTCCTCTCCCATTGTCAGTGAGCCTCCAGCCAGTTATTACCCGTACCCGTATCCACTTCCAGGGGTACTTTAAGCTGCGTGGCGCCCTTCATCTCCTCCTTCACAATAGCAGCAAGCGTTTTAACATCATTGTTTTCAACCTCAAAGATGAGTTCATCATGTACCTGCAATATCATCTTTGCCTCAGGCATCTCCCGCTCCAGCCTTGAAGCAATCCTCACCATTGCAATCTTGATGATGTCAGCAGCGCTTCCCTGAATGGGAGCGTTTATGGCGTTACGCTCGGCATTGCCCCTCACCACCTGGTTTCTTGAATGAATGTCAGGCAGGTAACGGCGCCGGCCGTACATGGTTGTGACATAACCCTGTTCCCTCGCCTTCCGTATACTCTCATCCATGTATGCCTTAACTCCCGGATAGGAACTGAAGTATCCGTCAATCAGCTCTTTGGCCTCCTTCCGTCCGATGGTCAGCCTTTCTGACAGGCCGAAGGCCGAAATGCCGTAAATGATTCCAAAATTGGCAGTCTTGGCTCTGGCGCGCATCTCACGGGTCACTTCGGGAACAGGTACTCCGAAGATCTTTGAGGCGGTGGCAGCGTGAATGTCCTGACCTGACATGAAGTCGGATATCATCGCTTCATCACCACTCAGATGAGCCATCAGCCTCAGCTCTATCTGTGAGTAGTCGGCACTCAGGAATATCTTGCCCGGAGCGGGGATGAATGCCTTCCGTATCTCCCTTCCCTCTGCATCCCGCACTGGTATATTCTGTAGATTAGGATTGGTGGAGCTGAGCCTGCCGGTGGAGGCAACAGCCTGGTTGTAGGTGGTGTGTATCCTTCCTGTTACCGGGTCAACAAGTTGTGGGAGAGCCTCCACGTAGGTTGAGAGCAGCTTCTTCAGGCCCCTGTATTCCAGCACTTTGGATATAATTGGATGCTTCGCCGCCAGGCGTTGCAGCACCTCCTCGTCAGTACGGTATTGTTTGGTCTTGGTAAGCCTGGCCCTGTCATCCAGGCGGAGCCTGACAAAGAGTATATCTCCCAGCTGCTTTGGCGAGGAAATATTGAATTCCTGGCCGGCCAGAGAGAATATCTCCTGCTCAAGGCTGATCAGCGTTTCCCGGAGGGTGACGGCGTAGTTCCTGAGGACACTCTCATCTACCAGCACTCCCTCGCGTTCCATTGATGCAAGCACTCTTATGAGTGGCATCTCAATTTCTCCGGCAAGAGCCTCAAGCCCCTCCTTCCTGAGCCTGGGCTCAAAGTGATTCATGAGCTGCCATGTCACATCGGCATCCTCCACAGCATACTCTGTGATCTTCTCCTTTTCCACATCCCTCATTGTGCGTTGCCTTGGACCACGTTCACCGATGAGTTCCTCTATGCGAACCGGCTCATAACCCAGGTACCTGGAAGCCAGAAGATCCATATTGTGGCGCATGTCAGGCTCAAGCAGATAGTGGGCCAGCATGGTGTCAAAGAGCGCTCCCCTGATGTTAATGCCATAACCGTAAAGTACCTGTATGTCAAATTTGAGGTTTTGCCCGGTCTTGCGTATTTTGCTGTTTTCAAACACGGGTTTCAGAGGTTCAAGCAGCGTCAGTGACTCTTCTCTTTCCGGAGGTAGCCATAGCAGTGTTCCGCTTCCTTTTTCCCATGAAAATGCAATTGCAACAAGCTGGGTATTCAAAGGATCAAGGGAGCTGGTCTCGGTGTCAAAACAAAAATCTTTCAGCCCGGCAAGCGTCGAAGCAAGTGTTTTTACTTCCGCTACAGTTTCAATCAGGGTATAATTATGGGGTGTATTGGCAATATTCGCCTTCAGGCCGGTTTCCTCTGCAGCTGACTCGCCGAAGAGTTTACCCTGGGCATCAGCGGCAGGCTGCTGAGGGGCAGCAACCGGGCTAACGGTACCCGCCGCCGGGTATCGTATGGTACTTTCCATCACATCTGCAGCCTCTGTCTGTTTGTCATCCCCGCCAGGAAGACGTGATGCCAGGGTTCTGAACTCCAGCTCCTCGTATATCCTTCTCAGTTCGGAAATGTCAGCATCACTTCTGTGAAAATCAGTATGCCTGAAGTCTACCGGCACATCCTGCTCGATGGTGGCCAGCCTCTTTGAGAGCAGAATCTGCTCCCTGTTTTGCTCAATAATCTCCTTATGGCGGCCTGAGAGGGCAGATGTATTGTTGAGCATACTCTCTATGCTTCCGTGTTCCCCGATGAGCTTACAGGCCGTTTTAGGGCCTATTCCGGGGGCCCCGGGGATGTTGTCCGAGGTGTCTCCCATGAGCCCGAGCAGGTCAGTGATATTTGAGGGAGGAACACCATACTCCCTGACAATTTCATCACGGCCCCATATCTCCGCTTCTCCTCCTGACCGTCCCGGCCTGTACATCATAACATTGTCAGTCACCAGCTGTGCAAAATCCTTGTCGGGGGTCATCATGTAAGCGGTGAAGCCCTCTTCTGCCGCCTTGCGGGCAAGTGTCCCGATAACATCATCAGCCTCAAAGCCGGGGACCTCTATCACCGGAATGCGATAAGCCTCAAGCAGCTTCTTGATCCATGGAACCGCTATCCTGATGTCCTCAGGAGTAGCGTCACGGTTGGCTTTGTACAGAGGATAGATCTCATTCCTGAAGGTGGGCCCGGGCGGATCGAAGATAACGGCAATATGTGACGGTTTCTGTTTCGATAGCAGCTCCTGCAGTGTGAGCAGAAACCCGAATACTGCTGATGTGTTCATCCCCTTCGTGGTTACCCGGGGATTTCGGATAAATGCATAATATGATCTGAAAATCAAGGCATATGCATCAAGGAGAAATAGTCTCTTGTCGTTTTCCTGTGTCATCATCAGTTGTCTGATGCGTACCACTCAGCATAAGCGGTAGCTGTTTCATATAACCTGACGCTATGCAGGAAAATTCCCGGAGGAACCATGCCCGCAAGCCTGGAGGCAACATCAGAAACCAGATTCTCACAGGTGGGCTGGAAGGGCGAGACAATCACGTTGCTGAAATGTTTGCGGTAACTCTCAATCATCTCTGCCGGAGCCTGACCTGAAACCATCAGTGAATGATCAAATTGGTCAACTACCTGGTCATGTACAATCTTTTTCAGATCGCCGAAATCTATCACCATTCCGTTCCTGGGACTGTCCGGATCATTCTCCGGTTCTCCGGCAAAGGTTACATAGAGAATGTATGAGTGACCATGTACATTACGGCACGGGCCGTCATAATTCCACAGGGCGTGGGCCATTTCAAAACGGAATTCTTTTGTTACCCGGATAAGGGCCATTGTTGCAGTTTTTTGGTATCTGCAAAAATAAACTATTTAAACCGATTTTTGTTTGCCTGCATATTTCAGCATGATAATTGTACGTTTAAATGTCTGACATATGAATAAAAGCGTATCTTTGCGGCCAATACATTAGAAACCAATGAATAATAGCGAATTATTGACGATCCCATTCCTTGCAGGAGAGAGCTTCAGGAAACACAGCCGGAACAGGGCAATGGGTTTTGTGGGAGAGGATGTTATCACATATTATCAGCTTGAGGCCAGGATAATGTCTGTGATGAGGCTTCTTGAGGATTATTCTGTAACAGCAGGCGACAGGGTGGCAATACTCAGTACCAGCATGCCTAACTGGGGAGTTTCTTATTTCGCCGTTACCATGATGGGTGCGGTTGCTGTTCCCATATTGCCCGACTTTACGCCGGGAGAGATAGCCAACGTGCTGGAACACTCCGGCTCAAAAGTGCTTATAGTATCTGATAATCTGTCACATAAAGTTTCAGGGTTTCATTCTGATACCCTGGAGACAGTGATTGCTGCTGATGATTTCAGAATTATCTCGGGCTCAAACGGCAAGAGCTTTCATGCAGGTTCGGGGCCTTCAGGAAAATACAATGTGGCAGAGGAGGATCTGGCAGTCATCATCTATACTTCAGGCACCACTGGCAAATCAAAGGGTGTGATGCTCACGCACAGGAACATCTGCTTCACAGCCAGGCAGGTAATGACAATCCAGCACGTGGTGGAGAGCGATGTCTTTCTTTCAATTCTTCCGCTTTCGCACACCTATGAGCAGACCCTGGGACTGGTTCTTCCGGTCTTCAACGGGGCAATGATATGGTATCTGCGCAAAGCTCCCACTACCTCCGTGCTGCTGCCGGCATTGAAGGAGGTAAGGCCAACCACCATGCTTACCGTTCCGTTGATAATGGAAAAGGTCTACTTTGGAAAAATTGCGCCAACATTCAATAAGAGCAGGGTAATGGCATTTCTTTACAGAATGCCTCCTTTCCGCCGTCTGTTCAACAGGATTGCCGGCAAAAAAATATACGAGGCGTTCGGCGGCAGGCTCAGATTTTTCGGTATCGGAGGAGCAAAGCTTAATCCTACGGTGGAACAGTTCCTGCTAGACGCCAGATTCCCTTATGCAATCGGTTATGGTCTGACAGAGACTTCTCCACTGCTTGCCGGAACAGTAGTAGGCACCTGCCGGCTTGGCTCCACCGGACCGGCAATGGAGGGTGTTACACTCAGGATCAACGACCCCGATCCGGTCACCGGCGAGGGAGAGATTTGGGCCAGGGGGCATAATGTGATGAAAGGTTACTATAAAGATCCGGCTATGACCGCCGAGGTGATAACACCTGATGGCTGGTTCCGCACTGGCGATCTTGGGGTTATCGGGCGCAACAACTACCTGAGCATAAAGGGCAGGCTGAAAAATATGATAGTAGGTGCAAGCGGTGAAAATATCTACCCTGAAGAGATAGAATCAGTCATCAATGATTTCGGACATGTGATTGAATCACTGGTGGTACAGCAAAAGGGCAAACTGGTTGCCATGGTTCACCTGAACCTGGAGGAGCTGCAGGCAAAGTATGCCCAGATGAAGCATGATTTTACTCAGCAAGCCGAACAGATCATAAATGATTACCTGACAGAACTGCAGAGATATGTCAACTCAAAGGTCAACAGGTACAGCCAGCTGCAGCTCGTGGTATACCAGCCGGAGCCTTTCCAGAAGACCGCCACCCTGAAGATCAAGAGATTTCTCTATTACTGATCACTCCGCCACAATAGTGAACTGTGAAGTTCCCCCGCTATATCCTGAAGGATAAGGTATTTACTGTTTTTTTGCTATTTTGCGGCCAAATTGAACTCTGATGTCAAACCGGACAAAAGCCCTGCTTCTTATCTTTTCCATCCTGATCGTTGATCAGGTTGTAAAGATCATCATTAAGACAAATATGGTTATTGGCCAGGAGATTCCTGTTCTGGGCAACTGGTTCAGGATACATTTCCTGGAAAACAACGGGATGGCCTTCGGGATGGAATGGGGCGGCAAAACCGGCAAGATTGCTCTTTCCGCCTTCAGAATGGTGGCTATAGCAGGTATATCATGGTACCTTGACAGCATAATTAAAAAGAACGCCCACACAGGCCTGATCCTCTCTGTAAGCGCCATCATTGCCGGGGCAGCAGGCAACCTCATTGACAGTGCATTCTACGGCATGATCTTCAGCGAGAGCTGGCATACTCCGGCTGTGCTTTTCCCGGAGGGAGGCGGATACTCCTCCTTCCTTATGGGCAGGGTTGTGGATATGCTCTATTTTCCGATAATTGATACCAGCTGGCCCGACTGGTCGCCTTTCAGGCCGGGACAATCATTCATATTCTTCAGGCCGGTATTCAACCTGGCTGACACATCAATCACTACCGGGGTTCTGGCTATTCTTGTCTTCCAGAAGAAATTCCTGGGAGAACACCGGTAGACTAAAAAGTTCACACTGGCCGATTATTGCCCTGGCTGAGCATTGATTAACATGTTACAGCCTCAAAAGAACAAATAGTTCCGCAATTTGTCTTATTTTTGATATCTGTTCCATCATCAGCGGATGGCAAGCCTTTCAGACATAAAGCGACCGGTTGCGGCAGAGATGCGTGATTTTGAATCTTACTTCAGGCGTACCCTGCAAAGTGACATACCCTTCTTTCATGTCATACTGAGCAACTTTATCCGCCGCAAGGGCAAGCAGATGAGGCCATTGCTCGTCTTTCTCACCGCCAGACTCAATGGCACGGTCAATGAAACCACTTTCATTGCTGCCACTTTCATTGAACTGCTCCATACGGCCACACTGGTCCATGACGATGTTGTTGACGATGCCTCCGAGAGGCGAGGCCTGCCTTCCATAAACGTACTGTACAATTCCAAGATAGCCGTACTTGTGGGTGATTACCTGCTGGCACAGGGTATGCTTATTAGCGTTGAGAAGCAAAGATTCGATATGCTCGGTATAGTGTCAGATGCGGTTAGGGAGATAGTGAAGGGAGAGCTGGTGCAGCTGCAGAAGACACGCAAGCTTGATATCAGGGAGGAAGACTATTTCAGGATCATCCGGATGAAGACCGCGGCCCTCATATCAGCATGCACAGCCTGCGGAGCCAGCTCGGTGACGGAAGACCGGGAGACCATAGCCCGGATGAAGGAGCTGGGAGAAAATATTGGCGTTGCGTTCCAGATAAAGGATGATCTCCTTGACTATACCGGGAATGGCCTTACAGGCAAAAGGGAGGGTAATGACATCAAGGAAAAGAAGATCACACTGCCGCTGATTCATGCCCTTAGGGAAGCCGGTCCGCTTGAAAGACGTCATATACTTCGACTTCTGCGTAACAGGAAAAAGGGCCGCAGCGAGATAAGAAGGGTAATTGAATTCGTCAGGAAACATCGGGGACTTGAGTACGCGGAATTGAAAATGAAGGAGTATTCAGACAGGGCTATCCGGATCCTGGATGATTACCCTGACTCTGAAACCAAATCGGCGCTTATTGAATTCGTAATATTTTCAACACTAAGGGGAAAATGAAAGACGTTAACCGATTTCTTTCACTTGGCACATATGCCATCGCAGGAGTATCACGTGACCCGAAGAAGTTCGGACAGGTCATGTTCAAAGACCTGCGCAAAAAAGGGATGGACGTGGTACCGGTCAATCCCGCCGCCGATATGATCGACGGGGTAAAATGTTATAAAACCGTAGGGGACCTGCCTGAAGAGATCAGGGGGATCATCTTTATGACACCGAAGGAAGAAACCCTCTCTGTGGCAAGGGAGGCTATCGGACACGGGATAAAGGATCTATGGATTCAGCAGGGGGCAGAAACAAAGGAGACAATTGCCGAACTGGAAAAGGAAAATATTAACCTGATCCATAACCAGTGCATCCTCATGTTCTGGAAACCCGATGGCATCCATTCCTTTCACCGTTTTCTGAAGAAAATCTTCGGGGGGTTGCCCGCCTGACCGGAAATTTTCAATTCTCGTGAAGCAAAAAAGGCAGATAACAGGCTGTTACCTGCTGTAATTCTGCATTTTATGACGAGAAGAAAATACTATTGTTCCACGTGGAAAAAAATCATTTTTTAAATTTTTGAACCAGGATAGCGGCTTTTTTCCTTCCTGCAACCCTTTCCAGCTCCGGCAGGGAGGCTTCTGAAATTTTTTTCACCGAACCGAATTCTTTCAGGAGAAGTTCTTTGGTCTTCTCCCCTATGCCGGGTATTTCATCCAGGATTGACCGGTTCATGACCGAGCTGCGTTTTTCCCTGTGGAAGTTTATGCCGAACCTGTGGGCTTCGTTCCTGAGTTGCTGGATTATTTTCAGGGTTATGCTGTTCTTATCAAGATAGATAGGAACTGAATCACCGGGAAAATATATCTCTTCAAGTCTTTTGGCTATTCCTATCACCGTTATTTTCCCTCTCAGCCCAAGCGCTTCGAGGCTCTTCATGGCCGAGGAGAGCTGTCCCTTGCCACCGTCAATGACCACCAGCTGAGGCAGGGACTTCTCCTCGTCCAGCAAGCGCCTGTACCGGCGGTAAATAACCTCTTCCATTGAAGCGAAGTCGTCCGGTCCGGTGACAGTTTTGATGTTATAATGCCGATATTCCCGGTTACTTGGCCTGCCGTTACGAAAAACAACGCATGCCGCCACCGCTGATTCACCCTGTATATTGGAGTTGTCAAAACATTCAATATGAACCGGAAGGACAGGCATATGAAGATCATTCTTCATCTTTGCCAGGTTCTTTTCTGTTCTGGTTTCCCTGGATTGTTCAGCGGCTTTCTTTTCCCTTTCCAGCCGGAAAAAGAGTGCATTCCTTGTGGCCAGCTCCAGAAGCTTGTGCCGGTCTCCTCTCTTTGGAACTAAATATTTTACGTTATCTATCAGAATATCAGGCATAAAAGGAACTATTATCTCCGGTGAGTCACTTGATACCCTGTGTCTGATCTCGGTGACAGCAGTTGAAAGGAGTGATTCCCTGTCTTCTTCCATGCGCATCTTAAGCTCAACGGACCACGATTGAACGATAGCGCCAGAAACAACCTTCATGTAGCTCACGTACATTGAATCGCCATCAACTGAGCATCCAAAAACATCGACATTCCTGACGGAACTGTTGACAACCACTGACTTGCTGCGGTACTTAGCCAGCTGATCCAGCTTTTCCTTGATTTTCTGGGCTTCTTCATACCTCAGTTCGGCAGCAAACTGCTTCATCATTGACTCAAGGTAGGCGGTTACTCCCGACAGATCACCCTTAATAATCTCCTTTATCCTCTCTATCTGCAGGTTATATTCTGTTTCCTCAATCAATCCCACACAGGGAGCCTTGCAGTTCCCCATGTGATACTCAAGGCATACCCTGTATCTTCCATCGGCAATTGATTTTTCTGTCAGCGGGAGGGAGCATGTGCGTATCTGAAAGAGGTGTCGGATAAGCTCAAGCAGCGTTTTTACAGCCGGTACCGAGGTGTAGGGACCATAGTAGGAAGAGCCGTCAGGTATCAGTTTACGCGTCAGGAAGACTCTCGGAAAGTGTTCATTCTTAACACATATCCACGGATATGTTTTGTCATCCTTGAGCATAATGTTATACCGTGGCTGGTGCTTTTTGATCAGGCTGTTTTCCAGAAGCAGTGCTTCCGATTCATTGTCAACCACTATATGGCGGAGATCTGTGGCGCGTGAGAGCATCACACGTGTTTTGCCAGACTGGTTACCGGTGAAGTATGAGGCAACCCGTTTGCGCAGGCTGCGGGCCTTCCCGACATACAGGATGGTCCCTGTAGCGTCAATGAACTGGTATACCCCGGGCTTGTCTGGCAGTGTTGATACAACTGATCTTATGTTATCTGTCTCGCGCAAAACTCTTTGTCTGCTAATCTTATAACACTTGTGAGAAGGACAAATTTAATAAAAATAGTGGAATGGCCGATTTTTTCAATATACCTATAGAATTGATAATGAGCACATTAATTTCATTATAAGAGTTGCCTGGAGAGTGGCAGCCAGCGGTTTTCAGCCATTAAGGTAATGAAACTGGCCTGAGCAGGCTTTTGCTAAAGGATTTGTCAGCGCAGTTCCGTCAGGAATATAATTAACCTGTGGAGCCTGCAAAGGTGGCAATAACAGTACTTCCTGATTTTCCTTCTGATGTTTTATGCCGGCTAACCTGTCAGGAATGACAATCAGGTACGGTACTTGTCGTGTGGGTTTGGCACGAACAGGGGTATATGGCGGAATGCAATTCCGTCGAACAGTCCCCTGTCGCTGATTTTAAGTTTTGGTATTACCAGCAGTGCCATGAAGGAGAGGGTCATAAAAGGAGCGTCAAGTCTGCAGCCCAGGCTTTTAGCTGTTTCTGAAAGGGTTTCGTAGCGTGCAGCCATTGCAGTAACAGGCATGTCGGACATTATTCCGGCGACAGGCAGTTTCAGTATGGCTTCTCCATCTTCTGATACCACTGACATTCCACCGCCAGCATCCACTATAAGGTTTATTGCGGCCACAAGATCACGGTCATTGGTACCCACAGCTATAATGTTATGGCTGTCATGGGCCACAGATGAGGCTATGGCTCCCTTTTTCAGTCCGAATCCTTTAATAAATGCCACAGCCGGAGGTTTGTCATTATATCTTTCCTTCACTACAATTTTCAAAATATCATTATCTGTGTCAGGCATAACAAAGGGTTCATCGCCTGTCCTGACAATCTCTGAGTCGGTCAGCAATTCACCGTTTCTGGCAACAATAACATTGATCTTTTCTCCTTCATTGATAATCCTGATCTCATCCTGTAAAAGCCGTGTGCATTTAAATTTATTTACTTTCTGCACCTCTCCGGGTGCAAATAGTGTCCGGCCTTCATCATATACACACTGGCCGTCTATCCAGGTCTGAATTATATTCATCCTTGCCGGATCATCTGTAATTATAAAGTCGGCCGGTTCTCCCGGTCTCAGCTGGCCTGCATATATCCTGTAATGCCTGTAGGTATTTGAAGATGCTGCCCTGATAACGTTGAACAGGTCATATCCCATGGATATCAGCCGTGCCACCAGCTTGTTCATATGTCCTTTTGCCAGTGTTTCGGGGTGAAGGTCATCGGTACAGAGCATTACGTCATCAGGGTAATAGTTCAGCAGCGGGGCCAGTGTTTCCAGGTTTTTTGCGGCGCTTCCCTCCCTTATCAGGATTTTCATTCCGCCGGAAATTTTTTCGAGGGCTTCTTCAATGGAGGTACATTCGTGATCGGTGGTTATTCCGGCAGCAATATATTTTTTAAGTTCCTCTCCCGTAAGCCCCGGTGCATGTCCGTCAACCGGTACGCCTGCGCTGCGTGCTGCCTCCAGTTTTGCATGCACTTCCCCATCGTCATATATTACACCAGGGAAATTCATCATTTCTGCCAGGAATTTCACTCTTCCCTTTGCAAGCATATCGCGTATATCAGCAGACCCGATCCTGGCACCCGCGCTTTCCGATGATGTTGCCGGCACGCATGAGGGTGCGCCGAATATCATTTTCATGGGCACATTTGCTGCATTATCAAGCATGAATTCCACGCCTTCCCTGCCCAGGACGTTCGCTATCTCATGCGGATCAGCCACCACGGCAATTGTTCCATGCCTCACCGCAGCCACTGCGAAATGTGAAGGCACAAGCATACTGCTTTCAATGTGCACATGAGCGTCAGCCAGACCTGGCATGATATAGATTCCGGGAGCCTGATCGGTTTCAATTACCGACTCAATTTTACCTCCTGCAATAGTAATAGTACCCGGGTAAATGCGCCTTTTATGCACATCAATAATCTTTCCTGTAATAATCATACTATCCTGAAAAAGTGTGTTCCACGTGGAACACTGTTATTATCTCCCAAGATACATAATAAGAATTGAAACATCTGACGTACTAACCCCGCTTATCCTTGATGCCTGGCCAATTGTTGCCGGTCTGATCTTCGCAAGCTTTTGCCTTCCTTCCGTAGAGATTGATGTCAGCTCCTCGTAAGTAATTTCATCTGGTATTTTCAGATCTTCAAGTCTTTTTATTTTGTCTGCTATTCCTCTTTCTCTTTCAAGGTAACCAGAATACTTGATCTTTATTTCAGCTGCCTCAATAATTTCTTCCTTCCTTGCTGATTGGTTGCACGCAAGTTTATCATTACCCGGAATCTTTTCAACCAGATCCTTCAGTTCCACCTGGGGCCTGCTAGCAAGACCCACGGCTTTAATTTTCTGTTTTATTGTCGCTGTGCCTCTCTCCTCCAGGAAACCATTTATACCAGATGGCGAAATACTGCTATTTTTCAAAAATCCCACTATCTCATTAACCATCTCATATTTTATCCGCATCCTGTCAACTCTTTCCTCTGTAACCGTACCCAGACCTTTTGCCTTTTGCGTCAGTCTTTCATCGGCGTTATCCTGCCGCAGCAATATTCTGTATTCTGCCCTTGAGGTAAACATACGATAAGGCTCATCCACCCCCTTTGTGACCAGGTCATCTATCAGTACACCAATATATGCCTCGTCTCTCTTCAGTATGAAAGGCTTTTCCTTTCTGATCTTAAGAACTGCATTGATACCTGCCATCACCCCCTGTGCAGCAGCCTCCTCATACCCGGTGGTGCCGTTTATCTGACCAGCAAAGTATAGTCCCGGAATCCTTTTTGTCTCTAATGTGTGTCTTAACTGGGTTGGTTGAAAGAAATCATATTCAATTGCATACCCCGGCCTGTATATTTCTATGTTTTCCAGACCCCTGATCTGCTTTAGCGCCTCAAGCTGTGTTTCCAGCTTCAGGCTGCTCGCGAAACCATTTATGTAGTACTCATTCGTCTCCCATCCCTCCGGTTCAAGGAACAGTTGATGTGACTCTTTTCCGGCAAACGTCACTATTTTGTCTTCCACGCTTGGACAATACCTGGGACCACGTCCCTTTATCCTTCCTGTATATAGTGGTGAAAATTCAAGTCCCTTTCTCAGCACATCGTGAGCCTTCTCATTTGTATGCGTTATATAACAGCTCCTTTCGTCCTTAATAATGATCCGGTCATGCATGTACGAAAAACATCTTCCGTCACCATCACCTCTTTGCTCAGTCAATGCAGAAAAATCAACGCTCCTGCCGTCTACCCTGGCGCTGGTTCCTGTCTTCAGCCTTTCCACCTCAAAGCCCAGCTCCCTTAATTGCTCACTTAGTCCCTGAGATTCCGGATCTCCTGACCTCCCTCCCGGCATTGTGCTGAACCCAACATGCATTAATCCGTTAAGAAATGTCCCGTTCGTCAGTATAATTGCATCTGCCAGGAACTCAGTTCCAAAAGTTGTTCCTACTCCTTTTACCCTGTCTTTCTCTATGATCAGACGGCATGCCTGCTCCTGCCATATATTCAGGTTATCTGTGTTTTCCAGGATTTTTCTCCACTCACGACTGAACAGCATTCGGTCACATTGCGCCCTGGGACTCCACATTGCAGGACCCTTGCTCCGGTTCAGCATTCTGAATTGAATCATGGTTCTGTCAGTTACTATCGCACTGACTCCTCCAAGCGCATCTATTTCTCTGATTATCTGACCCTTAGCAATTCCTCCCATGGCCGGGTTGCATGACATCTGTGCAAGCTTAGTCATGTCCATTGTAATAAGCAGCGTCTTTGCTCCCATTACAGCGGCAATATGGGCAGCCTCACATCCGGCGTGGCCCCCGCCGACTACAATTATATCATATTTGAAGTTCATTCGGCATATGATAGGTCCAGATACAACTCTTCCATTTCTGACATTTTCTTCTTCTCACCTGCTGTACTGTCATCATATCCGCAAAGATGGAGGAATCCATGAAAAATAACCCTTCTCATCTCTGTTTTGAAGTCAGTGTTAAATTTCCCGGCATTTTCCCTTACCCTTGGTTCGCTTATGTATATCTCCCCGTTCAGGATGCTTCCTCTATTGTAATTAAATGTAATAATATCAGTATAATAATCATGTCCGAGAAATTCGCTGTTTATTTCATAAACCTTCTCGTCACTTGTTATTATGACATCAACAATGCCGGTTTTCATACCGGCATCACTGACAATTCTTGAACCTATTTTCTTAATTATCCTGCTGTCCCGCAGCCTGAATCTTTCAATATCGTAATGAAAGCTTATCCTCAACTCATTAGTACTTAAATCTCATAGTCACCTGGTTCCCGCTTTCATTATACTCAATTGTATCAGCAAGGCTTCTCATAATAAATACTCCTCTTCCATGCAGGTTCTCTATGTTTGCCGGATCAGTAGGGTCCGGTATATTATCGTATTCAAATCCTTCTCCTTCATCCGTAACAGATACTTCAAACAGGTTTCCGTCAGCAGTAAAGTCTACTGTTACCATTTTTTCAGCATTACCTTTGTTACCGTGAAGTATGGCATTGTTGACCGCCTCCACTGTTGAGATAAGTATTTTTCCATATACCTCATCCGAGATACCCAGTTTCTTTGACAATGTATCCACCAGCGTTTCTACAACGCGCAATTTTTCTACGTCTGAATTTATCGTAATGCTTTCCATTCCTGAATCCCTATCACAATTTTTAACTGACAGGGAATTTATTTGTTGCAAAATTTAGTCATTTTTTTGTAAGCCACTGCTCCGGGTCAAGTTTTTTCTTTTCCTCGTACACCATAAATTTCAGCACGGCCTTTCCTCCGTTTCCATTATCAACATATACATCACCCAGTGACTGGCCTATTTCAACATCATCTTCCGCCTTTACTGCAACGTTCACCAGGTTCTGGTAAACTGTCAGGTATTTGCCATGTCTTATGATAACAGCCATATTGGCACCCGAAATTGCAAAAACCCTTACAACTTTCCCGTTGAATACTGCCTTAGCCTTGGAGCCACCGCTAGATGTAATCTCAATTCCAATATTGTCCTCTGTCACATTCTTTAATACCGGATGTGGCTGCAAGCCAAAATGTCCGGTGATGATGCCTCTTTCCACCGGCCAGGGAAGCCGACCCCGGTTCTCGCCGAATGATTCACCGATAATCCGCATCTCATTACTCATTGGAGCGGTAGCACTTTTTCTTCTCTCCTCCTCTATCAGTCTTTCTATCTCTTTTTCTATCTGACGGGCAATTCTTCTTTTTTCTTCCAGGTCCTGTTTAAGCTGCCGTTCCTTACGGCTCAGATTATTTACCATACGTTCCTTCTGACGTTGCTCTCCGCGGAGCATCTGTTTCTGTCTTTCCTCCCTGTTCCTCAGGTCGTTTACATTCTTCCTGTCCTTTTCCAGCCTTACTTTTGTGTTGTTCAACTCATTATAAAGAGCCGCAATGGTTTCACTTTCGTTACGTCTGTATTTTGCTGTTTGTTGAATATACTTCAATCTCTTATATCCCTGGTTGAAGTCTGATGATGAAAGAATAAACGCCAGTGCCGGTGTTCCTTTTGTGGCCTTGTAGGCGCTTACTATCGCTTTTGCATACTCTTCCTTGAGGCTGTTCAGATCCTGTTCAAGCATCTCCAGAGCAAGCCGGTTAAGGCCTATCCTGTATTCAAGCAAACCTATTTCCTGACCATATTCATTGATCAGTTTCTCACGCAGATTCAGCTGCTTTCCGATCACCCTCAGTTCATTGAGGTTGTCTTTCTTCTGCGTTGCTGTCGTTTTCAGCATCCTGTCAACATACTCTATCTCCTGAAGATTCTTTTTTCTCATTTCTTCAAGCTCTGCCCTTGTTTGTCCTTTCAGGAAAGCCTGGCAGAAAACAATCATTATCAGTATGAAGGTCCCTGTTTTCACAGATTTTGCCTCGTATATGATGGCAATATTAATTCTATGTCTGAATCATATCCATATCTCAGATCATCAATCGAAAGTTTCACGTGAAACATTCTTTTTTTCTCTTCCATCGTGATCCTTGATGCATATTTCTTTCCACCCGCGCTTCTGAAGTCGTAAAAGTTCAGATAGACCTGATGACTTGTTTTACCTGCATCTATTCTCTCCCGGCATATTTTCATTTCATCTGTGCATATTGTCAGTTCTCTCATGAAGTCATCATTCCCGGATATCATTACAATCTCATTTTCTCCGTTCAAAGTAAAGTCCGTGCCTGATCCGTCTGGCATATCTCCAAAAAGAATCCTCATGATATCATCAGGTAACCCGTGTTTTTTCATGACTTCATCTTTTTTACCCGTATAGACCTTCCTGTTAAACCTGTCAATAGCCGCAATATCATTCCCGACTGCAAGCAACCTGACCAGTTCTATTCCTAAAGGTCCGCGTACCGATGCATAGAAATCACCTTTACTGTTCATACGGGCGTGGAGGCCAAACTTTCCCTCTATCTCTGTTCCCTCGAGTTCAATACTACCCCTTCTTATTTCAAATCCCCTGTCAGTAATGTTGTTATTCATCACAGTGGCAGCAACAGTGCTATAATCAACAGCAACATCGCCGGTGACCATACCTGTATCTTTTCCCTTTCTGAACGCTGCGCATCCTGACATAAACATCACCAGGGTCAGAACAATTATGATTTTTATCTCTTTCCGCATTGTTTTATCTCCTCCTTCAGGTATTCCTTCATGTTATCCTTTTCCAAAGCCATGTTCCAGTAACGGATTGCTTCTTTACAGTCGCCCAGTGCCTTCATTATAAATCCCATATGTTCCAGTAGTTCAGGATCCTGCTCTTCTCCGTCTGCAAAAATCTTTTCCATTTCGCGATGTGCATCCCTGTGCCTTCCCATTTTGTAGAGTACCCACGCATATGTATCGATATATGTTGGATTGCTTCCTTCCGTTTTCATCACTTTCTCTGCCATTCTGAGTGCCTTTTTCAGGTCTCTGTCGCCCTCGGCAAGGAAATATGCATAGTTGTTCAGTATCAGCGGATCATCCGGTGAAATCTTCAATGCCTCCTCATAATGGCTGTATGATCCCTCATAGTCTTTCATCCTGTATCTCAGGTCTCCTTGCATTGACAGTATCTGAACGCGCAGATCGGGATCGTTTCCCGCCAGTATCATTGCCTTTTTCAGTTCTGCATCTGCAACCTGGTATTCCTTCAGCTCCATGGCGGCAATCGCATAGTAAACCTTGCCTATTATGCTCCTGTTGTTCTCCCTGGAGTAGTCTGCCGCAAGGTCAAACAGTTTACCGTATTCCTTCTTTTCAGCATAGAGCACAATAAGCTTTTCCCTGAAGAAGAATTCCCTTACTCCGCTTCCGACTATTTCTTCATACCTTTTTATAGCCTCATCTGTCATCCCTGCTGTTTCATAGACACCGGGTCTTAACGAAAGTATCTCGTCATCATCCGGGTGTGCATCTTCAAGTGTAATCAAAGTTTCTGCCAGAGTTTCAGCATTACCGCTTACATATACAGAATCTGATACGATGCGCCCCGCTATAGCTATCTTTCGTTGCTTTTCGATTACATCGCTCTCGAATATTTTTTCCAGAAAACCACTTATATCAGTGTACTCTTTTTTGTAAAACTGGTTCATCATGAACAGCAGCTGAGTCTCAATATCTTCGGGGTTACTTTCAATGATTTTCCTGTAGATGCTGTCACTTTTCTCCTTCAATCCGTCCTCATAGTATATATCAGCCAGCAGGGCCTGATATCGTATTTCCTCCGGGTATTGTTCTATCAGAGCCAACGACCTGTTTGCAGCTTCCTTCAGATCATTCTTCATTATCAGTCCTGAAATCATCATAAGTGCCATATCCTCACTCAGAGCTCCCTCCCTGTCGAGAGTCCTGAACAGGGAGTCGGCCTTCTCCAGATCACCCCTTTCAGCGTACAGTCCTGCCAGTATACCGTTTACCTCCACGGCACTGCTGTCTGCCTTTAATGCCCTGTTAAAGTAAACGATGGCAGAATCCTTCATGTTATACTGTGTATAGAGCGAGCCGCACGCCATCTGATACCAGTAATTCCCCGGCTCCAGCCTGGCCGCAGTGGATGCATGCTGAAGGGCCTTTTCGCCCATGCCGGCAGATGAATACATCTGTGCAAGCTCAAACCAGGGCACGGCCCTGTTTCTGTCAAGTTCAATGCACTTTTCAAACAGTGTTGCCGCTTCATTAACGTCACCCACATATTTCTGCCTCAGGGCTTCCGCGAGAAAGTAATCATACCTGTTATCCGCACCGCGCTGCAAAAGTCTTTCCTGCGGCGGATTAACCAGTTTCCTGCTGCACCCGGAAGCAACAAGCACCAACATCAGCAATATTAATCTTCCTCTCATTTTCTTCCTGAATGACCGAATCCGCCTGCTCCTCTTTCTGTTTCGTCCAACCTTTCAGCCACAACAAGTTCCGCCCTTGCATGCTGAGCAATTATCATCTGTGCAATCCTGTCCCCGTCATTTATCGTGAAATCACTATCTGAATGGTTTATGAGTATAACACAAATCTCTCCCCTGTAATCCGCATCAATTGTACCCGGAGAGTTAAGGACCGTGATTCCGTGTTTCAGGGCAAGACCGCTTCGTGGTCTTACCTGTGCCTCATAACCTACCGGCAACTCTATAAAGAGACCGGTGGGGACAAGCTTTCTCTCCATCGGCCTGAGGGTGACGGGTCCGGCTATGAAAGCACGGAGGTCCATGCCTGCCGAGTGTTCCGTTTCATAGGCAGGCAACGGGTGACTTGATTTATTGACTATCCTGATCTTCATTCGGTTACAAAATAATTATTCAATATCCCGCAAGATTTACATTGAATACAGACTCTTCTCTTTCCGGAATTTAGCATTTGCAGGTTACACTATCCTCTTTTGAACAATAACGTAAAGAATTTGTCTTTTATCTCCGCAACGGCAAAGAAAATCAAAAGCAGCAGAGTATCAACCGCAATATTGACTATTTTGTTCTCCCCTTCAAGCAGCATTGAAACAACCAACAGCGCCACCGCCAGCACTATATAAAGGAATATCTTGCCTGTTTCAAATTTTATCGGGTAATACTTCAGGCCCACAAAATATGACACTATGACCATTGAAAGATAGCAGGCCACGTGAGCCCAGGCCGCAGCAATATAACCGAACAGGGGAACGAAGATAACGTTCACCGCCACCGTTACTGCAACTCCCACGAATGTTATCCATGCCCCGTAAATTGTTTTGTCGTCAACCTTGTACCAGATACTCTGGTTAATGAATATGCCCAGCAGCAGATAAGCCATGCTTATAATCGGCACCACAATAAGCGACTCGCGGAAGTTTTCTCCGATAAGTACCTGCACCACTTCCGGATACAGATTAATTCCCAGGAACAGTATCAGTGCCGTGATCACAAAATACTTCATCGTCACGGCATATGTCTCTTTTGCATCCTTGCTTCCTGCCTTCTCAAAGAAGAAGGGTTCAGCTGCAAAGCGATACATCTGAATGAAGAGCGACATAAGCACTCCCACCTTGTATCCTGCGCCGTAAATGCCGACGGTGGCCAGGCCTTCGGCTCCACCTATCAGTCTCCGGAGCAGGATTTTATCAAGTACCTCGTTGAGCGAACCGGCCAGTCCCCCCACCAGCAGCGGCCAGCTGTATGCAATCATCTTTGCCAGCAGTCTCCTGTCAAACACCGGTTTTATCCGCAAGATGAACGGCAGGAGGCAGACAAGTGTAATGGCTGATCCTGTCAGGTTCGCAACAAAGACATACCCCACCTGTAATCCGGGATTCCAGATTTTGTAAATCCATGTATTTCCCTTTTCCGCCAGTGCAGGGGCGAGCCAGAGGAAGAAAAAGGCTACAGCCATGGTCACCAGGACATTTATGATCTTCAAGGCACTGAAGACCATGGCTTTGTTATTGTTTCTCAACCAGGCGAACGGGATTGCGGAGAAAGCATCTATGGCCACTATCCACGCAAACATCCTGATATATTCAGGGTGCTCTTCATAACCCAGGAAGCCTGCAACAGGCATAATAAACAGTGATAGCGCCAGAAGGAACAGGGCAGAGGTTGTAAAGAGGCTGATGATGGCAGTACCGTATACCTCACCTGCCGGAGCTTTTTTCCCGGCAAACCGGAAATATGTGGTCTCCATCCCGTAGGTGAGTATCACCAGGGCAAGGACCATCCATGCATATAGTTCCGTAACAACGCCGTATTGCTCCAGGCCCAGTATACGGGTATAGAAAGGCGTCATCAACGCATAGTTCAGAAATCGCGGCACCACCGTGCCAAAGCCGTAAATGACAGTCTGGCCCGCAAGTTTGCGTATATCGTTCATGCTAAACTCTTACTGCAAATATATATCTTTGTCAATCGTAAAGTATAAGAAAATGAGGAGTTCATTACGCATCTTACTGACACTGGCAGCCGTTGTCATTATTGCCGGCTGTTCCACCGGCGCGCAAAAAAGCGTCCGTGCCCAGATAAAGACCACCGAGGGAGACATCCTTATCTCCCTGTCAGACCTGACGCCGCTGCACCGCGACAATTTCATCAAACTTGCAGAGAGCGGTTTTTATGACGGAGTCACCTTTCACCGCGTCATAAAGGATTTCATGATCCAGACCGGCGACGGATCAACACGTCAGGATACAGCGCTGTTAAATGACGATTACACCATTCCCGCAGAGATCAATGACTCCCTCTTTCACAGGCGCGGAGCAGTGGCAGCGGCACGCATGGGTGATGATGTCAATCCGGAAAGAAATTCATCCGGCACCCAGTTCTACATTGTCCAGGGCAAGGTGTACAATGATGATGATTTAGCTGCCACAATTCAGCGCATAGAATATAACCGCAGACAGTACCTGTACAACAAGGCCCTTGCCGATATACGGAAGGAAGCTGCAGAAAAGGGAGAAGAACCCAATGAGGATGAACTACAGCAGAATGCAATTGTGAAGGCATATGAAGCCATGGAAGAAGCAGGGCCATACGTGATGCCCGTTCATCGCATAAACACATATAAGACCGAAGGAGGAACACCCTTTCTTGATGGCGCCTATACCGTCTTTGGCGAAGTGCTTGAGGGAATGGATGTTGTGGACGCCATCGCCGGTACGGCCACAGACAATGGCGACCGGCCCGTACAGGATATAAGGATCCTTCATGTGAAGATCTTAAAATAGTATATCTGAGAGATGAAGGAGAGGATTGAAGAACTGGTAAAGGAGATAGAGGCTTTCAATATCAGCTGCCCGGATGAACTTGAGCAGTTCAGGCTGAAATACCTGAGCAAGAAGGGAGAGGTATCTGTGCTTTTCGAAGGATTCAGGAATGTTCCCCCGGAAGCAAAGAGGGAGACCGGACAACTGCTGAACAATCTCAAGCAGCTGGCAACCGATAAATACAATGCAGAGAAGGAACGCCTCTCAATGGCCGAGACGGTAAGCACAACAACTGATCTCACCATGCCCGCATATCCTTTCGGAGAAGGAACGCGCCATCCCATCTCCATTATACGCAATGAGATCATTGATATATTCAGCCGGATAGGTTTTACCGTCTCAGAAGGACCGGAGATAGAGGATGACAATCATGTCTTTTCAATGCTCAACTTTGCGGCAGACCATCCGGCCCGCGATATGCAGGACACCTTCTTCATTGAGAAAAAATCCGGCACCGAGTCAGACCCTCACGATGTGCTGTTGCGTACACATACATCCTCTGTACAGGTGAGGGTTATGGAAAACACCCAGCCACCCATACGCACAATTTGCCCGGGAAGAGTCTTCCGCAATGAGGCCGTTTCAGCACGTGCACACTGTATCTTCCACCAGGTGGAAGGCCTCTACGTGGCTGAAAATGTATCATTTGCTGATCTCAAACAGGCATTGCTCTATTTTGCTGCCGAGCTCTTCGGAAAGGATGTGAAGATAAGACTGAGACCATCATTCTTTCCCTTCACCGAGCCTTCGGCTGAGATGGATATCAACTGCAACATCTGCGAAGGTAAGGGATGCAATGTATGTAAGGGTACCGGCTGGCTTGAGCTTCTGGGCTGTGGAATGGTAGATCCGAACGTCCTTGAAGCCTGTGGCATTGACTCTGTAAAATATTCCGGCTATGCCTTCGGCCTGGGTATTGAGAGAGCAGCCATGCTCAAATATGGTGTAAATGACCTGAGACTATATTTTGAAAATGATATACGGTTCCTGTACCAGTTCAGGACCGAAATTTTATGAAATTCAGTAATTAATCCTCAACTTTGTCATCTTAACGGCCAGGGTTATGAAACAGCATGACTATACCATATCATTCTGTGATAAATGCGCATTTGAGAACAATTCCGTATTTCGCTTTCTGACAAGAGATGAAACTGACAGGCTTAATTTCGAGAAGGATTTCAGGCGCTACAAGAGGGGAGATATTCTTTATCACGAGGGTAACCGCATAAGCGGTTTCTATTGCATCAATTCAGGGATCATTAAGGTCTTCAAGACCGGCGTGGATGGCAAGGAACAGATCATTCGCTTTGCGCGAAAGGGAGAGATCATTGCATACCGTTCAGTGTTGAGCAATGAGCCTGCCTGCACCTCGGCCAAAGTAATTGAGGATAGCCAGGTGTGTTTTATTCCTTCAGAACTGCTTATCCAGTTCGTGAAAACCAATGCCGCGTTTGCTTTTGAGGTGGTCAAACTAACATGCCATGAGCTTGCAGAAGCGAACTCATATATTACCGATATAGCCCAGAAAACAGTAAGGGAACGTGTTGCCGAAGTGCTGCTGAGCCTGGTAAATGATTTCGGCCTCGATGATCAGAATTACCTTCGCATATCGCTTACCCGCGAAGAGCTTGCCAATATTGTAGGAACTGCAACCGAATCAGTGATTCGCCTTCTTTCAGAATTCAAGAGTGATCGGCTGATTGAGCTTAACGGTCGTAAAATCAAGATAATAGACCAGAAGGGCCTGGAAAAGATCAGCACCTGATCATTGTACAGGGCGCCAGCCGGGTAACAGATCGGTCACCGGGTTCCGTGGAATGATCCCGCTTATTAACCAAAAAGACGGACAGGCTCAGAAAAGAGTATCTTCCTTTCCCCTTACAATTCCCAGATGACGATAGGCTGTTTCCGTGGCCTCGCGGCCCCTTGGAGTGCGTTTAATGTAACCCTCCTTGATCAGGAATGGTTCATAAACCTCCTCAATGGTTCCGCCCTCTTCTCCCACGGCAGTGGCAACATTATTGATACCTACCGGGCCTCCGCGGAATTTTTCTATGATAGTGCGGAGGATACGATTGTCCATCTCATCCAGACCATGCTTGTCAATATTAAGTGCCTCCAGGGCATACCGCGTGATGTCCAGATCAATGATCCCGCTTCCCTTAACCTGTGCAAAGTCCCTTACCCTTCGCAGCAGAGCGTTTGAGATCCTGGGTGTACCCCTGCTCCTGGAAGCAATCTCAGCCGCTGCATCTTCATTGATGCTTACGTTCATAATTGAGGCCGATCTTTTTACTATTCCCTTAAGTATCTTTGAATCATAATATTCCAGGTGAAACTTAATGCCAAACCGGGCTCTCAGGGGGCTGGTCAGCAGTCCGGAGCGGGTGGTGGCGCCTATCAGCGTGAACGGGTTTAGCTTAAGCTGCACGGAACGTGCGCCCGGGCCCTTGTCAATCATTATATCAATCTGGTAATCCTCCATTGCCGAATAGAGATATTCCTCCACCACCGGATGAAGCCGGTGTATCTCATCAATAAAGAGTACATCACCATCGTCAAGGCTTGTCAGCAATCCTGCCAGATCACCCGGTTTATCAAGCACCGGTCCGGAGGTAACTTTCATTTTTACCTTCAGCTCGTTTGATATTATTGCTGCCAGTGTTGTTTTTCCCAGCCCCGGAGGCCCGTGCAGAAGAACATGATCCAGTGCTTCGCTCCGTTGCAGGGCGGCTGTTACAAAAACACTCAGGTTGTCAGTTATTCGCTTCTGTCCTTTGAAATCATCAAAGGAGAGCGGGCGCAACTGTTTCTCCAGCTCCGCATCACCGGCAAGGGTTATCTCTTTTCTCAGATTGAACTGATCGTCCATTAAATGGTTATTTGATGCGCCTGACACTGCTTTCCGGCAGATTGACCGCCACTCCGTTGATGCTTGTCTCCACGTCGTCACGGTAGGTTATGGTGAGAAAGACTTCACCAGTTTCGTTGAATTTTTTCCATGTTCTGGTCCGGAATCCGTTCTTATAATATCTCTCTTCCCTGGTTCGGCCGTTTTCGTAATAATAAAGGTGTCTGCCGTCAGGATTACCCTGTTTGTATGATCCCCTGAATCTCAGTTTGCCATCATTATAATAAGAACGCCATTCGCCGTTCCTCAGTCCCAGGAAATATTCCCCCTCCTCGGTATTGTCTCCTGTGGTGATCTTCCACTCTCCGTTCCTTTCGCCCTCAGCATAGGCTCCCTGTGCTATTATCTCGCCAGCGCGCGAATACTCGGTATAATTGCCGTCTCTTTTTCCCTGGTAGTAGTCCTCCTCCCTGAGCAGTTCCCCACCGGGGTAATACCAGCGCCATGTTCCGTCAATACGTCCGTTGTAGTATGATCCTGCCTGTTCCAGTTTGCCATCAGCATTATAAAACTTCCATTCACCTGAACGTCTGTTGTCATAATAGCTGCCTTCAGCCACCAGCACCCCGTCAGCAGAAAAATCCTTCCAGGGCCCGTTGCGGTTGCCATCAGAATCAACTATTCCCTCTGAGACCAGCACCCCGTTATCATTATAGATACGGGCATTTTTAATGGTGCCGTCAGCATTATATTCCCGGTGAATGCCCACAGGCACTTCCTCCTTGAACGGACCTGAATAGATCAGTTTTCCGGAGTCATCATATCTGTTCTTTATCTCTATCTCGGCGCTGTTGTCTATCTCGGTTCCGGTCATTTTACCGTTGTCATAAAGTAGCGTAACCAGCAGCCTGCCCCTGTCATCATACTCCTTGTAATATCCATGCAACAGGTCATCACGGTAGTTCCTCTCCGACTTTATGCTGCCATCCGGGTAAAAATCAAGCCATTCGCCCTGTTTCATGCCGGATTCATCCGTGCGGTTGATCCTTGAACGGCTGATAAGAAAATCATTGTTGTACTCCAAAAGGGTTATGATTCTTCCCTCGCGGTCATATTCACGTGAAAGGCCGTCTTTTTTACCGTCACTATACGGGATTGTCTGCTTCACTTTTCCATCCGGATAGAAAATCCTGGCAAGGCCCTCCTTTCTGTCTCCGGCATACAGTTCAGATGTATGCCTGTACAGACCGCGTACCGGATCTTTCTGATACTTTATTGAATAGCCGTTTCTTTTGCCCAGCAGGTAGCTTATCTTTTCCGTTGTATCGCCTGCCTGGTCATAGAATACCCAGATGCTGTCAAGCAGGAAGCTCGTACGTTTTCCTTCCGACTTCAGTACTCCGGTCACATAGTAACTTTTCCAGTAACCGTCAGGCTTGCCATTTTTTATGTAACCTTCGCTTGATATGTTCCCGTTAGGATATCTGAACTGCTGATAGCCGTCCTGCAGTTGTGTGTTCTGCTGCGCAGAGAGCAGCGCAGGAACAGATGCCAGCATTATCAGAATAATCTTCTTCATTTTACAAGCCCAGTTTAGCCGATATTTCAATCATTCTTCTGATAGGCACTGCCGCACGTTCAATGATTGACGGATCAACAGTTACTTCCGGCTCTTCAAATTTAATTGATTTATATATCTTTTCAAGTGTGATTAGTTTCATGAAGTTGCATTCACTACAGCCGCATGTTGAATCTTTTGGAGGTGCGGGAATAAATTGTTTTTCCGGTTCTGCCTTTTTCATCTGGTAGATTATGCCCGGTTCGGTGGCCACAATGAAGACCTTGCCCGGATCTTTTTTCACGAATGCAAGCAGACCGGAAGTTGAGCCTATATAGTCGGCCACCAGCCTTACCGGTTTCTCGCATTCTGGATGTGCAATTATTTTTGCCCCGGGATGTTCCTCTTTTATTTTCAATATTGCTTCAAGAGAAAACTGCTCATGCACGTGACATGCCCCGTCCCAGACAAGTATATCCCTTCCTGTGAGACTCTTTATGTAATTACCCAGGTTTCTGTCCGGCCCGAATATTATTTTCTCATCTTCCGGCAAGGATTCTATTATTTGCCTGGCGTTTGATGAAGTGCATGCTATATCGCTCAGCGCTTTTATATCTGCCGTTGTATTTACATAGGTTACAACTGTTCTTCCGGGATTATCAGCAATGAACTTCTCAAAATCTTCCTTTTTGCATGAATCTGCCAATGAACATCCGGCAAGAAGATCAGGAATTATTACCTTTTTTTCAGGTGATAGTATCTTTGCTGTCTCTGCCATGAATTTGACACCAGCAAATACTATCATACCTGCCTTTGTCTTTGCAGCTTCCTGCGAGAGAGCGAGGCTGTCGCCTATGAAATCTGCAATGTCCTGTATGTCGGATGTCTGATAATAGTGCGCTAATATGATGGCATTCTTCTCTTTTTTCAGCGCTTCTATCTCCTTTACTATATCGTTATTAACAATCATAATTATTATATGAATTTTAAAAATTTTATATATGATGGTTATTATATGCTGTTAATTCTGTTGAAACAATTTTACGATTCCTTTTGCAAAAATGGGAGTTAAATGATTAATAACACCTTTTCAACACATCAAAAAATATACCTTTTCTGAAATAGAATGAATTACGCATATAATTAACAATTGTTACTGTTGGTTTGTTAATGGTCATCAGGTATGCATGAGGCTGTTCCGGCCTGTTAAGATATGGTTGAAACAAAGAGTCAAATTTTGGGGAATTAAATTTTGAATTCAAAGAAAAAATACTTGCTGTTGAAAAGTGAACCGGCAATAAAAAGAGTGAACAAAAAATCAAGGCTGCGGTTACATGTTATTAACAACTCAAACTCTTTATGTTTTCTTTTCTTTTAATAATTACAGGACTATATTTGTATAAAAATATACGATCATTTTGGAAAAAATTATAATTGCCTCAGACCATGCCGGTTTCAGACTAAAGGAGAGGCTGGTGAGATGGCTGATCTCGAACAGGTATGAAGTAAAGGACCTGGGTTGTTTTTCTGAAGACAGTGTTGATTATCCCGATTATGCACATCCGCTGGCTGTTGCTGTGGAGAAGGGTGATTTTGACTATGGGATAACCATATGTGGTTCGGGTAATGGCATTAACATGGTCAGCAACAAGCATCAGAAGATACGGTCGGCGGTATGCTGGAGCGAAGAGATAAGCAGGTTGGCCAGGGCACATAATGATGCCAATGTATGTGCATTGCCGGGGCGGTTTCTCAGAGAGGAAGAGGCAATAATTATCGTGAAGACCTTCCTTACTACGGCATTTGAGGGAGGAAGGCACAAGAGACGCATAGACAAAATTCCTTTAAACGGTAGGTAGATGTTATCTGCAACATGTAAATATGGCATCAGGGCAGTGATATTCATCGCATTAAAAAATGAACCCCAAAAAAATACCGGATTAAAGGAAATTGCGGAGAAGCTGAAGATACCACAACCATACCTGGCCAAAATACTCCAGATACTGGCACGCAAGAAAATCCTGCATTCAACCAAAGGGCCTCATGGCGGGTTCTATCTTTCAGTACCACCGGAGAAACTGACTCTGATGGACATAATTGATGCCATTGACGGCAGGGATTTTTTCGACAGCTGTTATGTGACAGGAGAGAAGTGCAATCTTGACAAACCTGATGGCGGGCGGTGCATACTCCACAATGACCTGAGGGAGATAAAAGTAAGACTGGAAAATTTCTTCAGCTCAAAAACAGTGGAACAGATGGTTAATCAGGTCAGGAATGACTCACGGGTGAAGGTCTGAGTTCTGTTGTTGTATATCTCAATTAATCCTGGCGCAGCAATCCCAGCTTTTCAAATATCTTAAGAGCAATATGAGCTACCACTATTCCGGTGGCTACCCCTCCCATGTTGGCAATAAGGTCTATTGTTTCGGCCTTTCTTGTGGTGGTGAGTGTCATCTGCATTATCTCCATCAGAGCTCCGAAAAAAACGGGAATAAGCAATATGATATATCTGAAGCGACCGTTCCCGCGCCACCGGCAGGAATCGAGCAGTAACACGGCGGAAAAAAACGCGTACATGGCAAAATGCCCCATTTTGTCTATATAGGGTATGCTTAACATCCGGCCCGGCACAAGTGATTTACTTCCGGAGAGACTCAGCCACAGGATAAGCAAGCCAATAATGATACTCTTATAATACTGTTTTATAAAGAGATATATCATGCCTGGTTTTTGAAGGGGTGAAATTAACAAACTAATATTAAATCTTTTGTATTTTTAAAGTATATATTTCCAAATGGCCGGAGTTTATATTCACATACCTTTCTGCAAGAGCCTGTGTGGTTATTGCGATTTCTACAGTATTACTGATAACAGTCTCAAAGCGGCTCTTGTTCAGGCGCTCATGCGCGAAGCGTCCCTGAGATCATCATACCTGGAAGGAGAACAGGTGGAGACCATCTATCTGGGCGGTGGCACTCCTTCGCTTCTTGAGCCGGATGAGACTGCAGCCCTGCTGGAGGCTGTCAGGAATAACTTCTCCCCGGGCAAAAACCCGGAGATAACTGTTGAGGTAAACCCGGATGATGTACGTGATGGATACATCGGAGCACTCAGGAAAACAGGAGTAAACAGGATCAGCCTGGGGCTGCAGTCGTGGAATGACAAATTGCTCAGGTACATGGGCCGCAGGCATGATGCGGCACAGTCGGCACGGGCACTGGATATAGTATTCGGAGAAGGAATTGAAAATGTCTCGGCAGATCTTATCTACGGCCTGCCCGGAATGACCATAGCAGATCTCAGGTCTGACCTCGAAAAAACCCTTGCATACCCGGTAAAACATCTTTCGGCATATCATCTTACGATAGAAGATGGAACCCGTTTCGGAAAGCTTAAGAAGGAGGGGAAGCTAAAAGAGGCGGATGAAGAGACCTCGGCTTCGATGTTCGGTGTTCTTGGCGCTGTCTGCCAGGAGCATGGATTCATTCATTACGAGATATCCAATTTCGCCCTTGAGGGGTATATTTCCAGGCATAACTCATCTTACTGGAAGCAGGTTCCCTACATCGGTCTGGGACCGTCCGCCCATTCCTTTGACAGGCGTTCACGCCAGTGGAATGTCTCTGATGTAAAGAAATATATCAGGGCTATTGAAAAAGGGGAGATACCCTCAGAGCGCGAGGAGCTTGACAGGCTGACCGTTTTCAATGAGTATGTCATGACCTCGCTGCGTACCATGTGGGGCATTGACCTGCTGCATGTGGAAGAGATGTATGACAAGGAGCTGCATGATTATCTTGTAAACCTCTCTGACAGATATATCCGCTACGGACTGATGAAGAGGGAAAAAAATACCCTGATCCTTACGGACCAGGGTAAGATGATATCTGACAATATTATTGCCGAACTGCTTGCTGATCTGTGATCAGCCTCTTCCCTTCAGGGTGAAATCGCTGCTTCCTATCTTTTCACCATCAAGGTAAAGTTCAACATTGTATGTTCCCGGAATGAAATCACCTGTGTTGTCAAGGAAGATGCACATTTCGATATCAGAATTTGCATAATCCACAGCCCTGTTTGCCGAGAAGATAAGCTGTTCGCCTTTGATCTCGAAGAGATTGTCCGGGGAGGGTGTAATTACCAGCTGGTCAGGACGTACAACTCTCAGGTAGACCACCTTGTTTCCGGCTGTGGCTATGGGGTTTTCCCGGAGGGTGAAGCAGACGCGAACCTTGTCAAGATTCCTTAATTCGGTAGTCTCCTTGCGCTTTTTGTTCAGGGCTACGGCAACAATATCCTTGGCCTGGATTACGGAGGCCACGGTGACCTTGGATGTCAGTTCCTCCCTGGCCTTTTCCAGTTCAACATTGGTTTCCTGCACTACGGTCATCTGTTGTTTTATCTCCACGTTCTCTGCAGTGAGCATCTGATTACGTGTATTCAGAGAGTCAATCTGGACGATATAGCTCTTCATGATATCACGCATGGTGCTGATCTCAGCTTTATATTTTCTTATAAGCTGGGCATTTGAGGCGTTAACCTCCAGCAGCTTCTGGATCCTGTTCCTTTCGCGCAAAAGCTCAGCATTGAGGGTGTCATTGCTTGTCTTCAGGGTGTCATATCCGTACATCATCATACGAAGCTCATTGGCCAGAGAATCTTTCTCCTCTGTAAGCACCTGCTCCATCTCAACCATCTTGCTCTTCTGGCTGTAATAGAGTACCACCAATGCTATTAGTCCGAGTGTCAGGATAATGGTTGACACAATCATGACAACCGGAGCACCCTTTTTATGCTCAACGTGTTCTGCCTGATATTTTTCCTGATTTTCCATTTGTTTGTTTTTTAATCCGATACAAAATTAACAAATATTACAGTACAACAAATTTTTACTCTCTTTGATTATCTTAGCCCTGCTTTTGTTCAAGAAATTTGTCGATTTTCCCGTTATGAGTGGCTTTTACGGTTCTGTTTCCCGAAGCAGTTGTATTGATGATGTGTTCTACGGCACGGATTATCATTCGCATCTCGGCACCAAGCGTGCCGGTCTGGTTTATTATGACAGTGAGATAGGATTCAGGAGAAGGATCCATAATCTGGAAAATGAATATTTCAGGAACAAATTTGAGACGGAACTGAAAGAGTTCAAAGGCAACAGCGGCATGGGCGTGATCAGTGACACTGATCCCCAGCCGATCCTCTTCAACTCTCACCTGGGTCCTTTTGCCCTTGTCACTGTCTCGCGGATTGTCAATATAAATGAGCTGGCTGATCATTTTCTGGCACGCAAGAAGCACTTCACCGAAAATTTCATGGGAAACATCAACCCTACAGAGATGGTGGCGAACATTATCTGTGAAGGTGATTCTTTTGTTGAGGGCATTACAAACGTATTTGAAAAGATCCAGGGTTCATGCTCACTGCTGCTGCTAACGCCTGATGGCATCATTGCTGCGCGGGACAGGCTGGGGCGCACCCCGGTGGTCATTGGCAGGCGCGACGGCGCCCGGGCTGTGGCTTCGGAGACAAGCGCTTTTCCAAATACCGGGTTTGAAACAGAATATTACCTGGGTCCCGGGGAGATAGTTCATATCAGACCTGACGGGTATACCCGGCTGAAGGCGCCCGGGAAAAGGATGCAGATATGTGCATTTCTATGGGTTTATTACGGATTTCCCACCTCTGATTATGAGGGCCGTAATGTTGAAGAGGTACGCTACAGGTGCGGAGCCGCTCTTGCCAGGCATGATTCAGTGGAAGCCGACTTCGTCTGCGGGGTACCTGACTCGGGGGTGGGGCATGCTTTCGGCTATGCTAATGAAAAGGGACTTCCATACATGAGTTCCTTCTCAAAGTATACTCCCACCTGGCCCAGAAGCTTTATGCCCCAGAGGCAGATACAGAGGGAGCTGGTGGCCAGGATGAAGCTCATCCCCAACAAAAAGCTCACCAGGGGAAAGAGGATAATATTTCTTGATGACAGCATAGTCCGGGGCACGCAGCTGAGAGACAACACCCGCGACCTGCGTGAGTCAGGCGCTGCCGAGCTGCACATGCGCATTGCCTGCCCGCCGCTTTTATATCCGTGCCCGTTTCTGAACTTCTCACAGTCGCGCTCAACACTTGAGCTTGCTGCCAGGAAAGCAATCGTCAGCCTGGAGGGGGAAGAAAAAAATGTAGAAGAGTATCTTGATCCGGATTCAGAGAAATATTCACTGATGGTAAAGGAGATATCTGCAACCCTGGGCATGGATACCCTTATGTTTCAGCGACTTGACGATCTGGTTAGGGCTATCGGCCTGCCTAAAAATAAGCTCTGCACCCATTGCTGGGACGGCAGCAGCAGCTTCTGAACGTGTTGAAAATAAACGAGGATTGTTAATATTTAGCATTTAATCCAATAATCCGGCTTATTCTTCCGTTTAATTTTACAATTCGCAAACACCGGCGCTACCTCTAAGGCAGCGTTTTAAGCGGAGTGTTGTAGCGGAATGGACCATTGGATTATTAACAATAAACACTAATTAAGATGAAAAAAATCCTCGCTTTTTCAATTGTACTTCTTGCGTTTACAGCAGGCGCATTTGCTCAGAATACCGACACTGAACAGACTATTGCCACTGCTACCATTGTTGGACCTCTGACACTGACAAAGGTCAGCGACATGGATTTTGGTACTATTGCCGTATCCGGTACTGCCGGCACGGTGCAGCTGGGCACTGATAACTCAAGAACGCCGGCAGGCGGAGTATCACTGGTTCCTCCGGCTGCAGGGACAGCTGCATCATTTACTGTCGCAGGCCAGGCAAATGAGACGTTTGCCATTGAATTGCCGGTTGACGGAACAGTTGTACTGACAGGAGCCGGACCGGACATGCCCGTCAATGGCTTTGTTCACAGTATCACAACAGCTCCCCAGCTTGACGGCACGGGTGCTGCCGCGTTCACCGTCGGCGCAACGCTGTCGGTTGCCGCAAGCCAGGCTTCAGGGGTCTATACATCTGCAAACTTTCCTGTTACAGTAAGCTATAACTAAGGCAAATATACCACCGGCTACAGACGCTATGAGGCGATTAATAAAAGGTAAAATCAGCCTGTGGTTACTACTGTTGGTTTCTGTCACCGTGGCGGAAGCCCAGCCGGGATTGTCTTCAACTGTAACGGGCCATATAACGGCAGAAGTAATATCAACTCTCACTGCGGTTGAGACATCACAGCTGAGTTTCGGGAAGTTTTCTCCGGGGCCCCAGGGCGGAAGTCTCATCCTGAACCCGGAAAACACTATCTCGGTAATGGGTAGTGTATGGCCGGGAAGCGGGACCCACAGCGCGGCAAGCTTCTATGTTACCGGTGATCCGGGAGTGGCGTATACTGTATCACTGCCCTCATCACCGGTGACTATTACCCATGTCAGCAGCGCCCGTACCATGACTGTTGAAGACTGGACTTCCGTTCCTTTTGCGGAACCCGGCGCAGGATTACTCGAAAACGGATCACAGGTTGTATATGTTGGTGCAACACTCAGGGTGGGTACAATTAATGATAACCCCGTGGGTGTGTATACCGGCACCTATACAATTACCTTTGTATTCAACTGATACTGGAAGAAACCACCAAATAACGATGTAATGGGAAAGAATTCCTTACAGCACATAGTTAGGCTCATATTAATGGGCCTGTTGATGTATCCGGGTATTTTGTCAGCCCAGGGAGATCTCCTCATTACGCCGAGGAGGGTAGTGTTTGAAGGCAACAAAAGATCGACAGACATCAGCCTGGCCAACATAGGGAAAGACACGGCAACATACAGTATCTCTCTCGTCCAGATCAGGATGACCGAGAATGGGGGATTTGAAACAATCACCGAGGCGGATGAGGGGCAACAGTTTGCATCTCCCTACCTGAGGTTCTTTCCACGGTCAGTAACCCTTAAGCCGGAAGAGGTACAGACGGTCAAGATCCAGGCTGTGAGAACAGGCGGACTGGCTCCGGGAGAATACAGGTCGCATCTCTATTTCAGGGCCACACCCAAAGAAAAACCACTGGGAGAAGAAATTCCCAAACAGGAGGAACAGGCTACTATTTCAATAAACCTGGTGCCGGTATTCGGAATAACCATCCCTGTTATTATCAGGGTTGGAGAACCGTCATACAATGTAACGCTGTCAGACCCTGAGCTGACTTTTGAGAATGATACGATCCCACGGCTTTCGTTTGTGTTCAACAGATCAGGGAACTATTCAGTGTACGGAGACATCTCAGTAGACCACGTTGCTCCGGATGGAACCGTTAACCGCGTGGGGATTGCCAAAGGAATAGCTGTCTATACTCCGAATGCTACAAGAAAATTCACATTCAATCTTTTTAAAGGGCAGATTGACTATAATAACGGGAAACTGCTCATAACGTACTCCGCTCCTTCGGACGTCAGGCCGGAGAAATATGCCGAGGCAACTCTTATTTTAAAGTGAATCATCACACCCGCGACTGTGATTATAAATTGACAGATGATATGAACTCAAAAGGCCGGCCCTTCAAGATAATACTCCTGTTGGCGGCCTTTTGGCTTTTATTGGCAGACGCATATTCTGCAACTTTTTATTCCAGGCAGACCGGAAACTGGAACTCAAGGTTTACATGGTCAACGACAGGCCATGGAGGAGTAGCGGCCTCAACCACCCCCGGACCGGGAGATATTGTTTACATTGGCAATCACACCATAACCGTTACTGCCAGCGCCTCTTGCTCTGAACTGAGGTTTTCTGCTGGTTACACATCCGGAACCCTTAACGTAAATACTGGATATGCATTGACTGTTTCAGGGGCGGTTACGGTTATCAGTTCAGATAACAGCAATACCTCGGCAGCGCTTACCGGGGAAGGAGAGTTAGTCTGTTCCTCTGTGTCTGCAGGCACAAATGTTAACCCGGGTACCTCAAGAACCACAACACTGCTTACAGATATTGCATCCCTTACCATAACAGGTAATGTTGTTATCTACAGCAATTATTATTCATATTGGTTCTGGACCTATTCGAATAACACCTCTTTTACAATTAATTCCGGGATGGTAACTGTCGGTGGTTCGGTAGAGACTGACAATGAGAACAACTCCAATACCTCAACACTGACCCTGGGCAACGGGGCCCCCTGGCTGGCTATAGGAGGCGCCACACCTTTTAACCTTGACGGAACGGGGACAAGTTCAATAACCCTCAATGGTACAGGGGCAACGGTTGAATACAACCGCAACGGAGCACAAAGTGTGTTCAATACCGGATATACCAATCTTACCCTTTCGGGAAGTGGCGTCAAAACCATCCCTGCCGGCCTCCCCCTCGCGGGTATGCTTTCTATGGAGGGAACGGCCACCGTCGCAGGCTCAGCTCCCTCATACGGCTCATTATCAACAATACGATACAGGGGATCAGTCGTTCAGAACACGGGTATCGAGCTTGTGCCGTCATTCAGCGGCGACGGAGGGCTTGTTATTGATAACCCCTCTGACGTGAATCTTACTTCTTCCCTGACTCTCAGCACAGGCCTGAATCTGGTCTCGGGGTCATTCAATGTCGGCGCAAACACCCTGACCCTTAATGGTCCGCCAATCACCCTTACCTCGGGGAATCTGGCCACAACTTCAGCCTCTTCCCTGGTGTTCGGGGGATCGTCAGCAGGAGTCTATATTCCATCTGGCGTAACCAGCCTGAATAATCTGACAATAGATATTGCCGGCGGTGTCACACTCAACAGCAACATAACCCTTGCATCCGGTGGTATCCTGACCCTCGCCGGCGGGATCCTTGACGCGGGCAGCTATATTCTGTCGGTGACAAACAGTTCTGCTTCTTCAGTTACAGGATCTGAGACCTCATTTGTCAATGTTACCACGGGGGCACTGCAGCGAACCCTGCCGTCCGGGCTGAGCGGCACAGGCAATAATTACCTTTTCCCGATAGGAGAGGGAGGGGTTTACAAAGCAATAGACCTCATTGACGTCAATACCGGAACCACGGGTCCCGTGCTTCGGGCTTCCGTAGCTCCCTCCGGCGCCGTCAGCGCAGATGACAATACAATAAGCGAAGTACTGCCACGATGCTGGTCTCTGCTTAATACCAATGGGGGCAATTTTACCCGGGCTGTCATTGAACTGTATGAACCTGGTCTTGACAACACAAAGACCATTGCCATGGCCCCGGACCCCTCAGGAGTATATTCCGCAATAGGCGGAGTGCCGGGAGTATCTTCAATTGTTTCACCGCCTCTCCTTAATCCCGGGCCTTATTTCGCAATAGGTGTTCTTGATTATGACGTCTTCTATTCATACAGGAGCGGCGACTGGCATGATCCCTATACCTGGACCTCTGATCCCAGCGGAACCATCCAGACAGGCAATCAGATACCCAATGACGGGGCTATGGTTGTTATACTTACTGACCGTACGGTGACTATGGCTCAGAATGTCACTGAAGCAGGCCTCTCCGTAACCGTAAGAGCGGGGGCTATCCTGGACCAATCGTTATATAATTTTGTTTCAGGCATGGCCGCTCTCTCCGGAGAGGGTATCCTGAGGCTTGCATCTGCCGGTTTCCCGGTAGCTGTTCTCAATACCCTGGTTGAGGCAGGAGGAGGAACGGTGGAGTATTACAACTCTTCAGATTTCACTCTCCCTTTAACCCAGAATACGTATAATAACCTGATCATCAACACATCAGGATCAATAGCCACACAGCTGACGAACCTGCAGCTGAACGGAAGCCTGCAGGTCAAAAGCGGAATCTTCAGGATAAATGACAACAGCTCAACGGCGAAGCTGACCCTCAATATTGCCGGTAATGTGACCGTTGACGAAGGAGCGGCCATTACGGTGGGTAATGGTGTTACGAATACTGCCATAGGAGGAACCGGGGGCATCGCGCCATATCTGAATTATTACCTTAATTTTCATACTGTCAAAATAGGCGGTGATTTCACCAATAACGGAACCGTGCGGTTCACCAACCTGAACTACCCGCTATACAACGCCTTTCCGCCAACCACCGCGGGAGCGACCTCAGGGGCAGCTTCAGTCTACTTCGAAGGTTCATCTGACAACATTCTTTCATGCAACGGGATAACCGATTTCTATAATCTTATTGTCAACAAGGGTATTGACCAGACATACAGTCTCACAATCAACTCGTCCGGTTACTCAAATTTCAGGCTGTTCGGAGCCAACAGCCTGGTTGCCGAATCAGTTTCAGGCAACCCCGCCCTGAGAAAGGCCCTCTGGATTCATTCCGGAACTCTTATCCTGAAAGGAAGCATTATCATTCCTTCTCTTTCCGAGGGCAACACGGCAGATTCTCATTACTATATTCCTTCCAGTGGAGCACTGATCTCGGATGGGGTGGATGTTGCACTGTTTGTGACTGCCGATGATTATCGTGAGGTCAACGCGGCCTATGGTGTTTCTGGTGCCAGTAACGTAGCTATGGGAGTTGAAACCGGCGGCAGTGGCAGCGCCCTTTATCTGTTTGGCAGGCTTGAGGTGAACAATGGTTATCTCTCCGCGAAGGAATCCGCGGGCATCATTACCTCCTCAACCGCATCGGGCCAGTTACTTATCAACGGAGGGACGGTTGATGCCAAGCAACTTCTCTTCTCTTCAGGATCTGCTTCCTACAGCCAGTCGGGAGGCCTGGTTCTCCTGCGGGGGCGTTTCAGGCGTACGCCAGTGGCTTACACATCCGTTGCCAATCTTACTGATGCATCCGGGGCCACTCTCAACACCTCGAGGACTGTTTCAGGGACCAGCACATCACATGGCACATTCAACCTTGAGAACCCTTCGAACATCCTGAACTTAGCGGGTGGAACCATCAGGATTTATGATGTTACGGGAACCGCGGCAAATGAGGCATTTGACGTGAAGGCATCTGCTGCCAATATCAGTGTGACCGGTGGCACCCTTGAGATGTTGCCAACAACCGGCACCGCCCTTCCTGATGCAGTGTACTATGCCATTCATACAACGGCTCCGTTGTGGAATCTTACTATCAGCCGTACTGACGGCAGCTCATATGTCAGGATGAATACTCCGGTTGAGGTTTTGAATGACCTTAAGATTACCTCGGGAAATCTTAATGCAAACAACAGCAACCTGTCAATAGGCGGTAATTTCACAATTGAGGCGGGAACCTCATACATCACCGGCACCAATACCACCACGATGAACGGATCGGGAGCCGGAACGATTACCGTCAACACGTCTGCAGCATTTACACTGCATAATTTTACCATTGAAAAACCGTCTGGAGTATCAGTGACTCTTTCCGGCTCGCAGTCGGTGTTGAATGTGAGTTCCTCCTTCCGACTGGCTGGTGCGACTCTTAATGATTCCGGTAAAACGATAAACGTTTCGGGTATACTTTATAACTCCGGACTGGCATCAGGCACAGGCAAGATTGTGCTCAACGGTTCTTCTGCCCAGACAATTGACGGAGACGGGGTCTTTGGTAATCTTGAGATTGCAAACACTGCGGCCTCTCCGGTCTCGCTTCTTGACCGGGTAACGGTTAACGGCACCCTTAATTTTGCCGTAAATGGCCTGTTGAACATTGGCACATTCAATCTTCATCTGAATGATACTGCAACAATTGCCGGAGCGGGAACCAGCCGTTTCATTCAGACGTCAGGCAATGCAGGCGACGGAGGGCTGTCACGCAGCTATGCCTCCAATGATCCCTTTGTATTCCCGGTGGGAGTTTCCGGAAAGTATATGCCAGCCACAATTGGTTTTTCTTCCTCTCCGGCAACGTACGGGTCAGTGACTGTTATACCGGTTGACTACGAACATCCCGTGACAACAGTGAACGGTCAGAGTCTTACCTGCTTCTGGAGGGTCAAATCTGCAGGGTTTACTGATATTCCGCTCTATTCGGTTACTCATGCCTTTGTCTATAATGATGCTGATATAGGCGGGACAGAGGCAAATTATGTCCCGGCTCTCTATGACGGGGTGGAAAAGATCTGGTATATCGGTCAGACTGCCGATGTTGACAAGACCACTAATACCATCTCTGACTGGAGTTCCCCGACCAACAGCACCAACTTCCTGGATGCTGACTACACTGCCGGCAGTGTAGCCAGTTTCGGTACGCCAAGGATATACTACAGCCGGCAATCAGGATTGTGGGGTTCAAATTCAACATGGTCCCTCACGGGTCACACGGTCAACAACCCTCCGTCATCCCCTCCCGGTGCAAATGATATAGTTATTATCGGGGGGAATGATTCAATATGGCTTGCCACGGAAAACCCGCCCCTGCCCTCTACAACCGGAGAACCGGCGGAGTCCTATTATCAGCGCAACAAGGCTGTTGTCAACTGTGCCACTCTTCAGATTGAAGCCGGGTCAGTTCTTGATATTCAGAATAACCCGGGAAGCACATTTGCTTCCGTCCTGAACCATCCCGACGGTAATGGTAAAATCAGGATAACAACCAGGAATGAAGGTTATCGTGATTTTGATGATCCTGAATATTTTCTCTATCCTGGCGGAGATTTCTCCGAGTTCAGCGTAAACAATGGCATCTCGGAATTTTATACAGTCAACCCGCAGGCTGGCACATACTATATTCTTCCCACAAATGCTACGGAATATGGCACTGTAATAATGACGCCGCTGATGGGGTCAAATATTATCCTTCCCAATATTCCGCAGGTGACAATCAATGGTGACCTGATATGCAACGGCTCAGACGCGGATGCCTGGCTGGCAATGACATGGAACGGTATTTACGGTTCCATAGTTGAAAAGACAGTTAATGTAAAAGGCAGTCTGATTGTTGCCGGTGGTTCATTCGGTTTTATCTACAACGGAACAAGACTGCAGCGGATAAATATCTCGGGAGATGTTTATGTAGCTCCCGGGGCGGGTATTGACGTCTGGAACAGTTCCACAAACAACATAATGTCCATTGGCGGATCGGTTTACAATAACAGCAACAATGTCACTGCCCCGTCAGGATCACCCAGCGTTATGCGCTTCATTAGCAGCGGCAACAGTTGTGATGTAATCTTTACCGGAAACAGTTCAACCGTGTTAACCAATGATCCGGCAATAAGCGCTAACCCGGTTACCGTTTTCAACAAAGTCACAATAGATAAGGGAAATTCTGCGGATACAACTCTCACCTGGAGCATAGGCGGCACCCTTACCACTCCGGTCAACAACTGGCTTACCCTTCTTAATGGCACTCTCAACTATGAGAGAACAGGGAATTTGTATATCTCCACAACCACAGACTTTACCATTCCCTCAACGGCGGGTCTTACTCTTAGCACTCCGTCTGATGTTTACATATCAAATAATGCAGGATCAGAGACCCTCTACCTTAACGGGCGGCTCAAGCTGGCCGGCGGTGGCGGCAATGTATATATCGGACCCGCCGGCAACACGGTCAATAATGCTGATATCGAATACTCCGGAAGCGGGGCTTCGCTGATTGAGGTAAACAGCGGCAACCTCTTTGTCAACGGCCAGATAAGACGGCCGCTGGCATCCACAAACGGTACGCTGACCTGCAGGCAGACGGGAGGGAATATAGTCATATACGGGAATAATGCCAGTCCCGTAAAAGCCAAACTGGAAGTGTTAAATGAAGGCAGTGAGTTCTCCATGTCAGGAGGAAGCCTTACAATAGTCAGGGGAGGGGGAACCACCTTCGGAGATCTCTACCTCAGACCGGCATCAGGGTCAGTAACAGGCGGGACTATCAACTTTACCCAGAGTCCGTCACCCGGCACTGTCATTGATGCGGAGCAATCATATAATCTTGATGCCAACATCGCGCTGCACAACCTCACAATTACAGGAAAAACATCAGGCACAAATCGCGAGGCAGAACTGTCACTGATGGTCAGTCCGCTGGTGCTGAACGGCTCACTGACCCTTTCAAATGACCGGAGCCTGTTTGCTGCCGGAAGCCGCAATGTCACTATAAGGGGTCACCTGAACAACAGCGGGACATATGGCTATGGCACCGGCCGGACAATCTTTGATGGCGGGGTTCAGTTAATTACCGGATCGTCAGTGACAGACTTCTATGATCTTGAGGTCTCTTCCCTGACATCGCTGACAGCTAACGGTAACTTCACGGTTTATCATGACCTTGATATTATATCCGGAAATCTTGTTCTCGGATCCGGGCTTCTTACACTTATCGGGAATATAGCCAACAACGGCGCATATACTGATGATAACACCACGGGAGGATTGAATCTTGCCGGCACAACCATGCAGTATATTTCCGGTACAGGCTCCTTCGCAAGGATGGTGCTGGACAATAATGCAGGAGCAAAGCTGAACAACAGTATTGCCATTCAGCATGACCTCGTTATGAATAACGGGGTGCTTGACATTAACAGGTACCAGCTCACCCTCAGCCAGAACAGTCTTATCTCGGGAAGTGATTTCGGGACCTCCAGAATGATCAGGTCTGACGGTGTTGGCAGCAGCAGGGGAGTCCTTAAATTTTTTCCTGCCGGAGCGCAGACATTTACCTTCCCGGCAGGTGTTGCCGGAAAATACACTCCGGCGCTGTTCACCGTCACAGCTAGTGCAGCCGTGGGGTCAGTCAGAATAAATCCCGTAAACGATTTTCACCCCACCATCACGGATCCACTTAACTCTCTGAATTTTTACTGGCAGGTTGAGAGTTCGGGGATAACGGGGCTGGATGCAAGTATGCTCTTCAGCTATCTTGACGAAGATGTTTCAGGAAATGAGGCGGATTATGTTGCTGCGAGGCTGATTCTTCCGGATGGTGTCTGGGACAAGGCTATACCCGGACCGGCAACTGACAATGTGGATGAAGCAGTCCATACAGCTGTTTTTTATTATTCCGGCAGCAACAACATGAACGGTGACTATACAGCAGGCGCTGATGCGGCTATCCCTCCCGAGGTGCCTGAATACATTACCAACAGCAACGGCAGCTGGTCTGATCCGGGTATCTGGACGCCCGTGGGCGCTTCACCTCCTTGTCCTGCCGGAGGACCGAGGGGATGCAATGTTATTATTGATCATGTAGTGACAACTGACATTGATTTCATCTCTGTACTTAACGCCGCAATAAATAATGAACTGAGGGTGGTTGCACCAACTTACGGGCACAACCTGGGCAATGTGACGGGTGATGGAAAGATATACCTTGAAGGCGGCAACCTTCCCGGCGGTACTTATACTGATTTTACAGACTGTTCAGGTGACGGTACCATAGAGTATGGCGGCAGCGGATCATATATCATCGTATCAGGGCCTTACTCCTCGGTTCCCAATCTAATATTTTCAGGGACCGGCACCAGGATACTTCCCAATACAGATCTGACTATTTGCAAAAGACTGGTAATTGACGGCCCGTTACTGGATAACAGCCTGAACAACAGGAAGCTAACAATCCTTGGCACATTCGAAAGATACAACTCGGGCGCCTTCAGGAGCGGCACCGGGTCATCTCCCGCCGCCACGGTCTCATTTTCCGGATCAGCAGTCCAAACCCTGGGAGGTTCCACAGGTGATTTCACCGGCACCAACAGGTTCTGGAATTTCGAGGTAAACAATCCGGCCGGTCTTGTCATTGCTGACGGAGGAGATGTGGAGATCGGTAACCAGCTTATTCTTACAAATGGCGTGGTGAGTGTCCCGGCATCGGGCCGACTGGCTCTTCTAAGCACCTCACCGGCAGCAGTGGTACCTGCAGGTGGTAGCGCGGCGTCATGGGTCAGTGGTCCGCTCACAAAGAATATTGTCAACGGTGATGGTTTCCTCTTCCCGCTTGGCAGGGGAGAGATAAGAGGCCATCGGTTCACTGTTGTCTCAACCACAGGCGGGACAAGGCTGTTCACGGCTGAATACTTTTCGCCGAACGTTACCGCCACATCCATAGCACCACCACTGGAGGTGACCAACACGCTGGAATACTGGAGTGTCTCATCTCCCTCACCGGCTTCTGCCAGGATAAAGATAGGCTGGGATCCGCAGAGCGATCTCACTCCTCTGGTAACAGAGAACGGGCTGGCTGACATGAGAGTGGCCGGTTACAGTTCCGGGTTATGGAGGGAGCTTGCTTCATCAGCATCAGGAAACAATAACAATGGCCAGGTGGAAACAACAGGAAGTGTTGCTATTTCATCAACCCCGTCTGATTTTACCACTGCAAGCATTTCCGGTACGCTTGCCAGGGCCTCATTCTCCTCTTTTGATCCCATCTGCGGCTCGGGAGGCATACCTGTCAGCTTTATCTCTTTTGCCCCGATAAGCCTCACCTATACTCTCAGCTACACCATTGATGGCACGGCCCAGCCTGATGTGACAGTCACATCACTGCCATTCGTCCTGCCCGCAACAGACCCTGGAGTCTATCGTCTCACAGGGTTCAGATTCAACAGCGGGGCAGGCACGGGAGTGGTTGACGCCAACACAGTTACCGTTTATGAACTTCCCACTCAATCCGATGCCGGCACTGACCAGTCGCTCTGCGGGGTCTCCACAACAACCCTTGCCGGCAATGATCCCGGACCGTTTGCAGGTCTCTGGACGGTGGTCAGCGGAGAGGGCGGATCATTTGATAACAGCGTACAGTACAATACTGTCTTCAATGGCGTCCTTGGTGTAAGCTACACGTTGCGATGGACCATCAGCAACGGACCATGTTCATCATCAGATGATGTTGTCATATCATTCCCGGTAGTGGCATCGCAGCCCGGGGAATTCACTGATTATGAACAATATGTTTGCAGGGGCGGGTCAGGTTATGTTTACTCGGTGCCACTCGTTTCCGGTGTTACCTATGACTGGTCTTACTCCGGTACCGGCCATACAATCAATGGTACAGGCAACACCGTCACCGTTGACTTCAGCTCTGAGGCAACAGGCGGCACCCTGAGCGTGACGGCTGCCAATGCATGTGGCGTCAGCCCGGCAAGGACAGTAGATATTATCATACGCACAGCCTCGTTCGCGTATTCCGGTTCACCTTATTGCCAGAATGGCATGGACCCTGTACCGGTACTTGATCAGGGAGCTGTTGCCGGATCATTCTCTTCTGCTCCGGGACTGGTATTCATTGATACCTCAACAGGTCAGATAGATCTGTCAGAGAGCCGTTCAGGCACATATACAGTAACCAACACCCTGGATGCCTCTGTCTGCGGAGGTATGACCGCCACTGCAACGGTAACAGTTGCAGGAGAAATATGGACCGGTTCCACAGGTTCTGCCTGGGATAATCCGGCCAACTGGTCGTGCGGATTCGTGCCTCAAAGTATAACAGATGTGATGATTCCTGATGTGGCTGTCAAACCGGTCATCTCGTCAGGTGTGACTGCAGAGGCCGGTGATATGGTAATTGATGCAGGATCATCACTCACCCTTACAGATGGCATATTGCGTATTTTCGGAGATGCCTCGGGTGACGGTGTCATTGATGGTTCTGGCGGTACGGCAGAGTTTTGCGGCAGCGCGCCACAGACAGTGGCAGCGAACCTGTTTGCATCTGACAGGGTCAGGAACCTGACAGTTAACAACGCTGCCGGGGTCACCCTTAGCGGTCCGCTCAATGTCACGGGAGTACTCCTTGTTCAGAGTGGAGAGCTGGCTTCAGATGGTCATCTTACCCTGGCTTCCGATGCCACACGTACAGCCCTTATCGACGGGTCAGGCACGGGCAATGTAACCGGTCTTGTCACCATGCAGAGATACCTCCCCTCGAGATTCGGGTACAGGTATTTCAGTTCCCCGTTCTCCGCCTCAACAGTCAGTGAGTTTGCTGATGATATGGATCTTGCCTCCTCCTTCCCCATGTTTTACCGTTATGATGAGAGCCGTACCTCGTCAGGGTGGGTCTCCTATACTACCGGTACGGCGCCTCTCAATCAGATGGAGGGTTATGCCGTCAACTTCGGTTCTCTGTCTGATCCCTATACGGTTGATGCCACAGGCGAGGTCACCAACGGAAATGTGACTGTCACCCTTTACAATAACAATAACACATATACCAAAGGCTTTAACCTTGTCGGGAATCCATATCCCTCTCCTGTGAACTGGAATGCGCCCGGATGGACAAAAACCAATATTGACAATGCCATCTACTTCTTCAGTGCAAGCACCACTGATGAGTACGGGGGCACCTACAGCAGTTATGTCAACGGTATCTCAAGCGACGGTGTGGCGGACAGCATAATTCCATCCATGCAGGGCTTCTTTGTGCACGTGTCTGATGGCAGCTGGCCGGTGACAGGAACCCTGGCGGCAACCAACAGCGTCCGGATAAATGACCAGGCTCAGCTGTTCTTTAAATCAGCAGAGACCACTGACCGGTTCCTGATCAGGATGAGTGCAGCATTCACTGATGATGAGCTCTCGGCAGACCCGATGGTGGTCTATTTTGATGATCAGGCAGATCCAGCCTTTGACAAAGACCTCGATGCCCTGAAACTATACAACACGGACATGATGGTGACCAACCTCTTCTCTCTCCTTTCCGGCGGCCAGAAACTGTCAGTCAATGCCCTGCCACTGCAGACTGACAGTGTTGTCTATGTGCCCCTGGGCCTCAGAACATATCGTGACGGAGAGGTTGTTTTCGCTTTGCGTGATCTTGAAAACCTTCCGGAAAATGTGCGCATAATGTTCCGTGATGCAGTATCCGGAGCAAATGCTGACATGGTATCTGCGGGGCCTTACAGGGTTACTCTCGCGGCGGGTGATTACGAAAACCGGTTTGCGCTGGCCATCCTTAAAAGCACAACCGGGGTTGAAACACTTCCGGAAGAGGATGAGCTTTTCAGCGCTTACTGTTACGGTGACCAGTTGAGAGCCAATGTTGGAAGGGTCAGCGGCAGCGAAGGCACCATTACTGTCTATGACCTGGGCGGAAGGCTTGTCTTTGCGAGGAAGGTGTTTGAGCCCGGACGCTACAATATGGATATCAACCTCAAAAAAGGCATTTACCTGGTGAATTACATCTCCGGGTCATTAAGCGCTACAGTAAAACTGGCATTTGGACTATGATGATCGAAAAAAGAGATAGGAAAAATCCGGGTTACAGGCTTGTGACGGCGCTGGCGGTAGCAATACTTCTCGGCCTGGCTGCCCCGCTACAGGCGCAGGAGCTTCCCCCGAGACCGGTAATTATCACTGTCAATCACTCCCAGCCGCTGGCCTTCGGCGCATTCACCCCCGGAACATCCGGAGGAACAATAACAGTCACTCCTGACGGAGCCTCAAGATATGCAACCGGAACGGTCATTCCACTCAACCTGGGCTTGATATATACTCCTGCCATGTTCTATGTCAGGGCCAACCCGGGAACGGTAATATCCCTTCTTGCCGGTCCCCCGTCAATCCTTACGGGCAGCAACGGAGGCTCTCTCTCTCTTCAGCTTGATGATACTTATCCGGCCTCGCCATTCGTCACAATGGTTCCGTTTCAGCAACAGACAACAGTGCTCCTGGGAGGGACACTCACGGTGGGAACCATCATATCCAACCCGCCGGGCAGCTATACCGGAACAATCAATGTCACCTTCGTGCAGGAGTGATACAGCAGGTAAATGATTATGGAAGAAAGAAATGCATATAGATCGCGGTTGCTTCAAGGCACAATGCATCTTCTTTCTGCCAAAACCATTCTCATTATGCTTTTTCTGTGGCTGTCTGCCTCTGCAGGGATGACTTATGCGCAGGACGAACCGCTCTATGATGAAATTCCCCTCTATGTTAAAATTCCCCATATAGGCATACGTGAAATAGATGCGCTTATCAGGAACGAGGAGGCATATCTTCCCGTATCAGACCTGTTCAATTTCCTGAAGATCAAAAATATAGTCTCAAATGATCTGGAAACTGTTACAGGGTTCTTTATCAATCCTGAAGATACATATACGATCAGCAGGGAAAAGAATCAGATTGAGTTCGGAGGAAAAGTATTTCAGTTGGAGAATGAGTCGCTTATACGCACTGAATCAAACCTTTACCTGAGATCTGTTTATTATGGGAGGGTGTTCGGCCTTGAATGTCATTTCAGTTTCAGGGACCTGACCGTGACAATAGAGACAAAGACGGAACTTCCTGCCATAAGGGAGATGAGGCAGGAAGAGATGAGGAGGAATATTGTCAGGCTTAAGGGGGAAATCCAGGCTGACACAACTATTGGCAGAACATATCCTGCCTTCAGGTTTGGGATGGCTGACTGGTCAGCTTATGCCAGCCAGCAACCGGGTGGTAAATCCGAGGCAAGATTCAATCTTGCACTCGGTTCAGTAATTGCAGGGGGAGAGGCTTCTGCCTCGCTGACAATGTATACGAACGCACCCTTCAGTGAGAAGCAGCAATATTACATGTGGCGTCATGTGAACAATGACCGCAGCTGGATGCGTCAGCTGACGCTTGGCAAGATACATACCAATGCCACCTCTTCACTATTCAATCCCGTTGTTGGTGTGCAGGTCACAAATACCCCTACCACCTTCAGGCGTTCCTTCGGGACCTATGCCCTGACTGACAGAACTGAGCCCGGATGGACCGTTGAACTGTATGTAAACAATGTGCTGGTTGATTATGTCAGGGCCGATGCATCAGGATTTTTTTCCTTTGAGGTTCCGCTCGTGTACGGCAATACCCTGGTCAAGCTTAAGTTTTACGGGCCATGGGGTGAGGAGCGCACCCGCGAACAAAACATTACTATACCATTTAATTTCATGCCTCACGGGGAACTGGAGTACACTGTGAGCGCGGGAGTGGTTGAGGATTCTGCCTGGAGTCGCTTTTCCCGGGCCGATCTGCGTTATGGGGCCACCAGGCATATTACCCTGGGCGCCGGTGTTGAATACCTCTCCTCAATCACTGATGCGCCCCTGATGCCGTTTATCAATGCCTCGGTCAGGGTTGCCAATAACTTTCTCATTTCAGGTGATTATACTCATGGGGTAAGAGCCAGGGGAACAATGACATATCGGCTTCCGTCAAATATTCAGATGGATCTCAGCTACATCTGGTATGAGAGAAATCAGAAGGCCATCTCGTATAATTACCTTGATGAGATAAAGGCATCCCTCTCTGTTCCCATCAGGATTAAGAGGATAGGGGCCTATTCGAGGCTGTCATATCACAGGATCAATTTTCCGGGCTCACTTTATACAACAGCTGAATGGATGGTTGCCGGAGCAATGTCAGGGATGAGTGTCAACATGACAACCTATGGTATCTTTTCAGAATACTTTGACCCGAATGTTTACGGGCAGCTTGCACTTGGATTCAGGCTGCCCGCGAATTTTGTGATTATGCCACAGGCACAATACAATTATACTGCAAATGAATTTGTTACGAGCAAGGTAAGCCTTGAGAAAAGAATATTTGAGAGGGGATACCTGAACCTGTCAGTTGAGCATAATTTCCGGAATGATATCACGATGGGCGAATTAGGCATGCGATATGATTTCTCATTTGCCCAGGTGGGTGTATCGGCCCGTCAGAGCAATGAGATTACAACACTTGTTCAGTACGCCCGCGGAAGCCTGATCAATGATAAGAAGACCTCTTACCTCAGGGCTGATAACCGCACCAACGTTGGGAGGGGCGGGGTCTCTGTACTTGCGTTCCTTGATCTGAATGCCAACGGCAAGCGTGATGAGGGAGAACCCAGGGTGGGAGACCTGGCGCTGAGGTCAAACACCGGGAAAATTGACTACAGTGAGAAAGACTCCATATTCCATATTACCGGTATGGAGCCCTATGTAAAACACTTTATTGAACTTGACGAAAGCAATTTCACCAACGTCTCCTGGCGGTTGCACAAGAAGAGCTATGCGGTCATTACTGACGCCAATATGCTCAAGCTTATTGAGGTGCCCGTCAGCGTTGAAGGCGAAGCAACAGGCATGGTCATGCTTGAAAAGGATGGCATCAGGTCAGGTCTGGGCAGGATCATTCTTAATATCCACAGGGATGATCACACCCTTAAAGGCAGGGTGCTGACTGAGCAGGATGGATACTTCAGCCATTTCGGGCTGGCGCCCGGATCATATTACATCCGTGTGGATACTGCCCAGCTCAGGCGACTCAACCTGGTTTCCGGTCCTGATTCAATAACCTTTAGTATCAGAAGCAGCAGGGAAGGCGATTATGTTGAGGGACTCGACTTTATCCTGCAGACAGCCGGTGTTCTTCCTGATACCGTTGCAATGCCTGATACTGCTGCAGTGGCACCTGATACTGAAGTTGCCGGCACACTGGTCAGGACTGATACCCTGAAGGTGGTTCCCCCGCAGGCAGACAGAACCGTGGTGAAAGACACTTCGTACCTTGTTGTACACGAAGTGACCAGGGAGCTGATGACAATAACCGAAGACTACTATGCCGTTCAGTTCGGGGCCTTCAGGAACAAGCTCTACGCGGAGATAATGAAGAAGAAAGTAGAGGGGGCTCTTGACAAGCATGTTGAATTGTTTGAGGAAGACGGATTCTGGAAAGTGCGCATAACAGGATTTGATGACCGCGAGGACCTGGAGAAATATATTCCTGTGATCCATGGTCAGGGAATAACTGAGATATGGGTGATCTCCAACAGGGCTGTAAAGGATGCATGGAGAACCCTTACACGGGAAGATTCGCTTGCCCTGGTTAAGGAAACAATTACGGAGGAACCTGTACCGGTGGTCATCAGGGGCACAACCGTACAGCTGGGTGCCTTCAATTCACTTGAAGAGACAGTATCAATGAGCGACAGGCTGCTTGCCGCGGCTGAAAAACTCGTGACAATAAGGAACGAGGAGGGGTTGTTTAAGGTTCAGATAACCGGCTTTGCCGACACCAACGAGGTCAGGGAATTTATTCCTCTTCTGCGCAAGCACGGATTTGATGACATAATTGTCCTTCATGAAACAGAAACAGGACTTGTGCCCGTGGCGCCCGCCACGGTGGTTCCCGCCACGGTGGTTCCCGACGTGGAGCAGCCGGCGGAGCCGGAGAGAGCAGAACGGGCTGTTGCTGAGCCGGAGAAGCCGGTGGTCATTGAAGAGATGGTGGCGCCACCGCCGCCGCTGCCGAGATTTGTTCTGCATGCCGGCAACTTCCACCGTAGAGCTGACGCTGAAAGGGCTAAACAGAAGATCGAAAAGAGACTGAAACTGCCAGTTGAAATAATTGAGGAGTGGGACAACTACCGGGTTATTGTCACGGGATTTTTCACCAGGGAGGAGACATATCCATACTATCCCGAGCTTGCAGGATTGGGATTCACTGATATCTTTGTCTATGAAAAACCTCTTACAGAGCGATAGACAAAAACAGATCCCATGAAGTACGTAGGAGCACACATCAGCGCTTCAGGCGGGGTGGAGAACGCACCGCTCAATGCGCATGAGATAGGAGCGAAGGCTTTCGCTTTCTTCACCAAGAACCAGCGCCAGTGGGTGGCTCCGCCCCTCACAAGGAAAAGCATCGAAGAGTTTCGCAAAAGATGCGAGGAATATGATTTCAGACCGCACCAGATACTACCGCACGACAGCTACCTGATAAACCTGGGTAACCCTGATCCGGAAGGACTGGGACGCTCACGCCACTCCTTCAATGATGAGATGAAGAGATGTGAGCTGCTGGGACTTGACAGGCTTAACTTCCACCCGGGGAGCCACCTGGGAAAAATGACCGAGGAGGAGTGCCTTGACCTGATAGCCGAGTCGGTAAATATTGCCCTTGACAAAACCAACGGTGTGATAGCGGTAATAGAGAATACGGCAGGCCAGGGTACCAACCTGGGCTACCGGTTTGAACATCTCCGCCACATAATCGACAGGGTTGATGATAAAAGCAGGGTGGGAGTGTGCATAGACACCTGCCACGCATATACCTCCGGATATGATCTCTCAACAGAGGAGGGTTTCAAAAAGGTCTTTGACGAGTTTGAAAGGGTGGTTGGATTCAAATACCTGAAGGGGATGCACCTGAATGAATCAAAAAAACCATTCGGTTCACGTGTAGACAGGCATGACAGCCTGGGTAAAGGAGAGCTGGGAGATGAGGTGTTCAGGCTGATAATGAATGACCCGCGGTTTGACGGCATGCCGCTTGTCCTTGAGACTCCCGATGAGAACCTGTGGGCTGAAGAGATTAAATACCTCTACTCTCTTCAGAAGAAATAAGCCGTTTTTCTGCAATTTTTTACCTTTGCTGCCGGCATTGATATTTTTCCGGAATTATCTCCGCCGCAAGATGTGCCTTATATGACGAACTACATTATACTGGCCCTCTGTGTAATTATCATTCTCTCCTACCTGTTTGACCTCTCAAGCAGGTACTCGAGAGTTCCGGGAGTTATACTGCTAATAGGTCTGGGCATTGCACTTCAGCTGGTATCCGTCTCAACAGGGCTTGATATCCCCAATCTGCAACCCCTGCTGCCTGTTATAGGTACTCTGGGGCTGGTGATGATAGTACTTGACGCCAGTCTCGACCTGAAGCTCGAAAAGAAAAAGGCGAAAGTCCTGATCAATACCGTGGTGTCAGCCCTTGTGTTGCTTACCCTGGTGGTGACAGCGGGTTCACTGGTGCTTGTTAAGGTTTACGGCCATACCCCGATATCTGCAGTGCTGAACACAATACCCCTCGGGATAATAAGCAGCGCTGTGGCCATTCCCTCTGCTGCCGGATTGAATACCAGGGAGAAGGAATTTATTGTGTATGAGAGCTCCTTCTCTGACATATTGGGAATTATGGCCTTCGACTTTATCCTTTTCGGGCAGTCAGAGATCACCGGAGGCATTGGAAACTATATTGCGGGAGGACTGCTGACAATAGTGATTGCTGCTGTTACAACGGCAGGACTTGCATGGCTGTTGCATAAGGTTAGCTATCATATCAACTACGTCATTATCATGACATTCGTTGTGCTGGTCTATGTGCTTGCAGAACTGTACCATCTTCCGGCTCTTCTGCTGGTTCTTATATTCGGGCTCGCCCTCTCCAACTCCCGGTTTGTGGAAAACACATTTATCAGGAAATATGTGGAGTTCGACAAGTTTAACCGCGACCTCGAATCTTTCAGAAAGATTCTCGGGGAGCTTACCTTCCTGGTGAGATCATTCTTCTTTATAATATTCGGTTATTATACTTCAGTTGAGGGCATTTTTTATCCGGAGAATCTTTTGACTGCCCTCCTTATTACCTCAGGTATTTTGCTTATCAGGTGGCTATTCTTCAGTTACGTGTTGCGCATAAGAAGCTCTTCCCTGATTCTTTTTGCCCCGCGGGGACTGATTACTATACTTCTCTTCCTGAGCATCCCGGCCGTGTATGTGCTTCCTGAGATAAACACCGAGGTTATAACCCTCGTGATACTGATGACCCTTCTGGCCATGATGCTGGGAAATATTATTTCTCCGCGAAAGGCCAAGCGGGCCGTTGCAGCTCCCAAAAAAGATGTTCCGGAATTAAAGGAGGATGAACCGGTTGTTTTTTGATTCCTTAGGTGAAGCAGGATGGCTGTTGGTTTGAAAGAGAGCCATTCAGAGAGTAACCCCCGTCATCTTATGGTCTGGCTGCAGTTGTCACAGCAGCAGAAGAGTCTCAGACTGAACGGTGACCGTTCGTCGTAAGAAAGATCAGTATCTGGCTTTCAGGGAAATATCTCCCAGCCCCTTCAGCTCACGCGACGAAGTGAAAAACACCCTTCCTTTTCTTGAGAAAACCTCCCACGCAACCAGTGAGGTGATATCTTCAATTATTCCCGGCTGTGATTCATCTTTGACGGGTTCAATTCTGTCATATGCCTTGACTGCCACAGGCTGAAAATAGTCATAGTGGGTGATCAGCAATTCTCCCTTCCCGGCTTTGGCAGTGGTATAAATCTCCTGCAGGTCGGTTATTACCCTACCTGCCGGAACGGCCTCTCTCATCTCCTTCAATGCATCGGATGTGCGTAAGGAATGTTGCCCGATTACCAGGTTCCAGGCCTGGCTGGCAATATGATGCAACCCCACGTTGTTATAGTTGATTCTTGCAAAACCGGTGTAAATCTCCGGCCTGTCAGCAACCTGGACAAGACGGCTATAGTTGTCTTCGGTAGAGATAACCACACAATCAAGCCCTGTCATCTTCCAGACTTTCATGACAGCTTTGTCAACCTTATTGAGAAACTCTCTGACCATATTATCCACAGCTTCCGGATCGCTCAGTTTTTTCCGGTCAGTATGATAATGCACATTCTCCCCGAAGGGAAATTGTTCATTCTGAATCTCGCCGGTGATTTTGTCATTAATGGCATTATATAGCTGCACCCCGCTCTGGGAGAGAAGAAGAATCATATACTCCTCATTTCTTGCCAGGGCATAGATAAGGGGGCGCAGGGCGAAGTGGTCACTGACCATCACCCTGTCAGAGTGCGCCGGCCACGAAGACCTGACTATCTCGGTAGTCCTGCCTGAAAGAAAGAGGTGCAGGCTGTCAAGGCTCAGGCTGTAATCAATCTCCTCAGGGATGGCATCCAGTTTCCTCAGGACCGATGCCCCTTTCCTCTTCCCGAATTCATCAATAACCCTCTTTTCTGCCTCCCGGCAAAGGTTCTTTAATACAATACGGTCTTTCAGATAGTCTGGTTTGGTGCGGTGAGTGTTCAGGCTGATGGTGACACAGATGTTTCCTGTTTCAGCAGCCAGCTTTTCTATGATCTCTCTCTTCATTTTTCTTTTCTTTATTTATTTATTAAAGCAGCCGTATATTGCTGTGTTCATTCATGGTCAGGAATTGATTGACAGGTATCCCCGGCACAATGGTTCACTGTTAATATAGGTCAAAAAACCGGAACTGAAAATTATTTGTTTTATAAATAATTCGCCGGCACACTGACTGGTATTATTTTGCCCGCAGGTACTGCAGCGGCCATGGGATCTCTGCTCCCAGTTCTTTTGCGGCGTGCAGCGGGAGATAGGGATTTCGCAGAAGCTCTCTTCCCATGAGTATCAGGTCAGCGCTTCCCTCTGACAGTATTTTTTCCGCCTGTCCCGCCTCAGTTATTTGTCCCACAGCGCCAGTGAGTATTCCTGTTTGCTTTACTGCTGCAGCGAATGGCACCTGGTAGCCCGGTCCGGCTGGAATTTTTGCATTATAGACATTCCCTCCCGATGAACAGTCGATGAGGTCTGCACCGGCAGCGTGCAACAGCGGAGCCAGTCTTACGCTTTCTTCGGGTGTCCATCCTCCTTCGGTCCATTCGGTTGATGAGATGCGGACGAAGAGGGGCAGTTCTTCGGGCCATACTGATCTGACTGCCCCGGTGACCTGAAGCAGCAGTCTTGTGCGGTTTTCAAATGAACCGCCATGATCATCTGTGCGTTTGTTGCTGATTGGTGAGAGGAATTCCTGCAGCAGGTATCCGTGGGCGGCATGTATCTCCACCAGTTTAAATCCTGCCTTCAGTGCACGGACGGCGGCATCCCTGAATCCCTCAATTATCCTTTCCAGGCACACCCTGTCAGCCATTACGGGCGCTCTCTCTCCCGGGCTGAAGGGGATGGCTGACGGAGCCACCGTCTCCCATCCTCCCTTTTTCAGATCAAGCTGCTTTCCTCCTTCCCACGGTAAGCCGCATGATGCTTTACGCCCTGCGTGAGCCAGCTGAATGCCAGCCACTGCTCCCTGGCTGTGAATGAAGTCGGTTATTCTGCGCAGGCCGGGTATATGATCATCGCTCCACAGGCCCAGGTCGCCCGGCGTGATCCTTCCTTCCGGCCATACTGCCGTGGCCTCAACGATGATCAGTCCGGCTCCGCCTGTTGCCCTTGTCCCGTAATGCACCGGATGCCATTCGGCGACAAACCCGTTTATTGCCGAATACTGGCACATGGGTGACATGGCTATACGGTTCCTGATCTTAACTTCGCGGATGGTTGCTGGTGAAAAAAGGTTTGACATAACTTTGGTAGTATAATAGGAACAACAATTTATCAGCCCACTGGTTTCAGAACCTGTAAAAGAATCCGGCACTGACGGAGATGGGAAAGAGCTCGGTGATGTATCCTTCCGGAGGATTGGTGGTGCGGTGAACGGTGACCCCCAGCTCGGCATTAAGGCCGAACCTGCTGCTTCGGCCGTGGAAAAGAAAAGATCTGCCGAGCCTCGGATAAAGGAAACTCTGCTCAAAGGTGTCGTATCCCTTTCCGAACAGGGTAGTGCTTATCCCGCACATCACGTAAAACGGCCCTGCTGAGCCCGGAACACCCCTTCGCGGCAGCCGGTAAAAAAACTCCAGCCCGGTGGTATGCAGCTGGCTGACCAGATCCTGGCTCAGACCCACCTGGAATATCTGGCCGTACCTTGCCTTCAGGAATACTCCGTCAAAAAGCCCCGCTCCCGCGCTCACTTCAAGCCGGCTCTGTGCAGGAAGGGTACTGGTAAACAATAACGTGGTACAAACTAAAATCACTTTGATGACTCTGCGCCTCAACTCTTTCTTTTTTGGTAAGTCTGTTGAATATAAATGTAGTGAAATGAAAGTTTATATTAAAGCTGATAATGGCCGGACAGTAAGCAACCCTCATTGCTTTTACAGCTGCCCGGATAATCAGTAGGGGCACGTCCGGTCCGCCTCCGCCAGTTTCGCCTCTGCCAGTTTCGCTTCCGCCAGTTTCGTCTCCGCCAGTTTCGCTTCCGGGGTTGTTTATTTGAAAGTAACTCTGGTTATTTCAAGGCCTTGCGGTTCCAGAATGTCTCCCTCTTCCTCTGCAGTGATGAATGCTTCGTAGAAATCAAAAGAGGTCAGGGTTTCCAGCTCAGCTTTCTTGGCGTTTTTCACATTCAGCTGACCTGCATTCTTTATCTCACCGGTTGTGGTTACGATCCAGAGAACATATGTGTTCTTGTAGGGAGCGAGCCGGTCAACGGCAGCAAGGTTTTTTGCCGTAAGGTTAATCTCGTAGTTGTTGTGATCATCAAGCTTCTTCGTTAGTGTTATGTCTGCGGCGGGAGCAATGTCCGAGACGGGAAAATGCATCTTTGGAGCACATGAAGAAACCATGATCATGATCACTGCGGCCAGAACAATCTTAATTGTTTTCATCCGTTTTCGTCTTATTGTTGATGGGAAATTTACTAAATATTTATCGTTATCAGCAATGTGTCAACCCTGTTTTTTGATTTGCAGATTCACCAGATTTATGAGAGACTGTCAGTCCATCAATCCGGCAAGATCAGTTGCCTATAATTCAAGCGGATTATCATGCTTGATGAAGGTTTTGCTTTCAAGCTCACTGAACGCCAGGTTTAGTTCCTCCTGTGTATTCATGACTATAGGACCTCCCCAGGCGACAGGTTCCTGCAGCGGCCTGGCAGCTATCAGGAAGAACCGGGCTCCGTTGTGCCCTGCCTTGACCCTTACCTCGTCAAAGTCAGAGCTGTCTGAGGAAGAGGCGGTCATCAGCATCGCGCAGGCCTTCTCTTCGAAATTTTCCAGCGCTTCATCAGCCGCCAGTGTTCCCTCTATCAGGTAGAGAAACATGGTCTGGTCATTGGAGGTTTCCGCGTAACTCCAGATGCTGTCAGGATCCAGGGCTACATCAAGGTACTGAACCTTTACATATTCACCTTTTACGGCGCCCTTATTGTTTTTGTAGCTGCCAGACAGGACTCTCACCGTTGCATTTTCCTCACTTACCACGGCAACATCCTGCTGTCTTATATCGCGGTAGGCAGGCTGTGTCATCTTGTCCTTTTTCGGGAGGTTGACCCAGAGTTGACAGCCCAGCATTCTTTCCGATGCCCTGGGCATCTCCTGGTGTATGATGCCAGATCCGGCGGTCATCCACTGGCACTGAAGATCGCCTATGACACCGCTGTTGCCCAGACTGTCACCGTGTTCAATGTCGCCACTGAGCAGGTAGGTGACTGTTTCAATGCCACGGTGCGGGTGCCATGGAAATCCTTTTATGTAATCTTCGGGATTGGCGGAATCAAATCCGTCAAGCATCAGAAACGGATCAAAATCCCTGATTGTTCTGTACCCCAGCACCCTGCGCAGATGGACGCCGGCACCGTCAACAGCGTGCTGGCCTCTTACAGCCTGCGTGAATTTTCTCCTGGACATAGCTTACAGTTTGGTGATATTTCCCGGTAAGTTTACTGAAAATTTGCTTCATAGTCACCTTTACTAATAAAAGTCACCTTCCCGTATATTCATTTGTTTTGGGGAGCGAATTCTTTGAGGAGCCCGGTCCTCTCCATGTTTGAACCTAATGCATTATCTTGGGTTGAAAATTTATAAATCCCAATATTCATCAGAAATATGGCAATTACGAAAGTATGGATTGAAGAGGGCTGCATCGCCTGCGGCTCATGCGAACAGATCTGTCCTGAGGTTTTCAGGGTCACAGATCAGTCGAGAGTACAGGAAGGAGTTAATTTCTCAGATTACGAGGATGGCATAAAAGAGGCAGCTGAATGTTGCCCGGTTGAGGTAATCAAGTATTCCTAGTGTAATACGCTTTCACGAATTCACCTTCAGGATGAGGCGCAGTGAGCTGTTCTTCGTGATATAGTTCCACGCCCAGTTAATGAAAATTATGAGCTTGTTCCTGACACTCAGGATGAGCATCAGGTGCAGGAACATCCAGAAGTACCATGCCAGGTAACCATGGAAGCTTACCAGCGGGAGATCGACTATCGCCTTGTTCCTTCCCACGGTAGCCATTGAGCCGAGGTCCCTGTACTCGTATTCTGCAAGCTTCCGGCCTTTGGTCATCCGGGTAAAATTCCGTGCAAGGTTCTTGCCCTGGTTGATGGCAACGTTAGCCACCTGCGGATGACCCTTCGGGTACTTTGGCGTCTCCATGCAGGCAATATCGCCAATGGCATAAATATTTTCATACCCCGTCACCCTGTTCGTCCTGTCAACTTTTATCCTGCCGGCCCGGGTTATAACCTCAGGGGATAATCCGTCGATTATGTTTCCGGTAATCCCGGCTGTCCAGATAACGTTTTTGCTTTTGAGAAGCTCCCCGTTGCTCAGCTCAAGGGTAGAGCCGTCATAGTTCCGGACGAAGATGCCGGTCCTGAGATCCACCCCAAGCCCGGTCAGGTATTTTTCAGACGATCTTCTGGCAAGCGGGCTCATCGTATTGAGAGTGTGGTCTCCCCCTTCCAGAAGGTATATTTTCAGCCGCGAGAAGTCGATCCCGGGAAAGTCCTTCGGAAGGATATCTCTTTTGATTTCGGCGAATGCCCCTGAAAGTTCAACCCCTGTGGGACCCCCTCCCACCACTACAAGATTTAACAGGCCCTCATCTGCATTCTCTCCCGAATTGAGGATGTTTTCAAAATTCTCAAGAATCACATTGCGGATTCTGATTGCCTCATATGTTGATTTTAGGCTGAGGGTATGTTTCCCGAGCTCACTGTTGCCGTAATAATTGGTTTTGCCTCCTGTTGCAATGACCAGGAAGTCATATTCAAAAGCACCTGCTGTAGTCATAACGGACTTATTTTGCGGCTTGGCAGCCAGCACATCGGCCATCCTGACGGTGATATCCTTGCGGTCCTGGAATATCTTTCTCAACGGGAAGGAGATACTTGTGGGTTCGATCTGCGAAGTGGCAACCTGGTAAAACAGCGGCTGGAACTGGTGGTGATTAAGCCGGTCTATGAGCACTACATCAAACATTCCCGGCTTAAGGTTCTTAATGAATTGAAGCCCGGCGAATCCGCCTCCGATCACAATGATTCTCTTTTTCATGTCAAAGAAATAATGGGTTCCTGAAGATAAATGAACTGCTTCCCGTGTGTAAAACAAATGACTACATTTATTGTTTGTTTTTAACGCAGTCAACAATTTCGGAATGATTAAAGTAAGAAGAATCTATGATCCGGCTGAACCCGAAGAAGGTTACAGGGTACTGGTTGACAGGCTGTGGCCCAGGGGCATAGCAAAGGAAAAGGCCGGCTGGGATGAATGGATGAGGGAGGTTGCCCCCGGCAATGAATTGCGGAAGTGGTACGGTCATGATCCCTCCAGGTGGGAGGCTTTTAAGGAAAAGTACAGGCAGGAACTCAGCAGCAGGAATGACCTGCTTCTGAGGCTGAGAGACCTGGAACGGGCACACGGCACGCTGACACTGCTCTTCTCATCGAAAGAGCTTAGTCTCAACAATGCCGTTGCCCTCAGGGAATTCCTTATGCAGCAGGATCGCTAATCCTGGTACAGCTTCTGAGTTTTGTCAATTGACCATCCCGTTTTCAATCCCACGACGAACAGTGCCAGGGCAACCGAGCCTACGGCGAATACAGTATCACCGATAACCCTGAGCCAGCGCAGCGTCTCCATGGTATCGCCCTGCATGAAGTCGGCTGAGCGGGCGTACCACATTCCGACCTTGATGCTGGCAATTGTCTGGAGCACCCCCACGGGCAGCAGGCTGAGAAGCAGCATAAGCATCAGTCCGCCGTTCATGGTCCAGAAGGCAATCCTGAGCATTCCGGTCTTCCAGCGGTATTTTATTGTCAGTCCCTTCAGGACGAAGAGCATCAGCCCTATGGCCAGCATACCGAACACACCGAACAGTGCAGCGTGGCCGTGCAACGGTGTTGTGTTGAGGCCCTGCATATAGTAAAGTGCAATGGGCGGATTGATAAGGAAGCCGAACAGGCCGGCACCAACCAGGTTCCAGAAGCTGACAGAGATAATGAAATATATTGGCCATCTGTAAGCCTTGACCCAGGCCGTTGCGCGGCTGAGCTGCAGGTTATGGTAAGCCTCGAAGCCCATGAACACCAGCGGTACCACCTCCAGTGCGCTGAATGTTGCTCCCAGTGCAATGACTGCCGTAGGAGTACCCGCAAAATAAAGGTGATGGAAGGTGCCTATGACACCTCCGGCGAGGTAGACTATTGTTGCAAACAGCACTCCGGTGGTTGCGTATTTAATGTTCAGCAGCCCCATTCTTACAAAGAGGAAAGCTGCCACTACCGTGGCGAACACCTCAAAGAACCCCTCAACCCAGAGGTGAACCACCCACCAGCGCCAGTATTCGGCAATGGAGAGATGGGTCTGCCTGCCCCACATCAGGCCTGCCCCGTAAAACAGGGCGATGGCAACGGTTGCGATACTGAACAAAATCAGCAGTTCACGGCTCTCTGACTTTTTGGTAAGCGCCGGCCACAGTGCCCTGAACATCAGGAAGAGCCAGATGATGAACCCGGCAAAGAGGAATATCTGCCAGAACCTGCCGAGATCAACATATTCATATCCCTGGTGACCGAACCAGAAGTTCTTCACCAGCCCCAGCTTCTGCATCACACCCATCCATTCACCTGCCATCGAGCCAAGAACTATCACCAGCAGGGCGAAAAAGAGAAGGTTGACTCCGAATTTCTGGAACTTCGGCTCATGCCCTGAAACCGCAGGGGCTATGTATAGTCCGGCTGCAAGCCATGCAGTTGCTATCCAGAAGAGCGCCAGCTGTATGTGCCATGTCCTGGAGATAGAGTATGGCATGATACTGTCAAGGCTCAGCCCGTAGAAACCGCTTCCTTCAACACCGTAGTGTGCTGTGATAACACCGGTGAGTATCTGGAGCAATATTAATCCCACAACTACCCAGTAATATTTCAGTACTGCCTTCATTGACGGGGTGGGATTCAGTCCGCCCAGCGGGTCATCCTGCGGCAGCAGTGACCTGTCAATCACATCAGACCTGTTTCTTGCGTTGTAGTATGCAAGAAGTCCTACTCCGACAAGCAACATGATAACGCTGAATCCTGTCCAGAGTACAACGCCTGCAGAGGGTTTGTTCCCGATAACAGGATCCGGAGGCCAGTTGCTTGTGTAAGTCAGCTCCGACCCCGGCCGTTCCGTCACGCAGGCCCATGCTGCCCAGAAGAAGAAGGCATTCATGGCATCCATGCGCCCCTTTTCCTTGACTGTATTGGCAGGTATGGAATACGATTCCCTCAGGCTTTCAAGTGCCGGATCATTCATGAAGAGGCCGGCATAATAGGCAGCGTTGCCATTCACCGCCTGTACCCTGTCGGCAGTGAGCGTAAGAATGCCTGTCTGCTGATCATAGGTGTTTGCACGAAGGGCCTTCTGAAGCCTCACCTCCAGCATTGCCTGTTTCTCCTTATCGATCTTGTCAAAAGAAAGGCCGAATTCACTTTCAGACCACCCGCCGAGAATGGTCAGTGATTCACGGTGCAGCCAGTCGGCAGACCAGTCCGGGGCAAGATAGGCGCCGTGGCCCCAGACGGTTCCAACCTGTTGGCCGCCGATTGATTGCCAGACATTCTGGCCGTCCTTTATCTGCTGTGCGGTAAAAAGAACCTCGCCACTGTCAGAGACAACCTTTTCAGGAATGGGGGGCTTGAGCCTGTAAATCTCTTTTCCGAAGAACAGCAGGACGGAAAAGCTGAGCAGTGTGACCAGTACAAGACCGATCCATAGAGTCCTTGTATTCATAATCAGGTATTTAGGGGTTAATTAATGAATCAGGTTCAAGATCTCATGGAAGTAAAATAGGCAATTAATTCATGCGAGTCAATTGATTGTGATATTTATGACCACTTACCTTCTGTCAGTGCCCGTGTCCGCAGGCCGGTGCCGGAGCAGCTCCTGCCACAGTTTCAGAATGCTCTGCAGCATGCTCGTGTTCTTCGCCTTCGGCGAACTTAAAGAAGCTTACATAAGCAGCCACATATTCCCTGCCGGCCCTGACGTTATTGACGTCGAAATTCTTAAGAGACATAACCTTATCAAAGCGAATATGCAGTTCATGTTTCATCTCTTCAGGAACCTTACCGGCCAGCGGCGAGAGGTTGCCTGCTTCGATTGCTTTGTCGGCTGAAAGGATGCGCTCATCCACCGGGGTGCCCGCAGGCTTGACACCGGTGAAGCCAACGCCCTCTCCGTTCCTGTGTATCCTGACAAGCGTGTCAAAGAAATACCTGTCGGCAAGGGTTTGTGCTTCCGGCCCGAGTTTTCTGACTTTCATTGTAAGTGCAAAGGCCTCCCTGAGTTCAGCCTCATCAGTTTCCCGGATCCACTTCAGGGCATAATTGATATTGTTGACGTCCAGTGCAAGCTTTGCATCCTTTATCACCGGGCCTTCCATGGTGTCACAATGCGCAAGGGTAATGCCCGTCGATAAAAGCATCAGAAGTGCGGTCAAAATTGCCAGCCGTCCTGATCTGCTGAAAAGTCCACGGGGATTTCCGTTTACCCCTGCTCCGTTACTGTTTCTCAGTTTTAATTTTTTCATGTTGTTTGATTTTAAATGATTAATGAAAATTTCCTGAGGCAAAGCTAAAATCAGCAGAAGAGGTAATCGCCCCGTTTTATAAAACGGGACTTGTTTGATGAGGCTGAATTGGTGCTGCTTTACAAAACAGGACCTGGCTGCAGGAAGATTACAGGGTCTTTTTGTACTCCGAAGGGGTCATCCCGGTGAATTGCCTGAAGACTCTGTTGAATGCTGATTTGGAATTGAATCCGCACTCAAAGGCAATTCCAAGCAGTGTCAGGTTGTCTGATCCGCCCGATGCCAGTCGCTTCCTGAATGCATCCACCCGGTACCTGTTTATGAAATCATGGAAATTCTGTCCGAACTGTTCATTGATGACCTGCGACATGTAATGTACCGGTATATCGAGGTCAGAGGCAAGCTGGGGCAATGAAAGCTCCGGTTCCAGGTATGGCCCGGAGGAATCCATGTATTCCCTGATCCTGGCGGCGAAGGCTCCGGCATCAGCATCGGAGAGCCTGGATCCGGAATATCTTGCCTGGTTAGCCGCCGCGTCCGTGCTCAACACCATGCTTCCGGGTGAGAATATAACCCGCTGCCTGAGACCGAACCACCCGATGAGAATAACGAATACCGACAGGGTGAGAAAAAGACCGTCGGTGCAGAATACTGCCGAGAACAGATTCAGAATATGATGTATTACGGTAATGGTGATAAGTATGGTCCAGATGATCCCGAATGCTATCGTAAGCCGCCTTATCCAGTGAAGATCAACACCCTCGGCGTTGGAAAAGTTGTTTGAGATGTTCGTGTCGAGATTCCTGAAGAGTTTCATGGTCATCAGGAAATAAACAGTGCCGGAAAGAGCTGTAAGGATAAGGAAAAACGAAAAGAGAAGCGGAGTGCCCTGCCCGGGGGTTACCTTTTCCAGGTTCATCCTGGCCGAGAGTTCAGGAATGAATGAAGCGGTGAGGATATATGCATTGAACAGCAGGAACGGGATGAGGTGCAGGCTGTCCTTCGCGGTTATCCGTGTCCTTCCGGTGACAAGTGTCAGCACATAGGTATAGAGAAAGGGTCCGTGGAGCATCAGCAGGGAGATCAGCGATACTGAGAGCAGAAGGAACCTGGTAAACAGCTCATGCGAATAAAAGGCATAAATCCCTATAAACAGCCCGAGATAGATCAGCCACAGAACCAGTATCCTGTCATGCAGTGCACTTGTTTTCTTCTGCAGGAGCAGTGCTGTAAAGAAGAACGCGTTGAATGCCGCTATCAGGAAGGCGTATTTCATACCTCAAAAATAGTCAATTAGCATTACCGGTCTGAGGTGATTGTCCTCCCGTTTTCAATTTGTAAATTGCGTATCCTGACCCGGAAACAGAATTACCGGAAATTGCGTCACTGTCACGACGGGATGACCTGCCGGTAATCATAACACCCCGGAGATGCCCTGTGGAGAGAATTTAGTTTCTATCTTTAGTGATTGTTCCCTGATGTAAGACCAGAGTTATGAAGATCATTTGGAAATACCTGAAACCTTTTAAAAAATGGCTTTTTCTGTCAATGGGACTGGCAGCCATTGCGCAGATCCTTGAACTGATTGACCCGATCATTTTCGGGAAAATCATCGACAATTTTGCTGTAAACACCGACGGCCGCAACCAGCAGGAACTGGTGAACGGGGTACTGAGACTGCTGGCCCTTGCAGTGGGAATCGCCCTCCTGGCGAGGCTGGCCCATGCCTTCACCGATTATTTTACACGCCTGGTTGTACAGAAGTTCGGGCTCTCCATTTTTGATGAAGGACTGAAGCAAACCCTCAGACTTCCCTACAGTGAGTTCGAGGATACAAGCAGCGGGCACGTACTGTCGCTGCTGCAGAAGGTCCGCAATGACAACGAGAGATTTATCAGCTCGTTTATTTCGACATTGTTTTTTGCTATAGTCGGTGTTGCATTCCTGATATGGTATTCGATAACAAAGCACTGGGCGCTGATACCGGTATTTCTTGTCGGCGTTGTGTGGCTGGGCGGACTGACAGGCCTGCTGAGCAAGAAAATAAAGACCATTCAGCGCTCCGTGATACAGGAAACCAACAAGATGAGCGGCGCCATCACCGAGTCACTCAGGAATATTGAGTTTGTCAAGAGCATGGGCCTTACATGGCCCGAAATCAAGAGGCTCAGGACCTTTACCGGGAATATCTTCAACCTCGAGATGCAAAAGGTCAGGAAGATCAGGACGCTCACATTTCTTCAGAAATCAGTGCTGCTGCTGCTGAAGGAATCAATCCTTTTCATACTGCTGTGGCTCATCTTCAGAAATGCCCTGACAACCGGTGAGCTCATCGCCATGCAGTTTATCTCCACCCGCATCATGTTCCCGCTGCAGGACCTGGGTTCCATTATCCTGTCATACCGCGAGGCTGAGGCTTCGCTCCAGATTTTCAGCAACCTGATGAAAAAGGAACCGGAATTCAGGCCCGAGGAACCTGTTGATATTGGCGAGATTGAAAAGCTTCGTTTTGAAGATGTAAGCTTCAGGTACCGTAAGGCTGATCATGATGCAATTGAAAACCTCTCCTTCAGCGCCGGGCTTGGAGAGACGATTGCATTCGTCGGCCCGTCAGGATGCGGTAAATCAACCCTTGTCAAATTACTGGTGGGACTCTATTCCCCAACAAGGGGAATCATCTACTTTGATGATGTCACGGCACGGGAAATAAGGTATAACCGGATGAGAAGGCAGCTCGGATTCGTGACCCAGGACACCCAGCTCTTTTCCGGCTCGGTCCGTGCAAACATGCAGTTTGTGAAACCCGAAGCCACCGACGAGGAGATCATTGCGGCACTGAAGAAGGCCTCTTCCCTCAGGCTGGTGGAGGAATCTCCTGCCGGCCTGGACACAATCCTCGGGGAGGGGGGGAAGATGGTGTCGGGCGGTGAAAAACAAAGGCTGGCAATTGCAAGGGCCCTGGTCAGGAACCCGAGGATACTGATTTTTGACGAAGCCACCTCTGCCCTTGACTCGCTTACCGAGGAAGAGATCACTGATACCCTCCGGGAAATATCAGCAGGAAAAAAGCAGATTATCCTGATGATTGCCCACCGCCTTTCAACAATCATGCACGCTGACCGGATCTATGTTCTGGAAAAAGGAAAAATTGTTGAGGAGGGCAATCATGCGACGCTCCTCGAGAACAAGGGTCTTTACTACGCAATGTGGAGGCAGCAGATTGGTGAAAGAAAATCAGTGGCCAGTTATGCTGAGATATGATGGCATGACCCGGTATGAAATGCCCTGAAACAATACTGCTAACATTGGTACAATAGGAAAGCAACCTGCCTCCGCGGCGGTTTTAACTTTGGTTACTGCAGAAGATTTTGGTAATCAATCTTTAAAACGGAGGTAATTATGAAAACACTGATCAGCTTTTTTGCAATTGTGATGGTGTTTTTTGCCGGTTGCGCAAAAGACTACACAATCAATGAGGAAATTAACAGCGTAGAACTGAAAAAGGCAAATGTGCCGATACCGTTCAAGGCTGATTTATGCGCGGTTCCTGATATGAACGGTGAGTTTTATCTTTATCCGATTCCTGGCATTGATCCCAGCGATCCGAACAACTATTGTGCTAGCAGAATGCTTATTGGCGGAACCGGCACTCACCTTGGAATTGTTTATCCTGAAACAAGCTATTACGAGGTTGAAAGCACTGTATTTGTGATGGAGGCCGGGCATCCTTTCTTCTTACAGTCAGGAACCGGAAAATTTGTTGCTGCAAATGGCGACAAATTTGAAGTTACGTGGTGGGCCAAAATATCCCTGCCCGACCGTAACTGGGTCGGAGAATTTGAAATAATACCCGGAAGCGGAACAGGAAAATTTGAAGGAGTTTCAGGATTGCTGCCGGCTGTTGGCCAGGCTAACCCCGCGGAACACAAAAACTGCTGGACAACTGAGGGATACCTTGAATTCGAATGAATTGACATAATGCCGGAAGCCAGGCAGATTTATCTTTAAGCGGGAGCGATTGAGAGTGCCTCGTCGCTCCCTATTTTATGTCCAGAGTATGCCGGCTGAATGCCAATATTATATTCTTCTAAAATTCTTACATCTCATTATAGTAATAGTTGTAAATTTGATATCAGCATATTAGGCTATTAAATTTTAAAAAGGCTCTGATCAAACCTGTTGAGGATTTGTTTAGGGCTTGTAATAAAACTGCCAGATATGTTGCGGCTTTCGGCATTTGACAGTTGGTATGCACGGTTATTCTCTTATCAGAAGGAAACACCAGAACTGATTCTCCGAAAGAAATTCTTCCTGGTCACTAACGTCGTGGCCATTATTGTTTTCTCATTGGTAACCTTATTGGCCTGTTTTCTGGGTCTGAAAAACCTGGCATGGCATATTTTATTGCTGCTGGGCTTTACCCTGGCACAGACGATCCTTCTCATCATCATCCGGAAGTGGTCTAAGTGGTTCGTCTATACAGTTTTCAGCACTTACATCCTCCTGATATTCTGCATTATAATCAGTCTCGGGGGATTTGCAAGTTCGGCCGGCCTGCTGATGGTGGCTTATTTTTTCCTGCTTACGGCCCAATGGATGGAAGATACCCGGCTGTTGATCTTTGTCGGGATACTTTATGTAGCCGGGGTGCTTGTCACAGGGATCTCGTTCCCCTGGCTGCAGCCGGATGAAACCCTGACCGGGTGGAAGAACAACCTCTTTTTTGCCATCAATTTCGGGTGGATAGGGATTGTCATCGCCCTTGCACTCCATTCAACAATTGTAAAGGGTGAAAATGATGCAAAAAACAGGGCGAGGCAGTTGCAGGAACTTGATGTTTTAAAATCGAAGCTTTACGCCAACATCGCACACGAATTCCGGACTCCGTTAACACTGATAAAAGGGAATGCGGAGATAATAGGCGATGAACATGAGGGCGAAATAGCCGAAAGAGCAGATAGTATTGTCCGCAATTCTGATAAGATTTTGTTCCTGGTAAACCAGATGCTTAGCCTGTCAAAAGTGGAAGGGGGAGGAGTCCCGGTTCATTATGTCCGGACTGATCTGATTGCATTTGTGAGGTTGATTGTGGATTCGTTCAGGGATTATGCCGGCATGCGGAAGCTTGAACTGCATTACGAGCCGGAATTCCCGGCACTTATGATGGATATTGACACGGAGAAGCTCGAAGATTCAGTTTCAAACCTGCTCTCAAATGCCATCAAATATACACCAGAAGGCGGGGAGATATTTGTTTCGCTTCGTTTTCCCGGACAAAGCCAGGCGCCTGGTCAGCTTGTTGAAATCAGCATTCGCGATACCGGAATAGGTATCCCTGAAGACCAGATGGATAAAATATTCATTCGTTTTTACCGGATTGAAGATAAAGGATTCCCGTACCGGGAAGGGACAGGCATAGGCCTTACACTTGTCCGGGAATACCTGAAAATGATGAAAGGCACCGTAAGGGTGACCAGCACTCCGGGCGAGGGCTCCGAGTTCGTGCTCACGCTTCCGGTCACACAAAATGCACCGGTTATAAAGGAAATTCCGTTAAGAAGCGCATCCTTCCCTGTTGATAAACAGGACTATACTCATTCCGGGACGATTGATCACGGAGGGGGTCTGCCCCGGGTACTGGTAATTGAAGATAATAAAGAGCTGACCGGATACCTGAAAGGATTGCTGGGATCTGAATATAATGTTCTTACTGCCGATGATGGTATCTCGGGCGTTGAACAGGCGTTGGGGCACGTTCCGGATATTATCCTCTGCGATGTAATGATGCCCGGAAAGGATGGTTACCAGGTTTGCACGGAGCTGAAGAATGATTTGCGTACAAACCACATACCCATTGTCATGCTTACTGCAAGAGCCGACGCCGGTTCACGGATAACCGGCCTGGAATGTGGCGCCGATGCTTACCTCACCAAGCCTTTCGACAAAAAGGAACTGATGGCCTGCCTTCACCAGCTATACGTCCAGCGGGAAAAACTGAGGCTGAAATACCAGGCAAAACTGTACGAACCGATTCCTGAGGAACACTACGGTATTGAAAATACCAGGTTTCTGAACAAGGTTCTGGAAGCCCTTGAACAAAACTACCGGAATGAAAGATTCCGCATCGAAGATCTTTACCGGGATCTTGGCATCAGCCGTGTTCAGCTTCACCGGAAACTGACGGCACTTACAGGTCAGCCTGCTTCAAATTTTATCCGGAGTTTCAGGCTGCACAAGGCACGTAAACTCTTGCTGGAAACCGAAATGAATGTGTCAGAAGTTGCTCACGACGTGGGTTTTACTGACCCTAATTACTTTACCCGGGCATTTGTCCGGGAACACGGAATAACGCCTAAGGAAATGAGGGGATCACAAGTTTAAATGAATATGCCTCATATCAGATAATTGATATGATACTGAATGCGAAAATAGACGGTTGGCTCCACGGACTGCTTCTGCATCCGAAGGATACGCCTGATACAATTGACCAGAAAGTATACCTGGTGGGGAATATGATTATTCCAACTATAACTCTGAGCATTGCCTATATCTTATTCCTTCTTTTTAACAAAGTACAGCTGTTTGTTTTGACCATGCCCCTGGTGCTGATCATGATATTCCCCGCAGCCCTGCTGATTATCATCAGGAGAGGAATAGGGGTCTTCCTGACAGTATATTACGGTATATATATGATTATGTGTTCTTTTATTGTAATTAAAGTTGGGGGATTGCCAAATTCATTTGGTGTCTGGGGAGGAGCCTTTATTTGTTTTATGCATACACTTGCTATATGCAGTAAAAGAATTCTTGTCCTGAATGCCTGTATTTACATTTTATGCCTCATCATTATAGTATTCTCATATCCGTATCTTAACCCGGTTTCGGACTGGACCCCGGAAATAAACAATCTGATTTTCACATACAGCGAAATCTGGATGTGCCTGTTCCTGGTAAAAGTGTTTTACGACAGCATTGTTGCCAGGACCAAAGAAGCGGGACAGAAAGCGAAACACCTTCAGGAACTTGATTTACTTAAATCGAAGCTGTATGCAAACATCACCCATGAATTCCGCACCCCGCTGACCCTCATCAGGGGAAATGCAGAGGAAATCAGCGATCAGCATGCCGACGGAGCCACCGAAAAGGCAAAAAGCATAATACGGAGTTCTGATAAGATTCTGTTCCTGGTAAACCAGATGCTTAACCTTTCGAAGATCGAGGAGGGAAATGTCCCGATGCATTACATTCAAGGTGACCTGGTGGCATTTGTAAAGCTTATTACCGGCTCTTTCCGGGGGTATGCAGATTTCAGGAAAGTCCGGTTGCATTTCGAGGCGCAGCCTCTGCAGCTGATTATGGATTTTGAGAAGGACAAGCTTGAGGAATCACTGGCAAACCTGATGTCAAATGCAATAAAGTTCACACCTGTAGGCGGAGATGTTTTTGTAAGCGTGCGCCAGCTGAGCTCCCGTAAAACGTCTGAGCGAAAGGTTGAAATCAGCGTCCGCGACACAGGAATAGGAATTTCGGAGGATAAACTCGATAAAATCTTCATCCGTTTTTACCAGGTGGAAGACAACAGTTTCCCCGGCAGGGAGGGCACCGGAATCGGTCTTACTCTGGTCAATGAATATGTGAAGCTGATGAGGGGCACAATCGAGGTAAAAAGCAGTCCGGGGATAGGGTCTGAATTCATCGTTACCCTTCCGGTAACCAATAGTGCGGCACCTGAGGAATTTGTTGCCGGTGATGAAAGGGTCACACTGACGAAAGCGGAAACCGGCGCCGGACATGAAGCTGACGGAAGCATTTCCGGTCATCCCCTGTTATTGATCATTGAGGACAACGCGGAATTAACAGATTACCTTATCCGTTTGCTCGGAAATGATTACCGGGTTCTTACTGCTGAGAACGGCATCTATGGAGTTGAATTGGCCATTGAACACATTCCCGATATTATTCTGAGCGATGTGATGATGCCCGGGAAAGATGGTTACCAGGTCTGCAGGGATCTGAAAAACGATTTTCGGACAAGCCATATTCCCATAGTCTTTCTGACCGCAAGGGCTGATGCCGGCTCAAGACTTGAAGGAGTGAAGCAGGGGGCTGACGCCTGGCTAACCAAGCCCTTCAACAGGAAGGAACTGATGATCTGTCTGCATAATCTGCTGGTCCAGAGAGAAGTGTTGCGACTGAAATACACTGGTGCCGTTTCCGGGTCACCGGTTGATGAGAAGGAGACAGGCCTGAATGAAAAATTCCTGGAGCGGGTGACGGGGCACCTGGAAGAAAATTACCGGAACGACGGGTACGGGATAGATGATTTGCGGGCAGATCTTGGTGTCAGCAGGATTCAGCTTCATCGCAAACTCACCGCCCTCACCGGGCAATCTGCATCAAATTTCATCCGTAACTTCAGGCTGCAAAAGGCAAGAAAGCTACTGCTAGAGTCCGGAAGACATGTATCTGAAATCGCCTATGAAGTGGGCTTCAGAGACGCGAACTATTTCAGCAGATCATTTATTCAGGAGTTTGGCATGAATGCCACGAAGCTACGGGAGATGTTCATCAGGTGAGCTGTATCAGGCAATTTGCTCCGAACATTACTATTTTAAAACAAACTGGCAGCCTTTTTGCATGAAAACAAAAATCAGTCCATAAATACTTGAGATTATTAACTGATTTTCTGAAATTTGTTAGGTGAAAGACTCCTTAAAGTCAGTTATCCATGATTGTTACAGAAAGAAGTGGCAAAATGTATAAGAATTCTGTTTTGACTGTTTTATTGTTTGTTTTCATAATGGCCTGTACCACAGCTGTTACGGCACAGGATGAGGGCGAGAGTTCATTGGGTTTAAGCCTTGGTGCCACAGGGTTCCATTTGCTTGATGAGCATGCAGCCTACCTCATATTCAGGGGTACCGGCATCACTCCCTCGGTTCTTTACAGCTTTACGGACGGCAGAGACAAACATTATGCAGACATTATGTTCACTTACAGCAACCTCCGTACCGTCAGTGAAGTATACAAGACACCGTTCCTGGCTGGCCGTCTGAGATACTCTTGCCTGAGACAGGTTGCTGAAGGCAACTTATTCAATCAATCGCTCGATCTTTCCGCCGGACTGTCAGTCAGTTCTTTTTTCAGTAAAGCGTCTTATAAGTTTCAGATGCCCGGTCTATGGGCAAATGGCATTAAGACATGGTATGGCAGTCACTCGGCTGACGTTTCAATTCAGGCCGGTTACAACACTGGAGAGAATAGCAGGGTTGAACTATTGTGTTACCTTCCTGTAATAAGCAATGTATCAAGACCGGCTTATTCATCCAGCGGTGATTATAATTATGAGAAAAATGACTGGCAAATAAGACCATTCGGAAACACAATGTTCCTTACCGGAAACTTCGGGTTCAATGCCATTCTTTCCTGGGTGCACAATCCCCGCAATAAAATGGCTTTCACAATCAGTTATGAATTCAATTATAATCATTGCACAAAGCCCGATAGGGTTACATTATTTTCAAATAGTCTCAGGGCATGCATCATGTTTAACTTAAAATCTGGAGCTAAGGAATGATTAAAAGACATTTTTTGCTGTTCATGACATTGGTCTTGGTGACCGGTTGTGAAAGGATTCTTATTGGACCGCAACATGAAAACACGCCGGAGGGTAACCTGAACTATCTATGGAGGACCATAGATGAAAAATACAGCCTGTTCCCGATTTCACATGTTAATTGGGATTCACTTTATAACGTCAGTCACAGCATGATTGACGGATCAATAACCGATTCAGGATTATGGGCCGTTTGCTGCCAGATGCTCTCTCCGCTTAACAACGGGCACCTGGAGCTGGTAAATGAAGACTTTACCCTGGGATTTTGTCCTGTTATGGATTATTATGACAGGAATACCTTCAGTATTGATCTGGTAAGAAGAGAATACCTGGTTAATTCCGTGGTAGCAGGTGAGGGAAACCTGATCAGCGGGCGCATCAGAAACACGAGCCTGGGCTACCTGTATATACGCTCTTTCTCGGGAGCCGCTAACGGGAGAGACTGGATAAGAGACATGGATAATGTGATCAGGGATCTGTTACCCTGTGACGGGATCATCATTGATATTCGCAACAATGGCGGAGGATTGACCAGGAATGATCTGTATGCTGCTTCATTTTTTATAGACAGGGAGATAACTTATTATTATTCAAAGGTTAAAATCGGCCCGGGGCACAATGACTTCAGTGAAGCAATGCCCAAAAAGATCTTCCCGAGAGATGATGGCATTCATTATACGAAACAGAATGTGGTTCTCACAAACAGGTTTTCAGCAAGCGGATCTGAAGCTTTTACGCTGATACTGAAAAATATGCCTGGCACAACACAGATAGGGGACACTACCAGGGGTGCAATCGGTGAGGTGACGCATGTGGCTCAGCTCCCCGTCGGATGGAAGTTGTATTACCCGTGCACGCTGACCCTCCTTTGTGACGGAACAAGCCCGGAAGGGGTAGGGATAATTCCTGATATCCTGATTAACAATGCTCCTGATGATATTAATTCAGGAAAAGACAGGGTAATTGAACTGGCAATTGACTATCTGACGGATCCGAAATGAATTCCCGGCTCATTTTCCGATCAAAAACGTTCATTATATTGTAAAAGCCGTCGTGAACGCCTAACGCCGGGACAAATTGACCTCCCTGCGCCCGAGTTAATCTTATGAACTCTAGAAAAATATAAAAACATCAGTTGTGCCGGCTGATTGAGGTCAAGGTAACCGGCTTTTGCAGGATATAAGGATTTCACTCGGTATCCGGCTCAAAGAATATCCATTGGATAGCGGGGAAATTCTTTTTAAGTTCTGATTCACACTTATTTATATTAAGAACCAGGTCGTTAACTGAATTTGTATTTTTCATTTTTGCCTTTACGGCCACCATTATCTGAAGGCCAAGCTGGAAGGTGATCAGGTTGATTATACTATCAATTTCCGGCCTCGATTCAAGCATCGCTTTTATCTGAGCCGTTGTCTCTTCATCAGTGCTCTGGCCAATAAGAAGGCTTTTTATTTTTATGGCAAGCACGAATGAAATAATAACAAGAAGAATCCCGATACCTATGCTTCCTATTGCATCAAAAACCGGATTTCCGGTAATAACCGACAGGATAACAGCAATCAAAGCAAAGGTGAGCCCGAGGAGTGCGGCGATATCTTCTCCGAGAACTACTATCAGCTCACTCTGGCGGCTGTTTTTATACCATGACCTCAGTGGTACATCGTGCCTTAATTTCTTTATCTGCATCAGACATCCTGACAAGGATGCTGCTTCAAAGACCATACTTACTGCCAGAACAGCGATTGCTATTCCCGGATTTTTTAAACCTTCATGCATCCCTATCTTGTGGATTCCCTCATAAATTGAGAAAAGTCCGCCCATGCTAAACAGGATCAGGGCAACCATAAATGACCAGAAATATATCTCTTTACCATATCCCAGAGGGTGTTCCGGGTCTGGTTTTTTCTTTGTAGCTCTCAATCCCCAGAAAAGTAGTCCCTGGTTGCTGCAATCAGCATAGGAATGAATCGATTCTGCAAGCAGTGCTCCCGATCCGGTGACAATAGCTGCTGCTGTTTTTGTAATAGCAATCCCGAGGTTTGCGAGTAATGCGAATGTTATCGATTTTTTTGAGGCATCCTGGTGTGACATACTTTCCCGTGTTGTCTGTAACTTAAACCCATTAATGTCTCCTCAAAGGTACTATAACCCTGCACTAAAAATTGTTGATCAGTAGCCGATATTATGTAAGACCTCTTTCCCGGCACTTTAATGTATGTGCAAAAGCCGGAGGTCCTGACCATCTATCGCCGACACAAATTGACCACCCCGCGCCGGAGTTAATCTAATGAGCTATCGAAATGTATAAAAATGTAGGATTTGCCGGCAGAATGTGGTCAAGATGGCCGGCTTATGCAACTATAAGCTAATAATCAGGACATTGTGAAACTTTCACCTAAAGATATCGTTTAACCTATACTAAAAACTCCTTAAAAGATCATGAAAAATATTATCTGTATCATTTTGATTGCCTGTATTTTCTTTGGATGTGAAAAAGAAGGCGGCACTCTTAGTCATAAAATAAAATATTCTACCTCCCCCAGTACCTTTAAATCAGTTAGCAAAAGCGCAGCTGAATCTTATTATAGTGATCTGGGAACGTATGTAACCAGTATTACCCCCAGACATTTTTCGGCAAAATTGAATATAATGATGTATTATGATTTCTGGGAGTCCGGGGACAATTCAAGCCACATGATCTCATATATTGAAGGCCACGACAATGATCCTAATTATGAAATATCCCTTTATGTCGATTTTTCAAATAATCAGGAGGTAACCTATGAACCGATTCTATACTGCACTGACGGGAGGGATGGTCTTTTCGGACAGAAACAGGTGAGTATGAGATATTTTTATTTTGTTCCCTACTATTTTATACAGGAAATTGAAATACCTGAAGAGTATGGAGATGAAATTCCTTCTCTCGGATATGAAGGGACATATTCTACTGACCCGATCACCGGCAAGCAGTATTATAAGGTTAATCAATTGGCATTTCTTGAAAAGGTATTCGGGGTTCCCGACCATCATCCCTACGGTTACCTGTTTGGGAATACTGACAGAACATATATCTTTAATGAAGATTGTACTGATCTGCCTCAATCTGAAGAGTATCCGTGCGGAGGCAGCCAGCCACTGATCAGAAGCAATAAATACAATGCTGTAACTGTGACAATGCCTGATAAAGGAGAAGAGGTTGAAATGTACTCCACAATAAGCTTTGATACAGAGAATCTTATCCAGGTCTATGCAGGTAATGATAATGTTCCCTATACCATGGATGATATTTTTGTTTATGCTCCCAATTACTGGGAAAGGATTTCTGTTAAACTTGAGATCAGATAGATTCAGTAACCTTAGATTATTATGACTACCCGAAGGTAGCAGTATTTGATTGAGGTAATGTGATATAGCCATCCGGCATTTACACCCAAACCCGGTCTGCTTCGCAGGCTCTGTTCCGTGCAAAAATGAAAAAGGCAGCCGGAATCGGCTGCCTGGTTGTGGGCCCAGCTGGGATCGAACCAGCGACCCCCTGATTATGAGTCAGGTGCTGCTAACCATCTGAGCTATGGGCCCGAAAAATATTTCAATCAACAGGGCCTTCCCGTCTGCCATGCGGCATCCGGGGTGCTGCTAATCCCGGGAATCACAAAATTCCGGAGGAATTTTGTATCATTCCCGAGGATCCCGGTCCGCCTCTGGCGGATCGGGACCATCTGAGCTATGGGCCCGAAATATCAGGGTGCAAATATAATATCAAATTGAAAAATCTGCAAACCTTTTACAATACCGGATCCCCACGGGGGATTTTTTTTATATGTCATTCATCTACAATTCTTAATGGCCTACGGCCAATGTTTCCGCGTGACAGATAATGTATTGTACCCGGATTGACCTCCGGCTGCTGACTGAGGACTGCCGAATGCCGGCTCCCGGTGCGGGTGGGTGAGGGTGACTGCCGTATTACAATTCTTTATCGTCTACGACGATATACACTGATGTGGGTTGTGTTATATGCAATTCTTAATGGCCTACCTTTAGATTAGCATCTAAGTTTATTATTCTATTTTTATGAGAAAGAATGGGGTGAACTAGATGGTCTACTAGGCCTTAAGTCCTAATGGTCGTATCAGACCCCATTCTTTCATAGTTGCAAGA
>Ga0209723_1000325_pt1 | contig 92314 bp, 76 predicted proteins | sample BiotimSIPDNA_2_FD_185750 | JGI IMG/M metagenome (GOLD analysis project Ga0209723, IMG submission 185750) | Anaerobic biogas reactor microbial communites from Washington, USA - Biogas_R2 time_0 SIP DNA (SPAdes) (version 2) | ecosystem: Engineered > Bioreactor > Anaerobic > Unclassified | place... | reverse complement strand
CTACCAACTGAGCTACTGAATCATTTTTCACTATTTAAAAGAACTCTGCCAGGACCCTTCCGCGAAAGCGGAATGCTCTACCAACTGAGCTACTGAATCATTTTTCACTATTTAAAAGAACTCGTCAGGACCCTTCCGCGAAAGCGGAATGCTCTACCAACTGAGCTACTGAATCATTTTTCACTATTTAAAAGAACTCTGCCAGGACCCTTCCGCAAAAGCGGAATGCTCTACCAACTGAGCTACTGAATCATTTTTTCACTATTTAAAAGAACTCTGCCAGGACCCTTCCGCGAAAGCGGAATGCTCTACCAACTGAGCTACTGAATCATTTTTTCACTATTTAAAAGAACTCGTCAGGACCCTTCCGCAAATGCGGAATGCTCTACTAACTGAGCTACTGAATCGTTTTTTCACTATTTAAAAGAACTCGTCAGGACCCTTCCGCGAAAGCGGAATGCTCTACTAACTGAGCTACTGAATCATTTTTCACTATTTAAAAGAACTCTGCCAGGACCCTTCCGCGAAAGCGGAATGCTCTACCAACTGAGCTACTGAATCATTTTTCACTATTTAAAAGAACTCTGTCAGGACCCTTCCGCGAAAGCGGAATGCTCTACCAACTGAGCTACTGAATCATTTTTTCACTATTTAAAAGAACTCTGTCAGGACCCTTCCGCGAAAGCGGAATGCTCTACCAACTGAGCTACTGAATCATTTTTTTTGTTTTGCGGTTGCAAATGTATGACATTTTTTTTAAAGTTAACAAGCTAATAAAGCTTTTTTCAAATGTTATGTACAAGATAAATATTTTTTTGAAAAGGAAAACTTATATTTACCGGTTCTGATAGAATAAATTTAATATAAAACAAAGATGAAGCAACTTTTTAAGGATAAAGTTGTAATTGTAACTGGTGCATCTTCGGGTATAGGAGAAGCCACGGCACGTCAGTTTGCTATTAATGGGAGTAAAGTGATGCTTGCAGCGCGATCTGAGGAGAAATTATCAGAAATCGTTAAAGAATTACGGTCACATGGCTTTGAAGCCAGCTATGTTAAAACTGATGTTAGTATTGAATCTGACTGTAAAAATCTTGTTGAAAGAACCGTTGAGAGATATGGTACTGTAAATATCCTGGTTAATAATGCGGGTATATCAATGAGAGCGCGATTTGATGAGGTTAATCTGGAAGTACTTCATCGTTTGATGAATGTTAATTTCTGGGGGACTGTTTATTGTACTAAATATGCATTACCTTATCTGGTAGCGTCAAAGGGTAATCTTATAGGAGTCTCTTCTATTGCCGGTTTTCATGGTCTGCCCGGAAGAACAGGCTATTCAGCATCTAAGTTTGCTATCCATGGTTTTCTTGAAACAATACGTATTGAAAACCTTAAAAAGGGTTTACAAGTTATGATAATTGCACCGGGTTTCACTTCAACAGAGATCCGAAAGCATGCATTGGTTGCAGATGGATCGGAACAAGGTATGTCACCCCGTAGAGAAAATAACCATTCTTCACCTGAATTTGTTGCAAAATGGATACTTAAAGGAATCAGGAAAAACAAAAGAAATAAAATCCTGACATGGGAAGGAAGATTTACAGCTCTCTTCCAGCGGATATTACCCAGATTTGTTGATTGGGGGTATTATATCGCAATGGCTAAAGAGCCGGATTCTCCTGTGAAGTGATCACATTTTGATTATCAATATTTTATAAAAAAAACGGATCAAAGGTCCGTTTTTTTTGTTATGAAAAATCATCTGGTACGTCATAGTAATGAACGAATCGAATTGAATAAATACAAATTATTATGAAAAAACTGGTGTTAATATTTGTTATGCTTGTTTTCGCAATGTCTCTGAATGCTCAAAAATCAATTGATGCTTTATTTGACAGGTATGCAGGCAATGATGACTTTGTCACAATAACTGTAAGCTCAAATGTATTCAAACTGACGAAATTAATTAATGACTGTGACAATGAAAATGACTTTTTTCCTCCGGAAATTACGAGGATCAGAATAATAGTGCAGGAAAAAAAGACCAATGATATCAGAAATTTCATCAGAATGGTAGAGAAAGAAATTGATCGTAAAGACTATGAAGAATTCATGAGAATAAAGAAATATGATCAGGATTTGGTCTTATTCGCCCGTTCAAAGGGGAGAAATTACAAAGAACTTCTTCTTATCGGAGGAGGTGAAAAAAATATGCTAATACAAATAAATGGTAATATGACATATAAAGATGCCCGAAAATTCGCTGAAAAAATCCGGAATAACTGTGATAATACTGATCTGGATATAGCATGGAACTGAAATTTAATCTTCTTACCTTTACTACTATGTTCTAACATCTTTATGATGATCTGATGGACCGGAGTGCATTTAATGACTTAATACTTAAATACAGCAGACAACTTTTCATTATTGCCTTTGGTATCCTTAAGAATAAACAGGAGGCAGAAGACGTAGTTCAGGAAGTCTTCATGAAAATGTGGATAATGGAAGTGAGGCTTAATGAATATAACAGAAAAGACGCATTGGCAGCAACTATGACCCGTAATGAATGTATTGACAGATTGAGAAAATGGAAAAAAATAAGAAGTGATACAGAAGATTTTAAAGCCGGAATGTCCGATCCTTCACCGACACCCTTTTATCAACTTGTTAATTACGAAAATTCAAAAATACTGAGACTCATAATAGCCAGATTGCCTGAACAATACAGAGAAGTAGTTGAAATGAAAGACATTAGGGGACTGTCTTATGAAGAAATATCGAAGATCAATGGTATAAATATCAGTAACCTCAGGGTTCTTTTATCCAGAGGAAGAAAGATTATAAAGGAAGAATATTTAAAATACAATAATGAGAGAAGACAAATTAAAAATACTGCTGGAAAAATTCTATAATGGCGACACAGGACCAGAGGAAGAAACTGAACTTAAGAATTATTTTTCAGGTAAATCTGTTCTTCCTGGTTATGAAACAGACCAGGAAGTGTTTTCAGGACTGTCTGGTCTTGATTATGTTCCGGAACCCTCAGAAGACCTCAATGAACGGATTAATAAATACATTGATGATAGTATTGCAGAGCGCAGGCGTTTAATTAATTTCCGGAAGGCATTCGTTTCAGTATCCGGAATTGCAGCAGCAGTTTTATTATTTATCGGATCATATTTCTTGTTTATACATGAAAAAATGCCAAAAGATTCCTTTTCAGATCCTGAAATAGCTTATACTGAAACTATGAAGTTATTAAATGACATATCCCTTAAGCTTAACAAAGGGACAGAATCCCTGAAAGCAATCCGAAAATTTGAAGATGCAACTCTGGTAAGTAAACGATCTCTGGAAAAATCAACAGAAATTTTATCAGAAACCATAAAACAAATAGAGCCTGTAATTCAATTGTCAGATTTACAATATGATGACAAAAGTGATAATATTTAATTTGACTACTAAAAAATAAACATATGAAAAAACTTATATTGGCATTTGCTGTATTTTTTATGTGTACGTTGGCATTCGGACAGTCTTATCCCGTTGATGCCCTGTTTGATAAATATTCAGAGAGGGAGGGATTTACTTCAGTATATATTTCTGGTAAAATGTTAGGCTTGCTTGCCGGACTGGAAGGGTCCACGGACAATAAGAACAGTGTTCTGACTAGTCTTAAATCAATAAGAATTCTTTCTCAGGATTCATTGTCAACAGATATGGAAATAAATTTCTATGATGAATTGAAGAGAGAACTTGATTTATCAATTTATGAGGAACTGATGGTTGTCAGGGAAGGAAGGGAGGTCACAAAATTTCTGGTGCGTCAGAAAGGAGAAAATGTCTCTGAGCTTCTGTTGATTTCAGGAAGCCCGGGAGGAAATTCGTTGATTTCAATAAGAGGAAATATTAACCTGAAGGAATTATCAGAAATGTCTAAAACACTTGGAATAGAAGAACTTGAACAACTTGAAACGGACGATTGAAATGTTTTCTTAAAGTAACTCAGATAGTATCTTTTCATGATATATCGAAGTATTCATTTTTATTCTATTATTCTTTATCTTCATGCCTGAATGATTTTGATCACTATTTTTTAATTAGTTGACAAAGTGACAACTCATAAAATTAATTCAGGATACAGGGCGCTTTTACAGTCTGCGAAGAATACAGTTGCAGCATCGGATATTCCTAAGATAAGGAAGGCCCTTGATCTGGCCATAAAAACATGTGGAGAAAGCGAAACCATTACCGGTGAACCAAAAATTCTTCATGCTTTGTCTGTTGCACGTATCGTTGCAGGGGAGATGGGGCTGGGAATTACTTCAATTATAACTGCCCTTTTACATGATTCTTATGATTATCTGACTGTCAATGAACGGGATATTGAGAAGAAATTTGGGAGCAAAGTTGTAGAGATACTGAAAGGTTTTTCAAGAATATCTTCTATTGATTCAATGCAATCTTCTTATCAGGCCGAGAATTTCAGGAAGCTATTGTTAAGTCTTGCTGACGATGTAAGGGTTATTCTGATCAAGCTGGTAGAACGATTGGAATATATGAGAAATCTGGATAATGCTCCTGAAAAAGAAAAGATACCCCTGTCTTCGGAGACCTATTTTCTTTATGCCCCGCTTGCTCACCGCCTTGGTTTTTATAATATTAAGTCGGAACTCGAAGATCTTGCTGTAAAGTATCTTGAACCTGAACAATACAGATATGTTGAAGAAAGGTTAAAACAGACAACTGCTTCAAGGAATAAACTTATAAGGGATTTTTCCAGACCATTACAGGAGAAACTTATAAAGCAGGGGTTTAGGTTTACTATTAAAAGTCGCACTAAATCAATACATTCCATAATGCAAAAAATGAAGCAGCAGGGTATTGATTTTGATGAAGTGTATGACATTTTTGCTATCAGGATCATTATAGACAGTGAAAAAGGTAATGATAAGTCAGATTGTTGGAGGGTCTATTCTGTTGTGACTGATTTATACCAGCCAAATCCAAGCAGATTACGCGACTGGATTTCTGTACCCAAATCAAACGGATATGAATCTCTTCATACAACCGTAGTCGGTCCCAGAGGAAAATGGGTAGAGGTTCAGATCCGTTCCAGGAGAATGGATGAAGTAGCAGAAAAAGGGCTGGCTGCTCATTTCAGGTACAAGGGAGTGAAAGGAGAAGGTGGTCTTGAGATGTGGTTGACACGGATGAGAGAAATACTTGAATCTTCAGATAAAGAAGACAGGGATTTTCTTGACCAGGTCCGGTCTGGATTGTATACTGATGAAGTATTCGTCTTTACACCCAAGGGAGATCTTCGGCAATTACCAGCCGGGGCTACTGTTCTGGATTTCGCTTTTGATATACATACTGATATAGGATCTTCATGTGTCGCAGGAAAAGTAAATGGAAAAAATGTTACTATTAAACATGTACTTCAAAATGGCGACCATGTTGATATTATCAGATCAAAGAATCAGAAGCCAAAACAGGACTGGCTTTCGTTTGTTGTAACAAACAAGGCTAAAACAAAGATCAAGCTGGCCCTGAATGAGGAAAAAGCCAAAGCTGCTTCTGATGGTAAAGAGATACTTATGCGGCGTCTTAAAAACTGGAAAATACCATATGGCGATTCAGTAATCCAAAAACTTATCAATCACTACGGTTTTAAGACAGCTCAGGACCTTTATTATATGATTGATACCGGTAAGATAGAGCTACTTGAAATCAAGGAAATTCTTCAGGAGCCAGACTCATCTGTTTCACGTACAGTTCAAAGTCCTGTACCGGAAAAAGAAATCAAAGCGACAATTAGTTCCCAATTCACAGATTATCTTTTAATTGAAGATAAAGTAGAGGGATTTGATTATCGTCTGGCAAAATGTTGTAATCCGGTTTTTGGTGATTCAATTTTCGGATTTATTACTATTTCCGAAGGAATAAAAATTCATAGGACAGGATGTCCCAATGCTCATAATCTTATGTCGAAATATCCCTACAGGGTTATAGCTGCAAGATGGTCTGAAGCAAAAACCGGAACATCCTTTATTACTTCAATCAAAATATCGGGAGTTGAACAAGTTGGTATCGTAAACAGGATATCTGAAGTGATCTCTGATTTTACTATTACTGTAAGAAATTTCAGTTATAGTATGGAGAATAGCATGTTTGAAGGAACCATTAGTTTGTTGGTACCCAATAATGACGTCCTTTATGCCTTTATGAAAAAGATTCAATCTATAAAGGGAGTCCTGAAAGTTGTACGTCAAAATAACTGACTTGAACTTTTATTCCTGCATTATTTTATTTTTCAGTATCTTTTATCGGATATAACCGGTAGTTTTCCCATTTTTTCAACTATCATAGAAGGATATCCGAACTCTTCAACCACTTTTCCCTGTATAAGATAACTTCCTGCACCTTTAAAAGGATAGTCTTTCAGTGATTGAGAAAAATGTGTTGTATCAAAATAATCTCCATCTGGATCGATAAAACACCCGAAATTCATCCATTCTTTCTTCACAGTCTTTACGTATTTAATAGTAATCAGATATCCTATCATTCTCACAGACTTATTTTTATATTTTATCATCTCACGTGCTCTTACATCACCCCGGTAAGATGTTTTAAGCATATTGAACCATGACAATGACACAGGGAATCCCAGCAGTTCGATCTCATCATAGGCATCATCGAGTTTATCGTGTTTTAATTCCGGCAGGCTGAAATGTCTGGAAGGAGGGGAGAACAGAGGTTTTATCAGCATAGGTTTATGTTTGTTTATGATCATATGAGCTTCCCATAGCAGTACGGCTTTTCTTTTTCCTGTGAATCTGAATGCCCCGGTTCTGATTAATAAAATGATCTGTTCCAGTCCGGGATTAATTCTTGCAATAAAATCGTTCATATCTGAAAAATAACCTTCATTTGTCCGGTTTACCTCAATATTTTCTGCGACGGAGCTATCCAGGTTCTGTATATGAATGAAGCCAAGGTAAATAGATGTTCCGGATATTGTGGTTTTGTAATTACTTTTGTTAACGCATGGCAATTCTATTATAGCTCCATATCTTCTGGCTTCATGCACATATACCCAGGTTTTGTAGAATCCTCCAAAGTTATTGATTACGGCTACCATGAATTCGAGTGGGAAATGAGCTTTAAGGAAAAGGCTCTGATAGCTTTCAACCGCATAGGATGCAGAATGGGCTTTTGAAAATGAATATCCTGCAAAGGACTCTATTTGTCTCCATACTTCTTTGGTCAGATCTTCATTATAGCCTTTTGCCCTGCAGTTTGAGAAAAATTTATCAATAATACGCTTCATTTCTTCCTTTGAACGATACTTCCCGCTCATTGCCCGTCGGAGAGTGTCGGCATCTGCAAGGTCGAGTCCTGCAAAATGATGACAGACTTTCAGTACATCTTCCTGGTATACCATAACTCCGTATGTTTCTTCAAGTTGTTCCTTCAATACCGGATGCAGATATTTGAATTTATCCGGATTATGGAACCTGTGGATATATTCCCGCATCATCCCGGAACGTGCAACACCTGGTCGTATTATTGAACTGGCAGCAACAAGTGTTGTGTAATTACTGCATCTTAGTTTCTGTAAAAGACCCTTCATTGAAGGACTCTCAATATAGAAACATCCTTTAGTTTCGCCATTTTTAAGGTAATCCTTTATTATAGGGTCATTTTTAAATTTTTGTATTGCATGTACGTCTATATCAACCGATCTGTTTTTCAGAATTATTTCGGCACTCTCCTGTATGTGTCCGATACCTCTCTGGCTTAGTATGTCCAGTTTCTCAAAACCTATTTCCTCTGCAGTATACATATCCCATTGTGTTGTAGGAAAGCCTTTTGGTGGCATGTCAAGGGCTGTATATGATGATAACGGTTCTTCCGAAACGAGAATTCCTCCTGCGTGAATGCTCCGTGTATTAGGGAAATCGGCAATACGAAGACCTGTTGAAAAAATGATGTCAGTTATTTCATTTCGATTTACTTCATTTGAGGGATTCTCAATGATAGCATCTATTTCCTCTTTTGGTAATCCGTGTACTTTCCCCAGTTCACGTATAATAGATTTTCCTTTGAATGTGTTTATTGTTCCAAGAAGAGCTGTATGCCGGTAGCCGTATCTCTTAAAAATATAATCTATAACTTCATCTCTTTCTTTCCAGGAATAATCAATGTCGAAATCGGGCGGAGAGCTTCTTTTCGGATTGATGAATCTTTCAAAGTAAAGGTTTAGATCAATTGGGTCAACATTTGTGATTTTCAGGCAATAAGCAACTATGGAATTTGCGCCACTTCCTCTTCCTACATGGTAGAATCCCCGTGCCATTGAATAGCGTATAATATCCCATGTTATAAGGAAATAAGCAGAAAATCCCAGTTTGTCGATTATTTCCAGTTCATGTTTTATTCTTTCTTTTGCTTCGGGGTTATTTCTGCCATATCTGTAAATCATACCATCCCATGCGAGCTTCTCAAGAAGAAGTTTATCGTCATACCTGCTGGCAGAAAATACCTTTTTATTCTTCTGGTTCTCTTTGTCGAATGAAAGACAGCAATCATTAAGTAAAGTATCACTGTTTCTTACAATACCAGGATGTTCTGAAAAACATTTTCTGATATATCCGCTGCTATTGAAAAACTCGTCTTCTTCTGCACAATGAAAAGGTTTTAAATGGCTGAGGAGGATATTATTATCAATGGCCCTCAGGTTTTTATGAATAAAAATATCTTCTTTGTCTGCAAATGTTACCGGGTGAAGAATTACCATGTTGTTTTTTTCGGACACAGAACAGGATATCAGTTTTCCAGCTTCATGTGTTCTGATACCTATTCGTTCATTATCATATAATCTTCGTCCGGGTTGTTTTTGAAGCGGGTAAATTGTATATACATTTAAAAAACGGGGGGCAGGGAAAGGGAGAGATGCTTTTTTAAAATTATATTCTGAAAGAAATTCATTAAGCTCTCTGAAGCCATTATTATCACGGGCTATTCCTATGTATAGCAATTCGTTATTGTTCCTGAATTCAATTCCTGCTATAGCAGATAAATCATATTTTTTACATTCAGTAACAAATTCGGGAATAGCGGTTGTATTATTTATATCAGTCAGTGCAATAGATGTAGCTCCCGTCTCCGATGCTCTCTTTACCAGTTCTTCCGGGGACATTATTCCATAGCGCAGACTGTAATATGAATGGCAGTTTAAATACACAGTGTTTTATATTGCATACTTATAAAGTCTGTCTTCAATCATTTGCTGTTCTCTGGCAGTATTTTCAAGTTGTTTAAGGACTTTTTTTTCTCTTTCTGCACTGGTCATTACTCCGGCAGCTCTTAATACGGCATTCTGTCCGAAACGCCTTCTCATATTGTCAATTGCCATATAAAGACTGACCTTTTCAGGAGTATCATCAAATATGTCCAGCTGCTGGACGCCTCTTACCAGACAACTGAATCTGACACCTATAAGTCTTATCCGCATACGCCTTTGATACAAGCGATTGAAAAGTTCTTTTGAGACTTCAATAAGCACATGATCAAAAGCAGTATATGGTATTCTTTTCTGTATTGTGTGAGTGTCAAAATTTGAATATCTTATTTTTACTGTTACACAGGACGTCAGCTTCTCCTGTTCCCGTAGTTCGTAGGCGTTTTTTTCTACCATGCTTATTAAAAGCTGTTTTAGCATTTCCGTATCAGTCGTGTCCTTTTCCAATGTATGTTCCGTGCTTATTGATTTTTGTTGCGAATAACCTATCACTGGTGTTGTATCTATACCATTGGCTCTTTTCCATATCTCAATACCGTTTTTCCCCATAAGCCTTTCAAGCAATTCTGCAGGAATACTGCGAAGGGTATATATGGTTGAGATCCCCATTGAACGTAGTATATGATAAGTTTTTGTGCCTATCATGGGTATTTTATTGATTGAGAGAGGATCAAGGAAACAGAGAACCTGTCTCTGGTTAACCCTGATCTCTCCATTGGGCTTTGCTTCTCCTGTTGCAATCTTTGAGACAGTCTTGTTTATTGAAAGTCCTGCGGAAACAGGTAATCCTGTTTCTTTTATTATATACCGGCGTAATTCATGTGACCATTTCATGCATCCGTAAAAACGATCCATTCCTGAGATATCAATATAATGTTCGTCAATGGATGATTTTTCGTAAAGAGGTGATCTTTCGGCAATTATGTCAGTGATGATATCTGAATAACCGGTGTATGCTTCCATATCTCCCCTTATTGTAATTGCTTCAGGACACATATTTTTTGCCATTTTCATTGGCATTCCGGAATTTACACCATATTTTCTGGCTTCATAACTGCAACTGGATACCACACCACGGTCAGACATTCCGCCTATTATTACCGGTTTTCCTACTAACCTGCTGTTCTTAAGCCTTTCTACAGATACAAAAAAAGTGTCCAGGTCGAGATGTAGAATCGATCGTTCTGTGTTACCTGCCGTGAACATCATAGAATTCAAAGTATTATAAATTTTCTTTAAATATTTTGGTTTTATGATATTTTTACCTATTTTTGATTAGAAAATAATCAAAAATATGATTACAATATAATCAATTTTGCCATGTATTTCACATCAAACATTAAATTTTTAAGAAAAAGAAAGGGCAGGACACAGGATGAAGTTGCTATTGCCCTTAACCTGAAGCGTTCGACTCTGAGTGGTTATGAAAATGGTGTAGCTCAACCTGGTATTGAGTCACTGATTTCATTTTCCAGGTTTTTTAATGTATCAATTGATACATTACTGAAAATAGATATTACAAAATTATCTGAAAGTCAAATTGGTGAACTTGAAAGGGGGTATGATGCCTATATAAAAGGCAGTAACCTGAGAGTGTTAACAACGACGGTTGGTTCCGATAATAATGAAAACATAGAACTTGTAAATGAAAAGGCAAAAGCCGGATATACGACCGGATATGCTGATCCGGAATATATTGAGGAGTTACCCAGGTTTCGCCTGCCTTTTCTTAGCGAAAAGCGTAAATACAGAACATTTCAGCTTAAAGGTGATTCAATGCTTCCAATACCCGATGGTTCATGGGTGACAGGAGAATTTGTCCAGGACTGGCATGATATAATAAGCGGTAAAGCTTACGTGGTTTTTACCATTAATGATGGTATAGTCTTTAAGGTCGTTGAAAACAATCTGATAACAGACGGGAAGCTGGTTCTTTATTCACTGAATCCTATTTATGAACCCTATGAAGTTCATATAAATGAAGTAAAAGAAATATGGAAATTCATTAATTATATAAGCAATGAGTTGCCAGATCCGGTTCTTCCTGAAAAACAACTCTTTAAAACTGTAGTTACAATAAAAAATGATCTGGAAAGAATAAAAGCCAGAATCGGAAGCGATATAACAGATATTGATGAAGAAAAATAATCTGACCGGTAGTCATTACTTGTTAAAAGACTATGTAATACCTACTGTTATATCTTCCGTAAATCAATATGATATATGACGTCAGGAGATTAAGAGTTACACAGATTGTATTTGGCTCCGAAAAAAATTATTCTTTCGTAAGTTCAATGATGAGTTGAATTATTCTTTCATTTTCTGATTCGGGAATCTTTCCGGTGTACAGTGCTCTCACAGTACGGTTTTTATCAACAATAACAACACTGTAACTGTCACCCGGCAATCCCCAGTTATTTTGTAGCGTTCCCTCATAATCAAATAATATTGTGGTATCGTATTTTTTTGCTTTGTTGCCCGCAATGAGACGGACCAGACTTTTGGGTTTCCATGTCGATTTTGTGTCTACAATGCCAAAACCTTTGAAATGATCACGATTTATTCTTTTATCAATATCTGTGGCTTTATTTATTGCATCATTAAATGAATCATTCAAATCAGACTCATCAGGATCCACATAGTTGATCTGCAATACTTTGCCGGCCCAGGAATCCATGGTAAATTCATTTTTGTCAGCATCCTGGAATTTCCATTCAGGAGCTTTCATTCCTACTTTTAATTTAGATGACTGGCCGTAGCTACATAAAATTGCAAGTAATGCAAAGGTGAGGGAGAACATCAGTTTTTTCATTGTAAATAATTTAAGATTTTTACTAAATGTTTTGTTAATTGTGTCATATGTAAAAAATTACGTTCATTATTTAATCATTCCTGGCTGAATAATAAGCATAAAAATTACAGAAGTGTTTATACAGGTTTTATCTATTAAGAGTTAAATATATATATTATTTCCAGATAAATAGTTTATTTTAAATTCCATTAAGAACAAGACTATCAATGATAATGTGAAGTTAGCTAATAATCATTAAGGAAATCATTGAAAGGCTTCAGGGCTTTTGAAGCCCTGATTATCAAATCAAAAAAATCCCTGTCCACAACTTCTTTGTCAGAGGCAATACGGGAGAGAAGAAAGCTTTTCATTTTAAGGAGTTCTATATTGGGATGATTGTTCCTGAATCCTCTTGGTGCTGATGATAGTCTTTCTCCTTCCAGGTCTCCGAATATCAGCCTTAATTCCTGATCATTGATTATTTTAATAAAATCGTTTCCTCTTTCATCAATCTTTTTTTTTATCGCAGTCAGCCAGGGCATGGGAGGGAGGTATGCTCCTCCGGCAATCATACTCTTATTGTCAGGTTCCAGATGTATATAGTATCCTGCAAAACGATTGGTATTTTTTTTACCTCCGCGGACTATATAAGCTCCGAAATTTGATTTGTAGATTGTTTTGTCATGTGAGAACCTTATATCTCTGTAAATACGAAAAATTGAGTTCTTTGCTTCCAGTCCTTTTAATATTGGATCAAATTTTACTATTTCATCAATTACCGCCTGAATAAAAGATTCAAATTCTTTTTTTGCTGCTTCATATTCTGCTTTATTACTAATAAACCATTCTCTCTGATTATGTTTTCCTAAAGTACTTAAGAAATCAAGTGTTGATTGATGGATACAATTCATGATATTATTTTTTATTTCTGCCTTCCGGAACTTTATTCGTCAACTCTTTTCCTTCATTGGTAAAATATAGTACCGGAATATTAGTGTTAACTAAAACTGTTAAAATACAAATCATTAAATTTACAATCTTAATTAATTAACTGATAGGTATAACCAACAATAATTTCAAATGAGCGAAAAATTTTCAATTAGTCCCTCCGGTGAAAAATTTCCTTTGCCAAAACAGGTAGATTACAAAGCAGAGTTTTCTTATCTCAAGAAGCGGGTTTCAGAAGAGAGAAAGAAGAACCGGGAAATTGTTGTAGTAATGGGAGTGGGGTTTGTGGGTGCTGTAATGGCAGCCATAGTGGCAGACACGGTTGACAAAGAAGGTAATCCTTCAAAATTTGTTATTGGAATGCAAAGGCCGAGTGTCAGAAGTTACTGGAAGATTCCATTACTCAACAGAGGTGTTTCTCCGGTGAAAGCCGAAGATCCGGAGGTTGATCCTATGATAGCCCGTTGTGTCAAAGAAAAGAAAACCCTAATAGCAACATATACTTATGATGTTCTTAAGTTAGCAGATGTTGTTGTTGTTGATGTACAATGTGATTATATAAAGGAAGATCTTGGTAATGTTCGGTCCGGACAGACTGATATGGCTGCTCTGGAAGCTTCGCTTCAAATTATTGCAGAACATATTCCTTCTGAAGCTCTTGTACTGATTGAAACTACTGTAGCTCCGGGGACAACTGAACAGGTTGCATATCCTATAATGAAAAAAGTATTCAGAAGACGTGGTATTGACTCAGATCCTTTATTGGCTCACAGTTATGAGAGAGTTATGCCGGGCCGTAATTATGTTGCCAGTATAAGGGATTTCTGGAGAGTATGTAGTGGAATTAACGAAAAAGCACGCACAAAAGTTGAGAAGTTTCTGACAGAGGTGCTTAATACTGAAAAATATCCGCTTACTGTTATGGAAAGGCCCATAGAATCTGAGACTGCGAAAATAATTGAGAACAGTTACCGCGCCACTATTCTTGCTTTTCTTGATGAGTGGAGCCTTTTTGCCGAAAGGAATGGTGTTGATCTCATAAAAGTGATCAAAGCCATTAAAATGCGGCCTACACATAATAATATGATTTTCCCCGGTCCTGGAATAGGTGGATATTGTCTTCCCAAAGACGGAGGACTAGGTTTGTGGGCATATAAACATATTCTTGGTTTTGAGGATGATATCTTCAGGATCACACCTCTGGCAATTGATATAAATGACACAAGAGGTCTGCATGTGGGCCAGCTTACACGTGATGCTTTACGTAATATGGGACAACCCATTGCCGGAGCAGAAATTTTAATACTTGGTGCAGCCTACAGAGAAGATGTAGGAGATACACGTTACAGTGGATCGGAGATAGTTATAAGAAAACTAGCTGAAATGGGGGCTGAAATACGAGTACATGATCCCTATGTTGAACATTGGTGGGAATTTGAACAACAGGATACTTTTCCTGCTGCTGGTGAGAGTAAGGCCAGGTTTTTCCGTAACCAGGAGAAATTGAAGGAAATAAGTGTGCAGAATGACATGAACAAAGCTTTGAAAGATACAGATGCAGTTATCCTGGCAGTACCTCATAAAGCTTATCTGGATCTTGATCCTGATAAGATTGTCAGGACAATAGGAAAACCTGCAGCAATTATTGATTGTTTTGGAATTTTAACAGATGATAAAATAAAACGATATTTCGAGCTCGGCTGTGAGGTTAAAGGATTGGGCCGTGGACATATTCAAAGAATAAAGGACGAAATAAGAAAAAAATAATTATTCTGAGTTGTTGAATATCCAGGATTTCCTCATTGAAGTTAATTAATACGGGCTTATCATTTTTCCTATAATTAATATTATGTAAAATAGAAATTATCTGTCTCATAATATCTTAATAAAAAGACTTCTATCCCATTCTTTACTGTTTGTTCAAAAAAAAGAGCCCTTCAAGTAAATGAAGGGCTTTATATAATTATAAACTGAAGTATCTCAAATAAAGCTTACAATTATTGTTCCAGTTCGTTTAGCCTGGTTCTTACTTCTTCGTATTTCTTATTGAGTTCAGGATCTTTCTGTCTGAATCTATAGTATAATTCCTGAAGACTTCTAAGAGTGAATACATCATCCGGTTTCAGTTCAAGAGCTCTCTCCATTATTGGAAGTGCTTTTGCATATACTTCATTTGCTTCTTCAACGGCTGCAGCATATTTGTTCACATCCATAATCTCATTTGCCTGTTCAAACATTTTTGCTGCCTTATTTATGTATGCCGCACCAAGACCATACTGTGTATCGTATACATTACCATCAAGTTCGACGGATTTAGCAAGCTCTTCTATTGCTTCATCATATCTTTCCTGGTTAAGAAACATTATCCCTGCAGCATAATATAGATTTTGATTATCAGGATCATTTTCCTTTGCAAGATTTATATATTTCTCTGCATTCTCATATTTGGCTGATTTGAGATAAAAGTTGATCATTTGGAGATTGATAGTTTTATCATCCGGAAATTTGGATGGCAGATCAGTGAGAATCTGTTCTGCTTTGTTGGTATCACCAAGCATAAGGTAGTTTTCGGATATCTGGATGTATGGTGTTACGCCCTGGTACTGCATTTCTGCACATGTTTCGAAGTATTTTATTGCTTCTTCATGTTTCCCTGCATTCATAGCAGCTAGTCCGGCATTATAATACATCCCTGTATCCAGTGCGCTTACATATTTGTCACTTTCGGTGATCTCTATCTGAGTGGCAAAAGATTCAAGGGCACCTGCGAAATCATTCTCTGCAAATAACTCGCTGCCACGATTATACATATCCAGTGCCAGGGAATTGTAGATCATACCCGTTATAATCCTGTTTTTCATTCTTCCTTTAGGGTCAAGCTCTATAGCTTTTTCATAAGCTTCATATGCTTCGACAAGAGGATCATCACAGAATTTCTTAAAATCCTGGTTTTCAGAACTAAAGACTGCCTGGCAGAATTGGCCAAGAGCAAGATAGGTATTAGGCCATTCTTTTGTTTTTTTATGTTCTAATGCTGCATCGAGTGCCTCTTTTGCTTTGTCAAGTTCACCCTGTTCAATGAAGCTAAGAGCAGCGGTCACTTTTCCTCTTTGTGCCCACGCTCCTGTTGAGATACTAATAACTGCTATAAGCAGAAATAACTTTTTCATAATTAAAAATTTTGGTTGTAAATGTACTTTAAAATAATTTGTCAAATTTATAACATTACTAATTAATCTTCAAATTCTTTGCCAAAATCCTTAGTCTTCGTTTGTGGTATTTTCAATTATCTCATTTTCTGTGGGTTCAATGTCTTCTTCCTCGTTTACAAGGACACATGCCACAGAGGCAATAATATCATTTCTCCTGAGATTTATCAGTTTTACTCCCTGTGTGGCTCTTCCCATAACTCTTAACGATGCAACAGAGCTTCGAAGGATATTTCCAAACTGGGTTATGATCATCAGGTCATGGTTATCTGTAACATCTTTGAGTGCTATAAGGGTTCCGGTTTTCTCAGTAATGTTAATTGTCTTCACTCCTTTTCCTCCTCTGTTTGTGATCCGGTATCCGTCTATATCCGATCGTTTCCCATATCCTTTTTCTGAAACAACCAGAACATCTTTTTCCTTGTTTTCAACAGTGATCATTCCGACAACATAATCATTCTGTTCATCAGCCAGTTTTATTCCGCGGACACCAGATGCAGTTCTGCCCATTGGTCTAACGGATTCTTCAGGAAAACGTATTGCTCTCCCGGATTTTACAGCAAGCATAATATGATGGTTGCCGTTAGTCATCCTGGCTTCCAATAGTTCATCTCCTTCTCTGACAGTTATGGCATTTACTCCATTGGCTCTGGGTCTGGAATAAGCTTCAAGCGAGGTTTTCTTTATTGTTCCTCTGGTTGTACAGAGTACTATAAAATTATTGTTAATGTAATCATCGTCATTCAGGTTTTTTACATTAATAAAGGCCTTGACGTTGTCATCCGGTTCAATATTTATGAGATTCTGCAATGCTCTTCCTTTGGATGTTCTGGAACCTTCGGGTATATTATACACTTTAAGCCAGTAACATTTTCCCTTACTGGTAAAAAACAGCATTGTATTATGCATTGTGGCAATATACAGGTATTCTATAAAATCTTCATCTCTCGTTGTCCCTCCTTTTGCACCTGTACCTCCTCTGTTTTGTCTTCTGAATTCTGTCAACGGGGTTCTTTTAATATATCCAAGATGAGACATAGTTATTACCATTTCATCGTCGGGATAAAAATCTTCCGGGTTGAATTCTTCAGCATTTGGTATTATAACAGTCCGTCTTTTATCACCATATTTTTGCTTAATTTCAAGGAGTTCATCTTTAATAATTTGCATCTGTAGTTCAATATCTTCCAGAATTTTCTTCAAATACTCTATGAGATTCATAATTTCCTGGTATTCAGCTCTTAGTTTCTCCTGCTCCAGTCCTGTGAGTTGTCTGAGTCTCATTTCAACAATTGCCCTAGACTGTATTTCAGAAAGGCCGAAACGATCGCTGAGTCTTGCCCTTGCCTCCTCGGTATTACCGGAAGATTTGATGATAGCTATAACCTCATCAATATTATCACTGGCAATTATCAGTCCTTCAAGTATATGGGCACGTTTTTCTGCCTGATCAAGTTCATATCTGGTTCTCCTGAGAATAACGTCATGCCTGTGTTTAACGAAATATGAAATTAACTCCTTTGTATTTAGTAATCTGGGACGTCCTTTTACAAGAGCTATATTGTTTATACTGAATGATGTCTGGAGTTGTGAATATTTGTACAGATTATTCAAAACAACATTTGCTGTGGCATCTTTCTTGAGAATTATAACTATTCTCATTCCCTTACGGTCAGATTCATCATTGATATAAGATATCCCTTCAAGTTTTTTTTCGTTGATAAGATCAGCTATTTTTCTTATCATTTCAGCTTTATTCACCATATAGGGGATCTCAGTGACAATAATACATTCTCTGCCCGAATGTGTCAGTTCAATTTCAGTTCTTGCTCTGATTACTATTCTTCCCTTTCCGGTTTCACAGGCATCTTTTATTCCCTGTTCACCGTATATAATACCACCGGTCGGAAAATCCGGACCTTTAATATACTCAAGTAACTCTTCGTTTGTAATATCATTGTTATCGATATAAGCTATGGTGGCATCAACTACTTCTGAAATATTGTGAGGTGCCATATTTGTAGCCATTCCAACGGCAATGCCGCTGGCTCCGTTTACCAGAAGGTTCGGTATCCTTGTGGGTAATACGACTGGCTCAGAAAGTGAATCGTCAAAATTAGGCTGGAAATCCACTGTCTCTTTATCAATATCTGCAAGTGTCTCTTCAGCTATTTTTCTCAATCTTGCCTCTGTATACCTCATAGCTGCAGGACTGTCTCCGTCGACTGATCCAAAGTTTCCCTGGCCATCAACCAGAGGATATCTCATTGACCACTCCTGGGCCATTCTTACCATAGCTTCGTAGACTGAGGAGTCACCGTGTGGATGATATTTACCAAGCACCTCTCCTACTATTCTGGCCGATTTCTTATGTGGCCGGTTTGACATTACACCTAAGTCTGACATTCCAAACAATACACGTCTGTGAACAGGCTTCAGCCCGTCTCTCACATCAGGTAAAGCCCTGGAAACAATGACTGACATCGAGTAATCAATGTAGGCAGACTTCATTTCCTCTTCGATATTTACCTGAAGCACCCTTTCTCTTTCTGACATAAATGATTAATTATAAATTAAGTATATGGAATTACTCCACTTATTATTTTGAATTACGAAAATAGTGATAATTTAACTAATTTTGGATTAATATTATAGGGAATTTTGAACACTCATTGTTCATAAATGGGCATGATAATTGCCACATTATAAATGTGCTTGAAGTACCTTTATACAAAAATAAAGCAGAATATTTGTCATAATGGTACTGACAGAATGGCGTAAAAATAAATTAAAGATTATTGAGGATAATAATATATGGATTCACAATTTTCACAGAGAGTAAAAGATATTCTAGGATATAGCAAAGAAGAAGCTATAAGGCTTGGCAACAGTCACATAAGCCCGGAGCATTTGTTCCTTGGTATACTGCGTGACGGAGAAGGGATTGCTGTTGAAACACTAATTAACCAGGGAATCGATTTGATGGTACTGAAAGGTTCACTGGAGAAGAGTATTAAAGTTGAAAATCCCGTGTCGGTTGCTGATAGTGAGGTCATTCCTCTTCTCAGAAGTACTGAAAGAATTCTTAAACTGGTATATCTTGAGGCAAAAGCCTTGAAAAGTCCGGTTATTGATTCAGAACATCTGCTTTTGGCAATACTTAAGGATGAAAACACATTGGTCACAAGATTTCTTTCTGAATTAGACGTAGATTATCAGTCTGTAAAAAGAATGGTTGAAGCCGGTGCACCCGGGGCAAGAGCTGATTTTCCAAGAGAAGAAGATGATGAAAGTCAATCATTCGGAGGATCACAGGGTAAAGGCCCTTCAGCTACTCCTTCTTCACCCAAGACTTCATCAGACACACCTGTACTGGATAATTTTGGTATTGACCTGACAAAGGCTGCTGATGAAGGTCGCCTTGATCCTGTAGTAGGCAGGGAAAGAGAAATTGAACGTCTTGCCCAGATATTATCCCGTAGAAAGAAAAACAACCCTGTGCTTATTGGAGAACCAGGGGTTGGAAAATCTGCTATTGCTGAGGGACTTGCATTACGTATTACAAAGAGAAATGTGTCGAGAGTCCTGTTCAATAAGAGAGTTGTTGCCCTGGATCTTGCGTCTATTGTTGCAGGTACAAAATACAGGGGACAGTTTGAGGAAAGAATGAAAGCTATCCTTAATGAATTATCAAAGAACGAAAATATTATTCTTTTTATAGATGAAATCCATACAATAGTTGGTGCAGGAGGTGCTACAGGTTCACTTGATGCAGCCAACATGCTCAAACCCGCCCTTGCCAGAGGTGAAATACAATGTATCGGAGCTACCACACTTGATGAATACAGACAACATATAGAGAAAGACGGGGCTTTGGAAAGGAGATTTCAAAAAGTGCTTGTTGATCCTACTAGTATTGAAGAAACTATTCTCATTCTCCAGAATATAAAGGAGCGATATGAAGAACACCATAATGTGATTTATACCGATGATGCAATTGAGGCATGTGTAAAACTGACCAACCGTTATATCTCGGACAGACATCTTCCTGATAAAGCTATTGATGCACTTGATGAATCCGGTTCACGGGTACATATCTCAAATATCATTGTTCCTGAAAAGATTTTATCTCTTGAGAACCAGCTTGAAGAAACCAAGAAAGAAAAGATGGCTGCAGTCAAAAACCAGAATTTTGAAAAAGCTGCAAGCTTTCGTGATCGGGAAAAAGACCTTCTGGACTCAATAGAACTTGAAAAGAAAAAATGGGAGAAAGAGCTTGCTGTCAACCGTGAGACTGTTGATGCAGAAAAAGTTGCAGAAGTAGTGGCCATGATGACCGGTGTTCCTGTTCAGAGAATTGCCCAGACAGAAGGTACAAGATTACTTAAAATGGCTGAAGAACTGAAAGGAAGTGTTATCGGACAGGATGAAGCCATACAAAAAGTTACTAAATCAATACAGAGAAACAGAGCCGGACTTAAGGATCCCAATAAACCAATAGGCTCTTTTATCTTCCTGGGTCCTACTGGTGTGGGGAAAACTCAACTTGCAAAAGTGCTGGCACAATTCCTCTTTGATACTACAGATAATCTTGTGAGAATTGATATGAGTGAGTATATGGAGAAGTTCTCTGTCTCAAGACTTGTTGGAGCTCCTCCAGGATATGTTGGATACGAGGAAGGTGGACAGCTTACGGAAAAAGTCAGGAGAAAACCATATTCCGTAGTTTTACTCGATGAGATAGAAAAAGCACATCCTGATGTATTCCATATTCTTCTCCAGGTCCTTGACGAAGGTCAGCTTACCGATAGTCTTGGACGCCGTGTGGATTTCAGAAATACAATAATTATTCTTACATCAAATATCGGGACAAGACAGATCGCTGAATTTGGCCATGGAATAGGATTTGATACTCAGGCAAAAAAAGCTTCCAGAGATGAGCAGACAAAAAGCATTCTCCAGAAAGCCCTCCAGAAAACATTCGCACCTGAGTTTCTTAACAGGGTTGATGATGTGATTATGTTCAATTCTCTTGATAAAGAGGATATTAATAAGATTATTGAGATTGAATTACAAGGCTTGTTTGACAGAGTTAGATCACTCGGTTACCAGTTAAAGATTGCTCCGGCTGCACGGGATTTTCTTGCAGAAAGAGGATTTGATATAAAGTATGGTGCCAGACCATTAAAACGTGCTATACAGAAATATTTAGAAGATCCTATGGCAGAATTGCTTATTAAAGCAGTTCCTGGAGAAGGAGAGATAATTAATGTGGGATTTAACAGCACTAAAGAAGAAATAAAAATAAAGATTCAAAAGAAAAAAGAAGCAATAGATAAGAGTGATAAGAATTAGTGAAAAGCCGGCTATGGCTTGAATTAACTTTCCAAAGGTCTGCCATATAACTCAAAATCATCGGACTCTGTTATAATAATATCGGTTATAGTTCCTGAAGATAAATTATAGATGTCCGGAATTAATACTTCCTGGTCAATTTCAGGAGAGTCAAATTCTGTCCTGCCAATGAAAAAATCTCCTTCTCTTCGGTCTATAATGACTCTGTAAACCTTATCAACTGCTTTTGCGTTTATTTCCGCAGATATTGACCGTTGTATTTCCATTATTTCTGATGCTCTTCGCTCTTTTATATCATCCGGTATGTTATCCCTGAAGTTATTATATGCATATGTCCCCTCTTCATGTGAATATTTGAAAACTCCAAGTCTTTCAAAACAGAATTCTTCTGTAAATCTTTTCAATTCAAGATAATCTCCTTCGGTTTCTCCGGGGTGACCAGTGATAAGTGTAGTCCGGATGGCCACACCGGGAATTTCATGTCTCAGTTTATATAAAATTGCTTCGGTTTCTTTCCGGGAATGTGATCTCTTCATGATTTTCAACATTTTATCTGATATATGCTGAATAGGAAGATCAATATACCTGCAAATTTTTGGGTTTTCCTTCATTAATGGAATAAGATCTTTGAGTAAACCAGATGGGTATAAGTAATGAAGCCGGATCCACTCAAGGCTGTTAATTTTTAAAAGTTCTTCAATAAGATCCGGCAGTTTCCTTTTTTTATAAAGATCAACACCATAGTAGCTTAGGTCCTGTGCTACTAGTATAAGTTCCTTAACTCCTGAATTGGCAAGACAGACAGATTCCCTGACAAGCTCTTCAACCGGTCGGGATATATAATTACCTCTTATCAAAGGTATCGAACAAAATGCACATTTACGATCACATCCTTCTGAAACTTTCAGATATGCATAATGACCAGGAGGAGTAAGTATCCTGCTTGTTGAAAGTGTTTCCCTGAAATTTGTATTAAACATTCTTAAAACATCCGGGAATTCGTTAACTCCAAAGAATTTATCCACTTCAGGAATTTCACTGATAAGAGCGGATTTATATCTCTGTGATAAACAGCCCATTACATATAACTTGTCAATATGTCCTGATTCTTTTGCCTTTACATAACCAAGTATAGTGTTAATACTCTCTTCAATAGCATCATGAATAAAACCGCAGGTATTAATGATAACTGTTCTGGCATCATTCAGATCAGCATTATGCCTTACTTCATAGCCTCCTCTTTTTAACTGAAAGAGAAGTTTTTCGGAATCGACAATATTTTTTGGACAGCCAAGAGTAATAATATTTATTCTCTTTCCTTTCATCGGGCGTAGATTATTGATTTACCGTAAAATCTTATTTATCAGTACTGAAGAGTGAATCAACAAATTCAGCGCGGTTGAAAATAAGCAGATCTTCAAGTTTTTCTCCCACGCCAATATATTTTACGGGAATTTTAAATTGATCGGATATCCCTATCACGACACCACCTTTTGCAGTTCCGTCAAGTTTGGTTATGACAATGGAAGTCACTTCAGTTGCCGCTATAAATTCTTTGGCCTGTTGAAATGCATTCTGTCCGGTGGAACCGTCAAGCACAAGAATAACTTCATGTGGTGCCTCAGGTACAACTTTATCCATTACTCTTTTTATCTTGGATAACTCGTTCATAAGATTAATCTTATTATGAAGTCTTCCGGCTGTATCAATTATAGCTACATCATAATCTCCTGCAACGGCTGATTTAAGAGTATCAAAAGCAACCGATGCAGGATCTGAACCCATCTGTTGCTTAATAAGATCCACTCCTACCCTGTCAGCCCATATCTGGAGCTGATCTATTGCTGCAGCCCTGAAAGTATCTGCTGCTCCAAGTAATACTCTTTTGCTGTTTTTCTTATACTGATGTGCCATCTTGGCTATTGTGGTTGTTTTACCTGAACCGTTAACTCCCACAATCATAATAACATGAGGTTTTGATTTCAGTGGTGAAGAAAAATCGGATTCTGAACCTGCATCTGTTTTGTCTTCTTCAAGAAGAGCTACAATTTCATCTCTCAATATTAGATTTAATTCGCTTGTATTAAGATACTTATCATGTGCCACCCTGTTTTCTATGCGCTCAATTATCTTAATGGTTGTTGCCACTCCAACGTCTGAGGAAACAAGAACTTCCTCAAGATTATCAAGTACTTCATCATCAACACTTGATTTTCCTACTAGAGCACGTGACAGTCTGACAAAAACTGATTCTTTAGTCTTCTCAAGTCCTTTGTTCAGACTATCTTTCTTTTCTCTGGAAAAAAAATCTGATAAAGCCATTCATGTCGGTTTAAGTGAAAATTAATTAGAATATAAAAATATAAAAGCTTTCTTCATTATGAAGAAAGCTTTTATATCTTTCCTTTATTATATAAATATCAATTCTAGCTGTCTTTGAAGAATTCTTTTATATGATCATTGTGAATAATCTCTTCTTTGAACTGGTATGCACCGGTTTTCGGTGATTTTGTCATTTTTATACACTTTGTGAAGAGCCTGCCTTTTCCTGTTTTATGAGCTGCAACTACTTTCTTTGCCATGATCTTACTGTTGTTTTTTTATTTAATCTCTCTGTGAAGGGTGTGCTTTTTCAGAACAGGATTATATTTCATTCTCTCTATCCTGTCAGGAGTGTTTTTCCTGTTTTTTGTGGTAATATATCTTGACATTCCGGGAAGCCCGCTTTCCTTATGTTCGGTACATTCCAGGATTATCTGCTGTCTGTTCCCCTTTGCTTTCTTTGCCATTTCCTGATTCTTTTAGTAACTAACAACGTAACCTTTTTCCTTTGCTTCTTTGAGAGCTTTTGATAGACCTTTCTTGTTTATCAGACGAATTCCTGCAGCTGAAATTTTAAGAGTGATCCATCTTTCTTCTTCCGGGAGATAATATTTTTTATCAAAGAGATTGGGATAGAATTTTCTTTTTGTTCTTCTTTTTGAGTGAGAAACATTATTTCCAACCATTGCTCTCTTACCTGTAACCTGACAAACTTTTGACATTTTACTATATGTTTTTAACTGCTGTTATGCCTTTTAAAATGAAGCGCAAAATAAATGATTTTAATCTGATTAACCAAATATTTCATGAATTTTTTAGGGTATAAAAACTTATTAACTTCTTAATATCTGTTTTCTCAAAAGATTAAGTGCTGCAAGAGAAAACCTGTTGATATTTACTGTCCTGTCATTTCCGTAATATTTTTTTTCAGTAACCAGACCTTTTTCTGAATCAACAGCTATCCATATTGTTCCTACAGGTTTGGTCTTAGTTCCACCTTCAGGTCCGGCTATACCTGTTGTAGCCACAGTGTAATCGCTTTTAAAAAGCTTACGGGCTTCAGAAGCCATTAAACCGGCTACCTGTTTACTTACGGCACCATAACGTTTAAGAATATGAGGAGGTATATTAAGGACATCAGTTTTTATTCTATTGTCATAAGCAACTAAAGATCCTTTGAAATAGCATGAACTACCTGGTATGCTTGTAAACATATGAGCAAGATTTCCTCCGGTACAACTTTCGACTGTAGCAATAGTCTGGTTTTTCCCTCTGAGTAAATTCCCTGTCACTTTCTCCAATGGTTCCTCATCTTCTCCATATATATATTCAGGTAATATCATATATAGTTTTTTTAGCTGTTCATTAATTATTCCGGTAAGATGAGTTTTGTTGGTACCTTTAGCGGTAAGTCTCAGTTTAATGATTCCAAACGAAGGAAGATATGCAAGTCTGATTTCAGAGGGTAGCGATGATTCAAATTTTTCCAGGGTTTCGGCCAGCATGGATTCTGATAGGCCGTATGTCATAACGTTTTTATGGATAATAACCTGTGAATGATAGCGGGATCGTAATTCCGGAAGAACATGTTCAGTCATTATGTATTTCATCTCATATGGCACTCCGGGCATTGCAATAAAAACCGTGCCTCCTTTTTCAAACCACATACCTGGAGCTGTACCCATTGCGTTGTAAAGGACTCTGCATGATTCAGGTACCTCGGCCTGCCTCACATTATTCTCATTCAAAGGGAGTCCTCTCTTTTTCAACATTGTCTCTATCATCATGAGTACTTCATTGTCAGGGATAAGCCTGGTGCCGAAAAACTCACATAAGGCAGGTTTTGTTATGTCATCACTCGTTGGTCCAAGTCCGCCTGTGATCAGTGCAATATCATATTTGCCAGTGGTTTCTTCCAGAATGTTCAGAATATCTTCCCTGTTGTCATGGATAGAAATCATACGAGGGACATCGAATCCGAGAAGGCTAATTTCACTTCCTAACCAGGCTGAATTCGTATTAACTGTCTGGCCGATCAAAAGTTCATCACCTATTGTTATGATAATTGCTTTCATATTTATATGTTATTCAGAAGATGAACAAAATTAAAAGTAATCAATGAAAAGACAAGAGTTGTCTTAATGTATGATAAAAGAAAATAAAACCCCGTTATTATAATTACGGGGTTTTATTTCTCATAAAAAATTATCCTGAACTTATTCTAAGTGTTTCTGTACTTAGAAAAACAAAAGAATGGGCTTTGTATTTCAGTAATTCAGCGCGATTTCTTCGTTGTCAGGACTTAAAGGTTTTCCCATAAATGATGTATTACTGATTTCGTCTGTAGTGAATAACATGAAATCAGGATTATTTGTTGTATAAGGTTTCCACTTTTCTTCACCTTGTCCGTTTGGATTCCCGAATTTGGAAAAGTTAGTCCAGCAATCGACCATATACTGACTTAAATATTCATCGCCTGTAGTCAAAGGACGCCAGCATCGATCCAGTGTATGGAAAACAAACCATAATTCAGATGAATGAAAAGCTCCTGCATCATCACCCGGAAGAGGACGTGCGAATTGATATGCATACGCCTTGCCGCCCTGTTCTTCGCGTATCAGACAAAAATCTTCTATAGGTTTGCTCATCCCCCTCATATCTACAATAGTACCTCCTATTATGTAGGGTATATCAGCCAGATTACCATTAATAGCTGCTTCACTGAAACTTTCTTTCAACAGGTATCCGTCAATATTCGGAGAGAGATAAGCCATTCTGTTTTCTACTTTCATAAAAGCTTCAGTACGATTCTCAAAATCACCGAACTCTTCAGCATCTACAGCACGCATCTCGTCAATTGAGTTACAGTTATAAAATCTCATAATGCTTTCTCCTGTCATTTCGGCATCCTGAAGAGTAGTCCCCGGCCTGCTACCAATGCCTCCGCCACTCTGGATAATGGCTCCCTGAATCAGACCTTTGGTCAGAGGGGATGCCACCAGAGTTTGTACACTACCCGCTCCGGCACTCTGTCCGAAAATGGTAATCTGGTCAGGGTTACCTCCAAACTGAGCAATATTTGCCTTGATCCATTTAAGTGCAGCTACCTGATCAAGAATACCATAATTGCCTGATGAAGCATTTGGACTTTCAGCTGTCAATTCCGGATGTGCAAGGAATCCCAGAATTCCGAGCCTGTAATTTATTGTAACAAGAATAACTCCATGTTCCGCCCAGGCAGTACCATCAAACTCATTTTCATGACCAAATCCGTTTCTGTATGCTCCACCATGTATCCACATAGCTACAGGAAGATTAGCTTCAGTATTACCTGCTTCAGGAGTCCATACATTAAGATAGAGACAGTCCTCATTTTTTACATGGGGGCTTTGAGAATAAAACTCTTTATAGTAAAAGGATCCCGGGTCAGTAAGTTTCTGCGGTCCAGCTGCCCCGAATGTGTCACATATTTTTACTCCTTCCCATGGAATAACGGGCTGTGGCTCGCGCCACCGTAAATCGCCAACAGGTGGTGCCGAATACGGGATGCCTTTGTATATCATAACACCAGGTGTTGCTGTTTCCACACCTTTTATCTGTCCGCCTTCAATAGTCAGAACAGGATTTTGTTCTTTATTACATCCTGTAAATGCCAGGATAAGGGATAAAACTGAGACAAGTGTAACCTTTTTCATTGTTTTTATTATTTATTTATATAGAAATGAACGAAGAAACGGAACAGGTATAAAAGATATTGGAAATTTCAGAAAGATCCTCTGCTAAGATATATAAAAAATGACAAAAAATTGATCGGGAAACGGGGTTCGAACCCGCGACCCTCATCCTGGGAAGATATTTTTTTGAAAAAAAAATTATAGTCCGGTATTATTGGACTTTCTGTTTATATTTTGTTAGCACAAATTAAACCTGAAGGGTATTTCTGAATACAGGTTTCAAAGAGATTGAATATGCTTGAATGAAAATGATTTTATGTTCATATGGAACCACATATTTTAAAGAAACTGGCGTTCTGTGCGGGTAAATAGAAAAAATTCTGTTGAGTTGATTTGGTATTGTATAGAGGATCATGTTCAGATTTAACCACTGCTCAAGGGTTAGGAGTAATTTGTAAAGTATTTGGGTTTGGTGTATAGTTTTATAAATACAATTTTAATATTAACCTTAAAATCAATTAAAATGGAAACAATGGTATTATCTTTTCAAGAAATGGCAATGACTGAAGGAGGTAAAACAAACTGGGGTTGCGTATCTTCTTTGGGTTTAGCTGTAACTATATGGTCAGTTGGTTTTGGTATGGTAAATCCTGTAATAGGTGGAGCTATTAGTTTCCTTGGAGGTTTAGCTGTCTCAGCCGTTTGTGATAATTGATTTTTCTTTTATTGAACCTATAGGATTTAAGTGGTCATATATTTTTTATTACATAAGCATTTTTTAGAAAATAACTATATTTTAAATATGGAAAACTCACAGGGTTTTCTCTATTGATTTATTGTATGCATAGTAATAACATTAGTTCGAAAAACTAATGATTGTTAATTTATTTTAAGAGAATTTCACATTAAAATTTTACTGCATGTTTAATTATTTTTGTATTCTCTTAATTCATTTTTAAAATAAGTTCTTCTGAAATATTTAAAATAAAACATAATGAACCATAAAAGTATTGCCGGATGGAATCTGGCTTTAGCTTCTTTAATTGCTATTTCAGCAATCTTCTTTGATTCAATAAGGGTATTTGCTTTAATAGTTTTTGTGTCTGCTTTAGGAATTTATATTTACCACGCCTTCATAAAAAAACGTAATTTACCAATAAACAGGAAAAGAGCATACACAACATTATTAATAACTCTTATTATTTGCATGGCTTTAGTGGCAATTACATATTTCATTGTACCATTAAATGCTTTTCTAATCATTTCTGGTGTAATATTGAGCTTAGGCGGTATCATATGCTTACTGCTGTTAACGAAAGATCGTTTTAATAAAAATAAATTATAGAGGTTCTTTTAAAGAGTCTTTATAAGAGATAGAGAATACTGGGGCGCTGAAAAGATTCCCCGTATGGTAGTTATGGTGCAAGAAATTGCCTAAAAGAAATCAGGGGCTTTACCTCTTTTCTTGTAAGACTAAACCCCTGATATTCACTGAGCGGGAAACGGGGGTCGAACCCGCGACCCTCAGCTTGGGAAGCTGATGCTCTACCACTGAGCTACTCCCGCAAAAAACAGGTCATGGGGTGCAAAAATACTAAATTGTATGTTCTTCCCAAATAGTTGATATTAAATTATAATACCAGAGTAAATTCTGGCACACAGTTATATATCAATAGTGCTTAAGCAATAGTATATCAATACCATTCAATTCCAAAAAAGTCCCTTGTGATATTCTGAACAAGAATAGTATTAAGATTAAAATAGTAGAGAAAATTGATAAGCTATTGAAGACCTGTAATCAGAATCACTACTATAATTTTTAGGGTCAGATGTTTAACACAGATTTTTTCATGCAGGTGGAGCTAAATCTTTAAATGCCTGATAAACAAGAAACACAGGCCATACGATGGCTTTCAGAAAACCCAGGACCCCCATCCAGAAACTGCTTGCAGTTGAGATGAACCATATTGCTGCTCCAATGAAGCCAAGGCCATAAACAGCACCTGATGAGGCATTCTGATTAACTTTTTCTTTCATGATCAGTTGAATAAAAAGGTTAAAGACTAATTATCAAATGTCGGAAAGATATAAATACAAGTCAAATATTTATTAAAGACTCACATCCTATTCTTCAACTTGTTCAACCCTTTTCAACTTTTTCAACCTTCTCAACTCATTGAACCTTCTTCTGGAGCCTCCAATGGGACTCGAACCCACGACCTGCTCATTACGAATGAGCTGCTCTACCGACTGAGCTAAGGAGGCATTTCTGAGTGCAAATATATGATAAAAGGCTGAAAAAAATCCCGGATGATATAACCACGACCTTTCCGCATGGCGGAATGCTCTACCGACTGAGCTAAGGAGGCAATATTGAGTGCAAATATATGATAAAAGATGAAAAAATACCGGATGATATAACCTGCTCTAACGAATAAGTTACTCCTATGATTTCTTATTGTGGTTAAGAAGAGACTGATTTTATTTCAGATTTGAAAGTCGTTGCAATAAAGTAGGATGAGAGTAATTGAAAAAAACATAAACCGGATGGGGCATCATATTCGAAAGATTTTTAACTGATAGTTTTTTCAATGCTTCAGCAAAAGGTTCCGGATCATAATTTTCTTTTGCGAAACTATCAGCGGCATATTCATTTTTTCTGGATATAATATTAGTAATCAGTCCGATTATCATTGAAACGGGACTGTACAATATTCCAAATACAATTAAGCCGAGATGGAAGCTGGTTTCCTCTGCACCTAATGCCCTTGAAAAATCAGGATTATTTATAACCCTGGAAAGAAGAAATAGCATTAAGCCTGTGATAAATACAGAAGACACAAAATTGATAATAACATGTTTCTTTTTGTAGTGTCCTATTTCATGTGCTAATACTGCTACAATCTGTTCTTCTGAAAACTCTTTTAATAAAGTATCATATAACACTATTCTTTTTTTGCTGCCGAAACCTGAGAAATATGCGTTTCCTCTGGTACTTCTTCTGGATCCGTCAATAACATATATATTGCTTATTTTAAAACCTGTTTTTGAAGCAAACTGTTCTATTTTATTTTTTAATGAGCCATCTTCCAGAGGTGTTTGTTTATTGAAAAGAGGTACAATCAATTCCGAATAGAAAAAATTCATAAACAGAGAAAAAGCAATTATTAGACCCCAGGCATATAACCAGAAAGATGTTCCGGTTTTATAATAAAACCAGGTTATCAGTCCGAGTACAGGTATTCCGATGATAATAGCAAGAACCCAGGATTTTATATGATCTGTGATGAATGTTTTAATGTTCATCGTATTGAATCCATATTTCTTTTCAATTACAAATGTATCGTATATTCCAAAAGGGATATTTAACAGATCGGATGCAAGTCCGATGATCCCGAAGAATATGAGGGCAGTTATTACAGGATTATCACTTAATTGACGGGCAAGATTATCTACAAGAGAAAACCCTCCCAGAATTATCATGAGGATAATAACGGTAAGATTAAAAGTTGAGGACCAAAAAGCCAGAATTTTATTTTCTTTTTCATATCTCTGGGATTTTTTGTAATCTTCTTCAGGACATATACCCTGTAATTGTTCAGGAAGCTTATCTGACCACATCTTCCCATTGAGATGTTCAAGAAATCTTTCCAGAACATAACCAGCTATTGGGACTATAAGAATAAGCAGGAAGACAATGTTATACATAAATAATAGGATAAAAAAAGAAGCAGGGTGTCTGTTTAAAATAAGTGTGGAATAAATATGTCTCGCTGCATTTCCTCGTGCTAAAAGGATAGACACCCTGCGAAGTTGTAAATATACTAATTTTTTTTATGTGAGCATACCTCCGCAAACATGAATTGTTTGACCGTTGATATAGGAAGACAGTTCTGAAGCAAGAAACAGAGCTGTATTGGCTACATCCTCAGGTTTTCCTCCCCTTTTAAGAGGGATTTTGTTTATCCAGTCGTTTTTTACGCTTTCAGATAATTTGTCAGTCATTTCTGAAATAATGAATCCGGGAGCTATGGAATTGCAACGTATATTTCTTGAGCCAAGCTCTTTTGCAATACTTTTTGTGAATCCTATAATACCTGCTTTTGAAGCTGAATAATTCGTTTGTCCGGCATTTCCTGAAACACCGACAACAGAACTCATGTTAATGATTGACCCGCCGTTTTGTTTAATCATAGGCATTATAACAGCTTTTGTCAGATTATAAACCGATTTAAGGTTTACAGTAAGCACTGAATCCCATTGTTCTTCAGTCATTCTCATAAGAAGATTATCACGTGTTATCCCTGCATTATTAACAAGTATATCAATACGTGAAAAATCTTTCAGCACTTCACTTACGGTTTTCTGAGAATCTTCGTATACAGCTGCATTAGAGAGGTATCCCTTTACTTTTACACCTGTTTTTTCAATATCTTTCAGAGTATCTCTGAATTCTGCATCATCAGCAATGTTAGTAATAGCTATGTCAGCACCTTCATTTGCAAAAACAAGAGCAATAGCCTTCCCTATTCCTCTTGAGGCACCTGTTATAAGAGCAGTTTTATTTTTTAATAAATCCATATTTTGAAAGTGTAATTTATTACCGGTAAACTATATTTTCTTAATAAGACCAAAAGTAAATCATTTCTGAATTCATCATTTTATTATAATGACTGCAAATATAAAAAAAGTTATTATAGCTGTTTTATATGATTCTATGTGTCATTTATTGGCACAGGGATAAAAGGTTACAAGAAAACATACCCATAATTACACACTACAGATTCAATGTTTTCTTTACAGTCAGGCCTATATCTGCCGGAGATTCGGCGATAATTATTCCACACTCTTTCATTATTTTAATTTTTGCCTCTGCAGTGTCTGCAGTTCCTCCTATTATTGCTCCTGCATGTCCCATTCTTCGGCCTTTAGGAGCTGTTTGTCCTGCAATAAAGCCCACTACCGGTTTCTTTCTGTTTTCTTTTATCCAGTGAGCGGCATCGGTTTCCATTTTCCCTCCTATTTCACCTATAATAACAATAACCTCAGTTTCATTATCCTCCATCATCATCATTACTGCATCTTTGACAGAAGTACCTACAATTGGGTCCCCTCCTATTCCGATACATGTTGATTGGCCCATCCCAAGCCGTGATACCTGATCTACAGCTTCGTAAGTAAGTGTTCCCGAGCGAGATATAATTCCTATTGTACCTTTTTTATGAATAAAGCCGGGCATAATACCTGCCTTGGCTTCTTCGGGTGAAATAATCCCCGGACAATTTGGTCCTATCAGCCTGGAATGATATGATTTGAGATATTCTTTAACAGTGATCATGTCTGATACAGGAATCCCTTCAGTGATAGCTACAATGAGACTGATCCCTGCATTTGCTGCCTCCATGATTGCATCTGCAGCATGCATTGGCGGAACAAAAATAACAGATACGTCTGCTTTGGTTTCTGCAACTGCTTCTTTTACAGAATTGAAAACTGGCAGACCAAGATGTCTTTCTCCTCCTTTTCCAGGTGTTACACCTCCAACCACCAGGGTTCCGTATTCAATCATCTGTGATGAATGAAATGTACCTTCATTGCCGGTAAATCCTTGAATTAGTACCCTGGAATAACGGTTTAAAAGTATGCTCATAAAATTGATTTTTTATTGTTCTGTCTTCTTCTCATTTGTTATGTGCAAGATCGTTTTACATTATCAGCAACACTTAAAATTCTTATTGTTTTGTTAGTCATTAACTTCTGTTGTCCTGATGTATGTCAAAAATACCTAATAATCTTTCCTTTTCATTATATTTGAGAAAGAAAATAAGCTATTGATGTGGTAAACATTGATCCCATACTATATATAGGCATTTCTCAATCGTTTTTTGCTGCGATGTTAATCTCAACAAAGAAACCTCTTACTACTGCAAACAGGTTGATGGCTGCATGGTTGTTTCTGATTTGTATAGAGCTTGTATTTGCACTTCTGAATTCTAAAGTAATAGAAATGTATTCCTTCCCGTTTATTGCTTTTACCTATGGTCCGCTTCTTTTTTTGTACATTAAATTCATGACAAATCCTGAACGTAAGTTCAACTGGTTGTCACTTATACATTTTATCCCCTTCCTTGTGTTTTTTATTGTGTCTGTTATTTTCAGAGAAAGACATCTCCTGAAGGATCTGCGAAATTTTTTTGAACCTGACAGATTTATCTCTTTAAGAATATCATACAGTATTATCTTTTTTTTATCTGTTACTGTTTACAGTATTTTATCCTTTGTGGAGATCAGGAAGCATCAGAATAATCTAAAAAACCTGGTATCCTATACTTCAGGAGTAATTACTCTCAACTGGCTCAAAGTACTGGCAATAAGTTATTATTCAGCTTTTTTTATCCTCTTTATCCTCGGAGGACTTAATATGACAGGTAATATTATTCCCTTTGATCCTTATTTTGTAGTATTCTTTTTTATTACCCTCTTTTCATTTGTATACAGTTTTTATGGAATTAAACAACCGGTGATATTTGGTGACCAGATAATTATTGATCATTCAGATAAAAAAGATAATGAGAAATATTCCAGAAGCGGATTGAGAAATGATCAGGCAGAAACATACCTTAACCGTTTAATACATATTATGGAAACGCAAAAGCCCTACCTGAACAGAAATCTAAGCATACAGGACCTGGCTGATTTGACAAAGATACCCCGGCACCATATAACCCAGGTTTTAAATGAGAAACATGAAAGGAACTTTTTTACTTTCATTAATGAATACAGGGTTTCTGAGGTTATTTCAAGGTTTAAAGATCCTCAGAATAATAAATACACCATTTTGGCCATTGCTTATGATTCGGGTTTTAATTCAAAAACTACTTTCAATTCAATATTTAAAAATATAACAGGTGTCACTCCCAGTGAATACAGAGAAAAAATGACAGGGATAAAGAAATAACTGATCCGTATCAGCTTTGTAAAACAGTATTACAGTACTGATTTTCTTTCTCTTTTTAGTACCTGCCGCTCGGCATGTACCAAGAGTATACTATAAAAAAGTACGGGATTGCCGGATAAGACGATAGACTTTATTTTTTGTAGTTTATTTGTAATAAGCCAAAAAGCAAGGTGATTCTGAATAACACTAAATAGCACTAAACAGGTGCCTTTCAAAAGATAATAAATAGAGAATCAGCTGAAGCGATATAATACATTCTGTTGTTTAATTCATAAAAAATACTTCCTGTGTAATGAAAAATTATCGGTTTATTTTAGTTATTGTTTCAATATTTTTGTCTGTTTATGTAAAATCACAGGATTCATTTGTTGCTTCTCAAAACCTGTATATTAATGGTTTTATCAGAGCTGGTTTGTATGGCAGCATAGACAGAGATGATGATAAACCATATATTTCAAGTGCTTTCTCGGACTTCAGTCTGCAACTGGAAAAGAGCAATAATGTGAATTATAAAGCCTATGCAGATATGAGGTTCAGATATGGTCAGGAATTTATGGACCCTGTGAATTCGATCATGTTACGTGAGGCTTATGTGCGGGTTAATGGCAGCAAATGGGATATTACTGCAGGTCAGGCAATTATTAAGTGGGGCCGTGCTAATTTCACCAATCCTGTTTCCAAACTGAATCCACAAAATTTTATATCCCGTTCTCCGGATCAGGAAGATATGGATATGGGTAATCTTTTGATTTCAACCCGTTGGTATCCTGTTTCATCTGTTAAGATTGAAGCGGTTGCAGTACCATTTTACCGCTCTTCTGTTCTGTTGATTGATCCTGTTAAGTTGCCTGATTATGTCAATATCTCTCAAATAAAAAGTATTATTACTGATAAGAGCATGTTCAGCTATGGACTTAAGGCTGATTTTTATACAGGAAGTGCTGCAATGAGTGTTTCATGGTTTGACGGATATGATCCTATGCCCGGAGCAGCCCTGACACACTTTGATATAAATATGACTGACCCGGTCCCAGTCCCTGATATCAGTATAACAATGACACCTTATAAAATTAGAAACCTTGGATTTGATTTTGAAGCAGTTATTGGCCGGGTAGGTTTCAGAGGAGAAGCTGCCTGGATGTTTCCCCAGGAATCGTGTGATATTTTGGAGTATGTCCCCTGTGAAGAAATAGAATGGGCAGCAGGTTTGGATTGGACAAGCGGAGACTGGAGGTTTATAATTGAGTATACTGGAAAAGCAATGCCTCATTTTACACCCCTGATGGCCGAACCTCTTATCGGTACAGAATTTGATCTTGCACAGATGGGAGAACTGCTTGCCGATCCTGACTTTGACATGAATCAATATGTTAAGCAACAAGTTGGAGCATTTAACCGACTATATAATTATCAGCTTGAAAGATATTACCATTCGGTGGGATTCAGAACTGAAGCTGATCTTCTGTATGGTAAGCTAAGCCCTTCACTGTTTACTTTGTATAATTTCACTGCACGCGATTTTCTGATCATTCCGGAAATAAGATATAAACCCTCTGATGGTCTTACATTAAGTGCCGGCGGAGAGTTTTACAAGGGCCGTAAAGGTTCTGTTTATGATATCGTTAACGAATTTATGAACTGTGTGCGACTGGCTGTAAGGGTTGATTTCTAGTTATATGGCAGATTTTATTATTAAATACAGGTGGCTTATAATAAGCTTTTCCCTTTTTACAGGATTAGTTTTCATTATGCTTATCCCCTCTTCTGAAACAGATCCTGAAATGAGAAACTATATTCCATCTTCAATGGAATCAAGAATAAAAACAGATGAAATTGAAAATGAATTCGGGGTTCAGGATATCATTATGTTATTATTTACTGATAGCACTATACTGACAGAAGAAAACCTGAGGCAGATAAAAAATATTGATCAAGGTATATCAAAGCTTAGCAGTATATCAAGAAGGATTTCTCCCTTTACAACAAGCAGTATTAAAAGTTCTGAAGGAATGATGATTGTAGACCCACTGATAAAAACCATTCCATCCGAAGGCGATACTGCCGGAATTAACGAATTATATAATGACATACTGAATAACCCCTTTGCCCGTAATATCGTGTTTAGTTCCGATATGACATCCGCATCGATCACGGCAACAATCAATAATACTGAATCTGAGTCTGTAGTTCTGGCAAAAGTAGATTCTGTTGTTGCCGCAAATACAGGTAATGCAAGGATAATGAAAGGGGGACTTCCCTATATACGTCTTCATATTATGAAGGATGTAAAGAGGGATGCGATAGTACTTGTGCCTCTGGCGCTGATAGTGATGTTACTTGTTCTGAAACTGACCCTGGGTGAGTGGAGATCAGTGTTTATGCCTTTTTCGGTTGTCCTTCTGTCAACAGGTATGTGTATGGGCTTGATACCTCTTATAGGCTGGAAATTGTCAATAATTACATTGTTGGTCCCAATTCTGCTTATAGCTGTTGGTAACAATTATGGTATCTACCTGGTTACAAAATTTCATGATATATGCAGAAAAGAAAAATATATACCAAAGAGGGAAATTATCAATGAAATAATCAGGTCACTCAAAAAACCGTTGATATATAGCGGTTTAACAACGATAGCCGGTATTCTTGGTTTGCTCACCCATTCAATCATTCCTGCCAGACAAATGGGTGTACTGGCCGCTGCAGGTGTACTGGCGGCTCTTATAATGAGTATCCTATTAATACCTGGCTTTATATATATAAGAAGTAAGCGAACAGAAGTTTTAAAAACTCCCTTTCTGGGAAATGATGCTTTCAAAAAAATCCTTAATCCTCTTGCAGAGTTAATTATCAGATATCCGGGACACATTATTCTATACTCTGTCATTTTTACAATTGTACTATCCTCAGGCATGTCATTGCTTAAGATAGAAACAAATCAGGAAAACTATTTCCCGAAAAATAATCCGGTCAGGCAAGCTTCAGATATAATCAACAAAAAATTTGGTGGTTCTCAGACAATATCTGTTATGATAGCCGGAGATATCAAGGATCCGGTTATCATGAGAAGAATAGATGAACTGACCCGGGAAACAGAACATATTGATGGTGTAGGACAGGTCTTTTCAATTTCGCAGGCAGTGAGAGAGATGAGCAAGGCAGTATTTCTTCCTGAAGAAGATGGTTATGATCAAATTCCATCAAAAAGAGAAAGCATTGCACAGTTGTTTGAACTATACAATATGAGTGGTAATTATGACGATTTTAGTCAAATGCTGAATCTTGAAAACACCAGGGCTCATGTTTTAATAAAGCTCTCTGATCCCTCTAACGTGGTTATAAAGAATGTTAACAATAAGATACAGACTATAACAAAAGATATTCCTGCAGAAGTTACAACAGGAGGATATGCAATGATAATGGCTGATTTTGCCAGGTCAATAATAAAAGGGCAGATATTCTCACTGGGTTTTGCTTTGATAACAGTTTTTATTCTTCTGTCATTAATATTTAAATCTTTCCGGGGTGGTTTGACCGGTTCTATTCCCCTTGCAGTGTCAATACTTATACTCTTCGGATTTATGGGTTTTACCGGTATAGCCCTGGATGCGGCAACAGCTCTCCTTTCTTCCATAATGATTGGTGTTGGGGTTGATTTTACAATACAATATATATGGTCCTTTAGTAATAACATCCGGAATGGTTTAACTTATGAAGAATCTACCAGAACATCTCTCAGGACTATAGGGCGGAGTATAATAATCAATGCGCTCACAGTTATGGCAGGTTTTTCCGTACTGGTATTGTCAGGATTCTCGTCAATCAGGTTTTTTGGTTATCTGGTACTGATATCCATTGGTTCGTGCCTTGTAGGTGCAATTATTCTGATTCCGGCTATAATTATGAAATTCCGCCCTGGTTTTGTGAAAGCTGATATGAATACACTAAAAAAAACAATAAAATGAAAAGAATGATTATCATCATGATGCTATTTCTGCCTTATTTTCATATTTCGGCTCAGTTACCGGACGCTGATGAAATTATGGACAGGGGGCGTGAACTTACTCTTATGGGGTCACTTAATGCCAATGTCAATCTGTTGATCACAGAGAAAAATGGTGCTACAAGAAACAGAACGATTGCAATGACTACAAAAAGTTATCCGGGAGGTTTGGAGAAACGTCTGATACGGTTTCTTGAACCTGCAGATGTCAGAGGAACGTCTATGCTTGTTATTGATAATAAGGATAAGCCGGACGAAATGTGGATTTATCTTCCCGCTCTGAAAAAAACACGCCGTATAGTATCTTCTGAAAAAGGGAAGAGCTTTATGAGCTCCGAATTCTCAAATGCTGACATGAGCACACCGGCATTATCCGATTTTTCAAACAAACATACAGCAAATTCAGGTTTGGCAGACTATTGGATAATTGAAAGCATACCGGTAAATGATAATGTGGCTGATGAATATGGTTTTTCCAAAAAAGTAAGTCATATAAAAAAAGAGAATTATCTGGTGACTAAAATGGAGTACTACAATTTTGACGATGAATTATTTAAAACAATAGAGGTCCGAAGTTATTATCCTTTGTCCAATGGAAAATATACAATAGAAGATATGGCTGCAATAAACCATTCGAATGGACGGAAATCTGAAATCCAATTCACCAATCTCAAAGAGAATGTAGAAATTGATGATTCATTTTTTACAATTGCAAATCTTGAAAGATGACAGCTGTTATACTTAAAAATCATAATTCTTTGTAATTTTTTTGATTATAAAGTTCCTGTTTGTTTTATACATTTGTCCATTGACAGTCTTTTATCAATGTACAGAGCAGAGGAAACAGTTTGTGCTCCGGCTACATCCGGAGGCGGTGCGATTGCAGTAATAAGGGTAAGTGGTCCACAAAGTCTGACTATTACTGAGAAGATATTTTTCCCTTTCGCCTCCGGAATCCGTATTACTGAGCAAAAGGGTTACCGCATTATATATGGGGAAATACGATATGAAGGAAAAACTATAGATAATGTTCTTCTCAGTATATTCCGGTCGCCTCATTCCTACACTGGAGAAGATTCTTGTGAGATATCCTGTCATGCTTCATCCTGGATTCAGCAGAAGATACTTGAAGCACTGATTAAAAACGGGGCATTGGCTGCCAGTCCGGGAGAGTTTACGCAGAGGGCTTTTTTAAATGGTAAGCTTGACCTTTCACAGGCAGAAGCAGTAGCTGACCTCGTTGCATCAGAATCAGAAGCTGCCCACAGGATAGCAATGAGTCAGCTTAAAGGGGCTTTTTCCGATAAGATAAAGAGTCTGAGAAAAGAATTACTTCATTTTACTTCTCTGATAGAACTGGAACTTGATTTTGGTGAGGAAGATGTAGAATTTGCAGATCGCAAGCAACTTACAGAAATAGTCGCCAGGGTATTGTCAATGGCACATGACCTTGCATCTTCTTTTAGTTTAGGTAATGCGGTTAAAAATGGTATTCCGGTAGTTATAGCAGGTAGTCCGAATACAGGAAAGTCAACTCTTCTTAACTATCTTCTTAATGAAGAGAAAGCGATTGTATCTGAGATACCGGGTACTACGAGAGACGCTATTGAAGATGTGGTAATAATAGATGGCATCCAGTTCCGTTTTGTGGATACAGCAGGAATAAGAGTCACAGATGATATTATTGAGAACCTGGGAATTAACCGGACCAGGGAAAAGATAGGAAACGCATTTCTTGTTCTGCCGGTCATTGATATCAATGAAGGCAGCAGTAAAGCAAATGACATTCTTGAAAGCATACGGCTTCAGCCTGAAAATATCAATAAAAAACTTATAATCCTGGCTAACAAAACAGATATTGCTACAAAAGAAAATATAGAAGATATAAGGGAAAATATCAACACTTTTCCGGGGGATTCCCTTATCTTTATTTCTGCAAAAACAGGAGAAGGGCTGGATAAACTAAAAACTGTCCTTATTGAATCAGTAGCCGGACCAGGGATTAATACAGAAAATATAATTATCACCAATATAAGGCATTACGAGGCATTACTTCAAGTAATGGAAAGCCTTACGCGTGTAGAAGAAGGGTTAAACAATAATCTTCAGGAAGATCTTATAGCACTGGATATACGTCAGGCTATACATTATCTGGGTGAGATAACAGGTGAAATAACTACAGATGAAATACTGGACAGTATATTCAGTAATTTCTGTATCGGAAAGTAATCACCACATGATACCCATGTGGTGATTAAACCAGGTATAAATTATTTTTCAATTCTCTTATTGATTACGGGTGCCTGTATTTTTCCCTGTATTCTCTTTTGAGGAGTTTTGATGCTTCCGGATTACCTGTTATTGTGTTACTTTGCTGATCCCATTTTACTGTTGAGCCGGTATAGTAAGATATCATTGCCAGCTGGACAGAAGCAGTTGATTTAAAAGCATCCTCAGGATTACTTTCAATAAGGCTTTTATCTTTTTGTCTCACTGCATTCAGGAAATTAGCCACATGGTCATCCTGCATGGCAGGAGAAGGTAAGGATATGTCTTCTCTTTTTGCTTCTTTTCCCATATTGAAGACTACCAGTTTAGAATCCTGGCATACCATTGTGCCTTTGTCTCCATAAAAGAATACTCCGGTTTTAAATTCACTCATAACGTCACCATTTCCCCACATACGGTGCTGCCACATTACCGGCATATCCTTAAAAGCCATTTTTGCAATCAGAGTATCGGGTGTTGTTATCTGATCTTTTAATACATAGAGACCTCCGGAGGAATGAAATTCTTCAGGCATATCGAGTTCCATCACTTTCCGGATGAGGTCGATATAATGTATTCCCCAGTCAACCAGGTGTCCGTTTCCATATTCCTTCTCAAGGCGCCAGTTATAATGCCCTATACTTGGTCTGTATTCAAGCTTTGGAGCAGGTCCGCACCATTCATCCCAGTCGAGAGCAGCAGGCGGGGCCTGTATTTTTGTATCCTGTGGTCCCGGATCATAATGTATTTGTGCAATAATCTGATGGATATTCCCTATTCTGCCTGAATTTATCAGCTCTTTACATTTTTCAAAAGCCTTGCTTTGTCTCCTTTGAAAACCTATCTGGATGATATTATCGGTCTTTTTTGCAGCATTAACCAAAGCCAGGCCTTCTGTGATATCATAAGAAAGAGGTTTCTCACTATAAATATCAAGTCCGCGTTCACATGCAGCAAGAAACTGAAGGGCATGCCAATGCGGAGGAGTGGCAATAAAAACAGATTCCAGACCTTTCATATCAAGCAGATCACTATAATATTTAAATGTTTTAGGCCGGGGTCCCTGAAGCTTTGCTATTTCATCGGCATTGCTGTTAAGACGGTCAGAGTCAACATCGCATATTCCAATAACTTCAACTCTCCCGGTTTTCAAAGCAGCTGTCATGTCAACCATGCCATACCATCCAGCACCAATGAGAGCTATTTTAAGTTTTCTGTCCTGAAAGGAAGTGGGTATGTACAGATTAGTGGCAAATGCTGCTGATCCCATGGAGGTCATCTCGATAAATTTTCTTCTTTTCATATTCTCAGGTTTAGTTATTGATTATAAATAGTGGATTATGATATAAAGCATATTTAACTGAATTACAGAATACCAAGATAAAACATTTCATCAACTTTTATAATTCATAAATAAACACTTTTCGAACGAACATAATTTGATTTTTATTGGCCTTTTTAACCTAAGGTTAAGAATAGTTAAACTCATAAACTGTCATCTTAAAATATGCAGAAAACAGGATAACTATTAGCAGGTTGATCAATAATTCTTGTCACCCTGGAGTTAATTTTTATCCTTTATTCTTTGTTATCTCAGATTTAAGTAAAGAAATTATATCTTCACCAGCCCTTTCTTCAGGGATTATAAAACGGAAAACTGAACCACCAGAAGGTTTTGATTCATACCAGATTCTGCCACCAAGCAATTCAATATAAGCTTTTGAGATAGCCAGCCCCAGTCCTGTTCCTTGGAAACGCCTATTAGTGCTGTTCTCTGCCTGATAAAAATGCCGGAAAAGATTTTTCTGAAACTCCTCCGGAATTCCAATTCCTGTATCAGAAACATAAAATTCAATAAAACCATCTCTCAGACTGTAGCCAAATTCAACTTTCCCTTTATCAGTGAATTTTATGGCATTATTGACAAGATATCTTAATACCTGCGAAACTTTATTACTGTCAGTCAGAATATCAGATACACTTTTGTCCGGCATCTTTGAAAACACCAGTAAAATACTTTTTTCTGCGGCCGGTCTGCTGAACTGATCATAAATTTTTAAGAGCAGTTTATTTATTTCCACTTTTTCCTTGGATATTTTTACCGTTCCTGCTTCTATTTTGGATATTTCAACAATATCATCTATAACCTCTGCCAGATGATCTGCACTGTTCGAAATGATGTCTATATATTCTCTCCTGCTGTCATCAGAAGGGATCTGTTCGCTAAGAAGAGTAGTAAAACCAACTATAGCATTTAGTGGAGTCCTTATTTCATGAGATATATTCTGCAGAAATGCAGCTTTCAATCGCTCGTACTCCTCTGCCCTGTCAGGAACAGGATCATCGTTGACATGCGATTGTAGTATATTGCTTAATTCAGTCAGTATTCCGAATGCTCCTACTACTTTCCCCGATTCCTTATCAAAAATTGGCACAGAAGAATCTCTGATCCACTTGCGGTCACTTGTGGGTGTGATCAATAACAGGTCAGCTTTATAATTTTTTATCTCTCCATTTAAGAAACGTCTCCGGGCTTCCTGGCTATCAAAAGGAATATTATCAGATAAAGGGTGGATTTCCATAATCATACTTTGAAACAATTTTTCAGTAAATCGTTCTGCAGGGATTCCCAATAGTTTCAGTATCCCTTCTCCTATTTTGAGATAATAACCCTCCCCAATGCTTTTGCCAAATATTAGCTGAAAAGGGATCCCTCCTGAATTCTCTATCGCCTTAAAATAGAATAATCCGCTATCACATGAACTATCAAAAATAATATCCGTCAAATTATCCATACAAATAATGTTATCAAAAAGTATTTTCTGACTTTCTACCACATATCCGTACATATATTATATACCACTCCTTCGTCTTTCTTTTTTTAAGAAAAATGAAGCACCAGTACTTGTCATTTACAGGAATATGTCTTTCACATATTAATCCATATATAAGTTTAATAAAGATCTTAGGATAATTGTTACCCTGTTTTAACATTTTTTATGAAATAAAATAAGATTTTTTTTTACATTTGAATTCCATTAGTTCAATGTGACTGTTAGCATACCGGCGTGAAAGAATACAGCGATGCTGAAATAATTGATTGTCTGCGTCAAAGAAAAAATTACGTGGTTCATTATCTGTCAAACAGATATATGCCTATGATACGTCTTATGGTCATGCGTATGGGAGGATCGTCAGAAGATGCTAAGGACGTTTTTCAGGAAGGATTGATGATAATTCTTGAGAAAATTGACTCTAATGAATTTTCTCTCACTTGTAAATTTATGACCTTTTTTTACTGTGTATGTGAGAATTTATGGAAGGCAATAGTCGCCAAAAAACATGCGGCATCCAACTATGTCAATAATATGATTTATGAAAATAATTATCCGGAAAACGACATTGTTGCAGAACATATTGATAATAAGGTCTATGTAAAAATAATTCGGGATGTGTTCAATTCTCTTGACCCTGTAAGTAAGAAGGTCCTTAAGATGTACTGGCAGGAGAAACCACATAAGAAAATTGCTGAGGAACTTGGATATAGTTATGGATATATCAGGAGAAAGAAATGTGAAGCACAGGCTGAAATGGCTGAAAAAGTAAAAAGATCATTAAAGATAATCGATGATAAACTGAAATAAATCAATTATTTCGGATATATATTAATAACAACCAGTAGTAATAATGATGAGATCAAAACAGTATGATAAAGCGTTTTGGACAGCACTTGAAGATATACAGGCTGTAAAAAATGATCCTTCATATAAAGAGGCAGAACGTATTGCCAGACTGGCGGTTGAAGAATACCATGAGTCGGGGCAACGAAATACTGTCAATGAAAGGTATATAAAAGAATCTCTTGCAAATAGTTTTTCAGATGAAATAATTGATAAAGAAATAATTAGAATTGAAGAAGAAATTAAAAACAATAACCTGGATGAAGTAACCCGGGAATGGGTAAGTAGCTGGGAAAACGATAAAGGAAGAGACAGATTAAGAGATAAAAAAAGACAGGAAATAAGAGATTTCGTTTCATCTTCACTGGAAAATACCGGTAAGATCTCAGAAAAGCCAGCAGAAATTTCTATGGTAAAATCTAAAGCTAAAGTATATATTATACGCTCTTTATCAGTTGCTGCAGCATTGATGGGAGTAATTTTCCTTGTAAGATCAATTCTGTTGCCTGTTGAACCGGAAAATCTTTACAGCAAATATTATGAACCAGTGAGTTTAGTATCAGATATAACACGTGGAACCGGAGGTATTACCGGCACTGCTCTTAATATTGGAATTGAAAATTACAGGAACGGCGAGTATGAAAGTGCTTCAGCTGTTTTTGCGGATCTTATGGATGCAGAAAAGCCTTCTCCAGATATTCAATTCTACCAGGGTGTGACCCAGATGGCTCTGGGCAATTTTTCCGATGCCATTAATCTACTTGATCTTGTTGTTGCTAACTCCGGGTCATTTAGTAAAGAAGCTGAATGGTATCTTGCCCTGTCTTATCTGAAAACAGGAAATACCTTTGAAGCCATCAGACATTTTGGAACACTGGCTAATGAACCCGGTTACTACAAAGAGCGGTCAGAAAAAATTCTTCGGCGTCTGAAATGATCTATAACAAAGCCTGTGCTAAGTAACACTGAGAAAAAAGCAATAACAATCAATACAGGCCGGCGGGTTACTACAGGAGTGGTATCTCCTACTACTTCGTATGCAGACCAATAATATGGATTTTTGAGTGATGGCAAATTGTCATTCAGAAAGTCCAGTTTTGCTGAATGCATTGCTTCATTTTTTCTTCTGCCTTTTGCCAGGTAATAATAATACCTCGAAATAATCGCTTCGCTGGTTTCATCATTCACTTCCCTTACTGTCATTACAACAGACGCAGCTCCGGCAAGAGTGAAACTGCGGGCAAGACTCATCAGACCCTCGCTGCGGTATAGTGTACCTGTTCCTGAATTACATGCACTGAGAACAACCATAGGCGAATTAATCCTCAGCAGACTAATCTCATAATTATGGAGTTTACCATCATTTACTTTATCATTAGCAGAATTAAATAACATATATGAGAATCTGGAATTGACTGTATCTGGTATTGCATGCATGGCCAGATGAAAAACAACGGGTTCTTTAAGTGCTGATCTGAAATTACTTTCTGTAGCTTTTGCCTTTGTATGCTTTTTCCCTTTGAAATGTCGGTAAACAGACTCTATTTCTCTGGCAGCACCAGCCAAATCCTGGGAAAACTGCCCATATCTTTGAGAACTATCATATTGTGGCACAAAAGAATATACTTTAGTCTTTAAAAAAGCCTTTTTAAGACTGCTGAAGCTAAGTGATGAGGCATAAGAATAAGAAATAATATAATCGTAGATCAGATATCTAAGACTTTCATAATTTGCATTTTCATAATCCGGTCTTTTTGTTATGAATGCTTCAAACGAAAGCCACGAAATCTCTTCGTCAGGAACAATGATCAATTTGTTACCACTGAAAAATTTTCTGACAGGTTTTACAAGATTATCATACATATAGGAAAGAGCAGAAGTGTATTTATGGAAAATTTCAGTATGATCACCTGAATGATAATCCATATTATGTCCATCGTATATGATAGCAGCATGATAATGAAAAAGAGAGTCCAGGGTGTTTTTGTGAACAGTAATTTTATCTCTTGTTACAAGGAAAGTATAGAGATCACGCGTGCCATCATTATGCCTGCTTCCAAATAAAAAGTCAACAATAGTCTCGTCTTTGGCTAAGTGTCTCTTTATCTCAGACACAGGCAAAGGTTCGGTTTTTAGAAGAAAATCTCTGTACTCCGGAAATTCGTTATTGATGACGGAGTTAATTTTTTCAAGCTCCCTGTTCATATGGAAGATATCATCCTTCCATAATGAGATATTTGCTGAATCAGGTGCTGAACCCTGTAATCCATTATGCAAAAGATTATTATAAGATGCAATCATTGCGGACAGATCAGTTCTTTTTTTTAGTAATGTATCAGGAATTCTTGCATTGTACAGATAATCATTTTCTGTAAGTTCGTTTCTAAGCACAGAAGCTTTTGTTTCCTGGGCTATTGAAAACATCTTTTCTGTCAGGGATTCATCTCCCGTCTGATCAATGAGAGTTGAAATTATATTAATTGCTGTGATGCAGCTTTCTTTGTGGCTATCTGCAAAATACAGACGGTCTTCTTCAGAGAAATAATCTATTCGCATAGTTTTTGATAAAGCCAGTGCCAGTTCTATTGTTTCAAGGCCTGATATCAGGTACCTGTTTTTCATAGATGTATCATCTGTTATCTCTGACATTTGTCTTAAAACCATTGCTTTGCTTTTAAGGTTATCAAGCAGACGCAGATTAAAAAATGATGTATCAATATCCGGATTAGTGAATATATCAGAACTTTCAAAATCCGGTACAATGGCAGCAAGAGACTTCTGATAATACACCAGTGCACTGTCATACTGTGATCTGGCGGCGAAATGATCCCCTAATTGCTTGTATGACAATGACGTGAGACTGTTTTTATGGCCATAGTTAGATATACATATATTCAGTGCTTTCTTATGAATATCAAATGCATCGGTATACCTGTTATGGGAATCAAGAAACAGACCATAAGCAAAATAAACTTCTGCCAGCCTGAAATAATTTATATCATAATCATTTATGAATTTCTCGATACTCAGTGCAAAATATTTCTCTGCCTGATCTGATAAATTCTTATTAACAAATGTTTTGGCAATGTTCATATATGCAAGAGGCAGACCTGTGAAATTATATTTGTTTTTGATTTCAACACTCTTGTTCAACAAGTCCAGAGCATAGTTATAGTCTCCAAAAGTAATCAACATTCTTCCATAATTCAGATATGCTGATGCCAGACTTGAATATATATCTTTGTCAGGATTGTTAATTATCAGGCGCTGATAAAAACGGATACCTCTTTCGAAATATTCCGATGCCATGGGAAAAGATTGCTGGACGCCATAGATAATAGCTTTGTTAATATACAGATCACCCAGCAACTTAGACAGATTATCTTCATTTGATAAAAGTAATTCAGCCTTGTTATAATATTCCAGAGCTTCTTCATATTTGCCCAGAAGATTACAGGTTGCTCCCAGATTATTCAGTATCGCTATCCTGTATTCAGAAGATAATGAATTTTCAGTTTTCAGAATCGACACCAGTAGTCTTTCAGCTTCAATAAGATCACCGGAATCATAAGTTTTAATAAAACTTCGAAAATGACTGTCAGAAACCGGGCTTTGAGCTGGTACAAGAATCAAAATCAAAGGAAAATATAGTATGATAATTGATATAATTATCTTTTTCAATCTGTTATCTGTAAGAAATAAATTAAAATACTACCAGATGTGAAAATTAATTAAAATCACTACAAAAAAAAAGAAGAGGCTGTTAAAACCATCTTCTTCATTTGAGAACCTGCTTATTTTTACAATTTTTAAGGAATTATGTTTTTTATCCGACAATTGTATTTAGAATTTCAATGCAAAAAAATGTAAAAAGCATTCATTATACTCCAGGAGGAATGATAATAATAGGTTCACTTCCTCCCTCACTACCTTCTCCATCTCCTCCCCTGATTTGCATCATCTTTTTAATATCCAGAATTTCTTTTTCTGATAATACAGTGAATAATTCAGTTAAACTTTTTCCTGTTGATTGAATTGATTTTTTCATGATAATTTGAATTTTGGTTATATAGTTATATTTTGATCACCCCTTGATTGTTACCTTAAAAAAGGATGATTTTGTAAAGATTTTCTTAAGATATTCTATATATACCATAATATCAATTGATTACGCAATTAACGAGGATTAATTTTCAGAAAAGCTTTTTAACGAGAGAGCTGGAAGAAAAAAAAATCAAAAAAAAAGATGAATTACAGGGTAACAATTAACCATTAAAACATATATAACTATAAGGATATAATACTATGCAGTGGATTTATAATTTATAATATATAATCTGATGGATTCAGGTTTTAATAATTTGAACTTATATGAAAGATTATTACATAAGTACAAATGCAAGAATGGACGGCAGTTACACTGTTCATTGCAGAAGATGTCCATTAATTGATTATGACACAAATATGATCAGTCTTGGCAAATTTGAAACTGTCGGAGAAGCTTTGGAGAAGGGAAGGGATTATTTTTTTAATGTCAGGGAATGTCCTTTTTGTTTAGGTGTCAAAAAAAAGGGAATAGAGGGGTACGGTTTACCTATGGCTGGTTATTGCCCGGATAATGCTGTCCATCACATTTCAGCCGAATGCCAGGATGCATATATATGTTGTACTAACTGAGCCGGTGAAAAGTAATACTCAGTAGCTTAGTTTATGTAATTATGACTATTCCAAAAACAAAAAAAAGAATCAGCCACAGAATTATTTTGAGTGTATAATCGCTATCATTATCATTCATATCTGCCGCATCTGTTTATTTGTTCAAAAATAATAAAATTAATAAGAAGCTACATGAACATTCTTAACAGCTCTTCCTGATGGGTCAATAAAATTAGAAAATCCGGTATCCCATGCAAGAGCTTCGGAGGTGCTGCATGCTATTGAATGTGAAGAAGGAATACAGGCAGAAGCAGAATCTGAAGGAAAATGCTCTGTAAATATTGATCTGTATAGATATTCTTCTTTTGATAAAGGAGGGTTTAGTGGGAATCTGTATTTTGCATTTTTTAGTTTTTCGTCTGAGATTTCCTTATCTGCCAGTGCTCTAAGGGTATCAATCCAAAGGTATCCCACTCCGTCAGAAAACTGTTCTTTCTGTCTCCAGGCAATATTATGAGGAAGATAATCCTCAAAGGCCTTTCGCAGAACCCATTTTTCGATTCTTCCGTCAGTAGCCATTTTGTCAGCAGGGTTCAATCTCATGGCTACATCCAGGAATTCCTTGTCGAGGAAGGGTACACGTCCTTCAACACCCCAGGAAGCAAGTGATTTATTGGCACGTAGACAATCATATTTACTCAGACGGCTTAATTTTCTTACAGTTTCGGTGTGAAATTCACGGGGATTTGGAGCTTTATGAAAATAAAGATATCCTCCGAAAACTTCATCTGCACCTTCACCGGAGAGTACCATTTTAATCCCCATTGATTTTATAACCCTTGCTATCAGGTACATCGGGGTCGAAGCCCTTACTGTTGTAACGTCGTATGTTTCAATATGATAAATTACATCTCTCAGGGCATCCAGACCTTCCTGGAGGGAAAAATTTACTTCATGATGAATGGTTCCTATGTGGGTAGCAACCATTTTTGCAGATATAAGATCAGGAGAGCCCTGCAGGCCAATGGCAAAAGAATGCAACTGGGGCCACCAGGCCTCACATTTATCATTTGTCTCAATTCTTTTTGATGCATATTTTTTTGTGATTGCAGAAATAATTGACGAATCGAGTCCACCAGAAAGAAGAACTCCATAAGGTACATCCGTCATTAATTGTCTGTGTACAGCAGCTTCAAGCGCAAGCTTAAGATCCTGTATGGATGTTTTATTGTCAGCTACAGCTTCATAAGTCATCCAGTCACGTTCGTGCCATTTTTTTAATACACCGTCAGGACTATACAGATAATGACCCGGAGTAAACTCCTCATACTTATTACATACACCTTCAAGAGCTTTCAGTTCAGATGCAACATGAAAATTTCCGTATATATCCCTGCCCATATATAGAGGGACTATTCCAATATGATCACGGGCTATGAGATAAATATCCTTTTGCCTGTCGTAAAGAGCAAAGGCAAATATTCCATTCAGATCTTCCAGAAAAGCGGGTCCTTTTTCCTGATAAAGGGGAAGTATTACTTCACAATCGGATTGCGTCCTGAATTCGTACGAATCTTTGTACCGTTCCCGTATTTCCCGATGGTTATATATTTCACCGTTTACGGCAAGAACCAGATTGCCATCACTGCTTATCAACGGTTGTCCTCCTGATACTGGATCCACTATGGAAAGCCTCTCATGTGACAGTATAGCTTTCTCACTGCAAAAAATACCTGACCAGTCAGGCCCTCTGTGCCTTAATCTCCCCGCCATTGTCAACACAACACTACGCAATTCATTGTAATCACTTTTTATATCAAATACTCCTACTATTCCACACATGTTTCATTTATTTAATTGAACAATCCTATTCTTTTCTTTTCTTCCTGCAAAACTATAATATATTTTTGTAATAAAAAATATAATATTAATTATATGTAATATTATAATATATATTATTAAGTATTTAAATTTATTAAATAACATAAAATAACTATAAGGCTCTTTAGTGTTAATAATATTAATAATAAAAATTGCTAATCCCGTCCATTCACATTAATCGGCAAGATGATATTCGGATAGATAGTAGGATGAAAAAAACAGGTTGTTAAAAATCATTAAAATATTCTTAAAAAAATTGTAATACAGGGTATTAAAGACTTGGTTTTATCCTTAATATTTTATATTGCGCAGAAATAAATACCGTTATTGTTAATAGATGATATAGTGTTATTGATAAAATAACTTAAACATGAAAAAATTTACTCTTATTATACAAATAGTATTCTTCTTACTGGCAGGTTTGTGGGAGGACACATCAGCACAGATATATGATGGGTGGCGCGGAATTGAAAGGTCAGGAATATATAATGAGACTAATCTTATGAAAACGTGGCCGGAATCAGGGCCTGTTTTGTTATGGGATATAGATGATGCAGGAACAGGATTCTCCAGTCCCCTTATTACTTCAGATGCAATTTATATTACTGGTCGTAAGGGTGACAATGATGTTATTTCAGCATTTACACAGACTGGGAAAAAAATATGGGAAACCATTTATGGTAAAGCATCTGACAGTAATTATCCCGACTCAAGAGGCACACCTGTTATGGCCGGTAACAGGATCCTGGTAATAAGTGGACAGGGCGACCTGGTATGTTTAAATACCAACGGAAAAATTATCTGGTCAGTTAATTATTTTAATAAATATAAAGCATCGCATCCCCGTTTTGGGATATCCGAAACACCTGTTATTGTTGATAATAAGGTAATAGGTGTACCAGGGGGCAATATGGCAGCGGCAGTTGCCTTTAATATTGCTGACGGTAGAGTTATATGGGAAACACTTGCTATTAATGAGGGTACTCAGTATGTTAATCCCTTGCTAATTGATTTTAATGGACAGAAGATTCTGATTACGGTATCAGTTGGCCATATTCTTGCAATTGACACCAGTAATGGAAAACTTTTGTGGAAATATTATTATGAGGGTTTAAACTCACAAAGGGGCGGACGGAGAAATCACACAAATACTCCTCTTTACCGTGATGGGTATCTTTTGGTTCCCAATGGCTATTCTCAGGTGGCGGTTAAACTAAAGTTAAATAAAACAGGTGATCCGACTGTTGTCTGGACTAACAGTGAACTGACTCCTCATGTAGGAGGTGCAGTACTTCTTGGTAATTTTGTTTTCAGCTCAACTCATGATAATAATTCGAGCGGGAAATGGATATGTGTTGACTGGGAGTCAGGAAAAACAATGTGGGTAAATTCCTGGCATAATAAAGGTTCAATTATTTCTGCTGATGGCATGTTATATATTATGGAAGAAAGGACTGGCAATGTAGGACTTGTAAAACCCTCTTCCCGCGAACTGGATGTTATAAGCCATTTCCGTATTATAAAAGGTTCTGGGCCATATTGGGCCCATCCTGTGATTAACAAAGGCAGATTGTTCATAAGGCATGGAGAATACCTTGCTGTATATTCAATCAGTGCAAAATGAACAATTTACAAGTATTTCATGTCTTAAATAGTAAGGTGCGTTAATCCGTTTTATTTTACGATAATGGAAATGCCTGATCTGAATAATAACGGTTTTAAAATATAAAATATAACAAATATGAAAAAGACATTAGTGATATCCGCCCTTTTCATTGCGGTTTGTGCCATTATCTTTGCTATATTCAGATTATTAGGTGCAGCTCCGTCAGGATCATCTGATGTGTCAGGAGGTAAAGTAAATATATCCCCTGATGTATTAATATATGGATGGAGAGAAGAGAACAGAAGCGGAGTTTCTTCAGAAGAAGGTTTACTAAAAGAATGGCCGGAACAGGGACTTTCGATGATATGGAAAAATGTGGAATTATTGAAAGGTCATTCTTCTGTCTCATTCGGGAATAATACCATTTATATTACAGGATGCGATGATACCAATGATTTTCTTTTCGCTCTTGATGAATACGGTAAAATAAAATGGAAAACTCCATACGGAAGGATATGGAGGGATTCTTATCCGGAATCGCGCTGTACTCCTACTGTAGAAGGTGAAAGAGTTTATGTATCCAGTGGCTATGGGGATCTGGCCTGTATTGACGGAATTTCAGGAGAAATAATCTGGTCAGTGAAAGCCAGTGAAATTTATAAAGGAACTTATGGATCCTGGGGTATAGCAGAAGCTTTACTTATTGATGGAGATAAGCTTTACTTTACACCGGGCGGACACGAAACAACAACTATTGCCCTGAATAAACACAATGGCGACTTAATCTGGAAAACAGAAAGCCTGGGTGTCCCTCCTTCTTATATCTCTCCGGTATTAATTAATTACAATGATTACAAACTGCTTGTTAATGTTACGCCAAGATATATTTTTGGAGTTGATGTTTCTCACGGTAAAATATTATGGACAATAAATCATCATGAAGCCCTTGGCAAAAAGGAAGAAAATGATGGTCAGATATTATGTGTGACTCCATTGTTTTTCAATGATAAGATATTTTTTACGGGAGGCTATGATCATGGGAGTATACTAATAGCTCTCACTGAAAATGGAAGGAAAGCTTCTGTCGAATGGACCGACACAAATCTCGATGTGCATCACGGAGGTGTAGTAATGGTCGACGGATATTTATATGGGGCTAACTGGCTTAATAATAATAACGGGAACTGGTGTTGTCTGGATGCCAGAACAGGAGAAAAAATGTGGGAGGAGAAATGGCACAGTAAGGGTTCTGTTATTTCAGCTGAGGGCTTGTTATATATCTACGATGAACGGTCTGGCAACGTTGGATTAATAAGACCTTCACCGGAAAAGTTTGATCTTATAAGCAGTTTCCGTATACGAGCAGGGTCAGGTCCATACTGGTCTCATCCGGTTATTCACAACGGGGTGTTATACCTGAGGCATGGAGAGGCGTTGATGGCTTTTAACATACAGGATTAATCCTATTATATAATATGCGAATTAATCAAAAAAAGAAAAAAACATATTTTTTTGGTGCAATAGCAGCAGTTTTTTTCCTGACACCTCTCGTCTGGTGGTATAGTGGAGATCATTATCCTTCTGAAATCGAAAAAAGGATAGCAGGAATGGACAACAGGCCAAAAATAGAACCAAAAAGTGATACTGTTGTAATTGGGGAGTTATTTAGTAATATGAATCCTTTGGATGAGATGGTTCCCGGAAGCTGGCCAAGGTTCAGAGGATCAAACTTCGATAATATAAACCATGATACAATACCTGTTAACGATACATGGGATTCAACAGGCCCTCCGGTTGAATGGACATTAACACTTGGTGAAGGATATGCCGGTCCGGCTGTTCATAATGGAAGAGTATATATTCTTGATTATAATGAGAGAATAAGGGCAGATATGCTCAGATGTTTTTCTCTTAACTCAGGTATTGAGTTATGGCGCCGATGGTATGAGGTTGATATTAAGCGAAATCATGGCTATTCCCGGACAGTACCTGCAGTAACTGACGAATATCTTGTATCAATTGGACCAAGATCGCATGTTATGTGTGTCAATCCTCTTACAGGAGAATTAATCTGGACTCTGGACATGGAGAAAGAGTTTGGCATACCAGGTACTATAAAAGGAAAAATAACACCAGACTGGTATACTGGTCAGTGTCCTTTAATAGATGATGGTGTTGCAGTACTCGCACCTGGAGGGAAAGCTCTTATGATCGGCATTGATTGTGCTACAGGGAAGGAATTATGGCGGACACCGAACCCGGATACCCTGAGGATGTCTCATGGATCAATAATGCCAATGAAAATACACGGTAAGAAAATGTATGTTTACAATGCTGTGGGGGGAGTATGTGGCATATCAGCCGAAGATAATGACAGAGGCAGATTGTTGTGGCAGACAAATGAATGGAATCCTGCAACGACTGCTGCTTCTCCCGTACTTCTTGAAAATAATGATATTGCTGTATTCGGGAGTTACGGAGCAGGAGGAGCAAGATTACGAATTGATTATGATGGCTCATCATTCTCAGTAACAGTAATAGAGACACATAAAGCTATGGAAGGTGCTTCAAGCGACCAGCACACACCAATAATCACAGGAAATTTGTTATGGACCGTAATGCCTGAAAATGCTGGTCCGCTCAAAAAACAACTGGTTTGTTATAATGTGTCAGATTTGAGAACTCCTGTGTGGACAAGCGGTAAAGAAAACAGGTATGGACGTGGTCTGGGACCATATATAGTTAGTGGAGACAGAATGTTCCTCCTTGATGACGATGCAAATATGTATATATTTAAACTTGAATCTTCCGGTGCTGTACTTATGTCACAATACAGTATCCTGGACGGAATTGAAACATGGGGGCCAATGGCTCTGGCAGGTAATTACCTTCTGATGAGGGATTCACATAACCTTGTCTCATTATTTATCGGTAAAAGAGAATGATATGGTTAAAAAGAAAATTACAGCCCTGTTCTCTCTCATCATAATCCTGACATTCATTGGTTATATTATTCTTGATACTTCCAGGAGTAACAGAAAACCGGGTGAGACAAATGAGAGAGTCAATATTGTTCCTCCTGAAGATAGTTGGAGTATTATCAATAATTTTTATGTTAACGAAGGTCTGAAAGCTATATCTGCCGGTCCTGACGGTAAGATATATGCCGGAGGGAATTCATTCATCATAAGTTATGACAATCAACTGAATAAACTTTGGCAAATTGAGACATTATATCCTGTTACAGCTTTGACAGTAAGTGGAGATTCCCTTTTTGCGACTTCACAGGAACTTATTTTTGTTTTAAGTACAGAAAATGGAGAAATAATAAATGAATGGGGTCCTTATGAAGCAAACAGTATTATAACTTCAGTTTCTGCAAATAATGATTATCTGGCAGTAGCTGACGCCGGAAACAAAATAGTTTTTATTCTTAAAAAAGATGGTGAAGTACGTTCAATGATAGGTCATTTTGAGGATAAACTTATCATACCAAGTCCTTATTTTGACATCTGTTTTACAGAGGACAATATGTTATATCTGGCACATACAGGGAAGCATAGAATTGAAAAATGGACTGCAGACGGTCGTTTCATTTCGTCTTTCGGAGAAAGTGGAACGGAACCTGATTACTTTTGCGGATGTTGTAATCCTGCTCATTTTTCAATAAACACAACAGGTTTTGTGACTGCTGAAAAGGGAATCAACAGGATCAAAATACTTGGAGAAGATGGTGATTTTATTGAATATGTGTCTTCAGAAAACGATTTTTCAGCTTCTGCTCCTCTTGATGTAACAACAGATGGGAATTTTATATATGGAGCAAATCCTGCTGATTCAAGAATATACATTTTTCAAAGGAAATAAAAAACATAAAATAAATTAAACTACAGGTAAATGAATAACAGATATATTGAAAACAAGCAACATGAAAATAAAAAGAAGTGATTTCCTTAAAGACATGATGAGGATCGTCTTTGGTGTCTTTCTGGCAGGAATGGCTCTTATTCTCGGCAAGCGTACTGTTGAGGGAAGCACATGTTCTTCATGCCCAGGAAAAGGGATATGCAGGGGAGAGATCGATTGTATCAAATACTTAAAGACAGAGAAATGAAGGAAGAGAAGAATAAATATGAATCAAGAAGAGGTTTCGTTAAGATATTTGGAAAGCTTTTGGCTGTTGTTCCTCTTGCAGGATTGCCAGTTTTACTCTCAAAAAATACATCCTTAAAAGGATATGTATGGCAGATTGATCCCTATAAATGTATTGCCTGTGGAGAATGCAAGACAGCATGTATTCTTACACCTTCTGCATCAAAATGTGTACATGAACATGCTCTTTGCGGTTATTGTGATTTATGCGGGGGCTATCTGAAAGAAGGAGCAAAAAGTATTGGAACAGGTGCTGAAGTCCAGATGTGTCCTGTAGGTGCAATAACACGGAAGTATGTTGAAGAGCCCTTTTTTGAATATACTATTGATGAAGATCTGTGTGATGGATGTGCCAAATGTGTTAAAGGATGTAAGGATTTTGGTAACGGATCACTTTACATGCAAATAAAACAGGATATCTGTGTTAATTGTAACGAATGCTCAATAGCAGTAAACTGTCCTGCACAGGCAGTATCACGGATGCCGGCAGATAATCAGTATATACACAAGAGCAGGCCGGTATAACAAAATTTTCTATTTATGTATATCCCTTCTAGTTGATGTAAAAAATCAGGAAAAGAATCAAAATGACAAAACGAAGTATTCATTATATCGTGTTACTGACACTGCTGCTTTTTATTACTGCCGGATTATTTGCCCAGGAAAGGTTTCCTCGTCCTGAATTTCAGACAGATTATGAATATCCGGAGAATCAATTGCCTCTTCAGAGATCTCATACCTGGGATTATATAGATGTTGTTGCTTTAATATCTGCTCTTTCAATTACCTCATGGCTGGCAATAAAGAAAAGATCTCGCAGGGGGCTTATATGGATGTCTGTTTTTTCACTTGTGTATTTTGGATTCTTTCGTCAAGGCTGTATATGTTCTGTTGGTTCAGTTCAGAATGTAGCATTGGCGCTTTTTAACAACACTTATACTATTCCTCTTACCGCACTGTTATTTTTCCTTATTCCTTTGTTTTTTGCACTCCTTTTCGGCAGGGTCTTCTGTGCAGCTGTTTGTCCACTTGGAGCTATCCAGGAACTGACAGGTTTTCGGCCGGTCAAACTACCTAAAGCTGTTGAATCAGTTATGATAGCTATTCCTTTTGCATATCTTGCCCTGGCAGTATTGTTTGCTGCAATGGAAAGTCAGTTTATTATTTGCAAATACGACCCCTTTATAGGTATTTTTCGGCTGAATGGCAGATATACGATGATTATTTTCGGAGTACTGCTTCTTATTGCCGGTATCTTTATTAACAGACCATACTGCCGTTATCTCTGTCCTTATGGAGTTCTTTTAAATATATTCTCACGTTTTGCAGGGAAACACCTTAGTATCACACCCGCAGAGTGCATTAATTGCAGGCTGTGTGAAGAAGACGCCTGTCCCTATGATGCTATTCTGCCTTCTACTGTAGGACAATATACAGAAGATATTCCTCAGTCACGAAAACGTTTTTTGCTTTATCTGGCACTAATACCCGTTTTTACTATAGCTGGCGGGCTCATTATGTATAATGCAGCTCCGGCACTGAGTTCTGTTCACAGGGATGTACAACTCGCCAGAGAGATAAGGGCGGAACAGATAATGGGTGTTGAGGCTGTATCGGAAGCAGCTTCAGCTTTTAAAGAATCCGGACAAACTGAAGAAGAACTATTTGCCATTGAAGAATCTGTTGTATCAAGATTTAAAAAAGCATCTCCATGGGCAGGTGTATTCCTTGGATTATCACTGGGTTTGGGTTTGCTTGAAATGACAAGAAAAAAATACAGGACAGGTTATAAACCACATCAGGGTAAATGTTACAGTTGTGGACGATGTTTTAAATATTGTCCTGTTGATATAAAAACAAGATAGATAAATCATGAAGATTACAGAAAAAGATATATCTGCCCTCAGAATTGTAAGTATGATATCAGGGATATTCATTCTTATCATTGCACTAACCATGTTGTTCAGCCTGATTCAGTTAAAAACGATCGATCCACTTGATAATCCTGTATTACTGGATCTTCAGGAACAGTATAACAGTAATCCGGATAATGCTGATCTGGCAGAACAGATAAGGGCTATTGATCTGATGGCCCGAAAAGCTTATTTTTCTTCACGGCGTCAGATTGAGATTGGTTCCTATCTGCTCCTTATAGGAGCAGCTGTTTTCATTCTCTGTCAGATGCTTATTTCAGGACAGGAGAAGGTATTGCCATCAGTGCCAGGAGAAAAAAAAGATCCGCTTGCAAATCTCAGAATGGGTCGCCGTTTGTTATTTATTTCAGCTTCTGTTATTACTTTCCTTGCACTGGCATCATCTTTTATCCTTAGGGACAGCCTGCCTGATTTACGTTCTGAACAGCATGATCGTAGTGGTCAGGGAGTTTTTTCCGGTATATTCAGGTCAGACAAAAATGGAACGTCACAAGAAGAAACAGATGATTATATAATTTCCGGAGAAGAATTTGTTGTCCATGAGTCGGATTTCCCATTTTTCAGGGGAGTGGACGGACGTGGAATTGCCGGTGGATCAGGTTATCCAACTGAATGGGACGGTGATGAGGGGAAAAATATAAAATGGAAAACTATTATTCCCAGAGAGGGAAAGAGTTCTCCTGTTATATGGAAAGACAGGATCTTTATCACCGGTGCTGAGGCTAAAACCTGTGAAGTTTATTGTCTCGATAAGAATAACGGGGATATTATCTGGACTGCATCAGCCTCAGACCTTCCTGGAGAACCTGAAGAGTTACCGGAAATGGACCCGGATGCAGGACTTGCCGTTTCAACAGCAGCTGTAAATGAATATGGTGTTTGTGCTATCTATGCTAATGGAAACCTTATATGCCTTGACCATGACGGTAACCGTAAATGGGCAAAAAACCTTGGTACTCCTGAAAATATATATGGTTATGCATCCTCTTTGATCATGTATAACAATATTCTTGCTGTTCAGTTTGATTCCAACGAAAAGATTTCTCTTATGGGATTCGATATCGGATCAGGAGAACTTATTTATGAAACAATCCGGAAAGGACGTCCGGTCTGGTCCTCTCCTGTCATAGGTCATTTTGATGGAAAAGCTCAGATAATAATTAATGGTAACCCTGATGTAACTGCATTCGATCCTCTCACTGGTGAAGAGCTATGGTCGGTTGAATGTATGAGTGGAGATGTAGCACCTTCTGTAGCCCTAAACAGTTCAATTGTTTATGCTGTAACTGATTATGCCAAACTAGCAGCAATAAAACCGGGGGAGAATGCTTCAATAATATGGGAAGATAATATGTATACGCCTGATGTCGCCAGTCCGGTTGCAACTAACAAATACCTTTTTGTACCTACAGGATACGGCGAGATCGCCTGTTATAATGCGGCCCTTGGCGATACTCTCTGGACACACTATTTTATGGAATCATTCTATGCCTCTCCTGTTATTGCAGATAATAAGGTTTTTTTTCTTGACAGGACAGGTATGATGAGAATTGTTGAAGCTGCCGGGGAATTCATATTGGTGGCTGAACCCACTATCGGAGAACCGACTGATTGTACACCTGCTTTTTCAGAAAAAGAGATATTTATTCGTGGCAGGGATTACCTTTATTGTATATCAGAAAATTGAAAAAAGAAGAAAAAAATATTGAATTGAATAATTGCAATTGTCAGACTGTCACCACAGAATCAATAAATGCTGCTGTTGATGCTGTAGTAAGGATTACCGGCAGTCAAAAGGATAAAGTTATAATTATATTGCAGGAAGTACAGAAGAAGCTTAATTATCTTCCCTCTGAAGCACTAAAACGTATATGTGAAGTTACAGAAGTAACACCCGGGCAGCTTTCAGGCGTTGCTACATTCTACACACAATTCCGGCACCTGCCTGTAGGTAAGCATATAGTTAAGATCTGTTCCGGTACAGCATGCCATGTGAAGGGTTCTCAATTGATTTCTGAATCGTTTAAGCGTGAACTACATATAGATGAGCTTCATAATAGTTCTCCTGACGGTCTTTTCTCAATCGAAGAGGTAGCATGTCTGGGTTGTTGCACCCTGGCTCTGGTGGTTCAAATAGATGATAAGACATACGGTCATGTAAAACCTACTCAGACAGGACTGATATTAAAGGATTTCCTTAGGGTACAGAAGCAGGACATAAGCCTGGATAAGACCAGAAGCGACGATAATTATGATGCTGAGGTGAGAATAGGCCTGGGCTCATGTTGTATTGCAGGTGGCAGTAAGCAAATACTTTCGGGACTACTTAAGATACGTGAAGAATATGATCTGAATATAAAAATTAAACCTGTTGGTTGTGTTGGTGTTTGTAATCAGACCCCCTTGCTGGAAATAGTGAAAAATAACGATAAATACAGATATACAAATGTAAGAAAAGAACAGGTTGAGGATATCCTGCTTAAACACATAACACCAGGATCTCTTCATAACAGATTGAAGCACAAATTATATGATCTTGCCGATACTTTTGTCTCAGACGACAAACTGTCAAGCCCTGTAAATGTTCCCGATGAATTAAGGGAGAAATATGTTAACAATTTTCTTGAAAAACAGATTAGGCTTGCCACTATGTATAGCGGTATTCTATCTCCCGATTCATTCAATGAATATATATTACTGGGAGGATATGAAGCTTTCAAAAAAGCCCTCTTTGACTACAAATCATCTGATATTTCCCGGATAATTACTGATAGTGGATTACGAGGACGTGGAGGAGCAGGATTTCTGACAGGGAAAAAATGGAAAATATTATCAGAAAGTAACAGTGGTGATAAATATGTTGTTTGTAATGGTGATGAAGGAGATCCTGGTGCTTTTATGGACCGGATGCTTCTTGAGTCATTTCCTTTCAGGATAATTGAGGGAATGTTAATTGCAGCTTATGCAACAGGTGCAGGTGAAGGAATCTTCTATATACGTGCCGAATACCCTCTTGCTGTAGCAAGAATAAAAAATGCTATACAACAGTGTTCTGAAAATGGCATTCTTGGAAATAACATACTGGATACCGGTTTTTCATTTAATATACGGGTCTTTGAAGGAGCAGGTGCCTTTGTTTGTGGAGAAGAGACAGCCCTTATAGCTTCCATGGAAGGTAAAAGAGGCACTCCTCATCTGCGTCCTCCCTATCCTGCCGTGAAAGGCTATAAAGATAAGCCCACACTTGTTAATAATGTGGAGACCCTGGCACTTGTTCCATGGATCATATCGAATGGTGCAGATGCTTTCAGAGCAATAGGTACTGAAGAAAGTAAGGGTACAAAGGTATTTGCTCTTGCCGGAAAAATATCTAAAGGAGGATTGATTGAAGTGCCGATGGGAATAACTATTCGTGAGATAATCCGGAATATCGGAGATGGTGTTGCTGAGGGACGCAAGTTCAAAGCAGTACAAATTGGAGGACCATCCGGAGGTTGTATCCCTGCCTCTCTGGCAGATACCCCCATCGATTATGAGCAGTTAACAAAAATGGGAGCTATGATGGGATCCGGAGGGATGGTGGTACTTGACGATACTGACTGTATAGTCGATGTGGCAAAATATTTTCTTACATTCACTCATAAACAGTCATGCGGAAAATGTACATTCTGCCGTACCGGAACAAAACTTATGCTTGACATAGTAGAACGACTAAGTGAAGGAAAGGCTGATCTTTCAGAAATCCAAAAACTAGAGCAACTGTGTTGGTATGTTAAAGAAGGAAGCCTTTGTGCTCTGGGTAAAACTGCTCCGAACCCTGTGCTTACAGGTTTGAAATACTTCCGGGAAGAATATGAAGCTCATGCTTCAGGTTATTGTCCGGCAAAAAAATGCAGAAGCCTGATTAAATATGTCGTGACTGACAAATGTACAGGCTGCACAAAATGTTTCCAGGAATGTCCTGTCAATGCTATATCTTTTAAGCCTTATGAAAAGCATGAGATTGATATAACACTATGCACTAAATGTGATAATTGCAGAGTAGTATGTCCTGAAAATGCTATTGAAATAGTTAATATCAATGATTAATTTAAAAATCGATAATACAGAGTTATCAGTTCCTGAAGGATCTACAATACTTCAGGCTGCACAAATAGCAGGAGTAATGATACCAACACTATGTCACAGAGAAGGTGTGGAAACATATTCATCATGTATGGTATGTCTCGTAAAAGATCTCAGGAAGAATACATTTATACCCTCATGTTCTGCTCTCGCTCAGGATGGAATGATTATTGAAGCATCAGGTGAAGAGGTAACTGCAATGAGAAAAAAAGCAGTGGAATTGCTATTATATGAACACAGGGCAGAATGTGAAGCTCCTTGTCGCATCGTTTGCCCTGAAGGCTATAATATTCCTCTGATGAACAGATTCCTGGTAGAAGAAAATTTTGAAGCTGCAACAGATCTTGTCCGTTCAGAGACAATGCATGAAGAAATAAGATGCATTAAATGTAAAGGATACTGCGAAAATGCATGCAGAAGGAAAAAAATAGATCAGGCAATATCTATACGAAATATACGCCTCTTTATTTTTAATAATATTGTTCATGAGAGGGCCAGGGCGGCTGTAAAGGAACATTTTAAGGAAGAAGACAAAAACATCAATAATAAAAGTGAATCTCATATAAGAAATCGTTTTTCATCAAGAATAGGACGTATTGAGGAAGTTGAGCTACGGGAGATGCTTAAGGAATGTACCGGCGACGGAAGGAGATTGTCTGTGATCAAGGATTTTATGTCAGCTTCCAAAGAGGCTGGTAACTGTATGCATTGTGATTGCAGGGCTGCTGAAGACTGCAAGTTGCGTAAGCTGGCCGAAGACCTGGCTGTGAAGGATCCTTCAGGGAAGCTTGTGAATACTCCTCTGTCCAAAAAAATCAATCATAGTAGCGGCCTTATTTTTGAAAATGGTAAATGTATAAAATGTGGACTTTGTGTAAGAGTGTGTGAAGACAGTAGTGAAACACCATCTCTTTGTTTTGTAAACAGAGGCTTCATTTCAGTTATAACAGAACCTCTCACGGAAGAATTTGAGAATATACTCAGTAAGCAGGCTGGTTTGTGTGTTAAGGTATGTCCCACAGGAGCTCTCACAATGAAAAAATGATTTTATCATGAAATATTATATAGTTGTTCTCATATTTCTTGCCCACTCTCTTTTGTCGGTAGCTCAACCTGACAGAGATGAATGGCCTGTTTTTAGAGGACGAAGTGATCTTTCAGGAAATACCCTGAATGAGATTCCCGATTCACCTGTGTTACTCTGGAGCTTTAAATCGGGTGTAAGAAGCAAATCTTCGCCAGTAGCTGGTAACAGCATGATCTTTTTCGGTGATGATAAAGGAAATCTTACAGCTGTCGGGAGTGATGGAAAAATGAAATGGAAATCTCCGGCAGGGAATATTATTGAAGCACCTGCTTTTATTTGGAATGATAAAGTGATAATAGGTTCCACAGATGGTAATATGAGGGCTTTTAACAAAAATACAGGAACTATTGAGTGGACATACAGCACTGAAAACCAGATATTAGGTTCGGCAAACACATGGATGGTGAGTAAGAGATCCGGCCTTATTTTTGGCAGTTATGATTATTATCTACATTGTGTGGATCCCTCATCAGGAAAATACTTATGGAAACTTGAAACCAATAATTATGTTAACGGAACGCCTGCTGTTTCGGGTAATAATATTGTTTTCGGAGGTTGTGATGGTATAATACGGATAGTAGATCCAGTAAGCGGAAGAGAGAAAGACACTGTTGAAATAGGTACATATATAGCAGCCTCTCCTGCCCTTGCTGGTGGGAAAGCATGTTTTGGCGATTATGATGGCATTTTATACTGTGTCGACCTGTCTGCAGGAAAGCTTTTATGGAAAACAGAAATGTCAGCAGACGGAGAAGCTATAATTGCAATTCCGGCAATAGCTTACAATAGTGTTATAATAGGCAGTGAAGATAAATATCTTTACTGTTTTGATCTCATGACAGGTAAGTTGAAATGGAAATACAGGACTAATGGAAGAATAACAGGATCTGCAGTAATAACACCCGGGAAAGTTCTTTTTGGCAGTACTGATGGATTTATACATTTGCTTGAATTAAAAGACGGGGAAAAAATTTGGAGTTTTAATGCAGGTGCTCCTGTCAGCAGTTCTCCTGCAGTGGCAGAGGGTAAATTCTATTTTCTGACTGAAGACGGACGCTTACTGGCATTTGGTAAAAAATAATCAATATATGATGATTACATATGCAAACAGGAATTAAAATGATAATTTCCTCCATGTTCTTCCAATAAAATAATGACAAGCTATAAACTTTGAAATCAGGAATATTTCCTCATGAAGATAGTATATCTTATTACTGGTTCCGGAAACTCTTTCTATTGTGCCAACTGTTATCGCGACATGTTATATCTCAGGGCGCTAAGAAAAGTTAAAGGTGTTAAGGCAAATGCTATTCCTATGTATCTTCCTCCCGGCCCTGAAGAGGTGCTGAATGGTTATGATAGTGAAGTCTTTTTTGGAGCTATTTCTATGTTTCTAAGGGATAAAGTAGGATTTTTCAGGAATATGCCTTCATTCTTTGATAAAATACTTGATTCCGGTCCCTTGCTCAAAATAGCTTCCAGGATGGCCGGTTCGACACGCTCAAGAGGTTATGAGGAACTGACTCTCGATATGATAGGTGGTGGTAAAGCTTTTCGCGATGAGGAAGTAGACCGTCTTGTGAAACATCTCCAGGAAGGAGGTAAACCAGATATTATTCATCTTTCTAATGCACTGATAGCAGGAATAGCAAAACATATCAAAAAAAGAATGGATGTTAAGATCGTTTGTTCCATACTGAACGAAGATGACTGGATTGAAGAAATGGAAGACCCATACAGGGAAAAAGCCTGGAAAATGATAGCTGCAGAAGGAAAAAATATTGATGGCTTCGTGACACCCAGTAATTACTATATGCAGTTATTTATTTCCAAAACAGGAATACCAGACAATAAAATACATATTATACCTATGGGTTATGAACCGGACTATAGCCCGAAAAAGGAAAAGGATATTCATCCCCCATCCATTGGATTTTTCAACCGGGTTAGCTACAACAATGGTTTCGATAAAATAGTCGATTCTTTTATCAATCTGAAAGTTAAGAACCTTATCCCTGATCTGACTCTTAATGTTGGAGGAGGTTACACTAATGATGACAGACCATTTATTCTGTCACAGATAAAAAAGATAAAAGAACATGGTTTTAAAAAACATGTTAGAATTTTTCCGGATTTCATGGGTAATAAAAAAAGGGAGTTTTTCAACTCCGTTGATATAATAAGTGTCCCTGTAAATAAATATGACGGATATGGATTATATATACTGGAAGCCAATTATGCAGGGATCCCTGTTGTTCAGCCTGCAACCGGAGCATTTCCTGAAATACTAAATGCGACCGGAGGTGGGATTATTTATTCTCCTGATACCGTTGAGGAATTATCATCCGGATTACTTTCCTTGCTTACAGACCCGAAAAAAGCACATGAAATGGGTGAGAGAGGAAAAGAGCAAGTCAGGTCTGAACTGTCTCTTGATAATATGGCTGGTAATCTTTCAGCATTTTACAACCAATTATTCCTTTGATACAAATTATTACTAAATTATGCTGATTCTGGAAAATATTTCAAAATCTTATGCGGGCAGAGGTAAAGTACTGGATGAACTCAATCTGCATATTGAAAAAGGTGAATCACTAGCTGTTACGGGTCCATCCGGTTCGGGTAAATCAACCCTCCTAAATATTGCCGGATTAATGGATCGTCCGGACTCAGGTAAAATAAAATTTCAGGGAAACTCTATCCTCGGATATGACTCCTCTGAAGCAGCAGAATACAGAAACAGGAACATCGGATTCGTTTTCCAGGATCACCTGCTTCTGAACCATCTGACAGTAAAGGAAAATATTATGCTTCCACTGTTAGCCTCCCCTCTTTCAGATGATGATTATGGAATAAAAGAAAAATATGTTGATATATTATTGGACAAGATCAGAATAACTAATCTAAAGGATAAATTCCCATTTCAGATATCAGGTGGAGAAGCACAACGTGTAACACTTGTCAGAGCACTGGTTAATAGACCCTCTCTCCTTCTTGCAGATGAGCCCACAGGTTCTCTTGATCAGAAAAATGCAAATCTGCTTGGCAGACTTCTGAGGGAAATTAATGAAGAATACGGAATTGCTTTGCTGGTAGTAACACATTCTGAGGACCTGGCATCTATGATGAGAAATCATCTGAGATTGTCTGAAGGGAAACTTGTATAAAAACAATAATCCGGATTATTAATGAGACTTAAACTGAGTCAAATAGTTTTAAGATCAATCCTGTTTAACAGAAAAGATGCTATCTACCAGATCATTATTATAATATTGCTTACAGCAGTTATTACGGGCTCATTGCTTACAGGACATTCTGTAAGGGGCAGTCTTAGGGAAACATCAGCAGGTAAAATAGGAAACACGGATGTTATAATAAGCTCAGGTGAAAGATATTTCAATGCAGATCTAGCCGGGAAAGTGTCTTCAATAACCGGAGAAAAGGCAATATCAATTCTCGAGACTGAGGGGTATTGCTCTAATTTTTTAAGTGGCGTGACAGCATTGAATGTAAAAATTTATGGAATAACAAATGATTTTTTTTCTTTTCATTCAGTCGATTCTGTTGAAATAAATCCGGGAGAAGTTACTGTAAATACCAGTCTGGCTGAACATCTTGGCATAGACGAAGGTGATGAAATAATTATACGCTTTAAACCATCAGATCCTCTTCCTGCTAATGCCCCCTTTGCACCATCTGAAAATAATCAGATTTCAAAAGTGATGGAAGTGTCAAGAATTCTGACAGCAGACAACGCCGGCAATTTCTCTCCAGGTATTAGTCAGATTATTCCCATGACACTTTTTCTTCATATCAGTGATTTTAATGATAATGAATACCAGCATAGTTATTCAAATATCATGGAATATAAAGATATATCTGAATATGATGTAAACTATGCCAATGTTGATGAGTATGGAACATATCTGGCAAATAGAATTCTGATTGACAGAACTGAAGATATCCCGCTAATGAAAGTTCTTGAGGAGGTTCTGACAACATCTGACATTGGTCTTGATATCAGAAGGTCGGAAAAGACGGGAGAACCTGAACTTATTTCTGACAGGATATTCATTGACTCTCTACTCGTATCTGACATCATAAAAAAAATACCTTCCGGGTCACCTGTAATAACTTATATGGTAAACAGTTTTTCCTTGGGTGACAAAACAACACCCTATTCATTTGCTTCTGCTCTTCCTTCCTCTTTATTTCCGATGATTGATACAAATGGGATTATTATTAACAGATGGCTGGCCGATGATCTGCATGCTAAAACAGGCGACACACTGCTCTTAAGCTGGTACGATTCCGGATATGGCAATCTTCTCGAAGAGAAGAAAAGGGAATTTTATGTAATTGATATACTAGATAATGACAGCAGATATTCGGATCCTCTTCTTATGCCTGATTTTCCCGGTATTTCGGGCAGAACAACATGTTCCGGATGGGATGCCGGTGTACCCATAATTCTTGATATGATAAGAGAAAAGGATGAAGAATACTGGAATAGTTACAGAGGCACACCAAAAGCTTTTATAAGCTATGAGACAGGGAGGTTGATCTGGAGTAATAACTTTGGCTCTGCTACTGCAATAAGATTTCCCCCATCATTGTCAATATTCGATATATCCTCGAAACTTGATGGATCAATAAATCCATTAATTGCCGGATTCCGGATCATTGATATAAGAAATTCATCAGAGCAGGCAGCTGATGAGAGCGTTAATTTCAGTTCTCTTTTTCTTAGTCTGGGCTTTTTCATTATCCTTTCCTGTTTGATTCTCTTTTCACTGTCAATTTCCCTTTTATTTGATTCCAGAAAAGATTATGTAAGGATATTGTATTCGCTGGGTTTTAAGAATAGCCTTGTAAAACGGTTGTTGTGCATTGAGACTGCCAGTTTTTCACTACTTGGTGCCATACCGGGTGCTATACTTGGCTATTTTGTTAATATTTTGGTAATAAAAGCATTAAACTCAGTGTGGCGTGGAGCAGTTCAAACAGATGCACTCTCCATGCAATTCAGCCTTACCCCTGTTTTGTACGGATTCCTGATCACTGTCTTTTTATCAGCATGTATTATTTATGTCAAGACTAACAGTTATATAAAAAAACTCCACAGAACAGGTAAGGCTGAGCTTAAAAAACAATCAAAAACAAAAAACTTTATATGGATTGTTATTACTATTATACTTTCTATTACTTCCGTTATTTTATCAAGAACACTGCAGGACTTTACAATACAGCTATCCTTTATTGGAGGATTATTGTTTTTTGCAGCAATGGTTCTGATATTAAGACATTATTATATAAGTGATTTCAGTAAATCACCCCGGGCATGGAATACAAGACAAAAGTTATCAAAGCAATTTTATTTATTCCATCCTGCTCAGGCGATAGCACCTGTCATCTTTATTGCTGCAGGCATATTTGCTGTAATTATAACAGGTGCCAACAGACAGGTCTTAAGTGACAAAATGTTTCTCCCTTCAGGTGGTACCGGAGCTTATCAACTATGGGCCGAATCAGCTCTTCCTGTAAAGGAGGACCTTAATAGCCGGACCGGCCGTAAAAAATTTGGTCTGGATGAACAAAACCTAAGCGATCTGGTTTTTGTTCAGTGTCCAAGATTGTCTGGTGATGATGCCAGTTGTCTGAACCTGAATTATATTACCACTCCACCAATACTGGGAGTTGATAATAATGCCTTTATCAGGAAAGGGTCGTTTTCATTTGCTTCCAGAATAAAATTGGATAAAGTAATAAATCCCTGGTCACTTCTTAATGAAGATCCCGGAGAGAATATTATCTATGGTATTGCCGATCAGACCGTATTGCAATGGGGTCTGAAAGTCACTGCAGGTGACACTCTGGTTTTCAGGACTGAGAATGGACAATCTCTTAATATTGTTATATGTGCCGGATTGAAATCATCTGTATTCCAGGGTTATCTGTTGATAGGAAAAGAGAAATTCGAGGAGTATTTTCCCTCTGTTTCGGGTAATTCGGTCTTCCTTATTGATGGAAAGCCACAAATGAGTGAATTTTATATCAATACATTAAATGAACGATTAACTGAATATGGCTTTTCAAGCCTTGAAGCCGGCAAAAAGCTAGCCTCATTTTTTGTTGTAACAAATACTTATCTTAATGTATTTGTTGTCTTTGGGGCTTTTGGAATGGTACTGGGTGTTGTAGGACTTGGGTTTGTCCTTATTCTAAATTACAACAGGAGGAAACGCGAGTTTGCACTTTTATCGGCAGTTGGTTTCACTCAGAGAATCATCAGAAAACTTATTATTAACGATCAGATTATAATTCTTTTATGGGGTGTCTTAACCGGAACATCTTCCGGATTCATTGCTACATTACCATCACTGATAAGTGGGAATGCCATGCCATGGAAAAATATTTACATAATGATTTTCTCTATTATAATCATTGGAACATTGGCACTTTGGATATCAGTCAGGAGTCTCAATACACATACTCTGATATCACAACTGAGAAGAGAATAATCTTACCCGCCTGATCGAACAGTGAGACCAAGATCTGTCTGAGGTTTATGAGAAAGATTTAAAGATTCTATAATTATATTTGCAGCTCCCAGAGCTGTTGCATTGACTACCTCTGATTTAAACACACTTTTCATAGGATATGCATCTGATAGCAGTTTCAGGAAAAGCCTGTTTTTTGAAAAGCCTCCTGTAATATATATGTTCTCTATATCATCATCAGAAGGAATTACCAGATCTAAAGCTTCGATTGTAAGTTGAGTGAGTTCAACCATTAACTGATGATAACCTTCTTTAAACGAATTGAATGAAAAAAAGTCTAATTCTTGTTTCAGTTCTTTTGAATATGGACGCGTATCAAAATAGAAACGCTTATTCCTGGCCCTTTTTTCACATATTTCAATAAGACTTTTATCCGGCTTTATTTTCTGATAATATGCAGGTGCTGTTTTAAAATGCTTATTCAGCATCCTGAGTGCTGTTTCGTGCAGATGACCAAGGAAAAGTCGTGAAGATTTAAGAGCTTGTTTATTTATACTCAAATAACACAGACAGTCGTGATCAAGTTGTTCAGTTGTAAGTGCCTCTGAATTAAATGGATTCATGTTGATACACCATGTCCCAGTAGACATAAGGATAAATTTCCCGGAGCTGTTCTTAAAATAAGGGACCAGAGATGCTGAACTGTCGTGTATACCTATACCTGTTTTAATTTTGCGGCCATCAATAATAATATCAGTATTAGTATTAATATCAACAGGATCAGGCAAACTGAACCCTTCCTCGCTGATCCATTTGTGATATTTCATTTCATCAAAATCCCACAAAGCTGTATGGCAGCCTATTGAAGTATGTTCTGAATAAATGTCCCCGGTAAGCAGATAAGAACAATATTGTGGAAAATGCAGAATAAACTTAACCTGTCTGAAAATTTCCGGTTTTGAGTATTTAAACCATAGCATTTGCATACCTGAATTAAGCATGCCAAGGGCAGGAGAAGCTGTTCTCCTACAGAATTCATCCTGTCCTCCATATTTTTTATAAATTTTTTCAGGGATTTTTTCATCAATCGGTTTAAGATAATTATATACAGGCGTCAGTCTTTTACCGTATTTATCCAGATAAACAAGAGTAGCACCATAGGTGGTAAAATTTATTGCTGTCAGTTCATAGTGATCGGATTTTGCAAGTGAGTTTACAGAATCCTTAATCCAATTTTCAATGAGTTCAATATCATCACATTCAAATCCGTCTTCATCTTTTATCTCCGGGATTTTTTTTTCATTTTCGTAAACAGGTTTAAGTTCGTGATTAAACAGAATAATTTTTTTATTAGTCTTGCCTATATCATAAACTGCTATAACCTTTTCTTTCATATACCATTAATGTTAAAGAAATGTCTTCTTTTACTATACTAAATGGAATTAACCACGGAGCCAAGCTCAGTCCCCATATCCAGCAACAAAACGCCTGGAATTTTATAAATACCAGTTATATTTATCTTTTAAGGAGAACATTTTTTTCATATTTAACTATTTCATCTATATAACCCTGACCAGTTGGAACTTTATTTTTCATGCAATAGTAATCATACACTGCGCCAAAAGGTTTGGATTTGAGTAATTCCAGAGTAGCCAGTCTTTCAAAATTCCTTTCTTTTTCTTCATAGCCCAGCAGCAATTTATTTGGTTCAAGAAGTGCAAAAAGGAAAGCCATCTGAACTGATCTGATACCAACAACATATGCTCCTATTCTGTTAAGGCTGGCATCAAAATAATCGAGACCAATATTTACTCTGTCAAGCACTTTCGAGCGAACAATTTCATGAGCTATCAGGAGTATCTCGTCATTAAATGTTGCTATATGATCACTGTCCCATCTTACTCCTCTGGTCATATGAAGTAGTATCTCATCAGCAAATTGCAGTATGGCTGATATCTTATCTCCTATTTGTTCAGTTGGATGAAAATGACCATTATCAAGCGTGATAAGTGTGTTATTTTTTAAAGCATAACCTAAATAAAAATCATGAGAACCAACTACCATGGCTTCCGAACCTATTCCGAAGAGTTTGCTTTCGACTGAATCCTTCAGATATTTTTTTGGATATTTTAAAGATAGTATTTCATCAAGTGATTTCTTTAATATTTTCCGGAAGCCGTATCTGTCTATAGGAGTATCTTTCATGCCGTCAGGTATCCAAATATTATGGATAGTGGGGGTACCCAGTTGTTTTCCCATTTCAGCTCCGATTGCCCGGCATCTTTTTACATGTTCTATCCAGAATTTCCTGATCTCAGGATCCTTACTTGCCAGTGTAAACCCGTTATCGGCCAGAGGGTGTGAGAAACAGGTACAATTAAAGTCTATTCCCATCTTCCGCTTTTTTGCCCAGTCAATCCATCCCTGAAAATGCTTTAGTTCAATCTTGTCGCGATCGACAAATTTATCTCCGAACTCACCATAACTCGCATGTAGATTAAGCCTTTGTTTTCCCGGAACAAGCGACATAACCTTTTCAAGATCCGTTCTCATCTGAGCAATGGTTTTAGCTTTACCCGGGAAATTTCCCGTTGCCTGAATGCCTCCTCCTCCAAGTTCCGCACCTTCTTTTTCAAATCCGCCAACATCATCTGTCTGCCAGCAGTGCATACTGATCACAATTTTATCAAGTTCCGTTATCACTGCATCAGTATCAACACCCATTTCTGCATACTGAGCTTTCGCAATCTGATATGCCTTTTCAATAGTTACTTTTTCCATCTCATTGTATTTTATTGATTACCAATTTTTCTTGTCAGGGACTGATATTTCCGCTTGTTTGTTTTGTATCTTCCATTTACGAAAAAACAGGTCTTGCAACCGTATCTGGTAAGTTCTTACATATAATTAATGTGCTTCCACTAATAACATATCAGCCCAGTTTCACAACGAATGTTGAAAGAATAAGGATGACAATCCCAACAATAAGCACTACAATTGTTTTTGTCCTCACTCCTTTCCATTCCTTCAATATTATACCCCATATATTACTGATTGCAATATTCAGAGCCATAAGAATACTCCATCCAAAAACAGCCATGCCGGGAGGTAGTTTACTGGAACCCATTCCAAAAAAATGAAATTGCAGGAACCATAAAAGTCCTGCAAGGGAAGTAAAGAACAGGTTATTCATAAAAAGATTGCCTGAAACTGTAAAATAGTCTTTGTATGTTTTATTCTTAATATTCAGAAACCCGCAATAGATTAGGTTGGTGATAAATCCACCGAGTAAGATGAATATCAGGGAAGGATTTTTCTGAAAGAGAGGGTTTGTTCCATGTGCAAGAGCAACCTCTTCAATAGGTTTCGCGGCTTCATACCCAAAATTCATACATGCACTCATTATTCCGGCAAAAATTGCAATAAGAATACCTTTCTTCAGAGCAAAATCCTTAACAGCAGCTTTTTTCTCTTCTTCCGACATTTCTTTGCTCTTCAGAGAACCAGCATAGCCTATTATGATTATACCTGCTACGGTAATTGCAACACCTATAACCATAAGTATTCCGCTTGTTGTGGAAAAGAGATTGTCTCCTGCAATTATTGGTGGTAAGAGAGTCCCAAATGCTGCACACAGACCAAGAGCTATGCTTTGTCCAAGAGCTACTCCCAGATATCTGAGACTCAGGCCAAAAGTGAGTCCGCCAAAGCCCCACAGGCTACCAAAAAACATAGCCATTAGTTTTGCTGACGATGGCGATTCCCTGATAACAGGTATTAATTCTCCCTGAGGTATAAATATAAGAGCAAAGAGCCAGGGGATTATTATCCAGGCAAATACACCCTGACTGATCCAGTATGATTCCCATGCCCATGATTTAACCTTTTTAAAAGGAACATAAAAACTGGCAGCCCCTATGCTGCCAATAGCTATTAGTAAAATGCCTGCAATCGGATTCATTTATACAATTTTACGATTAGGTAACTGCAATTTATAAACTTTAGCATTTACAAAAGCATTTATCATGTACTTTTATCCTTTTGTTTTTAATAATCTTGAATAAGATTTTGCCAATGAAATTTAATTATTCTAATTATGAAACCTCTATGTCTCTCATTGCTTGTTTTGTTTATCCTTATGCCAGGCAGCTTATTATTCCAGGATATCTTACTTACTGATCTTAGCTGCGAGCATAAAGTGAACCCGGGTGGACTACTTATGGAAAGAGGTTCCGGAGAATATATTTATGAATTCATGGAACAATAATACCGGTATTTAAAAATGATTACAGGAAATTATCCGGGCGAATTTGCCGCCTTGCTGACAGCTGTTTTCTGGACTGTCACTGCTATTGCTTTCGAATCTGCCAGCCGCAGACTGGGTTCATTACAGGTAAATCTATTGCGGCTGATAATTGGTTTTATATTTTTAAGCATTTACACCCTTATCCGAAGACACTATTTTCTTCCTCTTGATGCCAGTCCTGAAAATTGGATATGGTTAACCCTTTCAGGTCTGGTTGGCTTTGTCTTTGGAGACCTGTTTTTGTTTAAATCTTATACAATTATAGGATCAAGATTTGCCATGCTGATAATGACACTGGTACCTCCTATAACAGCATTCTTTAGCTGGATAATTCTTGGTGAACGACTTAAACTACTTCATTATGCAGGAATGCTACTTACTTTTACCGGCATATTTATCGCTATTTTTAACAGAAACGGCAGTGGTGAAAAGCTGTCTCTTAAACTTAAACCACTTGGTATATTATATGCTTTCGGGGGTGCTGTGGGACAGGCTTTGGGACTGGTGTTGAGTAAATTCGGAATGGCTGATTATGATCCTTTTGCTGCAACCCAGATAAGAATACTGGCAGGTATTGCAGGATTTGGAGTACTCATCTCAATAATGGGAAGATGGAACAGAATTATGACATCTCTTATAGATGTCCGGGGAATGAAATCACTTACTCTGGGAGCTTTTTTCGGGCCTTTTCTTGGAGTTTCATTCTCTCTTGTGGCAGTTAAGTATACACATGCAGGAATTGCTTCAACGATAATGGCTCTCGTTCCTATCATGATAATATTACCAGCAGTGGTTTTTTATAAGGAAAAGGTTACATTGCCCGAAATAGCAGGCGCATTCATCAGTGTAGCAGGAGTGGCATTGCTATTTATATAAAATCAAAAACCAATGAATTCGGATCAATTAAGAGAAATAATTCCTGTCATCGAACTTAAATTTTCTGCTTCCAGAGCTGGTGGTCCTGGTGGTCAGAACATTAACAAAGTGAATACTAAGGTGGAACTTAGATTCAATGTCATAAAATCTCCTTCACTGTCAGATACAGAAAAAGATCAGATAATGAAGAAGCTTGTAACAAGAATAAATAATGAAGGTGTTTTGATTATTACTGCCCGGTCGGAAAGAACACAACTAATGAATAAGAAAAAGGCAGAAAACAAATTTTACAGACTTATTGCCAAAGCCCTTACAATATACCCTGAAAGGAAATCAACCACTCCTACTAAGAGCTCAAAAATCAAAAGAGTGGAAGGAAAAAAATTACATGGACAAATTAAAAAACTAAGAAAAAAAACCGATTTAGATCAGGAATAGTAACTAACTGTTAAAAAAAAGAGTTGACTGTTAATATTTCTGATGCTCAGGTGATACAACGTATTTGCAGATTATATATTTTCGCACCGATTTATAATTAATGTAATTACTAATTAAAAACTATCAATCTTTAAAAAACAAACGATGATTTATCTCATCACCCGCTATGAACGCTAACATAAATGAGGGTCCGGCACTCCACTGTGAGAGTCGCCTCGTGGGTTGTTCTTCTGATGAAGAACCTGGCGCGAAAACCATGTTTTTTTCGCAAAACGAAATCCCAATAAAGTTAGTTAGCACTCGAAGTTCCGCGTTTATCCAACGCTACTTCCCCCTAACAACTCTTGATTCCTGGAATGATTGGAAATGGCAGCTTAGAAACTCTATCACAAGTATTGATGAGCTAAAGAAATTCATAAAGCTGTCACAAAAAGAGATCATGGCTATAAACAACCTGAAAGGTCGTTTACCTATGAGGATAACACCATATTTTGCCTCACTTATTTACAGGACAGGTTACTCCCATCCACTACGCAGAAATGTTATACCTGTTGTTGAGGAATTATTACAGAATCAAAATGAACAATCAGATCCTTTACACGAAAAAGCTTTTTCTCCTGTAAAAGGTATTGTTCACAGATATCCTGACAGGGTTCTTTTTACCGTAACTCAGGTATGCTCAAATTATTGCCGGTATTGTACACGTTCACATTCTGTAGGCAAACTTGATAAGCTGGGAAGAAATGATTACGAAAAAGCTTTTGCTTATATCGAATCGCATAAAGAAATAAGAGATGTTCTTGTTAGTGGAGGTGATCCTCTTACTCTTAATGATGAGATGCTTGAGTATATATTATCCAATATAAGGGCAATAAAGCATGTTGAGATAATCCGTATAGGTACAAGAATACCGGTAGTTATGCCCATGAGAATAACGGACAATCTGGTAAACATCCTCAGGAAGTACCACCCTCTCTACCTGAGTCTGCATTTCTCCCATCCTGAAGAAATAACAGAAGAGTGTGCTGCAGCCTGTAATAAACTGGCAGATAATGGATTTCCTCTTGGAAGCCAGACAGTCCTTCTGAAAGGCATTAATGATAATATTTCTGTAATGAAAGAGTTGATGCATAAGTTATTAATGATAAGAGTAAGGCCATATTACCTGTATCAGTGTGACCTCATTCCCGGTTCATCTCATTTCAGGACTACAGTTCGCAAAGGCCTTGAGATTATCAAAGGACTGAGAGGTTTTACAAGTGGTTATGCAGTTCCTACTTTTGTTGTTGATGCTCCTGGTGGCGGTGGCAAGATACCTCTGTTACCTGATTATATTATAGAACATACTAAAGAAAAGATAGTCCTGAGGAACTATAAAGGGGTCTTATGTGAATACCCTGAAAAATAATAATCTCAATGAAGATAGGATTAACTTATGACCTTCGGTCATGGTATCTTGACCGTGGGTTTTCCCAGGAGGAAACTGCTGAATTCGATAAGCAGGAGACTATCGATGCAATAAATGATGCTCTTATTACTATGGGCTTCGAAACAGAAGCTGTGGGTAATTGTTTTCAGCTCATTGAAGCACTGGCAGTGGGAAAACGATGGGATCTGGTGTTTAATATAGCAGAAGGGTTGTATGGAGACGGAAGAGAGTCAGTAATACCTTCAATACTTGATCAATACAGGATTCCCTATGTGTTCAGCGGACCGGTAATTCTTGGAGTATCACTTAATAAATATCTGACCAGACTCATTGTGTCTGCATCAGGAGTGCCAGTAAGTCCCGGCATGCTGATAACAGGAATAGAAGACATTGATAAATGCCAACTTGAATATCCTCTTTTTATTAAACCTGTTTCAGAAGGGACAGGAAAGGGAATAAGCGATCATAACTTATTAAATACCAAAGCGCAACTTAGAGAAATGGCTGATTATATTATTAATGTGTATAAGCAACCTGCCCTTGTTGAAGAGTATCTGCCCGGAAGAGAATTCACAGTTGGTATTACAGGTACAGGAAAAGAAGCCTCTGCTGTAGGTGGTATGGAAATATTTTGTAAAGATAATAAGCCCTATTCAGTGGAAGTTAAGGAGAATTATCAGGATTACTGTGCTTATCTTCCACTTGATGAAGATTTATATAATAAATGTAAAAATGTCGCACTCCGTGCATGGAGTGCACTCGGAGCAGCTGATGCCGGAAGGGTTGACCTTAAAACCGACAGAAATGGTAATATTTGCTTTATTGAAGTTAATCCTCTTGCAGGACTTCATCCTGTTCATTCAGATCTTCCCATTTTATCTAAAATGAATGGAACAGATTACCAGGCACTGATAGAAATGATCATGCGATCATGCATGAACAGACATAATCTAACGTATGACAGAGAAAAAGTGTTTTGTTATATATAATAAGCCGGGAAGGAATGCTCTGGCAGACGAGCTTGATGTACTAAATCAGGCAGATGAGATAAAAAAAGCACTGGGTAGTCTGGGAATTACAACTTACACAAAGGCAATTACCGGTGATTTTATGAATGAAATAGAGTCATTAGCTTCCGAAAAACCTGATTTCGTATTTAATCTGGTTGAATCAATTAATAATAAGGGGGAATTGTGCTATTTTATTCCGGCACTCCTTAATATGCATTCTATCCCCTATTCCGGCAATACTGTTGAAGCTTTGTTTATAACAACAAGTAAAATACTCACAGGTAAGTTTCTTAGAAGAGCCGGAATACAGACTCCTGAATCATATTCACCGTCCCAATATGAAAAATTAAAGACAGGTAAAAGATATATCATTAAGCCTGTTTGGGAAGACGGATCTTCAGGAATAACTCAGGATTCTGTTTTTACATGGTCACAAGGAAATATAAAGCGCTTACAGGATTTTGATGACAGTCACTGGCTAATAGAGGAATATATTGATGGCCGTGAGTTTAATATAAGTGTATTGGCAGGTGAAAAAGGACCGGAAGTATTACCTCTTGCAGAAATAGTATTTCAGAATTTTGGAGAGGATATGCCCCGAATAGTGGATTTCAAAGCTAAATGGATTGAGGACTCTTTTGAATATAAAAATACTGTTCGCTGTTTCCCTGATAATGATATAGCTCCTGAACTTATGAAAAAAATATATACAATGGCACTTGAATGCTGGAGTATTTTTGGGCTGAAAGGATATGCACGTATAGATATGAGAGTTGATAACAATGATATTCCTTATGTTATTGAAGTTAATGCAAATCCCTGTATCTCTCCCGACAGTGGGTTTATTGCTGCATCAAAAAAAGCAGGGCTGGAATATACTGATCTGGTAAAGAGGATTATTAACGATATGAATAGCTGATTTATGACTATGGAGATAACCCGGGGTATTGACAAAGATGATCTTAATGAAATAGAGGAAATATTGAGATCAAGCGGATTCTTTTATGAATATGAGATAATAACTGCTTTGGAGATAGCTGTAGAAACAATTTCAAAAGGTTCTGAAAAAAGCGGATACCGCTGGATGAAAATCATTGATAATAAAAAACTGGTTGCTTTTGGTAATTATGGCAAAAATGCTTTTTCAACACACTCCTGGGAATTATACTGGATAGCTGTTCATAATAATTCAAGACATAAAAAACTAGGATCAAAACTCCTGCATGCCATTGAAGATGATATTAAAAAATCCGGTGGGAGAATTCTGTGGATTGAAACTTCCGGAAGACCATTGTATGCACCAACTGAAAATTTTTATAAGAAAATGGGCTATACACTGCGGACAAGCCTGAAGGATTTTTACGGTCCTGATGACCCTAAACAGATATATGCAAGATATCTTTAATTTTTATAGTCCAGACAAGCAATTACCGGTATATACTGAATATGCAATTCTGATTATTTTCAATTTCAGTATAAAAGGTTTATTTTGTGCTTCGGTATGAATGTAAGAATTGAAAGCAGTTGGAAAGAAAAACTTGCTCCTGAATTTAAGAAGGAATATTTTATCAGACTGACAGATTTTGTCAGACAGGAATACAAGACCAATATTATTTATCCTCCGGCCGGATTGATTTTTAATTCCTTTGAACTGTGTCCGTTTGACAGTGTGAGAGCTGTTATAATAGGCCAGGATCCTTATCACGGTGCAGGTCAGGCCCATGGATTGTGTTTCTCAGTCAGGGATGGAGTTGATTATCCCCCAAGTCTTATAAATATCTTCCGGGAAATTGAATCAGATATGGGTTACAAGCCATTCTCTTCAGGCAATTTAACCAGATGGGCTTCACAGGGTGTGTTGCTATTAAATGCCACACTAACTGTCAGGGCTCATAATCCGGGTTCTCATCAAAGGAAGGGCTGGGAAGAATTTACGGATTCTGTCATTAATGCACTTAACAAAGAAAGAGAAAATATTGCTTTTTTTCTCTGGGGTGCTTATGCACAGAAGAAAGGATCATCAATAGACAGAACAAAGCATCTGGTTCTGGAATCTGTGCACCCATCACCACTCTCAGCATCTCGTGGCTTCTTTGGAAATAAACATTTCAGCAGATGTAATGAGTACCTTCTGAAATATGGGCTAAAACAAATAGACTGGAGATGAGAACATCTGAATATCTTATTTTAATGATTCTGGTAGGGGAATAATAATATAGAAAAAGACAACGCTATTTCAGCACCAGAGCTTCTTCAGGGATCACGTTATGGATCATAAGTGTTCTGTTGGTCATGTTGGAAATATATACCTCGTATGTGATTCTCATCTGTCCCTTATAATCCATATAAGTACTGTTTACTGTACCTGTAGTAAAAAGCTCCCCGTCTATTTCAGCACTTATCTCAGCTTTTGAAAAAGCTATGTTTACACGCTGATAATCCGATACATTACCGGGATTAATAGTTCCAAGTTTTTTAATATTGCCTGTTGTATCACGAACTCCTGCTGTATTTATTACAACATTTGTAAATATCTCTTCCGTCTGCATATTACGGACTCTTACATCTGTTGGCCCTTCCGGTTCAAATTCAGTTTTTTTGCAGGCAGTCAGTAAATAAAGAAACACCATCAGAACAAGTAAATATTTTTTCATTAAGGAGTATTATTAAATATCAATTTCAAACCGGAATGAAAGATAACAAATCTGATCCAGATGGTTCAAATAATTTCCATACTATTTGAAGGAATCCAGCCCTTATTACCATCGGACAAACGAATTTCGAACCATTCACCCACTTCATCCTCAATCATAACTTTTGTACCTTCATGCAATACAAACAGGTCGGTTCCGCTGTCATCAGGAGAACTTTTTCCATTCACCTGCGGTTCAAAAATAATAGCTTCACGAGGTTTTGTTACAAGATTTCTGTTACGTACAGATAAAGACAGTGTTGAAAAGGAAATAATGAATAATGCAAGTGCCAACCAGAAAGCAGCTACTTTAATATTATACTTTGAAGTAAAGAAATATACTGAGAGAAACAAAAGGGAAAGAATAAATGCTGAAAGGCTTATTTTTGCCCAACTGTTTGTTGAGCGGGCAAGAGCCAGAAAATCATACCATCTGATGAAGAACAGTACAGGTATCTCCTCAAAACGATCCATCACCAATGTTCTGGCAATCTGTAAATTATAGTTTATATCTTCATCTCCTGGTTTACGTAAACGGGCTCTTTCATAAAACAGAACGGCTGATGGGATGTCGTTCATTTTGAAGTAAGTGTTTCCTATGTTATACATAAGCTCTGCCGAACTGTAACCTGTATTATACAGATCAAGCCAAGCTTGCAGAGCTTCCTCGTAGTTTCCTGCAGAATACAAGTTTGTCCCTTCTCTGAATTTTTCACCTGGCAATGACTGTGAAAACGAATTCACATTAGAAGTAAGGATACTTAGTAATAATAATAATATTTTAAAGACTGTAAGTTTCATGCCTTATCCTATTGAATTTTCTATGGTTCGAATAAACTGTGAAGCTCCTTCATATAGCTCTGAAGGTTTTATTTCTGTGGCTGATGGAGCATAACGGGCATATTCGCAGGTATCCAGGATCTTTGTGAGCTTCTCTATTGTTTCCCCGGAAATTCTTTTTTCATTTAGTATATCTGTAACATTATTTCTAGTCAGGTTTGAAACAGGAATGTTCAGTTTATCCCCCAGATAACCCCATATGGCCTTGAGTATTTCTTCATGAAACCTGTCCATTTCATTATTTTTCAGACATATTGATGCTTCACGTAACCTCCTGACAGCAATCCTGCCGGCTTTACGATTTCTGACGGCAACGATATCAGCATTTCGCCTGACATGCTCGCGTCTGACAAAAAGAACAGCAAAAAAAGCAAGCAGGGAAATCAGATAAATGCTGTAAAAAGACCGGTTTGTTATAATAATACCGGAAGATCGTTTTAGTTTGCCAGGTTTCTGTTTAATAAAGCGGATATCTTTTCCAACATATTTAACATCTTCTCCTGACATACCACCATAAACAGTTATTCCCGATGAGTTGTCATCTAATCCTTTCCTTGCATAAAAAGTCATTTCACTTGTTCTCAGCTTTTCATATCTGCCGGTTGAAGGGTTGAAATAGGAATATGTTACAGATGGAATGGTATATTCACCGTAGTGACGTGGAATAAGCAGGAACTCAAATGTCCTTTGCCCTGTCATTCCATTGATGGTGCTTTTAATATTGTCTGTTATTTTAGGGTCATATACTTCAAGGTCAGGAGATAATTTCAGATCAGGCGCTTCAGCCAGCTTAAGGTTACCGTTACCCGAAACAGTTATTTTGTATTCAACAGCATCGTTAACATTAACAGAGTCGGCCTCCAGTGATGCCTTAATGGATAAATTGCCTACAACTCCTGAGAAATTTTCAGGTTTACTTCCCGGAAGTGGTTTCACCCTGATATTTACAGCCCGGCTGGTAACGGATCTTGGAATATTCTGATAAGAAGAGAAGAAATCCCCGAAGAACGGATCACTGTTTCCTGTTCTTTGCTGTACCAGTGCTGTTAACTGCATAGGATCAATAGTAATATCACCACTTATCTGTGGATAGAGCAGAAATCTCTGGATCACCCCTGTACCGTAGATGGTTCCGTTTACATTTTCCTGTTTAAGGGAATTAAGAGGAGGTGTTTCAATATCCGTTTTAAGAAAACCCGTAAAAGACGGATATTTGATTTCATTAATTCCGGACAGATTTATTCTGGTATAAATTTTAGCGGTTGCAACTACAGGTTCGCCAACATAAACTTCCCTCCTGTTAATAATAAGGTCAAGGAAAAGGTCTCCTCTGACATTACTATTCCCTGTAGGCTCATTCTGTGACTGCTCCGTATCGGATTGATTTCCGGGAGAAGGCATATTGCCTCCAATTACTTCTATATATACGGAATCAGAATAATATGTTTCATTCTTCAAAGTAAAACTAGCAGGTTCCAGAACAAATTTTCCCTCTTCCACGGCTTGCAGATAATAAACATAAGAATAAGCTGAATGTCTTGTCATTTTCCCATTAATTATCTGAGTGCTTGAACTGAAAGATGTCTGAGGGCCAATGAGTTTATGGAATCCGTCAAAAGAAGGGGCTGTAAACTGACCTCCGCCGGAATTGACAGTCCACGAAACAGTGAATTGCTGACCGGCTTCAACAACTGACGGATATTCAGCTTCAACAGTAATATCCTGAGCGAATAAGGGAAGTGATAGAATGAGAAATAAAAAATATGTAAGTAGTCTCTTCATCTGTAAAAAATTGAGTAATAAAGGCTGCTCAGCTTGTTCCACCTTATTATAACTCTATGTATATTAAGGAATAATGATCTCATCACCAGTTTTTAATTGTTTGCACTCTTGTTTTTTCTGCTTTCTCACGTTTAACTTTTTCCTGTACATCTTTTTCTTCGTTTTCCAGAGCTTTCAATATTCTTTCTGCATCTTCCTTTGATATTGTCTGCCGGTTTTCTCCATCCTCCTCTTGTTTTTCATCCTGTCTGTTGTTATCTTCTCTCTCTTGTTCTTTATTTTGTTGTTGACCATCATCTTTATTATTATCCTGTTGTTGTTGTTGTTGCTGCTCCTGTTGACGAAGTTTGTCCTGAGCATAAGCCAGGTTATATTTTGCCTGTACATTTTGAGGATCAAGCTTAAGTGATTCCTTATAAGCTTCAATACTCTCTTTTACTTTCTCATTCATTAGAAGTGAGTTACCCAGGTTATACATACTTTCAGCTTTCTTCTTGTTATCCTCGCTCATCCGATAGTGTTCCATAAAATGGTTACCGGCATCCTCAAATTTATCCTGCTTATATAAGGCGTCACCTGCATTGAAAACAGCTTTCTCCGATTCTTTATTGTTACTCAGGGCTCTTCTGTAATATATTTCTGCTTCGGAGAATTTCTCGTTTTTGAATTCTCTGTTTCCCTGTCTTATAAATTTCCTGTCACTCTGCCCATACAACTGAGTCGAAAGAAAAGATAAGAAACAGGTAACCAATATAATGGCAAATTTGGCTTTTTTTATTGCTGTATTCATATTATCCATTATGCCTGTTCTAATTAAATTTTGACTTTAAATAATTTTATACCGGATAGTTTTCTGTTCTTTCTGTCCATTATAAGGAAGTCGGTAAGAAGAAATAAAAGAGCTATTATTGTGAATATCTGGAACTGATCATTATATTCTGTATACATAGTACTTTCAATTTCCTCCTGTTTCATTTTTCGTATCTCTCCGAATATTTGCTCAAGCCCTATATTTGAACTGCTGGCTCTGACATAACTGCCTCCCGTAGCAGCAGCTATTTGCTTCAGTATATCTTCATCCAGTCGGGTGATAACAGTATTTCCTTCCCGGTCGGTGAGGTAGTTCATAGTTCTGCCTGTCATCAGTGGCACTGGTACCCCTTCCACTGATCCTATGCCTATAGTGTGAATGATTATTCCTGCTTTTGCTGCGTCCTGTGACCTGGAGACGGGTTCATCTTCATGATTTTCTCCGTCGGTGATTATAATCATAGCCTTACTCTTATCCTCTCCTGGCGAAAATGATTTTATTCCAAGATCTATTGCAGCCCCTATGGCTGTTCCCTGTTTTGGGACAATATCCGTGTTTATCGTAGAAAGGAACATTTTGGCGGAGATATAATCTGCTGTGATAGGTATTTGGGTGTAAGCATCACCTGCAAAAACGATCAGCCCTATCTTATCATTTTCCAGATTATCAATAAGTCTTGACAAAGCCTGCTTGGCCCTTGTCAGACGGTTAGGCCGTATGTCTTCTGCCAGCATTGAATTGCTAACATCAAGAGCAATAATAACTTCCACCCCATGTCTCTTCACTTCCTCCAGTCTTGCTCCAAACTGAGGACGCGCAAGGATGATAATAAGAGTGGCAAAAGCTATCAGCTGAAAGAAAAATTTCAAATTTGACCTGATAAGGGAGAACTCTGGCATAAGTTTTCTGACCAGAGATATATTTCCGATTCGCCTCAAAGCTCTCTTTTTCCTGGCTTCATTGAGGATCCATAAGATAAGCATCACCGGCAAAAGAAGCAAGAGATACAGAAAATCAGGATTTGCAAATCTGAATAACTGCATAATGTAATAATTAAGTGATGTTTTTATATATAGTATTGCGGATCAATATTTCCAGTGCAATAAGGATAAGAGAAAAAAGGGCAGGTATCAGGTATTTTTCTTCTTTTCTGATAAACTGGTGTACATCAATTTTCGATTTTTCAAGCTGGTCAATTTCATTGTATACCTGTACCAGTTTATTATTATCCGTAGCTCTGAAATATTGTCCGCCTGTTTTTTGTGCAATATCCTGTAATATTCCCTCGTCTATCTCAACAGGAATATCCTGGTATTGAATCCCAAACGGTGTCTGTACAGGATAAGGAGCTGTTCCTATGGAACCTACACCTACAGTATATACTCTTATATCATAAGTTTTTGCTATATCTGCTGCTGTTGACGGAGCTATTTCACCCCGGTTATTGACACCGTCAGTCAGCAGAATAATAACTTTACTAATTGCATCAGAATCCTTAATTCTGTTTATTGCCAGGGCAAGGCCGTTCCCGATAGCAGTTCCGTCCTCTATCATTCCGCTCTGTAACTCTCTCATCAGGTTTATAAGTACTGCATGATCTGTTGTAAGAGGACATTGTGTAAAGCTTTCTCCACTGAACACAACGAGTCCTATTCTGTCATAGGGGCGTCCTGATATAAATTCCGTAGCAACATTTTTGGAAGCTTCCAGTCTGTCAGGTTTAAAATCACGAGCTAACATACTTCCTGAAATATCCATAGCCAGAATTATATCTATGCCTTCTGTTGTAACATTCTGAAATTTGTCTGTTTTTTGAGGGCGGGCAAGTACTATTATAAGTAATCCGATAGCTACAACACGCAGGCTGAAAAGTATGTGTCTGAGATAGTTGCGAAATGTCTTCCCGGTATTAACAAAAGGAAGCAATCCCGGAAGTTGTAGTGAGGAAGAGGTTCTGGACTGTCGTAGTACATAAAAGGCTACCATTAACGGTAGCAGTAATAAAAACCACAGAAAAAGCGGCTGAGCAAAAGTAATGTCTTTCATTCTGCACCCCCTTCCTTGTCTTCTTTCGCGGAAATGACTTCAGTTGCCTTTTCTTCTTCTTCTGTTGTGATCTCAACAAATTTCCAGGCATTCGAGAAATGATTTTCATTATCGGAAGCCTGCGGTTTGTATTTGGCGAATTTCACAAAATCTGAGGCATAAAGAACTGATTCCAGAACTGAATATGATTCATTCTTTTTTAAACCTGATCTATTAAGGGCAGCAAGCGTTTCGGAAGTAGTCATCTCAAGTGCATATATACCATACCGATTCTCAATATATTGACGGACAATTTCTGTAAGACATGAATAATACTTTTTTATATCTCCTTTTTGCCAAATCTCATCTTCCTTAAGTTTCTTTAATTCACGAAAAGCAATCACATGAGCTGGTTCAGTTGGCTTAGGAATAGTTATTTCTTCTTCATCTTTTCTCATGCGCCTGATCAACAGAAAAATACCATATCCCAGCAATCCTGCCAGCACCGCCAGGAGAAGCCATGGCAGTAATTCTCCAATAGTAACAGGAGCTCTGTATGGTCCAACAATATCATATATACTGGCTGTAGTATCAGCCGGAGCAGTATTGAATCTTCTTACCTCAAGCTGGCTGTAATCAGAATAAAAACGTTTCATACCTTTTCCTTCACTGGTTTCGGCGTACACAGGTGGTACCATATAAAAACCGGAATCAAAAGATGTTATCAGGTATTTATTGATTATTCTCAACCTGTCATCCGGGATAGCAGAGGTATCTGAATAAGGTCCGGATATGATTTCAATATTCTTTGTTATTGTGTCACTGAATTGCTGAACATCAAGCTTTGCACCTGAGGGCTGTTCAACCTTTATAGTAAAATATATCTGATCACCCAGATAAATCTCTGTTGAATCAAAAGCAGTGGTGACAGAAATGTCCTGACCATTAAGACCAGTAATAGCATAAATCAGAATGAAGAATATAATAAGTCCTCTCCTGTTCATATTCATCTGCTTTCAAATAATTTTATCAGAGGTTTAACATAATCTTCACCGGTACATATAGAAGTTGAATCAACTCCGCATCTTCTAAAGAGGTTTTTTAGTTCCAGGCTGTGTTCATGCCACCATTTATCATATGTTTCCCTGATGGTTTTGGATGAGGTATCCACCCATTTTTCCATACCGGTTTCTGAATCAACAAAATTAATAAGTCCGATATCAGGCAAAGATGTTTCAAGAGTATCATATACCTTAACAGCTACAATATCATGTTTATTTGAAGCTATACGCAGGGCTTCTTCAAAGCCTGGTGCAATAAAGTCAGAAATAATAAATGCCGTGCAACGTTTTTTTATTGCATTTGTAAGATATCTTAAGGGATCATCAAGGTTTGTAAGACGGCTTTTTGCCTGAAAATCCAAAAGTTCCCGGATAATCCTGAGAATGTGTTTTCTTCCTTTTTGTGGTGGAATAAAGCGTTCAACCTTATCAGAAAAAAAGATGACTCCTATCTTATCGTTGTTGGAAATTGCAGAGAATGACAAAACAGCTGCCACTTCAGTCATAACATCTCTTTTAAAACCTGTTTTTGTTCCGAATATTCCGGATCCGCTTACATCAATCAGCAGCATAACAGTAAGTTCTCTCTCTTCCTCATATATTTTTATATATGGATGATTGAAACGGGCTGTCACATTCCAGTCGATATTCCGTATATCATCTCCATACTGGTATTCACGTACTTCACTGAAAGCCATTCCCCTGCCCTTAAAAGCACTATGATATTCCCCGGCAAAAATATGTCTGGTCAGTCCTTTTGTTTTTATTTCTATCTTACGTACCTTCTTTATTAAGTCAGCAGTTTCCATTCAGAGATTATTAAGGGACTTCAACAACATTTAATATTTCAGTTATTATCTTATCCTGGTTTATATTCTCTGCTTCGGCTTCATACGTCAGTCCTATCCTGTGTCTCATTACATCAGGGCATACAGCTCTTACATCTTCCGGTATTACGTAGCCTCTCCGCCGGATAAAGGCGTAAGCTTTGGCTGCCAGAGAAAGGTATATAGATGCCCTGGGAGATGCACCATAAGATATCATGTTAGAGAAAGCAGGCAACCCGTATTTATCGGGTTCGCGACTTGCGAACACTATACTAAGAATATAGTTTTCAATTTTTTCATCCATATAAACTTCCCGGACGACTTCCCGGGCTCTTAAAATATCGTTTGGTTTAAGAACGGTACCCGTTTTAGGGAAATCTTTTGCCAGGTTCTCCCTGATAATTAACCTTTCTTCTTCAAGAGAAGGATAATCAATAATCACTTTCATCATAAACCTGTCAACCTGTGCCTCAGGGAGTGGATAAGTACCTTCCTGTTCAATAGGATTTTGAGTGGCCAGTACAAGAAAAGGAGCCTCCAGATAAAAAGTCGATTCCCCAATAGTAATCTGCCGCTCCTGCATCGCTTCCAAAAGAGCACTTTGTACTTTCGCCGGTGAACGGTTTATTTCATCAGCAAGAATAAAATTAGCAAATACAGGTCCCTTTTTGACAATGAATTCTTCTTTTTTCTGGCTATAGATCATCGTTCCAATAAGATCTGCAGGAAGAAGATCGGGAGTGAACTGTATCCTGCTGAATTTTGAATCAATGATAGCAGCAAGAGATTTTATTGCAAGGGTTTTAGCCAGGCCCGGAACCCCTTCAAGTAGAAGGTGGCCGTCAGCCAGTAACCCGATCAGAAGACTGTCCGTTAAATGTTTCTGCCCGATAATGACTTTATTCATCTCCATCCTGATGATATCAATAAAGGCACTCTCTTTTTCAATTTTTTCATTTAACAACCTGATATCGGAAGTATGCTCCATAGTATAAAGTTTTAAGGTGCAAAATTAACAAAATGAGTACAGCAAATACAATATTCCTCCTTAAGTGAATACCTGGTACAAAAGAACAAGGACAATTAATAAGGAGGTGTTAATGATTGTTAAATTAGTGTTAAAAAGACTCCACAGATAATGGATTTCCGGCTATTCCTGAATATGCAGAGCTTCTGTGAGCAAGAATAAGGATCAATGGCATAAAAGCAGTATTAAAACCCTGTGAGAAAAATACCTGGATAAGCAAGGCCGTCATGCAGAGAAAGAACACCGCTCTGAAACAGAAATACCATTTTTTATTCATAACGACAGCCATAAGGCAGAATACAATAAAAGGACTAAGCCATATTATATTAAGGTTCCATTTTAACTGGGAATGGTCAGTAAAGAAATTAGCAAAGATCATCAACAAGGCAAGAAGTGAAAAGAAGGAGAAGAGTAGTATGTCGGCTGCTTTTACAACTGTCCTGTTTCTTACAACTCCATAAAACAGAAAGATTACTATAGTAAGCACAGATAAAACAAACAAGGGTGATGTGAAAAATGTCGTATTATTTTGTGGAGAGTTAAAATCGAGTATCCTTGTTGGATTTGACAGAAGAGGTATCATCTTTCCACTTCTCCTGACGACTGCATCCGAAAGTTCTTCCTGCATCTCAACAGGAAGAAACATTCTGCCACGCATATCAGCTTTTTTCTCCGAAGGTGTGCCCAGGAGCAGATCAATACCAAGATTAAGCCATGCATAATGCCGGTGATATTTACGGGCCATATTTCTGTATGAAATAACCTTACGGGGATCATCAGGAGGATAAATGAGAGCATTTCCTGTTACTTTTTCAATGAGATCCCTGATCCTTGTTGAACAATTATCATAAAAAAAATCATAAAGGTATTTTGCATTTTCAGGCTTAATATTCTCATTTATGAGTTGCAAAAGCCGGATCTTTTCCTCAGAATCCAGATTGATCTCCTGAATATCCATCCAACGTTCGTCATGCAGATACTCTTCCCTGAAATTATCGAAGGTAGTAGCCGCAAGCATATAATTTAGCCTGCCTCTGGCAAATTTCCAGACAAAATGCGGTGCTTCAAAATCAAATACACCCCAGTTATAAACTATATCGGTATTATTCTCAGGAATAAGCACTCTGATAGCACTGTGGCCATACATGGAGTATGTCTCTGTGCCTGGGCCACAGGTAATGAGAAAGATCCGTATTTCCGGAGAAATCGTCTGAGATTTAAGATTATTTAAAGAAAAAATAAGTAGTACTACCAGACCCAATAAACCCTTTTTCATAACCATTCTTTTAAATATATAAGCCTGCTAAAATGCAAATTAGTATTGAAATAACAGCAAATTTTATCCATATTTTTGAATTTGTTGAAATTAATACTTCCTGTATTGCATTTACATAAAAGATATCTTTGAGAAAAAATGAAAAAGATTTGCATCTTTACCTCCTGGTGCTATCAATTAAAAGCCTTTAAAAACAAATCTGAATGGATACTTTGGATATTTTGAGAACTTTAAAATTTTTACCCGGAATCCTGCTTGGCTTAACCATCCATGAATTCAGCCATGCCTTTGTTGCCACAAAATGTGGTGACATAACATCCAAAGACCAGGGACGGGTGACACTGAATCCTTTGAAACATATTGATCCATTGGGCTTTATGATGTTACTTGTTGCCGGATTTGGCTGGGCAAAACCTGTCCGTTTCAATGAAAAAAATCTTAATAATCCCCGGACTGACATTATGAAAATTGCTGTGGCAGGTCCTTTTTCAAATGCTCTTACAGCTATAATACTAACACTGATATTTGCAGTGATTTATAAAATATATCCTGGAAATTATTATTCTATAACATCAGAAATATTCATTTATGCAATATATATCAACTGGGGATTGTTTATTTTTAATCTTATCCCTATTCCTCCTCTTGACGGATCTCATCTTTTACTCAACTATTTCCGGCGTTATCCTAAATTATATATGATATTGTACAAATACGGATCATTCATTTTGCTGGGACTTATTTTAGGATCTGTTTTTACAAGGATAAATCTTTTTCCTATATGGCCTGTTATAGAATTCTTTGGCAAGGGTTTATTAGTACTGCTCGGAGTACCTGCTTAATATAAATGTAATCACATAGGCATCAGATAATATCATGGCACCAAATCACTTTCAGGACCAGAATAATTAATAAAAGGTTAAGGTTGAGTATAAGTTATACTTTCTGATATATTTTTTCTTTAACTGATAAAATGACAGGAAATCAAAAAATACTTTTTGAAAAAAACCAGAATTTTGTAATTTGTGAAAAATACATTGATTGTGAGATTTTTCTTATTCATAATATTCATAATTATCCCGGGATTTATTATGCCACAGACAGACAAGTTTGAGGCTGCAAGGCTTAAAATGGTTAAAACTCAGATTGAAGATCGTGGCCTTACCAATACTGATGTACTTGAAGCTATGAAAAAGGTTCCAAGGCATCTGTTCGTTCCCCGGACTTATCAGAATGAAGCTTACAATGATTACCCTCTTCCTATTGGTTATCAGCAAACAATTTCTCAACCATTCATTGTAGCTTACATGACTAATATTGTGAAACCAGGGAAAGAGATGAAGGCCCTTGAGATAGGAACTGGTTCAGGATATCAGGCAGCTGTGCTTGCAGAAATAGTGGATCATGTATATACAATTGAGATTATCCCTGAACTTGCAAGAGAATCAAGTGAGA
>Ga0209723_1000324_pt1 | contig 92782 bp, 63 predicted proteins | sample BiotimSIPDNA_2_FD_185750 | JGI IMG/M metagenome (GOLD analysis project Ga0209723, IMG submission 185750) | Anaerobic biogas reactor microbial communites from Washington, USA - Biogas_R2 time_0 SIP DNA (SPAdes) (version 2) | ecosystem: Engineered > Bioreactor > Anaerobic > Unclassified | place... | reverse complement strand
TCGGAGCGGGTGCTTTTGCGGAAATGAACGGCGGCGGCTTAGGCGGAAAAATTTCCGTATAATTACATTGTTGGGCGCGGGGTGAGTGCAGGAGTGGGCAAATGGCCACATGCGGTGCGGCAATAGCAGCCAATATGATTTTTCTTTTAGGTGGTCCTCCAAGAGTTGGAAAATCAATAATCTCCAGTGAGATTCGGCAGAAACATGCCGTGAGTGTTGTTTCAACGGATACCCTCGGTGCGGTGCTGGAGAATGTTCTGAGCCCGGAAGCGGCGCCAGACTTGTTTGTTTTTGGCAAGTTTAATGAAATGCCGATGACGGAACGGGTGAAGTTAATCACGCAGAACCCCACAGAGCTGATTGATTATGTGAGAAGGGAAAGTCATGTCGTTTGGAAAGCGATAGAGGCTTTTGTCAGGCGAGAGAATGATGAGGGTCGTGAAGCACTGATTGAAGGAGTTGCTGTTCTGCCCGAGTTGATGAGCCGGCTTGAGGATATTCCTCATCGGGTTGTATTTATCGGGAATCAGGGAGAAAATCACAAAGAGAATATCAAGAAATCTGCTCAAGAGAATGAGCATGATTGGATGCGGGGTGTAAGCGACCAATACATTGACGCTTTTGCAGTGTTTGTAAGGCAGATGAGCGCCTACATCGAGCAGGAGGTTAAGCAGCACGGTTTCAAATATATAGAGATGGACAAAGAGCTACTGGGGGATGTAACGGAAGAAGTTGTGAAATCATTTGGGTTGAGCATGAGATAGCCATGTATGGGCGTGCGCCCGCGCCCAACACTGCATGCATCTGACTTGCCTTATGCACCGTGTTCCAGAGCTACTTTCGCGTGGTCATCCCTTTCGGGGCGCGATCGCCATTCGTCGCAATCGGCAAGCGGATGATGCTGACGTTAGACGGCTCAATTAGAGTTGATTTGTGCTGAAAGAAAAGAATATGCTACCTTGGCGCCTTATAATGACTCAGCTGCTCCAAGTCATAGTGATGTTCTTCATTATGGGGAGTATCCTGTTTGTCTCCGCCGGACGTTTAGATTGGTGGGAGGCTTGGGTATTTCTGATCATTTACTTCTTCATTGCACTGGTGTCTGCCGTGTGGATGTTACGCACAAACTCCGACCTAGTTCAAGAACGGAACCGACCAGGGCAAAATGTCAAGCCGTGGGACAACCTACTGGTGGGAATCAACTTACTGTTGACTCTAGCTCTCTTTGTTGTGATTGGGCTAGATGCCGGGCGGCAAGGTTGGTCAAAAGTATCACTGGTGGTAAAAGCTATTGGTCTGCTAGGGTTTCTACCTGCCTTTGGGTTGCCATTGTGGGCATCCAAGACAAACGCCTATTTATCAAGCCGGGTACACATACAACAAGAGCGTGGGCATGCGGTCGTTGCTGTTGGTCCCTATCGTTATGTAAGACATCCCATGTATGTTGGGATGATCTTCTATGATGTGAGTGTACCGTTACTACTAGGGTCGTGGTGGGGTTTGGCAGTAAGTGTGACAATGATCGTGATGGTTATTGTGCGAACTGCTCTTGAGGATAGGACATTGCAGAGGGAGCTATCAGGATATCGTGAATATAGTCAGCAAGTTCGCTATCGTCTATTGCCCCGGGTATGGTAGAAAGAACAAAGCCGTCTAACACTGCATGCTAAGGAACAGCAATTTTATGAACACGTAGCCACTAATTACGCATTTAGGATTGCCCGCAATGCTGTTCCATCTGGTTGGAAGGACGGTCCGCCGTCCAGGGAGATTGCACCCGACCGCCCATACGATTCGAATTCCAAGGCTACTTTCGCGTGGTCATCACCTTTCGGGGCGCAGGCGTTCTTTGTCGCATCCGGCCAGCGGGTGATGCTTCCGTTACCCATAACTCCCCCACTCCCCCGGCCCCCCATAGACCGGGGGAGTTCCCTTTCCCCCCTTGACCTCCTAGAACATCCGTGCTAAAAAGAAAGTAATCAAAAGCAGACGTAATCTATGACGTGGTACCATATTGCCTTCACCGCCCGGCGCCTCATCACCCTCACTCTCGCCCACACACAACAAAAAGCGCCCCCGCTCCAAGCGGGGGCGCTCGCAGATGAACGTATCCTGCCAAAGTACGGACAGGCCCGCTAGAGCAAGCCGTGCGGTCGTCTTCCGCAGCGCGGGCGTCTTCCGCAGCGCGGCCTTGATCGCGGTTCGAGTCTAAACCTGTATCAGGTGAATTCACACGTGTAATGAAGGTCAAGAAAATAATCTGGTAACTGAAATCGCCGGGGAAAACCGGCTGAAGCCGGCGTACACACGTGCACACCGACTTCAGTCGGGAAAACCACGCTGTACACATTACCAAACTAATTTTTGAAATCTCATTACCCGCAGGTGCACCCGCAACCAGGTCTCGGCTTGCGTTTTGAATTTCTTGTCCATTTTGTTCGCGATTTTTGCACCCGACAACACCGACAACATCGACAACAGATGCAGCGGTAACAGGTAACATCGGCGGATGCGCATTTGTCTCCGTCTCCGCTTCCGTCTCCGTCTCGCTCTCTCCCTCTAACAAGCCTGCCATCCGCAACTCCCGCAAAGCGCGCGATGCACGCCGGTCGCCCCAACGGAACTGTTCCATAACGGCGCGCATTGTACGATTGTATACAGCCAAAATTGGGATAATATCTGTCGATGCTCTGGACTCTGGATGGAAGAAACGAAATACTAGAAAAAGCGTTCTTGTTTTGAAAGGAAGCGGAGATTGATATGGAAAACCAAGAGAAAATCAAGTCGCTCATCGGACAAATGACCCTCGCCGAAAAGGCTTCACTGTGTTCGGGGAAGGATTTCTGGCACCTGAAAGGCATCGAACGCCTGGGGATCCCCTCGATCATGGTCGCTGACGGCCCGCATGGGCTGCGCAAGCAGGCCGTGCAAGCCGATCACGTCGGGTTGCATGAGAGCGTCCCGGCGACGTGTTTCCCCACCGCCTCCGCCTTGGCCGCCACCTGGAACCGCGACCTGGTTTATCAGGTGGGGCAAGCGCTAGGCGAGGAGTGTCGCCAGGAAAAAGTCGGCGTGATCCTGGGGCCGGGGGCCAATATCAAACGCTCGCCCCTCTGCGGTCGCAACTTCGAGTATTTCTCCGAGGACCCCTATCTGACCGGTGAAATCGCTAAGAGCCACATCGACGGCGTGCAAAGCCAGGGCGTCGGCACTTCGATGAAGCATTATGCTGTCAACAATCAGGAATACCGCCGCATGACGATCGACGCCGCGGTGGATGAGCGCGCGCTGCGCGAGATTTACCTCACCGGCTACGAAATCGCCGTCAAGGGCGCGCAGCCCTGGACGGTGATGTGCGCTTACAACAAAATCAACGGCGTCTACGCTTGCGAAAACGGTACTCTGATGACCGACATCCTCAAGGACGAATGGGGGCATGAAGGGCTGGTCGTCACCGATTGGGGCGCGATGAACGAGCGCGTGGCGGCGTTGCAAGCCGGCGTCGAACTCGAAATGCCGGGCACGAGGAACGGCAATGACGCCAAAATCGTGGCCGCGGTCGAGGCCGGGCAACTGGATGAAGCCGTTTTGGATCGCGCCGTCGAACGGATTTTGACGTTGATCTTCAAAGCTGATGCAACTCTGAGCCAGGATTTTGTCTGCGATATGGAGGCGCATCACGCCCTGGCCCGCTGCGTGGCCGCCGAGGGTGCGGTGCTGCTCAAGAACGACGGCGACATTTTGCCCTTGCAGAAGACAACCCGCTGTGCCCTGATTGGTCGTTTTGCCAAAGTCCCGCGCTACCAGGGTGCAGGCAGCTCGCTGATGAATCCCACCCGGCTCGACAACCTGCACGATGAGTTGTTCAAGCTAATCGGCGTGGACAGCCTGCTCTACGCGCCCGGCTATACGGAAAAGGGCGACCAGGCGGATGATACGCTGATCCAAGAAGCGCTGGCCGTGGCTCAACAGGCGGAGGTGGTCATCATTTGCGCTGGTCTGACCGACCTGTACGAAACCGAAGGCGTGGACCGCACGCACATGAAGCTGCCACCCGGTCACGACGCTCTCATCCAACGGGTTGCCGCCGCGCACCCGAAAGTCGTGGTCGTGTTGAGCAACGGCTCTCCCGTCGAAATGCCGTGGGCCGGGGACGTGCCCTGCATCCTCGAAGGCTACCTGGGCGGGCAGGCCGGCGCGGGCGGGATCGCCGACATTTTGTTTGGGGAGGTCAATCCGAGCGGCAAGCTGGCCGAGACCTTCCCCCTCAAGCTGGAAGACACTCCCGCGTACCGCACCTTCCCCGGCGGGCCGGCGACGGTCGAATACCGCGAAAGCCTCTATGTGGGCTATCGTTATTACGACACCGTCGGGCAGCCCGTGTTGTTCCCCTTTGGGCACGGGTTGAGCTACACTCGTTTCGCATACCGCGATTTGGCACTGAGCCAGCCCAAAGATGCGCCCCTCACCGAAGGTGAGGCTCTCACCGAAGGTGAGGCCCTCACCGTCACGTTCAAGGTCAAAAACGTTGGCAAAGTGGCAGGCCAAGAGGTTGTTCAGCTCTATGTGCGGGACGTGGCATCCATGGCCTTCCGCCCCGCGAAGGAACTCAAAGCGTTCGCCAAAGTCGATTTGCAACCCGGAGAAGAAACCGAGGTGACGCTCGACTTGGACCGCCGCGCCTTTGCCTGGTACGATCCGCAACGCAAGGAGTGGCGCGTCGAGGCCGGGACATTCGAAATCCTGGTGGGCGCTTCGTCGCAGGATATCCGCCTCAACGCCGCTATTGAGATGCCGGGCGCGCAACCCGCCGCCGAGCGGGTCGAGCCTGATGTCTACCACGCCTTCCCCAAAGGCGCGGCCGTCAGCCAGAAGGACTTCGAGGCGCTGCTAGGGTGCGCCGTCCCGCTCAACCAGGAGGCGCGCAAAGGCCAGTACACCTTCAATACGCCCATCGGCGATATGCATGAATCGTTCATCGGCCGCCAGTTTGCCGGTATGATAAAAAAGCAACTGCACAAGATGATCGAGGGAAAAGAGGACACGCCCATGGCGTTGTTAATGGAAGCCACGGCGCAGGAAATGCCGCTGCGGGGGATGCTGATGGGCGACACCCCCCTTAACCGCGAGATGCTGGAAGCTCTGCTGCTGATGATGAACGGGCGGTTTTTCAGGGGCTTGTTTGCCCTCGTGCACGCTATTGTCAGGAGGTAAACGACCGCGACAACCCGCTCTTGATTACCATTTGCTTTGTCTCGCTGCGCGAAATGCTGAACCTACTTGACCATCTTTTCACCACTGGCCGCATCCAGGCACAGCGGAGCGCACTCTTCGACGCTCACCTCGGATGAATTGTAGTTGCTCGTCGGATAGGTGCTCAGCCCGCTGGAGTTAGTGAAGCCCTGATAGCGCAACACTCGTTGATCGCGTTTTGCCAATTCAAGGAACGATTTCCGAGAATGGACGCGGGGCTTTTTTTACTCAGAAAGAGGGCCAAGCCGTGTAGTCTCCGGTTTGACGATTTTTTCGAAAATCGCTTACCTGAGTCCTCACGGCTAGGTAAAATGACGCTGCCACTCCTGTGGCGCACCGTGTGGTCAAAAATGGGCGAGCAGAGACTCGAACTCTGGACCTCACGGATGTGAACCGTGCGCTCTAACCAACTGAGCTACTCACCCTCACGCGCAGATTATAGCACGAGTGAAAGAAAAGACAAGCTACTGTCCAAACGGCACAACACCCTTGGGCGTGAAGTGCAATTGCCCTTCCTTGATCTCCTCTGAGGTCGTGTCCAGTGGCACCATCTGAAGCCACGTGTTCCCGGTCTTCAAAGGGATCGGATGCCCTTCTGAGACCCAGAACGTGAGCATGTGGTTGCGCTCGATGCGTTCCCAATAGCCATTCTGCATCACGCCATCGCGGAAGACGAGCGCCGGGCCGGTGCCCCATACCTGCACTTGAATGGATTGATGACCACCACCCCACGTGTCTTCCAGAATATCCGTTTCGATGTGATTGGCATACACGATGATGACATTCGCCGCGTTTAAGGTCTCGCCCGTGAGATAATCCTTCTGCGTTACGCCTGCGGTAGAGCGCTGCCAGCGTCCAGAAACCGCATCGTAGGTCCACCCGGCCTTGCAGGAGCTTTGATAGTCGATCTCGAAATAGTTGATCGGTACTCCGCCCTCAAGTGGTGTTTCGCTGAACGTCATCAGCCGTGGGAACTCAGGCCGTTTGTTGATCTCACGCTCGTCGGCGAGTTGACGTAGCACAGTGGGATTGGTGAACAGGGTGTGTTCAAAGGCTTTCCCTTCTTGTGGAACGCGATAGAAATATGGTTGCCCCACGCCAAAATCCGGCGCGGCAATATAGGTGGGGAACAAATCCGAGTTGCGGATGCGCTCTTTGACGCCCGCGCTGGACCCCGAATAGCCGAACAACGCGCCATACATCGCCGGGATTTCCAGATCGATCAGCCGCCCGCTGCGCACCGAGCCGACTTGCTCTGGCTCTTTGCCGTAGAAGACGGTGGTGAAGCGGGTGATGCTGCCCTCTGCAAAGTGCTCGAACACCAGATCTGCCAAGTTAAGGCCCGATTGGGGGCGCACTTCAGGCGAGTTGGACACCTTGATGGCAATCGGGATGCGGTTCAGTACTTCGGCGCTTCCCATTTTCTCCCCGGTCAGTGGATTGACGTCCAGCGGAAAGGGCGTCGCTTCGAACACGGTCCTTGTGGGTGCCGTGGTCGCCGTGGGAGTCTCGGGGCGCGGCGTTGGCGTCGATGTGGAAGCAGGCGTCGCCGTCTCCTGTGGTGGGGGCGTACGTGTTGGCGTGGCCGTCGCTTCTGGCTGGTTCGGAGCGTTGCATCCAGCAATGAGTATAACAGTGATGCAGATCAGTCCAAAAACGTGTTTATTTTTGTGCATTGAATCCCTCCATGAGGTCTTTTTATCGGACATTATTATAAGGATAGCAACAAGTTAGTCAATCTTGCTGTCCGCCGAAGATATAGCGCAAGGCGAGATCGTGTGTCAATTGTTCGACAGGCGCGCGGTCGTCGGTGAAAACCGTTCCGGTAGGTGCGACCTCGCGCAGGTTGGCGAGCGCCTGTTCCGCTACAGTGCGCAAGCGCGCATCCATCAATAGCTGGAGATTGTCCGCCAGATTTTGTGTTGTTGTCGGTTTTACTGTGGCGACGACGATGGCATTGAAACTGTTGGGGATTTCGATCACGTGAACGGATGGGTAAACCTGCCGCATTGTGGTGACCAGTGCCTCGACCAGCCGCCAGTCGCCAACGCCGTCGGCGCCTGGCGTGTGCCCAACGTTGATGGCGATCACGCCCCTGTCCGTGAGACGCGCGCGTACCTCCGCGAAGAACTCCACCGTCGTCAGATGCCAGGGGATGTAGGGCAGCCGGTACGCATCCACGGCGACGACGTCGTAACGCCGCGTGGTCTGTGCGAGAAAAGCGCGCCCGTCGGTGGCGTAAGCCGTGAGATTCGGCTGCGTCATCGCGAAGTAATCTCGTCCCACCTGGATGATGGCGGGGTCGATTTCTACGCCGTCAATCGGCAATGCGCCGTAGACCTCGGTATACTGCGTCGGCGTCGTCCCGGCTGCCAGCCCGATCACCAACAGGCTGCCGACGGCGTTCGGCGGGTGGGGCGCAGCGTTGAAGTACGGCGCAACCAGGTAGTAGTCCCACGGCCCGCCGGTGAGGATGTCGTCACCGGGCAGGTAGACCGAGTGGATACCCTGGCCCTCATTGAGCAGCAGATAACGCGAGCCGTCATCGTTCTCTACCACCTGGATGAAGTTGTAAACCGATTCTTCCTCGTGGATGAGGCCCGCTTCCGGCTTGATGACGCCCGGTTTGAGGATAAAGAGCGTGATGAGCAGCAGCAACGTCCACACTAATGCCCAAAAGCGACGGCGGTTGAAATGCCACAATCCCCACAGCCCCGTCACAGTGGCGATGATCGCCAGCAGCACAAACGTGCGGTACGTGCCCAGGTTGGGAACCAACACCAGGTTGGGCAGAAATGTGCCGATAAAGCTGCCGAGGGTGGACACGGCGTAAATCTGCCCCGCCGTGCCTCCGGAGGCTGTCACGTCCGTCACCGAAAGGCGAATGACGAACGGGGACACGCACGCCAGCAGCGTTACCGGCGCGACGAACAACACCAGCACGAAGATGAACGGCCCGGCGATCTGCGGCAGGCTCCACAGCATCATCCCCCGCGCGGCCAACCGCAGCATCGGGCGCGCCAGCAGCGGGATGGCGGCAATCGTCAGTCCCGCCGCCGTCAGGATTGTGTAGAGCGTCGCGGGGTGGGGCGAGCGGTCGGCCCAACGTCCGCCGAGCACATAGCCTATCGAAAGGTACAGCAGAATCAGCCCGATGATGGCCGACCAGACCAGTTCCGTCGTGCCGAACGCCGGGGCCAGCAGGCGCGACGCTGCCAATTCCAGCGCCAGCGAGACGAGGCCGCCGATGAAGGCGGTGATGTACAGGTAGACGGTAGACGGATCGCGAAGATTCGCGCGACGGCAGACGGGAGGGGATTTAGTCATTGTTCAAGCCTAGCTCCTTCCAGAGGGAATCGACGCGCGTTTTGATCTCCGGTGACATTTGCACGACGTCGGGCCATTCGCGGGTGTAGCCTTCTTCGGGCCATTTCCGCGTGGCGTCGATGCCGATTTTGCCGCCGAAGGCGTTATGGTACGAGGCATGATCCAGTTGATCGGTCGGCCCGTCGCTGATGACGACGTCACGCGACCAGTCCACGTTGCCCAATGCCTGCCACGCGGCGATGTTCGCGTCCTGCACGTCCACCCACTCATCCACGATCACCACGGCTTTTGCCAGGCTGAGCAGCGCCAGCCCCCACAGGCCGTGCATCACCTTGCGCGCGTGGCCTGGGAAGCGTTTGCGGATGCTCACCAGCACCAGGTTGTGGAAGAGGCCAGGCGCGGGCATCGCAAAATCCACGATTTCCGGCAAAAACAGCCGCAACAGTGGCAGGAACAGCCGCTCGGTGGCCTTGCCCATCCAATAATCCTCCGCCGGCGGGATGCCGACGACGGTGGCGGGATAGATCGGCTCGCGCCGCCGGGTGACGGCGGTGACGTGCAGCGCGGGAAACGGCTCCACGGGCGTGTAGTAGCCGGTGTGATCGCCGAACGGCCCCTCCGGGCGGCGGTCGTCGGGATCGACGTAGCCTTCGATGATGACTTCGGCTTCGGCAGGGACGGAGAGTGGCTGCGTGATGCAGTCCACCAGCTCGACGGGTTTTCCGCGCAGCCAACCCGCGAGCAGGTACTCGTCGATGTCGGGCGGCAGCGGCGCGGACGCGGCCCAGATGCAGGCCGGGTCGCCGCCGAGCGCCACCGCGACGGGGATGCGCTTCCCCAGCGATTTGGCGACACGCTCGTGTTCTGCGCCGCCCTTGTGGCGCTGCCAGTGGACGAGCAGCGTGCGTCTATCGACCTTCTGCAAGCGGTACATTCCCACGTTGCGCACGCCCTTGACCGGATCGCGGCTCACCACCTGCGGCAGCGTGACGAACGGCCCGCCGTCGTTGGGCCAGCACGTGAGAATGGGCAGGTCGTCCAGTGACGGGTTTTCGGTTTCCACGATCTCCTGCACCGGCGCGTGCTTGACCTTGCGCGGCTTGATCCCGGCGGCGCGCAGCGCGTTGAGCAAACCCACGCCGCGCCCCACCGCCGCGCCCGCGTTTTGCGGCAGCCGCAGATCGATGAGCTTCCCCAGATTGCGGGTGAGGTCGTCCAGATCATCCACGTGCAGCGCCCACGCCATCCGCTCCGCGCTGCCGAACATGTTGATCAGCACTGGCATCTCGTAGCCGGTCACGTTCTCGAAGAGCAGCGCCTTGTTGCGTTCCGCCGGCCCCTTGCTCGCCCGCTCCACAATCTCGGTGATCTCCAGTGCCGCCGAAACCGGCGCCGTCACCCGCACCAATTCCCCGCGCGCCTCCAGCAATCGCACAAAATCCCGCAATGTATTGACCTTCATCCTTGTCCCTCGAATCAAGAATCCAGAATCAGCGAATTCTTCCCCTGTCTACCGTCTACTGTCTACCGTCTACCCCTGCCACCGGCACATCCGCCGTTCCACCGCATCTACCCCAAAGTACAACCCCAGTCCGAGCAAACTCATCGCCACGATGCCCGCGTACATTTTCGGATAGTCGAAGAGCGTGCTGCCCTGGTAGTAGATATAGTACCCCAATCCGTAGCGGGTGGCAAACAGCTCGGCGATGTAGAGCACGGCGACGGCGGTACCGATCGACTGCCGCACGGCGGTGAGGATCGCCGGGACGCTCGCCGGCAGGTAGACGAAGCGGAACAGCGCGCGCCGTCCCGCTCCCAGGCTGCGCACGCTGAGCAGCAGTTCCGGACGGATCGCGGCAGCCGCGTCGCGCACGAGGACCAGGATTTGGAAGAACAGAATCATTGTGATAATGACGATCTTGGGGAAGTCACCCACACCCAAAAACAGCAGCACGATCGGCACGAGCACCACTTTAGGGATCGGGAACAGCAGATAGACGAACGGCGCGAAGATGCGGTTGAGCCTCGCGCTCTGGCCCAACACCAACCCGGCCGGCGTCGCCAGCGCGATTGCCAGGACGATGCTCGCCGTCACGCGGTACAGGCTGACGAGCGTATGGCAACCCAGGTCGCGGGGCAGGTCGCGGATAAAGGTCGCCAGCACGCGCACCGGCGTGGGGAGAATTGGGCGCTGAATGACCGCGGCAAGCCCGTACCACAGGGCTAGGAGCACGAGCGTCGCCAGAAGAACGTCACGGCGCTTCATCATAACGCCTCACGCAAGTGAGTGCACATTGTCTGATATTCCACCGAACGCCGATATTCCGCATCGGTAATATGTGGATTAGCGTTGACGTGTGTTTGACTACTCGGCGGCTTGCTCAGCAGCAATATCCTTTGCCCCACGAACGCCGCCTCCTCGATATTGTGCGTGACGAGCACCACAGTCACGCCTGCTTCTTCGCATAGCGACAACGTCAGCGCCTGCAAGCTCTCGCGGGTGGGGGCGTCCAGCGCGGAGAACGGTTCGTCCATCAGCACCAGGTCGGGATCGAGGACGAGCGTGCGCGCGATTGCCGCGCGCTGGCGCTGCCCCCCGGAAATCTGACCGGGATACTTTGCCGCCACATCCGCGATGCCTAGCCGCGCCAGCCAGTGCTCGACGCGAGCCTGCGCCTCGGCGGGGTCCAGGCGCTCGTCCCGGGGAACATGCCGCCCATCCGGGCCGTAGAAGCGGCGGATGCGCAACCCCAACATCACATTATCTTGCACCATCGCCCACGGCAATAAGCCGTACTCTTGCAAAATCAGTCCCGTGCGCGGGCGCGGACGGACGATGCGCTCACCATCAATAACAACCTCCCCGGCTTGCGGGTGCAGCAATCCCGCCAGCAGCATCAACAGCGTGCTCTTCCCACACCCCGACGGCCCCAACACTGCCCACACGTCCCCGCGCTCCCCGCGCCACGAGAACCGCTCGAACACCGGCGGTTGGCTCGGATAAGCAAAGGTCACGTCGTGTAAGTCGAACATTGGTAGACAGTAGACGGCAGACGGGGGCGGAGGGAGAGTCATACTCCCTATTCCCTACTCCCTACTTCCTGCTCTCCGCAAACCGGTTAAAATCCACGATGTAGGGCCACCAGTTGTTCAACTTGCCATCGGCGGCCCGGCCTGGGGCGTGAGGGAGGCGCTTGAGCCACCAGCGATGATGTTCGCGGATGTCGCCGTTGCCCCATTGGGTGCTGTTCATCGGCCTCTTGCCGCCCTTCAGATCGGGATAGTTCAGCCAATCGTCGGCGCTGCTCATCACGATGCGCCGATTGCCCCAATCGTAGTCACGCTCGCTGTTCGGCGCGAAGTGGACGTTGCCGCAGGCCGCTTCGCCCGGCGCGACTTTGTCGTACAGCGTGAAGCGGTTCCAGGCGTGAGGTGTCGACTGTTGCGAGACCGGCGCCAGTTCCCACGAGGCGTAGATGTGACGCATGATCGATTCGATGCGGTGCCCGAACGCCTCCAACATCTCGCCGACGCCACGCTCGTAGTTGAAGCCCATCGTCACGAATGTGCGAAATCCCCAGAAACCCGGCACCGGTTCGGAGTTGCAGAAATATGCGCGTCCGCCGGCCATCGTGGATTCCCAGAAGCCGCCGTAGGGGAAGCCCCACAGCCACACTTCGTCGATGTCTCCCAACATCACGCGCCAGGGAATTTTGTATGCCTTGAAAATCGGGGCGTAGTCCACCGCGTCGGGCTGGTGCCAGGCATCCTTTTTCTTGTGACACGCCATATACGTGGCGTTGGTGTAGCGGAAGCCATCCAGTTTGAGTGGATAAGCGTCCACGTCGACTGTTTCCACGACGCGATAGCGCACATAGCCGTAACTACACTCTTCGATGTCGGCGATGTACTGCGGCATCAGCGCCTGTGGATCGTTCCAGCCCAGAACCTCGTGAAGCCGTTTACCGCCCTGCTCAGGGAATACCGGCGCGAAGTTGATCACTAGCACCTTCGGTTCGACAACCGGCGCGGGAACTCTCGTTTTTCCGAACATTGTGGCCTCCTTTCGAATGAGTGAATCAGCGAATCGGCGAGTCAGCGAATGAGCAGGCTAAAACACGTCCTCTCTGCCTCTCCCCCCGTCTACCGTCTACCGTCTACCTTACCTACCGAATCCTTGTACGTCGGTGCTGTCGTCAACCGTCCCGTCGCTTGCAGCCAGGCGACGGCGTCGGCAAATTGGCTCTCAGTGGGAACGGCGTCGGCGGGATAGTCGGGCAAGGTGTAGGTCCCGGTCAGCGGAGCCGGGACCAATCCCTTCTCGGTGAGGAGATCGCCCCAATGGCTCTTGTCCGCGTTGATCGCGGCGCTGGCCTGGTCGATGGCAGTCAGGAACGCACGCACGGTTTGCGGTTGTTGGTCGATGACCTCCTTGCGGAAGGCGTAGAGACTGCAACTGACCTCCGGGTGACGTGTATCGTCCACGATCAGCACCGCCCCCTGCTGCATCGCCAGCGAGGCCAGCGGCTCCGGCAGCGTCGCCGCGCGCAATTCACCCGCGTCGAGCAGCGCCATCCGGTCCGGAATTTTGGGAACGGCCAACGTGGCAATGGCATCAGTGGGCAACCCTTCAGCCTCCAATAACCTGTGCGTCACATACTCGATGACCGTGCCTTCCGACACGCCAATTGGCACGCCACGCAAGTCCTCTGCCGTAGCAACACCCGACTTGTTTGCCGACAGGATGCGAAATTGCGCAAAGTCCACCGTGGGGACCATTGCATAGCGCACGGCGATCACCTGGGTGGATTCACGATTGTACAGCGCCAGCGCCACCAGATCGGTGATGAAGCCGTCGATCTGCCCACCTTGTAACAACTGATCGCGTTCGGCGGCGGAAGCGGCAGGGATCAACTCGACCGCAATCCCTTGTGTGGCAAAGTGCCCCTCGGCCTCGGCGACGTACAGCGGCAGCGTGTCGAGAATCGGCAAAACCGCAATGCGCAGCGCATTCCCTTCCGACTTGCGGCATCCGGCCAGCAAAACCACTCCGAGGCAGAGCGCCAGCAGCACAACTTTCATTTCCTCAATCCCCAATCCCCGATTACCGGTTACCGATCCCTTCTACTTGGGTGAAACGCCGCCATCCGCCAAATCCTCGCCGTAAGGCAGCCGGTACATGACGGTTGTAGGGCGCTCATCCGCATCTGGCGCGTAAGTGAATGTGAGTAGCGATGCGGGCGACGGGTAGCTCTCGGACAGTCCGTGAACATTGAGCGTGTGCTTGTTCGCCGGGATCAATTCGACGCCGAAGGCCCACAATGCGGTGAACGCAATCACGTCTCCGTGGCTCACCGCGACGGTGTGCTGCCCGGCGTACTCGCGCCGCGCCTGCGCCAGGAACTCCCGCGCACGGGCGACGACATCCGGCGGCTGCTCGTAGACGGGATCGACGCCGCTGTACAGGTCCCAGTTGCGGGACGCCATCGATAGCAGCGGTTGTCCCTCGAAGAAGAAGCTCACCTCGTTGAGTAAATCGGATGTGTACAACGGAACGTCAGGATGCTCCGCCAGCAGGATTTGCGCCGTCTGTTGCGCGCGCACTAACGGGCTGCTAAAGACCACCGCTACCGGCACGTCGCGCAGCGCTTCTGCCGCCGCCTGTGCCTGCCGCTCGCCCAACTTGCTTAACGGAAATCCCGGCAATCGCCCATATACAACCCGTTCTGGATTGTATACCTGTCCGTGACGAACGAAAGTGATCTGTGTTGGTGTTGTCAATGTGGTTGAAAACCTCCATCTACGTAAATGCTGATGCGTGAAGGCCAATCACGCTTCACGCATCACGTTGTTATAAACAGCGCCCCAAGCACGCCTGCAAACAGCGTCACACTAATGTAACTGTTGATGTTGAAAAACGCGACGTTGACCCGCGACAGGTCGTCCGGTCGCACCAGGCTATGCTCGTAGATCAGCAACCCGGCGATGATGGCCAGTGCAAGCCAGTACGGCCAACTCAAAACAAGCGTCTGCCCCAGGATGATGAGCAGCGTGATCGTGACGACGTGGCACAACGACGAGAGTCCGAGCGCCACAGGGATGCCGAACCGCGCCGGGATCGCGTACAGGCCTGATGCGCGGTCGGCTTCGACGTCCTGGCAGGCGTAGATGAGGTCGAACCCGCCGATCCACAGCGTCACAATGCCGAGCAATAGCCATGCCGGGATGTTGTCTGCCGTGAACAACGACCCGCGCACCGCCACCCATGCGCCCATCGGGGCAAGGCCGTCGGTGAAGCCGAGGATGAAGTGCGAAAGCCACGTAAAGCGTTTGGTGAAGGCGTAGCCCACCAGGAAGAGCACTGCGCCCGGCAGCAAGATCAGCGTTAGCGGCTCCAACTGCCACGCCGCGACAGTCAATACCAGCCCGGAAATCGCCGTCCCCGCCCACGCCGTCGAAAGCGCGATGCGCCCGGTGACGAGCGGGCGGTTCGCCGTACGGGGATTAAGCGCGTCGAGCGCCCGATCTGCGATGCGATTGACGCCCATTGCCAGCGTCCGCGCCGCCGCCATCGCCACAGTGATCCACACAAACTGCTGCCACGTAGGCCACCCGCCGGCTGCCAGTAACATCCCCACGTAGGCAAAGGGGAGGGCGAAGATCGTGTGCTCGAATTTGATCAGTTCTAGGAAATCGCGGATTTTCGTCAACACGTTGGAATTATACCACGGTATGTAAGCATTCAGCTTTCAGCGATCAGCTTTCAGCCAGAAAGCCGCTGACGACTGACGGCTGATCGCTGACCGCTGTTAGCTTGTTTCCGTTTCACACATCTTGTATATAATTCCCTCTATGAAACCAAAGCCTTTGTTGTTATTCGCTCTTGGAATCTTGTTGATTGCTGTGGCTGTGCTTAGCGTCGTGCAGCTCTCGGCACGGCGGCAATTCCTCATCCGTGGATGGGAAACCGGCTTCCCCGCGCCGCTGGCTGATACGGAGTTGTCGCGTGGATGCGTCAACGCGGCACTGGAACAGTACGACCCTGCCCACTTGACCTGGGCGCTGGACACGATTGCCGACGGCCGCTTCACCTGGGTGCGCCAGCGTTTCGCCTGGGCTGACATCGAACCCGCGCCGGGCGACTTCCGTTGGGAGGCTTGGGACGCGCTCGTGGACGAAGCCAGTGCGCGCGATTTGCGCCTGATCGCCGTCCTCGATACCGCCCCCGCGTGGGCCGGAATGCCGCCCGATCCCACAGCGTTCGCGCGGTTTGCTGGGGCATTCGCCGCCCGTTACGGCGACGTGCTGACTTACTACCAAATCTGGCACAACCCCAACCTCGGCGACGCTTGGGGTGGTTCTGCAGACGCCTATGCCTACACCGCTTTACTCGCGGGGGCAGCGGAAGCTATTCGTGCCGTGGACACCGACGCGCGCATCGTGCTCGGCAGCCTCGCGCCCACCGTCGAAACGGGCGAGCGCAACTACGCCGAGGACGTGTTCCTGGAGATGCTCTACGTGGCAGGCGCGCAGCCGTACTTCGACGTGGTCGCCGTGCAGCCCTACGGCTTCTTCGCCGGGCCGGAGGATCGCACGGTGAGCCGTGAAGCATTCACCTTCTCGCGGGCGATCTTGATCCGTGAGGCGCTGGAAGCGTACGGTGACGGCGACAAGACCATGTGGATCAGCCATTTTGGATGGAACAGCAAGCCCGTCGGCTGGCCCGGTCCAGATTCGATCTGGGGCAGCGTGGACGAGACGACGCAGGCGGAATATACCGTCGCAGCGTTGACACGGGCGGAGCGCGAATGGCCTTGGGCGGGCGTGATGTGCATCAACGGCTTCCAGCCGCGCCCGGAAACCGCCCCGCGCGCCGTCCCCGACGCCGAAGAGCATTGGGGCTTCGCGCTGGTGGGGCCAGAGGGCGAACTGCGTCCGGTCTACACGGCGCTGCGCGCGTGGAATACCCGGCCGCGTGTGGCGACGCCCGGCGGGTACAACGCAGGGACGTCGCTGGCGGACTTCGAGGGCACGTGGACGCTCGGCCCCCAGGGCGCGGACATCGGCCAGAGCGGCGACCGTGTGGCGTTGGCGTTCGAAGGCACGGGTGTCGCGCTGACGGTGCGGCGCGGGCCTTACCGCGCGTTCTTGTTCGTCACCGTCGATGGCGAGCCGGCTCCGTCGCTGCCCCGCGACCGCGAAGGGCGCGCTTACGTCGTCCTCTACGATCCACTGGCCGCTGTGGCGATCGTCCCCCTGGCGGAGAACCTTCCCTACGGGCAGCACACCGTCGAGGTGATCGCCGAGCGCGGGTGGGGACAGTGGGCGCTGGCCGATTGGCGTGTTGCGAACCAACCGGACACGTCTGGGGATACGTGGCGCTACGCGGTGCTGGCGCTGCTCGGCCTTGGCGGTTTGGCATTAGCAATTTTCTCCGGGCGGCGCGTGGCGTGGGGCCGCCTGGGGCAGTGGCTTGCCAAAGCCTGGCGCTGGCTGCGCGAGGGTGGGCAAGTCGCGCTGACGGCGTTGTTGAGCGCGATCTATCTCTTCGCTGCGTGGCAGGTGATGATGGGCCAGGGCGTCTTTCGCCGTTTGGGCGATGGCGGCGAGCAGGTTGCGTTGCTGTTGGCGGCGGGGCTGTACTACTTCTCGCCGTGGATGCTGTTGACGATCGGCGCGGGTGTCGTTGTTTCGTTCATCGTCTTTATGCGACCGGCGCTGGGATTGGCGCTCACGCTGTTCGCCGCGCCGCTGTATATGCACCCGCTTTCACTGCTCGGCAAGTCCTTCTCGCTGGCGGAACTGGTGTTATTGCCCACGCTCGCGGGCAGTTTTGTGCAGATTGTGGGGAAGTGGAAGACAGGTTGGCGACCGTCTTTCCCGCGCCGGCAGGTGATGTGGATGGGCGCGTTCGTTGGTGTGGCGCTACTCTCCACGCTCTTCGCCCAGCATCGACACGAGGCGCTGCGCGAACTGCGCCTCGTCATCCTCGAACCGGTGCTGTTCTACCTGGCGCTGGTCACCTTGCCGATGGAGAAACGCGAGCGACAGCGCGTCATCGACGCCTTCGTGTGTAGCGCGGTGATGGTGGCCGTGGTGGGACTGGTGCAGTATTTCTTTCTGGGCGATGTGATCACGGCGGAGGGCGGGACGCGTCGGCTGCGCAGCATCTACGGTTCGCCCAACAACGTGGGGCTGTACCTGGGTCGCGTGCTGCCGTTAATGCTGGCGGTAGTGTTCTTTGGCGGAGCGTCGTCCGCCCAAACTCGTATTGGGGCGTTCCTGCGCGATTTGTTCGGCGACCGGCGGCGCTGGCTGTATGCGCTGGCGTGCGCGCCGGTGGGGGCGGCCTTGCTGCTGAGCCTTTCGCGCGGTGCGATTGTCCTGGGCATTCCGGCGGCGTTACTGCTGTTGGGTGTCCTCGGCGGGCCGAAGTGGCGGCGCGCGACGGTCGTTGTTCTGCTGATCGGCGTGGTGGCGCTGATCCCGCTGCTGCGCACGCCGCGTTTTGCCGGCATGTTCGACTTGAGCGGCGGCACGACGGGTTTTCGGTTGTCGCTGTGGCATAGCTCCGTGGGGATGATCCGCGATTATCCACTATTGGGCGTGGGGCCGGATAACTTCCTCTATGCCTACCGCACGCGCTACGTCCTGCCGACGGCGTGGGAGGAGTTCAACCTCGCGCACCCGCACAACGTCGTGATGGATTTTGCGGTGCGGCTTGGCGTCTTGGGGGTGGTGGTATTCGTGGGGCTGCAGGTCTCGTTCTGGCGCAAGGTGTGGCCGCTACGCAACGATGTATGCCCGGAGATTCGCGCGCTCGCGCTTGGCCTGATGGCGTCAATGGTGGATTTCCTCACGCACGGGATCGTCGATACAGGGTATTTTGTGATCGATCTGGCCTTCGTCTTCTGCTTCTCCCTGGCGTTGGTGGTGTGGCTAAACGAAAGCCCTTGCGAAGGTGGGCATACCTAGGTTTGTACACCTTCGCAAGGGTGGAATTTACTCAACGACTTCCAACGTGGTTTGACCGATGCCGCTCTGGATGTTGATCTCGATAGTGACGGGCGACACACCGTAGGCGTCGTTGACATACACGTCACCGTCGCGCGTGAGGCCGCTGGTGTTGATCTTGCCGATGGCCTTGTTGACGATAACGCGTACACCGATGTTTTTTGGCAGGCGCAGGATCGTCTTGCCAATTCCGCCTTGAATGTAGACCTCGACGTTTTGCTCCCAGTCACCGGTCAGGTCGACGGTGATGTCACCGGCCCCCATGTCCAACTCAAGATGCTCAAGGCTCCGGTTGTCATGCAGGTCGATGACGAAGTCGCCCGCGCTCAGTTTAGCATCCACGCGTGTGACGTTCAACTGGCCGAGTTTGATTTCACCGTTACCTGCGCCGCACTCAATGCGCATGTCCAGCGGAACTCCCTCGTTGAATTTGAGATCCCACGTGTAACGGATGTCGCTACGGATCGAGATCTGCTCACTGCTGGGTTGGCGGATGTTCAGCCGTCCGTTGCCGTCGGTGACGGTGTAATCGACTTGAGGTTTCCAATCGGCGACGTTGTACGTGAAGTTACCGCGCATCAGCGTCTCCGCACCACGATTCACCTTGAGTTCACCGGTTCCCATCTTGATATATACACGCACCTGTTCGGCATCGCCCACTTCGACCGTCTGTGTTTCCTTATTCAGTTCTCCCACGGTCACAGTATCGATACTGGAACTTCCCGCCCCGCAGCCCAGTGAGATGAGCAGCGCGGTAACGATAATAATCAATAATGTCAATCGGTTTGCTTTGATATTCATATGTGTTGCCTCCAAAACAGTCAACGTTAAGATTGTGTATAGAGTAATACGAACAGGGCAGGGGTCAAGTTGCGGCGTCCGTAACGTTGTTGACGATGTGCCCAAATCGTAGTATGCTACGTATGTGATGTAAGGACACGAAGATCACCGAAGGGGGAAGGCGTATGCGACTGAAAAATATCCTGATGTGGATAGGCATCATTGTCATCATTGTGGCGAGCGTGTGGGTTTTTGCGCGTTCGCGCAAGCCATCTTCCCCGCTTGTGATTGATCCATCGGCGCTTTTGCCGCAGTCCACACCGACGATTTATCCGAGCGCAGCGACAGTGCTTGAGGGAGTGCAATCACTGAGTCGTTTGGAAACGGCGTCGTATCAGATGGAGAAGGTGATTACGGCTGAATCGGGGCAGGGACCGCTCGGATTTCTTTTTGGTGACAAGCTATTGTTGATTGCCTATGGAGAAATGATCGCGGGCGTCGATTTATCGTACATTGGGCCTACTGACTTGATGACTACCGATGATGGCACTGTGTATATGCGTTTGCCCCCAACAGAGGTGTTTGTTGCCACGTTGGATAACAGCCGCACCTACGTCTACGATCGCCGTACCGGTGTAGCAGGGATGAACATGCAGTTGGAGAGTGCCGCGCGGCAGGAGGCTGAGCGGCTGATGCTGCAAGCAGCTATCGAAACCGGTTTGTTGGATAAGGCGGAGGAGAACGCCCGCGATGTGTTGCGTACTTTGTTGCTGGGTCTGGGATTCGAGCACATCATTTTTGTGAAAGAGATGCCTACACCCACACCTGCGCCGGCACCGGCAGTGGATGTTACTGTGGTTGCGCCTTAGGACGCGATTATGCGTATCAAACGTTTGCCTGAAGACTTCCGCGTCGAAGAGGAAATTAACCTGCCTGGCGGCGAACGCGGCGCCTATGCCTACTACCGCGTCGAGAAGCGTAATCTTACCACGTTGGCCGTCCGTGATCGCCTTGCCGCGCGGTTGAAGGTGACGCCGAGCGCGCTGGTCTTTCCAGCGCTCAAGGATGCCAGCGCGGAGGCCGTGCAGTATGCCAGCGTCCGCAAGCGTGGTCCCGACCAGATCAAAGATCGGGGCTTCACGGCGCAGCGCGTGCAATGGGGGTCTCGCGCGTTGCAGCCGAAGGATGTGTTGGGCAACCGGTTCAGCGTCGTCGTGCGTGACCTGGCGGAAGAGGATGTGCCCGCATTGACCGCAGCGCTATGCAAGCTAGAGACCGCTGGCCTGCCCAACTACTTCGACGAGCAGCGCTTTGGCTCGCTATCCGCCAAAGGCTTTATTGGAAAGGCGATTCTGCTGCGCGAAGCCGAACAGGTGGTGCGTTTTTACCTCGAGGAACCGATGCGTGGTGATCCTGCCGATGTTCGCGAGTTCAAGGCGTTGGTGAAGGATCATTGGGGACAGTGGGGGTTCTTGCTGCACCAGGCTCCGCGCCCTTCGAATTTCCGCAGCGTGATCACCTACCTCAAAGATCATCCCCATGACTACAACAAAGCCGTAAACTTGATTCAGGATCGCTTGCTCTCCATTTACCTTTCGGCTTATCAATCATGGGTATGGAATCACATCGCCGCCCGTTATTTTGCATCGCTCAGTCCCACCTCGCTCGCGGTGGAGATTGTCGATGTCCCTTTCCCGCTGCCCGATGCGAACGTCCTACCGGATGCGGTCAAGGCGTTGGAGGTCGATTTGCCTCGCCTGACGGCACGTTACGAAGGTGCGGTTGGGGAGGCTGCGCAGGCCGTCTTCGAAATGGAAGGACTGACGCTGCACGATTTCAAGGCACGCATCCTGCGGCGCGTCTATCTCTCCAAAGGCGAGCGTGCAGTCTGGTTCAAACCCGCCTATGTTGAGGTCAGCGCGCCTTATCCCGACGAATACACGCCCGGCCGGCAGGCTATCACGGCGAAGTTCACGTTGCAATCGGGATGCTACGCAACGCTGGTGATGAAGGCTGCTGCGGCGTACAGCGGTCTTTCCTTCCGAACACGCTAATCCTTCAACAGATTCCATCGAATCAAACGGTAAATCTCCGTTGGTGTCCGCTTAATCCGTTGAGAATGGGGGCTTTTGATGAGTGAGACTCACTTTCCTTATGTTGTCCCGTTGGGGGTGGCGGCGGCGTATGCCGATTCCGAGCACGCCAACTCGTACCTAGCGGTGATTGGGCAGGACGGCTACTGGCTGGTCGATTGCGCCGACAACCCAATCGGGCGCTTGCAGCGTGCAGGTCTTGATCCCCTGACGGTGCGCGGTATCATCATCACCCATTTCCACCCGGATCACGTATACGGGTTGCCTGCGTATTTGCTTGGCTTGTTTATGCTGTCGGGTGGGCGGGCACGTTTTGAGCCGTTGCCGGTCTACGCCCGGCCTGAGGTGCTGTCTTTGGTGCGGGGAATGATTGAGTTGTTTGACGGGCAGAGCTGGGTAGCACCTTTGTCGTTGGTGTACCGCGAAATCGCGCCGGAGGTTGGCGCGCCGGTTGCAGAGGATGACGACTTCATAGTGACGGTGGCCCCGACGCAACATTCGATTCCTTCCATTGCTGTGCGTTTTGCCTTGCGCGACACATCGCGCGCCTTCGTCTATTCAAGCGACACCTTCCCCTGCTTGGAAGTGGAGACCCTGGCACGTGGGGCGACGTTGCTCTTCCACGAAGCGACGGACTCGGACCGCAATCACACCCGGCCCGGCGCGGCGGGGTCGCTTGCGGCGCGGGCGGGGGTGGGGCGGCTGGTGTTGATCCACTACTACACCCAACCCGACGCGATGGCCTACGCTTTATCCGAGGCTGCGAAAACTTTCAGTGGCCCGGTGGAACTGGCCGAGGAATTCAAGCTTTATTCCTGGTAATTTCGTACATGGATTTTCACGGATAGTACGGATTTTTGCTTTTTCCGTTGAATCCGTTGAGGATATTTTCTACCTTTAGGTTATAATCCACCTATGGAAAACACACAAAAACGCGTTGCGCGGGCTGCCGTCCTGGTGATGGCGGCATTAGCTGTGAGCCGGGTTTTGGGACTGGTGCGGCAGATTGTCTTTGGGCATTACTTTGGCACGGGCGCGGCCATGGACGCATACTTCGCCGCGCAGCGCATCCCCGAAGCGATCTTCTACATCGTGGCGGGCGGCGCGCTTGGCTCGGCCTTTATCCCGATGTTCACCGGGCGGCTGATGCGCAATGAGACCGAATCCGCGTGGAAGCTGGCTTCAGCGATCATCAACATTCTCCTCATCGTCCTCATCCCGTTGAGTTTGCTGTGCATCGTCTTTGCACCGTGGCTGGTGCGGACGTTGATCGCGCCCGCGCTCGCTGCCGATGTGCAGGCGCAGATTGCGTCGTTGATGCAGGTGATGCTGCTCTCCACGACCATCTTCGGCGTCAGTGGCGTGGTGATGGGGATCCTCAACGCACACCAGCACTTCCTGCTCCCGGCGATTGCGCCGGTTCTGTACAATCTTTCGCTCATCGGCGGCGGTGTGTGGGGCGGCGAGACCGGCCTGGGGCCAATGGGGCCGGCGATTGGAACGGTCGTCGGCGCGGTCATCCACCTGCTGATCCAGGTTCCAGGCCTCATCCGGTACAGCGCGCGCTACTGGCCGATCGTGGGGCGCGGCGATCCCGGCGTGGTCGAAGTGGGGCGCTTGATGGCCCCGCGTGTGCTGGGCGTGGCGGCGGTACAGCTCAATATGCTCGTCACCAACAACCTGGCCTCACGGCTGGGGCAGGGCGCGATTGCGGCGCTGGAAAATGCGTGGCTGATCGTGCTGCTGCCACATGGCGTGTTCGCGCAGGCGGTTGGGACGGCCGTTTTCCCGACGTTCGTGGAGCAGGCCACGCGCGGCGAGACGGATGCGCTGCGCAAGACACTCACGCTGATGCTGCGCGTCATTGTCGCGGTGACGCTGCCGGCGGCGGTGGGCTTGATGACACTGGGCAGCCCGGTCGTTGAGTTGATGTTAGAGCGTGGTGAGTTCGATGCAAGTTCGACGCAGGCGGTGGCGTGGGCGCTGATTTTCTACGCCGTTGGGCTGGTGGGGCTTTCGGCCATTGAGGTGCTGGCGCGGGCCTTCTACGCGCTGCACGACACCTGGACCCCGGCTTTGGCGGCGTTGCTCTCCGTGGCGCTGAACGTGGTCTTAGGACTGACGTTGCCGCCGCTCTTCACCGCGTTGGGCGTGATGTCGCACGGCGGGCTGGCCCTGGCGAGCGCGTTGGCGTTTACCGTACAGATGACGGTGCTGCTGGTGTTGATCTACCGGCGTATCGGCGGATTCGACGCCCGTGGTCTGGCGTGGCAGGCGCTGCGTGTGCTGCTTGCCTCGTTGGGCATGGGCGCGGCGTTGTGGGGTTGGATGCGTGTTGCGCCGGAAAGCGTGTTGGTACAGAGCGTCGGCGGGGTGGTTGTAGGCATGGTCGTCTACGCAGTGCTCGCGCTGGTGTTGCGCATCGAGGAGTTGAAGCAGGTGGCGGCTATGGTGCTGCGTAGGAGCTGAAGCCAAACGTCATTCACCATCGCCCCCATGCTCCATCCCCGCCTGCAAAAACGCGATCCCCTGCTGCACAAACGCTGTCCCATCCGGGCACGGATCGTGGAACATCCCCCGTTGAAACGCAAACGTTCCCGGCGGATCGCCGATAGATGAGTTGTAGGTCTCCAACAGTACGTATCCCTCGAAAGCGATGGCTTTGAGCGTCGCGAAAATCACATCCCACGGCACGAGACCCCCGCCGGGCACACCCCGGTCGCTTTCACAGGCGTGCAAGCCCCATAGCCTGGGCGCAACAGCGTGAATCGCCTTCGCATAGTCACGAATTTCGGTGATGAGGTGGTAGGTATCCAGCAGCACGTGCAGGTTGGGGTGATCGGCCAGCGCGGTGAGACGCATCGCTTGCTCCGGCGTGTTGGCGAGATGTGTGCGGAAGTGGCTCATCGGCTCGATGACGATGGCGACGTTGTGCCGTGCGCCGTACTTCGCTAACGCGTGCAGGCCCTCGGCAGTGCGCGGGAGTTCGTCGGCGGGCGGGATGCGGCGCTGCACCGTCCCCGGATGCCCGTAGAGCGCGCCCGTGTAGGCCACCGCGCCGAGTTCGGCGGCTACATCCAATTGGCGTTGGTGCCACGCCAGGCCGCGCGCGCGGTCCGCGGGATCGTCGGCGGAGAGATCGCAGTTCACTGGCCATAATCCGCCTGGACTGACGGTGAGTGCCAGCCCCAGGCGCTCGGCCCGTTGCCGGATGAGGCGCGGCGTGTACGTCACATCGTCGCCGACGACCACCTCGAACACGTCCAGCCCGGTCGCTTTGGCTGTGTTCAGAATGTGCAAACGGTCGTCCGACCAGCTGTCGGTGAACAGATAACAATGTGCGCCATAGCGGATAGGCAACTACTGTTCCTCTCTGTTTAGCGTGGTATGTGGTGAGTCTGTGTTTCGCGAATTGCGTGTAGGCCGACGCCTGCAATCATCCCAATGATGATCATCTGCTCGATGGGTCTGGGGTGGCTGCGAAAATTGGCGAGGCGCACGCCGACCGGCGTACAGGTGGCTGTATCTGTGAGGCCTGCACTCGCCAGGTGGTAGATGTGGGTGTTGTCTGTCACCTGCGATGCCAGTTCCGCGTTAGCGCCCCAGGCATAAACGGGACCCGGGGTGGCCGTGTGGCTCGTTGTTGACCACGTGACGGTGGGGAAGTTCCCCTCGCCGTTGTTGGCGACGACTTCCAATCCGCCGGTTTCGTGATCCGCCGTGACGATGATCAATGTGTCGGTGCGCGAGATGGCCCACGTGTAGGCGACTTCGATGGCACTGTCGAATTCGAGGACTTCGAAGACGTTACGCGCGATGTCGTTGGCGTGCCCGGCGTGGTCGATGCGCCCGCCTTCGACCATCAGGAAGAAACCGTTGGGCGCGTCCTCCAGGAGCCGCAGTGTCGTGCTGACCATCTCCGATAGATGGGGTAAGGTGATGTAGCCGGGATCGATGCCGGCTACATAATCGTACTCGTAAGGTAAATCGGTTGTACCGAACTGCCCGGAGACGCGTGTGGTAGATGTGAATGCAAGTGTTTGTAGCATCGCTTCGCGATCGGTAACGACGGTGTATCCGGCAGCAGTGGCGTTGGTCGGGTTCAGACCGTAGCCCCCGCCGCCGAACAGCACGTCGGGTCTGGTTTTCAGGAGATAGTCGTAGGCGATGTTGTTGTAGAAGGTGCGTAAGAGTTCGTGCGCGCCGAATGCGGCCGGTGTGGCGTGGGTTACAAACGTCGTTGTGGCCAACCCCGCGCGCTTGCAATGGGTGTGGAATCGTTCGAGAAGAGTTTCTAGTTTATGGTTGTCGCCGGGTCGGTCAATGGAAAGCACGCCGTTGTTCACTTTGTGCCCGGTCGCCATCGCTGTAGCACCCGCTGCCGAGTCGGTGACGTCGCTGTTGGCTGAGTAAGTGGTCATCGTGCTGAAGTAGGGAAAGGATTCCATCACCAGCGTTCCCGCGCTGCCGTTTTGATACATCCCGGCGGCGCGTATCTGTTCTGGTCCCATCCCGTCGCCGATGAAAAGGATGACATTGCGCGGCGCGACCGTGGACGTGATGACGGGACTGTCCGATGGCTGGCTGCTGCGCGCATGTGCCGTTTGTGACGCGGTTGTGTACAGCGTTATGCCGAACACAGCAAGCACGGTGATCAAGATTGCGCTGATCTTGGCTTTCACTCTTCTTGGCTCCCTTGACTGGGTGGATCTCAGTCCTCTGTATACCCCACCAGGGCGACGGCGCGCGGCCCGGTGTGCACGCCCAACACCGGCGAGACGATGCTGATAAGCAATTCGCGCGGGGCGAACTCGACTTGCACGCGCGCTGCCAGTGCCTCCGCTTCCGGTAAGGCAGCGTTGTGGAGCACGGCGATGTGCATTGGCTTGCGGGTATCGAGCTGGGCGAAGAAGTCGTCGTACATGGCCTGAAGCGCTTTCTGGCGCGTTCGCGTGCGGCGTCCGGCTTCGACCATGCCTGTCTCGTGGTTCACCGTGATCTGTGGCTTGAAGTTCAGCAGCGTGCCGATGAAGGCGCTTGCGCCGCCGATACGCCCGCCTTTGTACAGGTATTCCAACGTATCGAGCGTGATGATGTAGGCCATCGTTTTGCGGGCGGCATCGGCAGCAGCGATCATTGCGGTAACATCCCCACCGGCCTTACGCGCGCGTGCGGCTGCCAGCACTTGCCAGCCCAAGCTCATCGAGTTGGATTTGGAATCTACCACATGGACGGGGATATCGATGATTGGCGCCGCCAACATTGCGGACTCGTAAGTCCCGCTCATGCCGCTGCTGATGGTGATCACGACGATTTCTCGTGCGCCTTGTCGTTCTACACTTTCGTATACAGCGAAGAAATCCTGTGGTGTCGGTTGTGATGTCGTTGGATAAACCGAATCGTTGACCAACCGTTCATAGAACGCTTCCGCTTGAATATCCACCCCGTCGCGCAACTGTTCGTTTCCCCAAATGACTGATAGGGGGACCACGTTAATGGCGTACTGTTCTCGCAAAGCGTGTGGTAAATCGCATGTGCTGTCCGTGATCAGGGCTATTTCATGGTTTGGCATTGTTATCTCCTTTAGGCTGGTTACTGATTATTTGTCGCTAGTTGCTGCGAATCCGTTCAATCTGTTGACAAAATCGGCTTAACGCAACAACAAAATGCCTACGGCGGTGGCGATGATCACGCCCACGGATGGCAGCAGCGCCCTGTAGAGCGTGCCCCAACTCGCGCCGAAGTAATTATGTGTGAGCGCCAGGCACAGGTGCATCGGCGAGAGCAGAATGCCGCTGAAACATCCGACAAACATCCATATGCCGGCGGCCAGACTTTCGATGGGTAGCCCGATGAGCAACGGGGCAACCAGCGGCAGGCTCAGTGCCATAGCCGCGGCTGCCGTGCCCGTCACCAGGCCCACGAGCATCGGCACAACGAAGGCGACGATCAGTGGTGGGAGGCCAAACGTGGCCAATGCCTGTGGAATCTGTTCCACCGCGCCGACGTCTTGCAGCACTTGTTTGAAGATCATCACACCGAAGATCGATGAAAAGGTTTGAAGAGGAAAGCTGCGTACCACCACCTCGCGCCATTGGCTTGGTCCTATACCTTTGACGATGATGAACAGTATGCAGATCGCAGCCAGGCTGATAAGCATGTTGAATTGGAAAACAACGACTACCAGAATCACCAACAGGATTGGCCAAGTGCTCGTAAACAGGTCGTGCCAGGCTGCACGTTTGCTCTGCCCGTTGATGTCGGACGTCTCCTGACGGATGCCCGTGAGACCCCAGATGACGCCTCCGGCTATCGCCGCGATGGTGAGCGGCCATGATGCGCGCGCAAAGGCGTAGACCGAAACACCGAGGAGTGCCGAGACCATCAGCAGCGATGAGTACAGCGGAAAGACGTATTCCATCGAGTGACGGAACCAGTAGTTGATGTACGTTTTCCGGCTGGGTGTCAGGTCGAGCCGCGTGCCGATCTCGTTGACCATCGGTGCGGAGAACATCGCGCCGCCGAGCATCGGCATCAGCCCGATCATTGCCGGCATCAGCGCCAGCACGATGCGGCTATCGGGCACGACGACCTGCAATGAGGCGACCATGCGCTCCATTGCCTGGGTGCGGCGCATCAATTCAGCCAGCACAAGTACCAGAAAGACGGCCCCCGCCAGATCGAGGGTGTCTGCGGCGACTATCCCCTGCAGAATAGAACGGAGCAGACTTGGGAAGGGATAGGCGAACAGGATGGCTGCCAGTCCTGTGTCCAGTAGCAAGATCAGACCGAGGTCCCACTTGCGCGTCAATAGAAAAATCGTCACGCCGAGGATGAGGGTGAATTTAAGCAGATCGTTCATGGATTACCTGCCGTGCGTCAGGATACGCTGCGCCGCGCTGGTCAGCATCGCCATATATTCCTTGGTAGGGGGGATCAAATCGGCGGCGCGATAGTTCCATCCCAGGCTGTTGTATTTGTCCCCGGCCATGCGGTGGAAGGCGAGCAGTTCCAGTGTGATGGGTGTCGGCTCACTTGATGCGGGCGAATTGTGCCAATTCGCATTGTGCTGGGCCGCGCGCAGGTCGCGCAACTCGCGCACAAAGGCGGCGATATCGTCGACCTCTTCCGGCGTGTCGTTGACCGTAGGGATGACGGGAATGCGGAAGAGGATGGGCTTGTCGGTCTCGGCGAGGCGGTGTGCGTTCTCCAGCAGCAGCGTGTTGGGCGCGCCAACGGCATCGTGGTGTTTGGCCGAATCCATGTGTTTGATGTCCATCATCACCAGATCGGTGAAGGGCAGAAGTGCCTCCAGGCTTTCCCAGGGGACGTTGGCGGCGGTCTCGATGGCGGTAGGCACGCCTGCCGCGCGGCAGCGTTCGAGGATTTCACGCGAGAACTCGACCTGTAGCGCCGGTTCGCCGCCGGAAAGCGTCACGCCGCCGCCGGAATTTTCGTAGAACGCGCGGTCGCGCAGGACTTCCTCTACGACGGCCTCGGCAGTCATCGCTTTGGCGGTGAAGACGAGCGCCTCAGCGTAGCAGAGGCCCACGCACTTACCGCACGCGACGCATTTTTCACGGTCGAAGACGCGGATGCCGTTCTCGTCGAACGCTTGCGCACCTTCAGAACATACTTCCACGCACGCCGCACACCCGATACAGCGGCTAGGGAAGAATTGCACTTCCGGTTTAGGCCGGATGCTTTCCGGATTGTGGCACCAAAAGCAGCGCAGCGTGCAGCCTTTGAGGAAGACGGTCGTGCGGATGCCCGGCCCGTCATGGACGGAGAAGCGTTGGATGTTACAAACGTAGCCTGTGATCATGATATAGTTGAGTTTCCTTGAGATAGTCTGGTAGTCGTTAGTCGAGTGGTCATTCGCGGCGGGCTGCTACGTATTCGTCCAGATACGTTCTGGTATCGGTGAAGCGGCCGGCGAGGGTGCTGGTGCGCGCTTTGTCCAGTGCGCGATAAGCGCGCATCTCGGCGGACGTACCGCCGAAGTTGGCGAAAAGTTGCCGGTAGTTTTGCCCGACTTCATCCACGTACTGGATGAGCGTATCTGCGTCCAGGCCCGCGGGCAATTCGCGCGCATCGAGTTGTGCGAGCCACGCCTCTTGTAAGGCGCGCAGGCTTTCGCCATATACGGCTGCGTAACTCCCGCTCGCGTAGAGTTGCGTGAATTTCTCCGCGCCGTAGGTGTTGATCAGATAGCGCACGAAGCTGCCCGCGCTGTAATAGGTTGTCAGGTCGTAGATGTGACCCTGGAAATCCATCGTGCCGGTGGGGAGCGGCAATCGCCCCGCCCGGTGGAAAACGGCGCAGAAGTCGTCCAGGTTGATGTACCCGGCATTCTCGTAGTTGGGCATCCCGGTGAAGACGGCCACGCCCTCGTGCAGCATCACTGTGGCCGGTTGTGCGATAGCGTTCCAGGTGAAGGTGTGTGTGGCCTCGTGGGTGATGATGTACTGGCGGTCGGCTTCGTCGCCGGTGCCATCCCACAGGAAGAAGAGCCGCCGCTGCGAGGAGAAGCTCCGCCCGCGCAAGGCGATGTCGTCGCCTGTGAACAAACTCCCCGCCACATAGACGTCGAACGTGCTGTCCAGATGGATGCCCAATGGCCCCTCAATTTGCGTTACAGCTGCATCCACCATCGCCAACACCGCGTCCAGCTCGCGCGCGGGCAGGCTGTCCGCCGGATAGTGCAGGGTGTATCGCCCGCGTGATTCTGTCTGCCCATAGGCCGTTGTCAGGTTGCCGCTGAGTATGGAAGGTTGCCAGGATTCGTCAGCCGGTGCGCCGATTGCTGGCGTGGCGGTAGATTCTGGCGCTGTCGCAGCTAACTCATCGCCGGGGATGCTCAACTGCTGGCCGACCTGGATGATGTCAGAATCCAGGTCGTTGGCCTTTTGCAAGGCTTCGACACTGACGCCATACTGCATCGCGATCCCACCCAGGGTTTCGCCCGCCTTGACCGTGTGCGTTCGCACGCCCTGTGCCGATGGCGTCGTCGGCGCCTCAGCCGCTGCCGGCGCGGGAATCTTCAGTTCTTGTCCGACGCTGATGAAGTCCGCCGATTCCAGCCCGTTCTCCGCAAGCAGCGCCTCCACGCTGACGCCAAATCGCAACGCAATCTCGCCCAACGTTTCCCCGGCCTGCACCTCGTGCGTGGTCGGCGTCCCGACTGGCTGCGGCTCAGGTGTTGGTTCAGGCGTTGACGTTGGGGGAGGAGTGGCTGTGTTGGTGGCTATGACATAGGTTACTTCGATGGCCGGCGCAACGGTAATCGCGGACGCTGGCGTTGCCGTCGCTGTTGGCGGCGGCGCTGTTTTCGCTGCGGGCGACAGCAGGCCGCCGATCAGGCTCCCAACCGCCAGCCCCGCCAGCGCGATGAAAATCAGGCCGATAATGACCGGCGGTCGCCGCAGCAGGGCGAGCACTTTATCCAGTGTTTCGTTCTTCATCGTTCAGAGCTTCCCCAGGTCAACATCCACTACCATGCCCAATCGGGCGCCCAGCCGTTATCCGTGTGGTTCAACCGGATGCTGGTTTTTCCACTTACATCCAGGAGATACAGGTATTCGCCGTAGTTGTAAATGATGCGTTTCCCATCGGCAGACCAGCTGGGACGACCGCTGTCGCCGGTCGTCGTCAGCCGTTGGGGGCTGCCGCTGCCGTCGGCTCGCATGCGCCAGATGTCATACGTCTGCCCGCGTGGCGCGCTGCTGAAGACGTAGGTGTTGTACGCCAGCCATTCTCCATCCGGCGACCAGGCTGGGAAGCGGCAGTGTTCATCACTATGCGTCAGCTTCCGTGCTGTTTTGTTGCGCACGTCAAAGACGTAGAGTTGCCAATACCCGTTGGATTGCTTCTGCATGTAGGCCACATAATTTCCATCTGGCGACCAAACCGGCGCGCGACCCGCCGCCAGTGTGTAAGCGCGGTTCGCTGCGATGACTTGCATTACAATATCACCGTTGTCGACGCCATCGCCAATCTCATAGACGATACTCTGCCCATCAGGAGACCAATCCGGCATGCGCTCATCTTTGCCCCGCGTTTGAGTCAGATTTTTGACATTGCGTCCGTCTGCATCGCTGATAAAAACATCGTAATTGCCGTCGCGGTTCGATTGGAATACCAACTGTTGCGTTGTGGGGTGCCAATCCGGTTCGGCGTCGTCTTTGGCATCGCTGATCAATGTGCGCGTATTGCCGGCCAGATCGACAACACAAATGTTGGAACTGCCCACATTCCCACACGCGTAGACGATCCGATCCGTCGCGGTGGTGACTGGAGGGGGCGTCGTCGGTGTCGCTGTTTTGGTCAGCATAGTTGGTCTGGTGGTGGGCGTTGCCGGTGGCGGCGTGGCCGTGACGATGACCGTCACGGGTATTGCCGGTTGTGTCGCCTCCTGCAAATCCGGCGTCGCCGTTACTACAACAAGTTCGGGCGTGGGGATGATGACGGTGACCACGTCCGGCGTTGGCGTGGCAGGCCCTCGTAGATTTTTCCACACGATGAGTCCGATGACGACCACAGCGATCAGCCCTAAGCCGATCGCGCCGACGACACATCCTAGGCCGCCTATACTTTTGAGCAGTTTTGGTTTTTGGGATGGCGGTGGCGCCGCCGCCCGCGCAGTTGTCCTGTCCGGCGGATAAGCCGGTCTGCTGCCCGGTGGCTCGAGCGGTGCTGTCTTTCGTCTGACCGGCGGCCCGGACTGTACCTGCAAGGTCGCCTCTGTGCCCAAGCGTATCGACATCCCGGCCTGCAACCTGTGCGGGTGGTGCGGCGTGAGGCGTTGCCCGTTGACGAACGTGCCGTTGGCGCTGTTCAGGTCGACGATGGCGCTGCTCTGCGCGTCGGAGTGGATTTCCGCGTGCCGGCGGGAGACCTGGGAGTCGTTGATCACGACATCGTTCTCTTCGGAGCGGCCCAGGTGCAAAGTGCCTGGCGCAAGGGCGTATTCGCGCCCGTCGGGCGTGACGATCTTGAGCGGTTGACGTACCGGCGCGCTGACGGGGATCGCGCTGCTTGGCGGAACCGCGCCGCCGTGCAAAGCCGCGCGCAGGGCGTCCGCCAGCGCCCCGGCGTTTGGATAGCGCGCTTCCGGGCGTTTCGCCAGCGCGCGCAACACGACCTGTTCCACAGCGGTCGGGATTTGCGTGTTGTGTTGGCGCGGCGGGGCAGGTTGCTGGTAGACGTGCGCGTGCGAAATCGACACCGGAGTCTCGCCGGTGAAGGGGACGCGCCCGGTCAGCATCTCGTACAGCACCACCGCAAGGGCGTAGATGTCCGCGCGCAGGTCGACTTGTTCGCCGGTAAACTGTTCGGGCGCCATGTACTCCGGCGTGCCGATCATCGTCCCCGTGCGGGTGAGCCTGCTGCCCGTCATCGCCTTGGCGATGCCAAAATCCATCAGCGTCACGTGTTCATCCGCGCCCACCATGATGTTCGCCGGTTTGACGTCGCGGTGGACCACGCCGCGGGCGTGCGCGTAGTCCAACGCGCGCGCCACCTGCTCCGTGATATGCAGCGCGCGTTCGGGCGGCAGCGCCCCGCTCTGTTTCAGGACCTGGTTGAGCGGTTGGCCCTCCAGCAGGCGCATGGCCAGATAGTGCACGCCATCCTGCTCGCCGATGTTGTAGATGGCGACGATGTGGGGATGATCCAGGCTGGCTGCTGTCTCTGCCTCACGGCGAAAACGGGACACGAACTCGCGGTCGCGCGCCAATTCCGGCGGCAGCAGTTTTATCGCCACTTCACGGTTCAAGAGCGTGTCGTGGGCGCGATACACCATGCCCATTCCTCCCTCTCCGATAAGAGCGAGGATTTTGTATTGTCCAAAGTAAGCGCCGATGAAGTCTTGCATAGTTCTACCCCGGATCGAAATCCGCCCTCAGTGTCATGAAGCCAAGCTATACCTTGTGTGTACGTTCATTCCCTCTCGTCGAAGTGCTTGAGGCCCATGTTGCGGATCTGGGCGATGTGGTAGGTGTCGTGGGTCGTCATCCAGGCGATGGCGTCCGCCCAGGAACAGTTGAATTCCATCTTCTCATCCAGCTTACCGGCGGGGAGGGCGCGCAACGCAGCCACGTAGGCGTTGTGGCATCCGTCGAGCACGGCAAGCGTCTCCTCCCAGGCTTCTTGGGAGAGGATTTCAGGGAGCGCGGGCCAGTTCGCTTTCTGATAAGGATAGTCCGGCAGACCCGGTGCATTCAGCCATGCCGTCAACTGGTATTTCCAGTATAACACGTGCAGCACGACGCCCCACACCGAGTACCCTTCGTAGGTATCGGTTGACGTGACCTCGTCCAGGGTCAGCTTGTCGAGCATCTTTCGCAACGGCGGCGCGTTGAACGATATGCCGTGATACTCCCGCTCGGTGATGTCGATAATCACTGTCAAATCGCTGCTCATGATTCTCTCCTTATTGTTATGATTGGGGAGGGGTGACCTATTCCGGAATTCATGGTCTCGAACCCCTACTCGCCGGATATGGTGAAAATGCGCTTGATGCGCGCCATGTCGAATTTCTCCGAACGGTCGTAATTGTAGATGCCGTTTTGTTCCTGTTCGATGTCGGTCAATTGTGTGTAACAGAACCCCATGATGTGGTCGTGGCTCAGAATGACGTCGGTCAAAGACTGCAGGCGGGTGTAGAATTCCTCCAACGTCTGCGGGGCGTCACCGTAACCCCAGGAGTCTTCGGCGTAGACTAAATCCTCGCGGGGGATCCACTTGATGCCGCCGTATTCGTCTACGATGTAGGGCTGGCCGGCGTAAGCGACCTCGCGGTCGGGGTAGTTGCGGAACGGCCCGTGCTGCGGGTGTGGCGTGAGTTGATCGCGCAGGATGTCTGAGTCTTGGATGTAGGTGTGCACGGTCCAGAGGTCGGTGTCCACGTGAACGTAGCCGCTGGCGTCGTTGACGGGGCGGGTAGGATCGAGATCGCGGGTGAGTTTGGCGGCGTCGCTGTGCAGGCGATAGTGCTGGCGCGTGTCGCCGGTGTCGCGCGTCTCGTTGAAGGGTGTCCATGCGATAATCGAGGGGTGGTTGCGGTCGCGGGTGACGATCTCGCGCCATTCGGCGAGGAAGTTGCGCGCGCTCGCAACATCTTTCACGTCAATGCCCCAACTCGACGACTCGCCCCAGGTGAGATAGCCGAGTTTGTCCGCCCAGTAGTGAAAGCGCTCCTCGAAGACCTTCTGGTGTAGTCGCGCGCCGTTGAACCCGGCGGCCAGCGACAATTCGATGTCGCGTTTCAATGCCTCGTCCGTTGGCGCGGTCCAGATGCCGTCGGGGTAGAAGCCCTGATCGAGCACGAGACGCAGGTAAATCGCCTTGTTGTTGAGGAAGATGCGGTTGCCTTCGATGTGGATTTTGCGCAGACCGGCGTAGCTCTGCACCGTATCCACCACGGTATCGCCGTCCAGCACTTCGAAAACCAGGTCGTACAGGAAGGGCGACTCGGGTGACCAGAGTTTGGGCGACGTCACCGGCAGCACCAGCGGTATCCCGTTGGCGGCAGTGCTCTCCGTCTGGCTGACGACGCGATCGCCGTCCTTGAGTGTGGCGCGGAACTGCAATCCGCGTTGAAGCGTGTAAAAGCGCGGCGTGACGATGAAGCGTGCATTGTCCACGTCCGGCACAATCTGACAATCCCGCAATCCGCACTCCGCCACCGCTTCCAGCCACACCGTCTGCCAGATGCCGGTTGTACGGGTGTAGTGGCAGCCGCGCGACTTGAAATCGGGGCATTGCTTCCCGCCGGGTTGCGCGCCAGAGCGGACGTCGTCGCGCACGTAGACGACGAGATTGTGCTCACTGCCCGGCGTCACGTAGGCGGTGATGTCGTGACTGAAGGAGGCCGTCCCGCCCCAATGCCGGCCCCTGGATTCGCCGTCGATAAAGACCTCGCTCTCGTAATCTACCGCGCCGAAGTGCAGAATCACGCGCTTTCCGGCCCAATCGGCCGGGATGTGGAGCGTGCGCTGGTACCACATCATCTCGATGAAGTCCTGGTAATTCACGCCGGAAAGCTGGCTTTCCGGGCAGAACGGCACCGTGATTATGCCATCAAATCCGGCGCTGTTGGCATAGTTGCGCTGCGCTCCCGACTTACCGAAGTCAAAGGTGTACGTCCACGGACCGTTGAGATTGATCCACGGGTCGCGGCGAAACTGCGGGCGCGGGTATTCCGAGCGTGGAATGGCATTTGTTGTCATATGTTATCCTCCGGGATGCGTGATATGTGTCTGCCTCTCTTTTATCTAGTCGAAGATGGTGTTAAGTAGCTTCTTGAACAGGCCGGCCGGTTTTTGTCCGTTTACCCGTTTGGTCTGTCCATTGATGACGACGGTGTACACGTTTTCTTCATGTCGATAGTTAGCGATCCAAAAGGGGAGCAGGAGTAGTTTGTAGGAAAGGACCGTGATATCGCTAGGGAGTGTTTGAAAGTTTTGGATGTTGGGAACGCGGGCGATGGCCTGCATGTGCGCGGCCTTCTTTCCCTTCTTTAGCACAATCTGCCGCGCCAGGAGTGACGCATCTGAGACCGAAATCTCATAGAGCGCTGTAGGCCAGTTGGCAAGGTACGAACTGTCGTATGGCACGGTTTCTTCGGTCAAGAATTTGTCGAAAACGCCGATCAAATCCTGCGGCAATGTATGCGTTGCCGGGACGAGAACATCGTCTTCAAGCATGTAGTAACTACCTTCGTGGATGCGTTTTTGGGAAGGCCCATATCGATTGTTGTCCGGCTCGACGCCGCGCCAGCGCACCTCCTTGCTGATGTCGAACGTCCACGCGGGCAGGTAAATGCCGCGCACACGGGTGGTGCGAATTCGATCTCCTTTGACGTTTTTGTCGAGCCAGCGACGAAAGGCTTTCTCTGCCTCTTCGGCGGTGACAGCAAAAGGGATAATACCCTCCGGCTGCACCATTTCTGGGGTTTCGATTTCGACGACGTGAGAAGAGCCGCAATAAGGGCAGTGTGTCGAGAGTTCCCTGGTGAGCACGAGTTTTGCCTGACACCCCTCGCACTGGTATATGTGCATCCCGGCAGGCAGCGCGTGGCCTTTGACGGTGGCGAGCGCCACGACGAAGTCGTGTTCCTGCACGAGCAAACCATCCTTGAGCGCGGAGAAAACCGTCTGATGATGGCCGCAATACGTGCAGCGCACCGATTGATCGCCGGGTTCGAACGCCATCACGCCGCCGCACTGCGGGCAGATGAAGCGTCGCGCCTCGACCGGTTGCGGTATTTCCGGCTCTGCAACGCCGCCGGCGTGTTCCTGGGTCGGTTGCCGGTCCGGATCGATGATATCCTCTGCCTTGAGTCGACCGTCCAGCACAGCCAATCCAAGCCTTGCTGTTGCGTTGGCTGGATCGAGGGTCAGTGCGTATTCCAGATGTGCGCGCTTTTCCGCAGGGTCGTCGGTCAGTTCGGTCAACCAGAGGTGTGCCCGCGCCTTCTCGTCGTGCGTTGCGGCATAGTCCAGTAGCAGACGCTCCAGATAGCGGCGCGCCTCGGCCTTGTCTCCCGCCTTAGCCGCAGCGATCCCGCGTACAAGTATATGATGTGCATCCTCTAGCATCGTTTTGCCTCTGTCGTCCGCTGTTTGGCTTTATTATACACGACTTGGGCTGAAATTGCGCTATGCCCAAAATAGAAGTATAGTGCAGAAAATCTTGTGCGGACGCGCGAAACTGATGACTCGACTATTAGACTAATGACTATTGGAGCAAATCAATGATAGATATAGCTTTACTGGGCGTGGATATTGGCACATCCAGCGCGAAAACCGTTGTTACCCGGCTTGACGGAACGATTTTGGGATGGGCAACACAGGAATACATCGTGGAGACGCCGCGTCTGGGATGGGCCGAGCAGAACCCTGAGACGTGGGTGCAGGCCGCTCTAGATACAATGCGCCGCGCGTTGATAGCTGCGGACATTCCGGCGAGGCAGGTGCAGGCCATTGGCCTTTCCGGGCAGATGCACGGCACGGTGTGTCTCGACGTGCACGGGCGCGCGTTACGACCGGCGATTATCTGGGCGGACCAGCGTTCGGCAGCGCAGGTGGCCGAAGTGGAAGCGCGTATTGGACGCGAGCGCCTGGCCGCGTGGACGGCGAACCCACTGGCGACCGGTTTTATGCTAGCGACGTGGCTCTGGTTGCGTGAGCATGAACCCGACGTCGCCGCCGCCACTGCCCATCTGCTGCTGCCTAAAGACTACGTCCGCTATCGCTTCACCGGCGAGATCGGCACAGAGCCGAGCGACGCCTCTTCGACGTTGCTCTTCGATACAGCCAATTGCCGTTGGAGCGCGCCACTGTTGGATGCACTAGGCCTGAATGCGCGCGTGCTTCCGCCGGTAGCGCCGTCGGCGAACTTGGCTGGCGGTCTACTCCCGGAGATCGCGGCGGCGACGGGCCTGCGCGCCGGTACACCCGTCATCTACGGCGGCAGCGACCAGGCGATGCAGGCGGTGGGGCACGGCGTCATCGCGCCGGGTGTGCTCTCGTCCACCATCGGCACCGGCGGGCAGCTTTTCGCGCCCATCGCGCGTCCGGCCTACGATCCACAGACGCGTTTACACTGCTTCTGTCACGTCTTGCCCGGCATGTGGCATCTGGAATCGGCGATGCTTGCGGCGGGTCTTTCGCTCAAGTGGTTGCGCGACAATGTGATGTCTGGCTTTACGTACCAGGAGATCGCCGACGCGGCGGCAACCGTTCCGCCCGGCGCGGAAGGGCTGTTCTTCCTGCCATACCTCGCGGGCGAGCGCACGCCCCACATGGACCCCCGCGCGCGCGGCGGCTTTGTGGGGCTGACATTGCGGCACGGGCGGGCGCACATCGCGCGGGCGGTGATGGAAGGCGTCGTCTTTGGGATGCGCCAGGGTCTGGCGTTGATGCTCGACCTCGGTGTGACGCCGGAACGCATTATTGCATCGGGCGGTGCCACACAGCACCCGCTGTGGCTCCAACTGCAAGCGGATATGTTCAACCGCCCGCTGTACCGGACGACGGCGGTCGAGACGGCGGCGGTGGGAGCAGCGCTGTTAGCCGGGGTGGGGGTAGGTGTCTACGCGGATGTGGCGGATGCTGTCGCCCAGGCTATGCGGTATGTCGATGCGGTCGTCATACCCAACGCGGAGCATGCTGCACATTACGCATCTTTGGCCGATGCCTTTGCCGCACTCTATCCCGCGCTGCGTCCCACTTATCACGCTTTGTGGGCGTAAACTGTGGAAACCCAAACGCGGAACTAGAACCGAGCAAAGCAGTGACGAGCCACAAAAAACGGTAGACAGGATTACCCCTGTCTACCGTTTACTGTCTACCGTCTACCGTTTACCTAAAACGGCCTAGGCGCGATGCCGATCAGATAACCGTACTTGGCCTTGAATTGATCCAGCGACAGGCTTGTCTGCGCCGCCATCTTGCCGAGGAGGATTTCGTCTTCGGCGTCCTCAGGCGTGAGACGGATCATAAACTTGCGTGCTGAGCGGAAGACGAAGGAGTCGGTGTTGACCTTACGGACTTCTGTTCTTCCGGTGGCAGGGTCCATCATCTGTGCGAAGGGGATGGGTACCATCTGTCCTTGCTGGATGGTGACCGTGGCGTGACTGCCTTCCTCGAGCAGGAAAGTGACAGCGGCTTCGCCCAGACTGCGCGTGTAGTCGATGTCGTAGGCGATGGGGTCGGCGCAGCGTAGTTCGTAGCCCTGGTCGATGTTGATGATACTGGTCTTCATACCGACGGCCTTGAGTTCCTTGCGCAGTTGATCTTTGAGAATGTCCGAGAAATTCACTTCTGACAGGCGGATGTGACCGTGCTCGTCAAGCTCAACGTTTTCCAACCCGTCCAGATCGCCGGGGAACATCTGCTCCACCACACCTTCTGCGACGACGGCCACACCGTGCGGTTTATCCTCGGCCTGGCGTTTGATGATCGTCGTGGCGAGAATGTCTACGACTTCTTGCAGACGAATCTCGCGATCTTGCCATTCCTCAGGGATCAGCGTGATGGTCGCGCCGGAGCTTTTGCCGATTCCTAGCGCCAGATGGCCGGCCTTGCGGCCCATCGCCACGACGAGATACCAGCGCTGGCTGGTGAGCGCGTCTTCCATCAGATTCATCACCAGCCGCGTCCCCAATTCCCGCGCCGTCTCGAACCCAAAGGTGGGAATACCCTCCGGCAGCGGCAGGTCATTGTCGATGGTCTTGGGCGCGTGAACCGTCTGGATTCTGACGTTCATGTGCTCGTCCGCATAGCGCGCAACGCGGTAGGCGGAATAAGCGGTATCGTCGCCGCCGATGGCGAGCAGGCAGTTGATGCCCGCGTCGATCAACGTGCGGCTGCATGTTTCAAGGTCTTTCTCCGACTTGGTTGGATTGGCGCGTGAAGTGCGCAGAATGGATCCGCCGTCGCGATGGATGCGGCTCACGTCGGCGATGGTCAGTGGTTTCCCGACGATGCGGCCTTCCATGAGATACTTGAACCCTTCGTATAAGCCGATAACCTCAATACCGTTAACGATAGCTTCGATGGTGGCGGAGTGGATCACACCATTCAGTCCTGGCGCTGGCCCCCCTCCTACCAGAATGCCGAGTTTCTTGTTTCTTGCCTTAACCATAATATCACTATCTCCCCCTCTGAAAACATCAACAAAATTCCTTCTAAACAGGCCATAGTATAACGCAAGGTTGGAAAATCGTCAATGAAGCTTTCAACAATCAGTTTCAGCCACGCTGATAGCTGATCGCTGCTGGCTGACTGCTAAAAGATCGCATTGATCGCCGCCAGCTCCTCCGCCGTGAGCGCGCGGTTGCCGGCCTGGGCGTTCATGATCGCCTGCTCTGGCGATTTCGCTCCGGGGATGGTGACGGGCGCGACGGGATGCGAAAAGCTGAAGCGCAGCGCTGTGGTGACCATCTCCACACCTGGCTGGATGGACTGTTTGAGCTTCTCGACCTTTGCCATGTCCGCCTCGAAGTCTACGCGCCGCGCGCCGTCCTTGTTCCACCCGGCGCGGACCGAGTCGGTGAAGACACTGTCGAGCGAATACTTGCCCGCGAGCAAGCCCTGGCGCAGCGGCCCGCGAATCAGCACCGCGATGCCGTGTTCCTCGCAGTAGGGGAACAGTTCCGCTTCCGGCGCGCGGTTGACCAGCGAATAGTTCACCTCCACCACGCTGCACGTCCCGTTGACGTTGAAGCGCTTCAGCACGTCCAGGCTGTCGGTGGAGATGCCGTAAGCGCGCAATCGCCCTTCCTGCTTGAGCAGCTCGAAAGCTTCCAGGTAGATGGCAGGATCGCCGAGGTTGCTCTCGTGGCAAAGCAGGACGTCGTGCCAGTCGGTGCGCAGGCGGTGCAGTGATGCGTGCGCGCAGAGGCGGATCATGTCCGTGGTGGTCTTAGGCACGCCCTGCCCGGTGCGCTCGCCCCAGTGCCCGATCTTGCTGACGACGTAGACGCGATGCCGCAGTCCCGCCAGCGCCACACCGAGCCGTTCCTCCGAAAGGCCGTTGGGATCGCCGTAGGATTCGGCGACATCGAACAGGTTGACGCCGCAGTCGAACGCCGCGCGCACCGTGGCCCACGCCGTCGCGTCATCCACCGCCCCCCACTGATTGCCGATATTCCACGTGCCCAGCCCCACGGCGGACACGGGCCAACCCAGTTTGCCAAATGGTCGGTAAAGCATGCCTTCCTCCTTCATAAGAATAAACCGTCAAGGCACAAAAACATAACGAAAACTTACAGTCCTGATGAGGTTATGCCCCTTCCACAATCGCAATCTCCTCCGGCGTGAGCGCGTACAGCTCGTACACCAGCGCGTCGATGGCCTTGTCTGTGACGTCGATTTGCTGTTGCAGCAGGTGTTTCTCGTGAGCGAGCTTGGCCGCCGCGAGCCGCCGGTGCAGGTCGAGCATGCGCTCCACCAGGGCGACCATGCGGTCGTGGCGGGCGACGTCGGCGGGATCGTCGAAGTCGATGGTGCGGATGGGGAGCGGTTCAAGGTATTGTGTGAAATAGCGGAAGAAACCACCGCGTAGGGTTGTGCTGATGCGTTTGAGATAGAAGTCAAGCAGATGGCTGTTGAGTAACCCCAGAATATACTTGATGGATTCTCGCGTTGTTTCCTTGAGTGTAATGCCGTAGCCGCTTGTGAAAGCATATTCACCGTGTTCATCGAGGGCGAATGATGCACGGTTGGCGATGTCAGGGACAAGGATTTTGGATAGTAACATCAGTTCAATATTCTGCTTACGCCCATAAGCATACCATTCATTGCCTCTAAACTTACCCTTTTCTCGTTCGGAGAGTAGCGTTTTGTTCTTCCTCAAATATTCATAGGTTTTGGGGTTCACATTCTTTATGTGAGTTTCAGGTATCAGTTGTGCTTGGCCGTCTTGGATTTGATAGGGCATTATCACAACCTTACCGGAGTGTAGAATCTGATAGGGTTTGATTTCACGTCCTTGTAAGAACAAAGATACAGCGGCCCTCTCAAGTTCTACTTGCTGTCCAAGTTGTTCGGAGAATGCAGTAACGGCAGCTTCTGTAGTAGTTTGTGCGTCTAGGACGTAGATGTTATTTGCACTAGTGCGGATACCCTGAGCGATTTGTGCTGTTACATCTCCCAATGTAACTGGTATCTGTTGCAGTTTATGAAACAATTCTGCGCCTGCCCCTATGATGAAATTCCACTCGGCAGCATTTAGTTTTGTTGTCGAGATGTCGCCTTCCGTTTCCGACTGCGTCGTGTATTCAGTGTCTTCCGATGATTCTCTCAGGTATTGTCCTATGCGTCGTAACGCGATCTTGACTGGCGTTGGCGTGGTGTGGTCCGCACGCCAGGCGGCTAAATCTTTCACTTTGGTCACGTGGAACGTGTCGCGCCCGTCTTTGTCCAGGAACAGTAGGCAGGTGTAGGTCGTCGCGTTCGCAAATACTTGCTGGTCGCCAAAATGGACGACGTCCGCCAGATGTTTGCCCTGCGCGATCAGCCCGCGCAGCGGTTCGCCGTACTGCGCGTTGAAGAACTTGTGCGGCAGGATGTAGCCCAGCCGTCCGCCGGGCCGCAGCAGGCTTAGTCCCTTTTCCACGAAGACCACGTAGATGTCGTAGTTGCCTTTGCTGGCGGCGACGTACTGCTTTTTGTAGAATTCCACTTCCTGCGGGGCGTATTCCTTCATTGCCTGGATGCGGATGTACGGCGGGTTCCCGATCACCGCGTCGAAGCCGCCGGCCGCCATCGCCTTGCCGAAGCCTGTGTCCCAATCGAAGGCGTTGATGCGGTACATTTCTTCGTCATCCAGCAGCCCCAGGCCCAACTGCTGCCCCTGGTAGAAGTCGCTGCCAATGAGGCTGTTGCCGCAGCGGATGTTCTGCCCCAGGTCGGGCAGCACGCGCTCCGCCTTGCCCAGGCTCATCGTCAACTGCTGGCCCAACGTCCCCTCGTCCTCGCCTTCCAGCACCTTGAGCAGCAGCGAGAGCTTGGTCACTTCCACCGCCTGCGGGTCGATGTCCACGCCGTAGAGGTGCGTGAGGAGGATGTCCTTGCGGGCTTCGGTGGTGAGGCGCCATTCCCCCCCTGTCGTCCCCCCCGATGGGGGGAAAGAGGGGGGGGAGACCGGGTGGGCGATGCATCCGGCCTTCGCGTGGGCGGCGGCGTCTTCGGCCGTGTACTGCTCCAGATACCAGTCCAGCAAAGACTGGTAGGCTTGCAGCAAAAATGTCCCGGAACCGCACGCGGGGTCGAGGACGCGCAGCGGAGCGTAGCGTTGCACGCCGCGCGCGTCCAGGCCGCGCACCTCGCGCCACGTCTTGCCTTCCAGCAGCGCACCGACGGTGTGTTCGACGATGTAATCCACGACGTAGGTGGGCGTGTAGTAGACGCCGCCGGCCTTCTTCACCTCCGGCTTTTCCTCGACTTTGGCCCGCCCGCCCGCCGTCAGCCGGATCACCTTGCCGAGGAATTGTTCGTAGACCTGCCCCAGAATGTCGGCGGGCAGGGCGTCGAAGGCATACGGGCTTTCGGGATAGTACAGGCGGCTGAGGATGTCCTTGAGCGTCTTGTCATCCACCTGGAGGGCGAGGGTGAAGTCGTCGAAGTCCGCCTCCCGATCGGCTTCCCGGCGGAAGTAGAACAGCCCGGCGTTGTAGCGGTTGTCGGCCTGGCGGAAGACTTCACCGAGCGCGCGGTAGACGTCCTTGCCCTGCTCCAGGTCGCCCAGGCGGTGGTACGGCTCGAAGCCACGATCCTCGGCGATGCGCAGGAAGATGAGGCGGTCGATGGTCTTCTGCACGGCGAAGTTGAGGGCGCGCACGGTGAGGCCGGGATTGCGCAGCGCGATGTTGCGCGCCAGCGCGTCGCGCCAGCCTTCGATCTCGGCGAGGAAGGCAGCGTCCACGGTCTGCGTGCCGCGCGTCGCCTTCTCGGATTCGATGAAGCGGTCCAGCGCGCCTTTGGGGATGGCTTCGCGCGCGAGCAAGTCGCTCAGATCATCCCACACGTCGGGAAATTGGGTGTAAGTGTAGTAGATCACGCGCCCGATCCCCGCGCCCTCGCTGCGCGCCGGTTTGCTGCGGCAGTCGTAGAGGGCGAATTCGGCGAAGTTGGTCAACACGCTCACCGGCAGCTTGGCCGACCAGGCGTAACGGCGCACCTGGAACGCGGCTTCGTCGGCCTCGCGGCCTGTATGGAGCGTCACGCCGGGGCGCTTGGCCTCGACGAAGAACACGGGCCTGCCACCCACGCGGAAGGCGTAATCGGGCGCTTTCACCCGCCCGCCCACCGTCACCCGCGCCTCGTGGACGACCTCCTTGTACTTCTCGGCGTAACCCTGCGTGTTGTCCACGTCCCAGCCGAGCGCTTTAAAGAAGGGATCAATGAACTCGCGGCGGGTTTCGGTCTCGTTGTACGCGGGGCCGCGGTACTGCGCGGCGTTATCGTCGAAACGCCGGATCAGGTCAAGGATGGGGTGGGGGATGGTCATGATGTTCCTTTCTGCGTTAGCAGCACGTTCTCAAACCGCTCCCACAACCAAAGCTCTGCCCGCTCATCGACCAGCGCGCCTGTTGCCACGCCGGCCAGAAATGCGCGCAGCGAATGGGGCTTGCGCAGCACTCCGATGAGCAGCGCCGGGTAGAATTTCGTCACCACGGGGATGTTGCTGATTTTTCGTCCATCAGCAAGCGTGTGTCGGAACTGAAGCGACTGCACTTGCTCTCCCGTCAGGTTGGATCGTATCGCACCGCCCAGCCAGTTTCCTGCTAATACGGCAGCGACGATCGAAATCGGCTTAACGATCATCCGGAATAAAAGCATTGCTCCTCCTGTAAAAACAAACCACCGAGGCACCAAGACACAAAGCGTAACCTATGTAAATTTCGAGTCTTTGTGTCTTGGTGGTGCAAATAACTTGCGAAAGCCCTGTCCGTTAGAATTCGTTCAATCCGTTGACCTTTACCGCCAATCCACCTGCGTGATACCCCCATCATCCACCAAGGGGATCGTGCTCCCGTCAGTGGGCGACATCAAGTAAATGTCGCCCAGCAGAACGAAGGCGATCAAATCCCCTTCGGGACTCCAACGCCACGACGGTAACTCGATGCCGGTCTCGCCCGGTGCGTCGAAACAGCGTTGATCGGAGCCGTCGCGGTCGATGAGGCAGAGCCTGTGCGGGCTGGTGTCGCTACGGTAGGGCACGAGCGCCCGCCCGAAGAGTAACATCGACCCGTCCGGTGCGAAGTGTGGCGTGGCCCACATGCCCGCTTCGGAAGCCATCGTTGCGCTGTACTCGCCCGTCGAGGCGAACTGCCACACATTGAACACGGGGCTTTCCTCCGAGTCGGCGATGTTGGGCGACGACGCATGGACGACGGCGGCGATAAAATTGCCATCGGGCGACCAGGCGATCGCCGGATTCCATGCCCAACTGCTGTAGGTGCGGTAGGCCGGGAAGGTGAGTAAAGTGGTCTGCTTGCCGTCGCGTAGCGTGACCACTCCCACCGCATCCGGTTGCGAGTAGGCCAGCGCGTCGCCCACGGGCGACCAAGCATAACGTGTGCCCCACCAGCCATACCCACCGCCTGCCTCCGGCTTCAGGATTTCCCGCCGTGAGATGAGTGCGTTTTGCACGGATAGGATCGCCGTCCAGAGATCGTTTTGTCCGCGCCAGCCCGGCGCAGCTTCGATGACCTCTGCTGTTGTCCAGGCGATGCGCGCGTCGTCGGGATGCCACCCGGCCCACAACACATCGTTGACGTTGAGCGGGATGGGGTCGGGGTCTGCCTCGCCCGTGCGGATGAGCCAGAGCGCGTTGATGTGGTCGGCATCGGTAACGGCGCGGGTGAACAGCAGCTTTGTCGCATCTGGCGAAAGCGCAAACACGCGCCCGTCCAAATCGCCCAGCGCTGTGACGCGGCGGCGCGTGCGGTTGCTCCCGCGCAGAATCCATGCATCCTGGTGGTTCATATAGGCCAGCGTACCGGTGATGATGACGGTATCGACGTTGGGGCGTGTGCCCACCAGGCGGACTTCATCCTGCGGCGATTCGGTGATGGCCTCTTGCATCAGCGTGCGCTCCACCTCTACGCCATCTTCCAGCGTGATGCGGTACGCGCGTTCCAGCACGCCGGCCCGCCCCGATTGCAGCAAGCGTGTTTCGCCTTCGGGGACCGTGGCGTCGCGCAGCACTTGCCGTCCATAGGGCAGTGTCTCGGAGAGGGTCTCCGTCAGGCGGACCACACGCACCACGGTGATGGCCATACCGTCCCGCAGTGCAGCAGTCTCCGGTGGGCTTACCCGATCGAGGTCACCGATTGTAATACCTTCAGCGGTTAGTAAATCGCGCACAGTGACTAATTCCGTGACGATAGTGCGCTGTTCGCCATCGACGGACAGTGTCACGCGGTTGGGTTCGGTGGGGAGTGTAGCGGTGCAGGCGGTCAGCAGCGCTGCCACCGCCAGCAGTGCGAGTAGGATTGCGCTGCACAAAGCGCCAGTTCGTCTGCCCACGGGGGTTTGTTGACGATGCTGTATCGGTTCAGGGAAAGTTGGTTGATTCATGCCGTGTTTTATACAACGGCAACCGTGAAACGTCAAATGGTAAACGGGACAGGGTGGGACCCCAGTCCGCCCTCTACTAAGGCACAATCACCTCGCCCCAGTGGAAGGCGGACGCGCCGTCAAACGTGTGCCGCACGTCCCAAAACTCCGTAGTGCTGGTTACACCCAGATGCGTGGGGATGCCTTGTGGGTCGAAGTAAAGGAAGGCCGAGGCATCCGCTGTCCAGATGGCGGAACCGTCCGCGGACTCGAGCAGCGCGATGGGCGGCGCGGTCTCATCCGGTCCCAGAAAATAGATGCCTGGAGCCGGGCCTTGACAGTCTCTTCCGCAGCCGCGATGGACGAACGCGACCCAGGCATCAGGCAATGCCCGTGGCGATGTGGGGTGTAGCGCCCACGGACCAATCAGGCATTTCCCGTAGGTGATTTCGAGGGTTTCATCGCCGATGACCGGCTGCACCTCGTAGAGGCAGCCGTGCTCCGGCGTATCGGTGGATACCCAGATGCTCTGCTCGCCCCAACTCAATTCGATGCGGCAGTTTTGCGGGCACGATACGTCGACAGGCAGTAATTGTTCTGCGGCGATGTTGAACAGCGCCAGCGCTGTGTCTTCCCCAGGTTCTCTCGTCAGGATCAGCCAACGGCTATTGGGCGCCCAGGCTGAAAAGTGCCAATCCCGGTTTTCTGTGTGTGGCAACAGCAACCGCGGCTCCGGGTTGTCGAGGACAGTCAGCCACAAGCCAGAGCCGTCCTCATAGATGAGCTGACTGCCATCCGGTGCAAGCGCCAGACCGGTGCATCTGACATCGCCGGCGCTGTTGCAGAATCCCAGTTCGCGCTGAGTTTGACGCACGTTCGTGAGGTCGATGGCGAGGATGGTGCCGTAGGGGAACTCAACCGGCGTGGCTCCTGGTGCATCGGGCAACGTCGATTGGACGCCCCAGGCGATGTACACCAGGGTGTGGCCATCGGGTGTCATATTGAAGGCGATTCCCGGAGTGCCGGCCTGTTCCTCGATCAGACGACCTGCGGTAGGGACGTAAGTGTGTTCCCGCCGCGCGCGGTCGAAGCGGTACAGTTTTCCAGCGTCGGTGATGTAGGTGATGAAGTGGTTGTCTGGTGTCACACGGTACGTGAGGATCATTTCCCCTTCGGTGGCAGCGGCGATGCTATCCAGCACGCCCCCTTCAGCCAGCCATATCCAAATGCGGCCTTCGCGCAGGAAGTACAGCTCGGTGGGCAATGCGGGCCAGCCTTGTGGCTCGGTCGCCTGTAGCGGCAAGAGCATCCCCGGCGGCAGCGTCGGCGTGGGACTGGGGGTGATGGTGGGCGTTGCTGTGGGCGTTGGTGTAGCAGTCGGCGTGGGAGTCGGGGGGGGGAGGATCGGCGTGCGCGTCGGCGTGGGTGTGGGGGTCAGTGTGCCGGGCATTTCGCAGGCCGAAAGTGTGACAATGATACATAGCAGCGCCAGAGCAAAATAGATCAATCTTTTATCAATCGTAAACAATTTCAATGAAGAACTCTCCAACATCATAAGTCTCTATCCGAAAATTATGCTAGCGAGCGTTTCTGGTGCGTCGACGGCGAATTTTCGGCTAAGGTCATCAATCGAGAACCACGAATGATGCTAAGGAACATACGTGAAGTGTACGCCATTGTTGACCCACAGGACGGGTTCTCCCCCGGTGGGAACGCACCACAAACTTCGTTCGTCCTGGCCGAGGTTTAGCGTGTATGTGCCATCGGGCGCTGTGTAGAAGGCTGGGCGGTTCAAGTTCGGCGCGACTGGCTCTGACGCCAGGGCTATCGGAGTGGCTGTGGGGGTAACCGTTGGCGTCACTGCGGCTGCGGGACGCGCATCCCAGGGAACGAGTTCGCCTGTCCGCCAGTTGAGGGCAAAACGTTCAACCGGATCGGCGCAGCGGAAGCCGTAAGCTACGCAGTTGACGGCAGCACTGTCGAAATCAGGTTCCAGGTCGAAGACTTGAGGCCGGTAGGGAATGCGGCGCACTTCGATGAAATCGCCTTCCCACGGACAGACCTCGTATGCCGTACACAGGTGATAGTCGTAAGCGGGATCGCTGAGCAAGACCCGCCGTTCCCCGGTGGCCGCATCGACAATGGCGATCTGTTGTTGGCTGAGGGTAAGTGCAGTCATTGCCGGTGTGGTGTAGGAAATCGTTCGCTGTTGGTACAGCAGATGATCGTCCGCCGGCGTCCACAGCGATTGGTATGCTTCCGTGTCGCGTTCCGCCGGTGGGGACATGAAATACCGTCCCAGGGCAATGTTGTAACCCCATACGTAGCTTCCCCATCCCGTGTAAGGATGAACGTTGACGGCAAAGGCCGCTCGTTGCGCGTTCCACTGGATGGGTCCGGCCTCGCCCAGGGTTGTCTGCTCGTCGGTCGTTAGGTCGAGGATGGCGAGGTTGCCGCCTTCGCAATGTCCACTACCGATGAGCATCGTTTCGTCTGAAAGGAAGGCGAAGGAATGCCCGCCCGTTGCGGTGATAATGCGCGTTTCATCGGTGCGTAAGTCGAGCGCGGCGATGCCACGTCCACAGACCTCTTTACCCCAGAAATAGGCCACCCATGTCCCTGTGGGAGAGAATTGGAATTGGCTGCAGGGAGACTTCGTTACCCTTTCGCATTCGGGAAGGAGCGCATGCTGGCGAACGAGTTCTGTTTCTATTGAATAGGGTTGTGTGACCAGAAGATCAACCGTGACATCGGCCTCGGTAGCGGAACGGATGAGAAGGACATCCTCACTGCTGGAGAGCCGTTCGCTTTGTCGTCCATCGGCGGCAAGCGCCCACAGGTGCGGGGAGGCGATCTGCTGGCGAATCCCTTTGTGCGCAAACGGCGCGTGGACGGTGCTCGTAAAAAGAATCAGGTCGTGGAGCGTGTTAGATTTGGAGAGCGCGCGCTGCCAGACGGGAGCGCACACCGGGATGGGAGTGGCAGTGGCTGTTGGGCGGGGCGTTTCGGTGGGTGCGCGTGTAGGGAGCGGTGTCGCCGGCGCGACCGTTGCCGTGGGTGTCCAGGTAGGGACCGGGGTGTACGTCTCAGCTATGGACGTGGGGGCTGTTGTCTCGGCGGGCGTTGCGAGGGATGTTGGTTGGCATCCCATCAACGCCAAGAGCATGAGCAGAATGATCAGCACAGGCTTGCGTCGCTTCATATCTCCCTCCCTGCTAATTGTGCGGTGACAAATGCCTCGGCGGCTTCCCTGGTCGCAATCTCACCGGCGGCCTGGGCTTCACGTAATGCTTCCAGGACACGGCCCATTTGCGGCCCCGGTCGCAGTCCCATGGCGATGAGATCGTGCCCGTTGAGCAGCGTGGGCGGCGCGACGATCTCAGCAAGCTGCTCGAAGTACGCCTTGAACAATGTCGTGGCGCTGCGCAGCAACCCGCGCCAGCGGGTCTGTGTCAATCCCCGGCCCCAGACCGCCAGCACATCGGCCAGTGCTAACAATACCACACAAACGCCGGCTTCGCCAGTATCGCGATAGAAGCGGTAGACGGCACGCCGGGTGGGGGTGTTTTTATTGGCGTTCACCAGCCTCATGTGTTCGGCGACCAGCGTGCTAATGAAGGCGGTGGCCTTTCCCGGAAAACGCAGCGCTTCCAGTCGCGTAGCTGTCGCTTGTACTCCGGTTTCAGCGTGTCCGTAGAAATGTGTACGGCCGTCGTCGCCTATGGTACGGGTTCCCGCTTTACCCACGTCGTGGAACAACGCTCCCCATTTGAGCAGGTCGGCGCGCGGCATCTCCGCGTTGATAGGTTCATCCAGGTGGGCCAAAAGTGAGGCTTGAAACGGCAGCAGCATATCGGCGAGCAGTGTCCATACCCAATCGGGTGCGGGAACGAGCGCGGAGATTTTGACGTTATCGGCAGCCGGGGGACGCGCCTTACCCCTGAGCAGGGCAAGCATACCTTCCACAGCGGAGACTGTTGCCAGAGTGTGAGTCAGAGTATTCGCGTAGTGATGGGGTGCAGACTGTCGCACAGTCTGCAAGGCTTGAATTTCCGGCAAGACATGACGCAGCAGTCCTGCGTCGGCCAGAGCGCGCAGGCCGTGCGCTGCTGGAGCTACACGCAGCATATCCAGCAGTTCGTCGCGCACGCGTTCGGCGGTAACAGTCGTGATCGATAGAGCTTGCGCGCGCAACGCCATCTCTGTGTCTGTCTCCAGTTGAAACCGCAGTGCGTTAGCCTGGCGCATCGCGCGCAGCAGGCGCACTGGATCGTCCTTGAAACTGGTCGAACCAGTCATACGGATCAGCCGCGCGTCTAGATCTGCTTGTCCACCTGTGGGATCGATGAGTGCGCCGTCGAGGGTGAGTGCCATCGCATTGATGGTGAAATCGCGCCGCCGCAGATCCTCTTCCAGCGTTGCGCCCCGCAGGACGGCGAAATCTAGCATTACCGGGTGGCGCGTGTGCGGATTGGTGACGACGACTCGCCCGGTGTCACGTTCGTCGTCCAGTGGATAGTAGGCAGCACGCAGCGCATTGGCGACCTTGCGTGCCAGCGCGCGGCCTTGTTCCGCGACGGCGAAATCCCAGTCGTGGATGTCGCGGCCCAGCAGCAGGTCGCGGACAGGTCCCCCAACCAGCCATGCCTTTTGTTCAGGGAGGAGGTTGTGAAGCTCGGCCAGCGGCCATTCCGGCAAGGGAATGTGGGGTGGGTGGATGCTGACCCAAGCCAGACGCAGCCGCTCTTTGGGACGTGCCGCGCGCGCAGCGCAACGCGTTTCGGTGCGTGTCGCGCCGACACCTGCCACCGTGTTGGTTTCGGTGAGGGCGATCCAGCGACCTGCGTAAGGACTGAAATCCATCATTGCCTCATTAATCTGCGTAAGGACTCCCCAAAAAGCGTGCGGTACGCTCAGGAGCGCACCGCACGAGGACTTGTCTGTTGTGGGGACCGAAGCCAGTCACTGTACCGGCAAAATACTAAACGCGGGTGAGGTATGTCCTGGTGCGGGTATCGACCCGGATCGTATCCCCTACGTTAATGAATAACGGTACGTGGACCTTCAGGCCGGTTTCGCATGTTACAGCTTTGTTCACGCCGGTGGCCGTATCCCCGGCGACGGCCATTTCCGACTCAACAACTTCCAGTTCGACAGACGCGGGCAAGTCGACGTCAAGGACCTCGCTCTCCAGGATGGTGAGTGTGACTTCCATGCCCTCCTTGAAGAACCCGGCGCGGTCACCCATCATGTCGGCGTTCATGTAAACTTGATCGTAGGTTTGGGTGTCCATAAAGTAGAAAGCCTCACCGTCTTCATACAGATACTGCACACTGCGACGTTCCACGGGCGCTTCTTCGAAGCGTTCTCCGGAAAGGAAGTTGCGTGGGATGGTGGACCCAGTGCGTAAGTTGCGAATCTTGGTGCGGATAATAGCGTTCCCGCGTCCCGGTTTGTAGTGTTGATACTCCAGAACCTGGTACAGTTCTCCGTCTAAAATAAAAGTCGTTCCTTTGCGAAGCTCATTTGCATCAATCATAGTGTCTCCTCAGTACCCTGCCTGCATTCAGTGTGGTTTCACCACACTATACAGCCTGATATTATAACTTGGGTGCGGTTCTCGTCAAGCCGTTTGTGCTTTTTGCGATTTTTATAGTATAATTCTTATAAAGGTTCGCTGGACTTGAGAGTTCGCAAAACCTTGTTGCAAAACAGATTGACGTGTATAATATCTGTGAATTCAACAGAAAGGAGATTTCTTAATGAATCACAAATCCACTTTAGTGTTGTTGGCTATTCTGGTGATGCTCTCACTTGTGTTGGGGGGATGCAAGAAATCTGCCACGCCTCCGCTGGCAGATATCCAATCTGATGAGATGGCTAAGATGGTAGAGGATGCTGGGGCAAATCCAACACCGGTGGTGATTGAGCCGGTGGTTGAGGAGACTGCCGCACCTGTGGAAGAGGTTACGCAAGCCCCTACCGTTGAGATCACAGAGGCTGCTGAACAGCCTGCCGCGACCGTCGAGGTCGTGCTGCCGGTGGTGACTAGCGGTGGCGAAGAGGCTGAGGCCACGCCGGAAGCCACGGCTGAGCCTACGACAACGAGCACGCCCGGTAAGCACACTGTGCAGGCAGGTGAGAACTTGTTCCGCATCGCGTTGCGCTATGGCACGACTGTCGAGGCTATTTCCAAGGCCAACGGGATTACCAACGCCGCGTTGATCTACGTTGGGCAAGTTCTGACCATCCCCGGTGGTACGCCAGATCCAGCCCCTGAACCTGGTGATAGTGGCGAAAAAGTCCATATCGTGCAGCCCGGCGAGAACCTGTTCCGCATCGCGCTGAAGTACAACTACAGCCAATATTATCTTGCCAAGTACAACGGGATTTCCAATCCCGCTCTCATTTACGTTGGGCAGGTTATTCGCATACCTTAGGGTTTGGGCGGCAGACGACAAAGTCTTACGCGATATGGGTTGAACGACGGTTTGCTGCGGACAGAAGTCTGCAAGACACTTGTGTCTGCTGCAGCTTTTGTCGTTTATTACTACGATGGGCAAGATCGTCAGTTTGAATAATGAACGTGTGCGGCGAGTGCAGGCGCTTGAGCGTGGCACTCGCCGCCGTTATCATGAAGGACTGTTTATTGCTGAGGGACTACGCTTGGTTCAAGAGGTCCTTGACGTGGACTTACCCATCCACGAAGTGTTTTACACCTCCGCCTTTGCAGAAAGCGTTCCCGGCAGTTCCCTCGTTGCTGCTTGTATGGAACGTGCGAACTCGTGTTGGGAAGTGTCTGCAGAAGTGATGCAGGCACTGGCCGATACGGAGACGTCCCAGGGTATCCTCGTCGTGTTGCCAATCCCCGATTTGCCCTGCAACGCTTCTACGCCATTCACGTTGATCCCCGATGCTATCCGCGATCCCGGTAATCTAGGAACGATGCTGCGCACGGCTTGGGCGGCCGGTGTCTCGCAGGTGTTGCTGCCACCAGGAACGGTGGATTACACCAATCCGAAGGTGGTGCGTGCGGCGATGGGCGCGCATTTTCACATCCCAATTCACCGGACAACATGGGGCGATATTCGCAGTGGTTTGGATGGCGTTGAGGTGTGGTTAGCCGAGGCTGGGCCGGGAACGCCCTACGATGTGGTGGACTGGCGCGGATCTGTGGCGCTCATCGTCGGTGGGGAAGCTGAGGGCGCAAGCCCCGCAGGTCACGCGTTGGCTGCCGGCCGGCATGTTACCATCCCGATGGCGCGCGGCGTGGATTCGCTCAATGCGGCGATGGCGGCGGTGATCGTGCTTTTCGAGGCTGCCCGCCAGCGCGGCGTAGGCAGGGATACTATTCCAGGGCGCTGTGATTGCCCCGCTCGCTAATCCTGCTACAATGCGGGTGAGGTTGTCCAGAGTATGAAACGTTTCCTATGGGCTGTGTTGGTATTGACCGGCCTCGCGTGTCGTCTGTTTGTGCCCGCGCTGCCATCATCTCCGGCTGTCGGAACTGTAACACCGTTCACAGCCGCGCCAACCGCAAGAATCCTTTCTCCTGAACTTCCCTCCGTGCCGACGTTGGTTCCAGCATCCACATCGCTCCCTACGCCGACGTTGACGCCATCCCCCGCGCCTACATCGCTGCCCGTTGGACCGGGGCTGGAACTCGACGGCGTGCAGTTTTTCCCGTGGCCGCTATATCCTGGAGACTGGGTGAGTGTGGCTGTTAGTCCTCGTGTGTCGGAAGACGTCGCTGGGCCGTTGACGCTCACGTGGACGCTGGAAGACCGTGGCATTTTAACGGCTCCAGTCGGGTTTGAGGGATTGGATGCGCGATTGCAGGCGCGCTTCTACTGGACATGGCGAGTGCCTGAGACGGTGTCCGCCATCCCGATGACGTTTACCCTGCTCTTGCCGCCGGACACTCTCGATCCCGACCTGGCGGACAACACGCTGGTCATGTCCGTTGAGCCACGTCCCAGAGCGGCATTTCACGCGCCGGAACCCGAGGCTACGTGGGCTTCCGCGGAACTGCCCGGCGTGCGTTTGCATTATCTGACAGGAACGGCTGCCGAGCGCGATCTGGACGCCATCGCCGCCGAGGTTACCGCGGCCTACGCAGATGTCAGTACGCGTTTCGGTTTTGGCGCAGAGGGCGATCTGCTGGACATTTACCTGCTCGATCGGGTGATCGGGCAGGGCGGTTATGCGTCGTGGGATTGGGTCGCCATCACTTATACGGACCGGCAATACACACCGGTGAACCTGGGGTTGGTGCTGCGCCACGAATTGACGCACCGGCTGGATATGGCATTGGGGTGTCAGGCTGCGCCATCGGTGCTACGCGAGGGATTGGCGGTCTATGTGGCCGGTGGGCATTACTGGGTCGGGTCGCCTGTTCTGGAGGTGGCGGCCTTGCGTGCTTCCACGCGTTATATCCCACTTTCGCAGCTTGCCGAAGATTTTTACACGCACCAACACGAGGTCAGTTATCGGGAGGCCGGCGCTTTCGTCAACTACATTGTTGAGCATTTTGGTTGGGAAGGGGTGGAAACATTCTGCCGTGCGACCCAGCCGGAAGAGTGGGTCGATCCCACCACGCAGCTCACCGCAGGGTTGAACGCGCTTGGGGAAGCGGGTTGGTCGGCGTTCGAGAAGACGTGGGAGGCTTGGCTGGATGCGCAGCTGGTGTCGCCCGAAGCCTTGGTGCGCCTGGAGGTGGAACTGCGCCTGATGGAAACGCTGCGGGATTATCAGCGCCTTTACGATCCTAGTGCGCATTTCCTCGAGGGAATTTTGTTCAGTCCCCAGGATGGCGTGCAGTGGAATATCACGGCGGATTTCGTGCGCCGTCCGCGCGAAATCGAGCCGGTGGCGTTGGAATTGTTGCTGGTGATAGCGCAGGAAGCGGTAGATGCCGGTGTTGTCGAGGCGGCGGAAAGGTATCTGGCGGCTGTGGAAGACGTGCTGGCAAATGGCTTTCCACAGACGGGTTTGGCGGCTGACGCGCGGGCGATTGTCGCGGCGGCATTGCTGCAGGGCTACGAACCTTACCGCCTGGTTCCTCACCTTGATGGCAGTTACGAAGTCCACGTGTTGATGATGACTGCGTGGCCCGCGCAACGTGTCTTGACGGCATCTCAGATGGGAACCGCGTGGTCGGTGACAGTGTTGCCGTTGAGTGATTGATCCAGGTTTCGTAGCGTGAGTTGCCAACTCGCGCCACATCTATAAGTGAGGTGAGGGATGGAGCATAGTATGTACACGACGACGCCAGGTCTGCTTGGCCCACTGTGGATCTGCGCGACCGCTGTGGGCGTTTGCGGTCTCGGCTTTGGTGAGCAGCCGGGTGATGCAGAGATCCGCCGCATGGCGCGTTACGATATCTCTTCGCCCGAACCGGGGAGCAGCTATGTGCTAGCCGCTGCTGTCACGCAACTGGCGGACTACTTTGACCGGCACTTGACCATGTTTGACGTCCCCCTCGACTTGCGCGGCACGGACTTTCAGCGAGCGGTGTGGGAGGAGTTGCTGACCATCCCCTATGGCAAAACGCTGACCTACGGCGAAGTGGCGATGGAAATCGAACATCCGCGCGCTTTCCAGGCAGTGGGGCAGGCGAACGGCGCGAATCCGGTCGCAATCATTGTCCCTTGCCACCGGGTCGTCGGACGGAACGGCAAGCTCACCGGTTATGCCGCCGGTGTGGATCGCAAGGCGGCGCTGTTGCAATTGGAACAGGCCGGGTTACAATTGCGGCTTTGAGTCAATGGATGACCGGGTTTGCCGGAGGCGGCGTTGATACGTGCACGCTACATTTGCGAGAAGTTTTGTATGACCAGTTGTCCTAATGGCTCAGCGGCCTGGATGCTGCTGACATCGGCCATGACGGCTTCTATCCCCTCGGTGGCGATGCGACGTTGCAGTTCCACGGCCAGCGGATCGGCGGTGTTATCGAACCGGTACGCGGCGGCGATGGCCAGGCTGAGCGCGTCGGGCGTCACGCTGGCCTTTTCGACCAGACGCGCTGCGCCCACCAATCGCTCCTTGGGACCAAGTTTGCGCAGCGGATCGCGCGCCAGACGGACGACCGTATCGCCCAGGGTGCGGTTGGCGAAATTCTGCAGCAATTCGGCGATGTAGTTGTCCAATTCGGCGGCGTCCATCGTGTAGACAGCCCGGAACCCGGCGCGCACTTCGTCGAAAGCGCGCACCAACACCTCGTGGATCACCGGGTCTTCGAGCGCCTGCCAGCTCAGTTGGTGGCCGCGCTGGTAGCCCAGATAACCCAGGATCGCGTGCCCGCAGTTGTGCAAATACAGCTTGCGCTCGATATAGGCGGTGAAGTCGTCGGTGGGGAGCAGCCCCGCGATTTCTGGCAGCGGCCCGACGAAGCGCGAGCGGTTCACTGGCAGCTTCTTGTACGTATCCGCGATGATGTAACTGCAATCCGCCTCACGCATTTCCGGCGTCGGTCTGGGGATCGTGCGCCCGATGACGACATCCACGAAGCCAATGTGGGCCTCTGTGTAGGCGTGCAGTGCAATGGGAACGTGCGCCAAAACCATAGCCTTGAACGTGCCGGAGGCGTCCTGCATATTCTCGCAGATCAGGATGTTGAGCGGCGCGGTCACGTCGCGTTCCGCCCGGCGGACGATGCCGGCCGCAATGAGCGGCGCGATATCGGGTAGCGAACGGACGCCCACCGCGGTTGTTACCAGCGACGTCTCGGACAGCGCCGTCACCAGCGTCTCATCCGCCCGTGAGTAGAGCGTCCGTGCCGCCGAAATGACGAGATCCTCACATCTATCGTTCTCCATCAGTCGCAGCGTGTACGCCCGGCGCGCGTTCAGCGCTGCGATCAATGGCTCGTCGATCTCCACGAAGGTCAGTGTGTAACCGGACTCGCTGAGCAGTTGCCCCAGAAATCCCCGCCCCACACATCCCGCGCCGAACAGTACGGCGGTTTTTTCTGCCCCAGATGACTTTGCCGTCACAGTACATTTCCCTGCATTCGTTGCGTTTGTAGGGATTATATCACACTTGCAAAGTTCTTGACTTGACAATGAAGTATGGTAGACTGTCCCGGTATCGAGCATTTTTGGCAAAGTTCAGTTGCACGACATCCTTAATCTGGGACGATTTATCAAGGGAGACGTATGGGAGATTGGATTGCACCCCCGGTGTTGACGGTCGCCTCGGTGGCGCTTAATATGGCGTTGGCGCTGGTGCTGAGCCTGTGCATCGCCTGGTACTACGAACATTTCGGGCAATCGCTCGCCAACCGGCGCAAATTCGCCTACCTGCTCCCCGTGCTGGCGCTCACGACGACGTTGGTAATCACGATCATCAAGTCTTCACTGGCGCTGTCGTTGGGAATGGTGGGCGCGCTGTCGATCGTGCGCTTTCGCACGGCCGTCAAGGAGCAGGAGGAACTGCTGTTCCTCTTTATCGCCATCGCGATTGGCCTGGGTATGGGGGCCGAGCAGCGCTGGCCTACGGCGATCGGCGTGGCGCTGTTGTTGGGCTACATGGCGGCGCGGATGTTGTTGAACCGCAAACGCCAGGATAGCAACCTTTACTTGAACGTTTTCGTCGAAGAAGCCGGCGCGTCGCTCTTTGAGCGGGTCAATACTTGTCTGCTGGAACACGTCAAGACGGCGGATTTCCGCCGCCTCGACAGCCGCGACGGCACCTTGCAGTTGACGTACTTCATTGATTGCGGCGATCCGCATGCGCTCAACGGCCTGGTCGATGCCCTCAAGGCCGGCTTCACCGTCACCGAGATCAGCTTCCTGCAACCGGAGCAAGTGTCAGGAGGCTGAGGAGCCACGTTGTGAAGCAGCAACCTCTGTTAGCAGACAAGGCGCAAGACGCCGGCGACAAGATGCAAGCATCCGGCACCCTGCATCCGGCGCCCTGCATTCTGACCCCTCCGCGCTACGAAGCTAAAATCCCGCTGCCCGCGCATTGGCTGGCTGACGTGGAAGCATGGGTGCGGCTGCATCCGGCGCAGTGGCGCGTGACCTACCCGCCGCGCCGGGTCAACAACATCTACTTCGACACGGCGCGCTACGATGGCCTCAACGCGAACCTCAGCAGCGTCGGCGAGCGGGAGAAATTGCGGCTGCGCTGGTATGGTCCCGCCTCCGCCCGCATTGTGGATGGGCAGCTTGAGCGCAAGCGTAAACAGGGCATGATCGGTTGGAAGGAGATCGTCCCGGTTGCGGGTGAGTTCGATCTTACCGGGACGACGTGGCGCGACCTGATACACGACCTGCGAACGACCACCGCGTCTGTAGTGTTGCAGTGGTTGGATGTGTTTGCTGTCTATGTGCTCATCAATCATTACCACCGCGCGTATTATGCCACGCCAGATGAAGCGGTGCGCCTGACGATTGACTCGGCTCTGTGCGCTTACGATCAGCGCGCCGTCGCCTGCCCGAATTTGACGCGCCAGACACACATGAGCACCGCTATCGTCGTCGAGTTGAAGGCAGATCCCAACGATGTGGATTATCGCCGGCTTTCGGACGCGCTGGCGGATTTCCCGGCGCCGGTAAACCGTTTCTCGAAGTACGTCCGGGGAATAACAGCGTGAAAGGCCGGGCGCAGTCTCGTGAGCGTGCCGGCGTTTTGTCCGGTCCGCCGCTCTTGTTGACGCTGCTCCTGCTCGCGTTTGCCGCCGGCGTTCTGGCGGCGACGCTGGTCCTGCCGTTGCTTACCCCCACCGCCTCTACCGCAATTGCGACCGGCGCACCGGCTACACCTGCGCCGCTTGTCCCTACGTCCACGCCGTTTCCCACCCCCACACCGACTGTGCCCGATCTCGGCGACACCCTGGAGACACTCTACATCGATATCGCACCCGACGATTTCGCCCAGATCGAGGCCAAGCGCCAGGAGGCCCTGGAAACCTGGATTCTGCTGTCAGACGACGCCGACTTTGTGCCCGCGACGTTGCGTTGGCGCGGTGATGAGATTTCTGTGCAGTTGCGTCTCAAGGGTGATTGGGCCGATCACTTTGCCCGCGACAAATGGTCGTTTCGCGTCCGTGCCCGTGGAGGGCAGTACTTCGAAGGGATGCGCGTCTTCTCGCTGCAGGACCCTTCGACGCGCACGTACCTCAACGAGTGGCTGTATATGGAGAACTTGCGCGCCGAGGGCGTGCTCAGCGTAGACTACTGGTTTGTCCACCTTGTCCTGAACGGTGACTACAAGGGCATCTACGCTGTCGAAGAGAGCTTCGCCAAGGAACTGCTTGAGGCGCAAAAGCGGCGCGAGGGCGTTATCATCCGCTACAACGAGGATTTGTTATGGGAATACTGGGCGGCCTACGACAACGATTTGATGACGCCGCGCGGTGTGACGGATTTCTACATTATCGATGAGTTCGAATCGGGCCGGGTCGATGGCTCTCCTGCTCTCTCTGCGCAGCGCGACGCTGCGGTGGGGCTGTTGCGTGCCTTGTGGATGAAAGAAAAGGCTCCATCAGCGGTCTTCGATGTGGAGACGCTCGCCAAATTCCTGGCGCTAAGTGACGTGTGGGACGCGCAGCACGCGCTGATCTGGCACAATCTGCGCTTCTATTACAACCCGGTCACGGCGCGTCTGGAGCCGGTCGGTTTCGATGCGCAGTCGCTCGCTGAGCCTGCCGCTATCAATGGGCAGTCCCTCAAAGGCCTGCGCCAGGCCGTCGCTTATGACGACGTCGCCATACAGCAAGCTTACACGCGCTATCTGTGGGAATACAGCCAGCCGGATTACCTGGCGTTTCTGGAACAACGTTACGGCTCAGCGCTTGAAACTTTGCGTGCGGCGCTGCTGCCCGAGTTTGGCGAGCAGAAGACGATGGATGGCCGTGGTGTGTTGGATGCGCCCTGGGACCATCTGGCAGAACGACAGGCGTCGCTGCGCGAATTGCTCTCGCCCTTGCAGATGGTCTACGTTCACGTACCCACCGGTGCGCCGACAGACACGCTGACCTTGGATGTGGGCAACCTGTTCGCTGCGCCGGTCGAAGTGGTGGGGTTACGCCTCGGCGATACGCTCCTCCCTGCGCAGGCGTGGGACGTGTTAGCCGCCGAGCGCGTGGCGGAGGTTGCCGGCGTTGTGGCGCTGCGCCCGTTGCCACTCGAAGCTACGTCCATGCCCTACGCGCGCTTTGAGATTCCCGCCACAGTATGGGAGCACACTGCTGCAACGCAAACCTTGTACCTGGAAACCCGCCTTTTGGGGCTGACACAAACCGTCACGCAGCCGGTGATCCTGGCCTATCCCCCATCGGTTGCTGTTGGGCCGCGCCCTGCGCAGCCGACGTTGACCGAGGCGCTGGCACAGCATCCTTTCCTGCGCGAGGATGCCGATGCGGGGATGTTGACGATCCCGCCCGGTACGTGGGACGTGGAAAGCGATCTGCTGCTGCCCGACGGCTACGGCCTGCGCCTTGCGCCTGGGACGACCCTCACCTTTGGTCCTGAAAATTTCTTTATGGCGACCGGCCCGCTGCTCTTCACGGGTACTGAAGATGCACCGGTCATCCTGCGCCCTCGCGAGACGGCGTGGCGTGGGATCGTCGTTATCGACGCTGGACTGCCCTCGCTGTGGCGCTACGTCACCATCGAAGACACCGATGCCATTAATCGCGACGGCTGGGTGATGACCGGCGGGATCACCTTCTACCGCAGCCCGCTACGTATGGAACGCAGCCGCATCCTGCGCACGCGGGCCGAGGACGGCCTCAATATCATCCGCGCGCATTTTGAATTCGTCGATTCTGAGTTCTCCGGTACGTATTCCGATGCGTTCGATGGCGACTTCACACAAGGGTTGATCGAACGCTGTACCTTCTCCGACATCGACGCGGATGCCATCGACGTGAGCGGCTCCGATGTCCAGGTGCGCGACGTGCGGATGCTCAACCTGGGCGACAAGGGCTTGTCGGTGGGCGAGATGAGCCGCCTCACTGCCGAGCGCATCTTCATCACCAACGCCGATTTCGGTGTGGCGAGCAAGGACTTGTCGCAGGCGCATATTTCAGATGTAACGCTGGAGGGCGTCCGCATCGCCGGATTGGCCGCCTACATCAAGAAGCCGTCCTACGGCCCAGCATCGATCACGGCGGAACGTATGACCTTCGTCGATCTGCCTGACGACCGGCGCGCGCTGGTGCAAACCGGCAGTTGGATCGACCTGGATGGCGTTCGTATCTGGGGCGTCGATGTGGACGTCGAGGCGCTGTACGAGAAGTGGGCGAAATGATGAATCGGCGAATCAGCGAATGAGCGAATCGGCGAATGCGCGAATTGTGAGTCACGCATTACGTATCACGTTTTGCGCTTTGCTCTTGTTTCTGACGGGGTGTGGCGCGCAGGATGAGGGGCAGGGCGCGGCAGTTGCGGCGTGGCTGGATACACATGCGCTGCCGTCGGAGCGGGTGGCTGCGCCAGAACCGTTGGCGCGGTGCTTGCCCGATCGTCAGGTGGCGGCCTTACCGGCGGGCGACGACGTTGCAGCACTGTTGACAGCGTTGCGCGGTGCGCTTCCTGATTACGTCATCCCTTGGCCTGGCGTGGCCTGGGATGGTGCGCTGGCGGATCCCTGGTTTCAGGAACATTATCGTTTTCTCGATACCCTTTCTGTTTCCGGCGATGGTCTGACGCCGTTGCGCATTTACGGGTACACACCGTCGCCGTTCGATCTTGGTGCATGGCGAACGGTGGAGCAGCCCCTTGGCGGAACGGGGCTGGAATTGTACGCGGTGCGCGTCAACCGGCAACGCCTGATCCCAGGCGAGACGCTCTACATCACGCTCGCTTGGCGCGGAGACCCCTTCGCGCTGCCTGACGCGCAGCGGCTTGTGTTGCGCTTGCTGGATGCTGACGGCGATGGTTTATATGCGCAGGCCGAGGAAGTGATGCCTGGCGGCCTCCCACTTGACTTGCGCCGCGATGCGGACGGCTTGACCTCGCGTTACACTCTGGCCCTGCCCGATGAACTCCCGTATGGCGACAGCCTGCTTGCGTTGACGCTCTACCAGCGCAGCGGCGAACCGGTTGGCAGCGAGAATATACTGCTGCTCACACTATCACGTCCCCCAGATGTGACGCGCGAGCCTCCGGCGCCGGAGAGCGAGGGGGCGTGGTCGCTTGGCGAGGCCGTCGTGTTGATGGGTTACGATGTGCCTGAACGCGTTACCCAGAGCAACGCTTTCCGGGTGACGCTTTATTGGTACGCGCGCGCTGCCGTCCCTGGCGATTACACGGTCTTCGTTCACTTGTTGGATGCTAACGGAGCCGCTGTCACGCAAGCCGACGGCAAACCGGTCTGGTGGACGTTTCCAACGACACAATGGGAGCCGGGTCAGTACATCCGCGATGAGCATATTCTGGAACTCGATGCAGAGATCCCGCGCGGCGATTACACGCTTGCGGTGGGAATGTACGATGCCGGAACGGGGACACGCCTGGACGTGACGGACGCGCAGGGTGCGCCTTTAATGGATGGGCGCATCGAGCTTCGTGTAGTGAAGGTGCGGTAGCGCTATGGGAAGTGACGCTGTGCGTAGATTTGTGCCGCTGATCGGGCTTTTCGTAGTGGCGGCGGTATTGTTGGCGGTAATGGAGTTGCTGCCCGGTCTTTTGGCGGACCCTCTGGACGCCGCCTCCGGCGCGCGTGTGGTGACGTTCTCGCCGCCGCCGGACGTTTACCACCGTAGCATCCGCGTTGCGCTGCGCGGGACGCACCCGCGAGGCCAGATTGTATACACCACCGACGGAACGCTGCCCACGGCAGAGGTCGGCTTGCTGTACGAACGGCTGCTACGCCTCGATACTGCCTCGCCGCGTGTGGTGGTGATCCGCGCCGTCGAAGTGATCGACGGTGTCCCCGGCCCTGTGGCCAGTGCGACCTACGTGATGGGCGTAAAGGGTAGCTTGCCTATCGTTTCGTTGATCGCCGATCCCGCCGATTTGTGGGATGCTGAACGGGGTATTCTCGCCAACACATGGGGACGCGGAGACGATTGGGAGCGCCCGGTAACGGTGCACTACATTGCGCCTGGCGACGCATCCCAGGGTTTTGCGATGCCCGCCGGTTTGCGCACCCACGGTATAGACCTCGCTGACGCAGCAAAGCAATCGCTACGTTTGTATTTCCGCAGCGAGTACAATGTCGCGCGATTGGAATATCAGCTTTTTGCGCAGCATCCTCAACAGCCTGACAGCGAGCAGACGTACAAGCGCCTGCTTCTGCAAACCGGCGACCGTGCCGGGTGTTGGACGTTCTTCCGCGATCAACTGGTGGCCGATGTGGCAACCGGCATGGGCTTGCACGCGGCGCAGGGACAGTTCGTACATCTCTTTCTCAACGGCGAGAGTTGGGGTCTGTATCGCCTGAGTGAGCGCATCGATCGCTTTTCCCTTGACCTAAATCTGGGCTACACCGTGGCCGATCTGGTGCAGGATGGCCGGCAGCGCGAGGGCGACGATGAGGCGTGGGATGCTCTGGTGGATTGGGTGGAAGCCCATGACCTGGCAGACCCGGACAACTTCGCCCACGTCGCCTCACAAGTCGATCTGGCGAGTTTGACCGATTGGGCGGTGCTGCAGATGTATTTCGGCTTTCCGGCAGCGGAGTTATACGCCGCGCATCCGCAGGGCGGGCCGTGGTTTTTCCTGTATGGCGGGGGTAGCCAGGATTTCGCCTCGCGGGCGGATGCGCCGCTGCTCCAGGAAACCAACGCCGATTTCACGCTTCTGCTGAATGCGCTGCTCAGCAATCCTGATTTTCGGGCGCAGTTCGCCCGCCGATTGACGACGCTGCTCAGCACAACGCTCGCTGCACAGCGCATCCAACCCCGGGCGGAAGCGCTCGCCGCGGGGCTGCGCGACGACATCGGCTACGAGGCCGCGCGCTGGCCGTCGCCATTCTTGTGGGAAGACAACGTCGCGGCTTTCCTGACCGATTTTGCCGTCAACCGGCCCGGACAGGTGATGCGGCACTTTGCCGCGTTGCTGCCTGTGGACACGGTGACGTCGTTACGGATTGAGGTGTCGCCGCCGGAGGGTGGTTACGTGTATATGGAAGGCACGCGACTGGTGACCGAGGGCGGCGTATGGCAAGGCGACATCCTTTTCGATGCGCCGGTGCAGTTCACGGCAGTCCCTGCACCCGGGTTTGACTTCGCCGGGTGGGCGCCCTCGTCGCGCGGCAGCGACTTGCCCAAGTTGACGACAGCCACGATCACGATGGCGGTGTCGCATCGCGTCACCGCTCACTTTACGCCTTCCTCCCCCTTTGTCTCCCCCCCCTCGGGGGGGACTAAGGGGGGGACACGTCCTGACAGCGTTGTCATCAACGAATATTGGATCAACGACAACGGCACATATTACGCTAGCGTCGGCAACCGACCGATTGAGGGCGATTGGATCGAGTTGCTCGTGCAGCACGACAGCGTCGATCTACGCGGCTGGCGGCTCACCGACAACGACACGAAAACCGGAACCGCCGAGGGGTCGATCATCCTCCCGCATAGCGATGCGTTGGCAGCCGTGCCGCGCCATACCGTTATCCTTATCCTGGCGACGGAGAGCGAGAGCAACGCCCACTATTTCCCGGCGGATGACGCAAATCCGCGCAACCGCAAGCTGTTGTTCTACGTGGGCAACGGGACGCTCGACGTGACGACGGATCCCGGCTTCGATCTGAGTCCCGATAATGACAACCTCGCGCTGTTAGCGCCCGGCCCTACGTCCGCCTTCGCTGACGACATCGGCATCGACTTTGTGGGCGAGGGGTACGCGGTCACGCCATTCTCGTTCGGCATCCTCGCGGACGGGGTGACGTTCGACCACCCGTTCCGCAAGCTCGGCAATGACGATGGCGCGCTTTTCACCGGAACAGGGAGCAATGACGCGCTGGAGGATTGGATCGTTGATTCGCCTGCGTCGCTCTCCGGCGACGAGGTGCGCGCCGATTCGCCCAACATTGTCACGCCGGGCGCGCGGAATTATCAGCAGCGGTTTCCGCTGTTCCGGCGCTGAAGTATTTCTCTCGCACCAGGTTTCCCAACGGCTCGTCGGCCCGGATAGCGCTGACGTCGGCCATAACGGCTTCCAACCCTTCGGCAGCGATGCGGCGTTGCAGTTCGACGGCCAGCGGATCGCCGGTGTCGTCGAACCGGTAGGCCGCGGCGATGGCGAGACTGAGCGCGTCGGGCGTGATCCCGGCCTTCTCGACCAGACGCGCTGCACCCACCAGCCGCTCTTTCGGCCCCAGTTTGCGCAGCGGGTCGCGCGCCAGGCGGGCGACGGTATCGGCTAAAGCGCGGTTGGCGAAGTTCTTGTGCAGTTCGGCGATGTAGTCATCCAATTCGGCGGCGTTCATAGCGTACACCCCCACGAAGCCTGCGCGCACTTCGGTAAAGGCACGTTCCAACATGGCGCGGATGGCGGGGTCTGCGAATGCCTCGTAGCTGAATCGATGGCCGCGCGGGTAGCCCAGATAGCCGAGTATGGCGTGCCCGCAGTTGTGCAGGTACAGCTTACGTTCGATGTAGGCGGTGAAGTTGTCTGTGGGAATCAACCCCACAATCTCCGGTAACGGGCCGACGAAGCGCGGGCGGTTCACCGGCAACTTCTTGTACGCATCGGCGATGATGAAACTGCAATCCATGCGTGAATCTTCGCGTGCGCGCATGGCAGGCGGCGGTTTGGGGATCGTGCGCCCGATAACGACGTCCACGAAGCCGACGTGGGCATCGGCGAAGGCATGCAGCGGGGTGGGGATGTGTGCCATGACCATAGTGCGGAACGTCGCCGAGGCGTCCTGCATATTCTCGCAGATCAGCACGTTGAGCGGCGCAGTCACATCGCGTTCGGCGCGGCGGACGACGCCTGCCGCGATAAGCGGCGCGATGTCGGGCAGCGAGCGCACGCCCACCGCCGTTGTCACCAGCGATGTCTTGGCTAACGCCGTCACCAGCGTCTCATCCGCCCGTGAGTACAACGTGCGTTCGAGCGGAATGGTGAGGTCTTCATGCCAATCGTTCTCCACCAGGCGCAGCGTATATGCCCGGCGCGCGTTCAACGCCTCGATCAGGGGCTCGTCGATCTCCACGAAGGTTAGCGTGTAGCCGGATTCGTTGAGAAGCTGCCCCAAAAATCCGCGTCCTACACATCCCGCGCCGAACATCACGGCGGTCTTTTCTTGCCCAAGTTTTTCTGTTGTCATTGTGTCTTTTCTATTTGGCTGTGTTGATGGGATTATAGCATGATCGCAGTCTCACAGAATCATTGACTTGAAGGTGAAGTATGATAGACTGCCCACGCAATGGTTATGGCGAAGGTTCTGCGCAGGGCAAAAATTCCGATTTTTCTGGCAGGTGCGACACTGCTCTTCTGCTGGCCGGTGTGGGCAGCCGGGTATCGCTTTCCCATCGGCGGCGGGGATTTGTGGGGGCAGATCCATCCTGTTTGGTCCTACGTCGCGCACTGGCTGAGACGCGGCGTTATCCCGCTGTGGCACACGGGGATGATGGCGGGCGATCCTATCGTTGCAGAGGGGCAGTACGGGTTGTTCAATCCGCTTAACTGGCCGTTGTTTCTGCTTAGCCCCGTTCCGGCGTGGACTGTCTCGCTGCGGGGGATGGCGACGCTGTGGCTGGCGGGCCTGGGGATGTACAGCTATCTGCGTCATTCTCCGGTGTGGAAGTTGCGCGAGGTGGCCGCGCTCATCGGCGCGCTGGCCTATATGTTCGCCGACCCGTTCGTGGCGCACCTGGGCCACCCACAGTTCAACGATGCGATGGCATGGCTGCCGTGGTCGCTCTGGGCGCTGGACAATGCGATGCGGCGCAAGCGAGCGATTTCACTTGTTGTGTTGGCGCTGGCGTGTCTGGCGCTTTCGGGGCACGGGCAGGCGACGCTTTACGCCGCACTGACCATCGCCGGATACGCGCTGTGGCAGGCGTTTGCCGGCGGCCTGGAACGCGCGCCTCGCCGGATTGGACGCCTGGCGCTGGTAGGGTTGCTCGCTGCAGCGCTGACGATGCCGGCCATGCTGCCCGGATTCGAGCGCCTTCCCTACACCGAACGCGCCAACATCCCCCCGACCCCGGGCGAATACGAATTTCACCTTGGGATGTGGCGTGACTTTGTCACGCCGCTGTTCCACGGGCGTAACCACCGGACGTTCTGGGGACCGTGGCAGCGGGTAGAGACCGGCTCCGTCGGCGTCGTGGCCTTGGGATTGGCGTTCCTCGGTTTGTTGGCGCGTCCGCGCTGGCGCACGGCTTTTTTGTGGGTGATGGGTATATTTGCCGTTCTGCTTGCGCTTGGCACACAAGGGCCGCTTTATCCGCTGTTATCGTCATTGCCGCTATTCGATGCGACGTGGAAGACAGGCCGCGCCATTTTTGTGCTCTCCTTCGTGTTAGCGATTGCGGCGGGGGAGGGGACAGAGCGGTTGCTGCACAGACCACGTCCCGTGTGGAGTGTCGCGATGTTGGTTGCCTCCGTATGGATTGCTCTGCGCGCGTCTGCATGGGCGGCGCTTGCGCCCGATGCCGCTGCTGTGACGCGTGCGTCGATCGGGCTATACGTGGCTGCTGCTGCGTTAGCCTTCGCCGCGTTGCTTGGGGTGGGGGTGGGGCGCAGCCGGCTTTGCCGGGCGGCGCTGCTCGCGTTGGTGTTGGTCGAGTTGGTCTTTACTGGCGCGCTCGCGGACGTGGAGCCGGGGCCGGACGTTGCCGCCGATCCGCACCAGGCGGCGACGGCGTATTTGCAGGCCGACGAGGGTTGGTTCCGCGTGGATGTGGATAGCACGGCGCGCGGGTTGTGGTCTCCCGCGGCGTTGATGGCGGCGGGCTTCGAGGTTCCGCAGGGAACCGGTAACCCCATGGAAATCTTGATGTACAATCAACTTTATTGGGGCGTGCCGCATAAAGGGATGCCGGCCTACCAGCTTTTGGGTGTGAAGTACATTATTGTCCCCAAAGGCGCGCAGCCGGGCGGGGATGGGATCTGGCCCGTATTTTTTGAGGATGCGCTGGTCGACATCCACTTGAACACCAACACCATGTTGCGCGTTTGGTTGGTTTATCATACGTTGCCGGTGGATACGTTGGAGGAGGCTTACGCTTATGTCTTCGCTGCCGACTTCGAGCCTGCGCAGATGGCGACCGTGGCGCAAGGCCCACTGCTGGAGACACCCGGAACTGGGCGCATCGAGCTGCTGGCGTATGACCCCAATCGCGCGGCGTTCTACGTCGAAACGAGCGAACCGGCGCTGCTGGTGTTGAGTGATTTGCTCTATCCGGGCTGGCAGGCGACGGTGGATGGCGATGTTGTGCCTCTCTACGCGACAAACGGGCTGTTTCGTGGGATTTTCGTCCCCACCGGAGCGCATCGCGTGGAGATGTGCTATTTCCCGCAATCCCTGCGATGGGGGCTGGGCTTGATGGCGATGGCACTATTGGTGATCGTGCGGATTCTTACTGCAAATCTTCACACGTTGACACGAATGAAGAGAGCTGATTCGTGAGGATTGCCGGAGATTTGTAGTTTACGATTGAAGTGCGTTGGATTGTGATTCTACGCAAACATATGGAGAACTTGGACTGACAATCTGATGCAAGTGCAAAAGATGAGCGGGGCGATGGGAAATAACTCTTCACACGAGAAAGCACGGACGTTCCGGCGGGTTGGGGGGATGGCGCTGCTTCTGCTGCTGGCGTTTGCGCTGCGCGTTTGGAAAGTGGACACAGCGGATCTCACTTTCGACGAGGTGGCGACGTTTTTCGTGGCACATCGTTCCCTGGGGGAGATGGTGCGTTACGTGATGGGCGCGGCCCGCGAGCATCCGCCGGCCTATTATGTCATTATGTCTCTGTGGATGCGTTGGGCCGGGACGGGCGAGTTTGCCGTGCGCTTTCCTTCTGTGTTGATCGGCGTGTTGACTGTGGTGTGGAGTTTCCGCATGGGCCGCAGGCTGGGGCCACGCGGTGACTGGTGGAGTGCTATCCTGTGCGCTGTTATGCCATTCGCCCTGTGGGCGGGGCGCACTGGACGGATGTACGGGCTGGTGCTGTTGCTTTCGTTGATGGTGATGGAGAGCTGGCTGTCCTGGCTGGAACGTCCAGGGTGGCGACGCTGGCTCGGTTTCGTTGTGCTGTCGTTGATCGCGGCGATGACACATTATTACCTTGTGCTTTTGTGGCCGGTGCAGGCATTGCTGTTGCTGGTTCTCCCACGTCCCACCCGTCCCATTCGCAAGCCGTGGTTGGCGACGGCACTGGGGATCGGCGTGGTGGTGTTGGTCTTCATCGCCGTCTCGCCGGGCATCCGTGTGATGGTGTTGGACATTGCACGGCGGTTTCCGGGGCGTTGGTGGCGCGTTCAGGCGTGGGGGTTCGTGCTCGCCGATTTCTATTTTTGGGGCTATCGCCCGGAACTGGTATGGCTTATTTGGGTGGGGCTGGGTCTCACGTTGGTGGGATGGATTGTGGTTGCGCGTCGCAGACTCTTGACCGGCGCATTGTTGGCCACCTGGGGCGTGATCCCTCTGCTGTTGGCTTCTCTGGTCCCAGAAAGTTTGGAAACACGTTATCTCACACCGGTCTTCCCCCCGGCGATGTTTGGCCTGGCGGCACTGTTGGCGCGTTTGCGTGGACGGGTGCTGCGACTGTTCGCGGTCGTTGGTCTGTGGGCCTTCGCATTGTGGCGCGTGCCGCTGTTGTACGAGGATCTTGATACGACATTCTCCACCCGCGTGCAAACCTTGCACGTTGCAGCACAGCCCGGCGATGCGTTGGTGATGAACGGTCCGTGGCCTGCTCTACTGCTGAAATACTATCCACAGCCGGATTTCCTTCCCGTTTACGCGATACCGCCCGCCGCGCCGCCCGGCTTTTCTGCGGAAACCGATATCCCTCAACTCGAGCAAATTGTCCGTGAGCATCCGCGGGTATGGGTTTCTTACGGCGCAATTCACTGGGCCGATCCGCAGTATCGTGTGAGCCGCTGGTTGGCGGACCATATGTACCGCGTCTACGAACGCGCAGGGCTGGCGTTATACCTCCCGCCAGTCGAGAACATGGTCGAGGTGCGGGCAGGCATCGACCTTGGAAAGCGTCTGACAGTGCACCGGGCGACGGTGGACCGGCAGAGCGGGCAAATTGGCGATGCAGTGCGTGTAGGGCTGGCACTGGAAGGGCAGGCGCTGGACCGTTACATCTACGTTACGCTGGGATTGGTCGACGCTCATAGTAACAATGTCTGGCAGCAGTACAAGGTTAATCTCGGACCACTGCATCAATCCCCTCAGAGCATGTTGCCGAGTCAATGGAATGAGCAATTGGGGCTGTGGCTGCTCCCCGGCCTGCCACCAGGTGATTACATGCTGGGCTTGCAGGTCGAAGGGGACGACGTTGTCATGGGCGATGCTGCGAGTCACTACGACTGGATTCCGCTCACGCCGTTTCACGTCGCGGCAGGCGTGACGCAGGCCGGATTAGCGGGTCTGTTACCTGGTACCGACACGACGTCTGTGTTCGACAAAACGCTCGCGGTGGTAGGTGTGGAGCCGTACACTGGGAAGTCGATGCAGGGGTATCCAATGGGATTCTCGTTGTGGTGGCAGGTGCGTGGTGTGACGACTGCGTCACAAGTACAGGTGCGCCTGGTTGGCCCACAGCGTTGGGACGCGGATGTTGTTGCACTCGGTCCGGATTTCTATCCCACTGATGTTTGGCAGCCTGGTGAGATTGTCCGGCAGAACATTGGATTCCAGCTTCCCGATGAATTGGCGGCGGGGCGCTATCGTGTTCAAGTGCAGGCGCAAACCGGCGATGGTGTTGCGCTTTCGCTGTATGGCGCAGCCGAAAACGATTGGGCGGAGGTGTTCACGTTCGTCGTCGAAGCGCGGACGCGCTCGTATGTGCCACCCCTATCCAGAACGCGACGGGATGTGCGTTTTGGGGACGTGTTACGGCTGCGCGGCTACCGGCTGGAGCGTCAGATCGTTCGTCCCGGTGAGAGCGTTGCCTTAACCGTTTACTGGCAGGCGATGGAGAAGCCGCCACAGATGTACGCGGTATTCAATCACTTGCGTTTGCTGGACAATACTTCGCTGTGGCATGGTGATTCGTGGCCGCAGGCCGGGTTGTACACGACCGAGCACTGGCGCAAGAACGAAGTCGTAGCCGAGGCATATACCATTGTTGTCCCTAAGGATGCGCCGCCAGGAGATTATCCGTTGTACACCGGGGTCTACAATCCGTTTAGCGGCGACCGGCTTCCGGCAGTGACGTCGAATGGCGAGCGTTTGCTCAACGATGAGTTCGTTTTGCTTCTGCTTAGTGTGACAGACAAGTAGAAATTCCACCACGAATCTCCGTTATTTTTGCTTCCTATTGAAGACTCGTGGTTTAGTGTCGGAGGAGTGCGTGTGACCAGGATATTGCGTGCGGGTCTGCCGTTGCTGCTTATCCTCGCCTATTTTGCATTGGGGATGGCGCAGGTTACGCACGCCTCGATTACATTCGACGAGGGACCGCACCTGGCGGTGGGCTACACCACGCTGCGTACCGGCGACCTGCGTCTTCAGCCAGTTCACATCCACCCACCGTTGGCGAACGTGCTGGCGGCGGCGCCACTGTTTCTACAATCCGATTTGCCCGATCCTCGCGCCGTGGATGGCTGGGAGATCGCCAGCCTGTCGGCAATTACCGACGCGGTGGTGTGGCAATATCCCGAACCGGCACGCATCGCTGTGGCGGGGCGGTTGCCTATCCTCTGGCTTGGTGTGCTGCTGGGAGCGTTGATCTATCGTTGGGCGAAAGATTTAGGTGGGTGGCTTGCCGGGTTGGTGGCGCTGATGCTTTACGCCTTCGATCCTAACTGTGTCGCGCACGGCTCGCTCATCACAACAGATATGGCGGCGGTGTTTTTTGTCGTGGCAACGTTGTATGTGGCGAGTCAGCGATCAAGCGTCAACAGTCAGCGTGCAGTCGGTATTGGCAGATTTGTGATGCTTGGGCTTCTGCTTGGGCTGTCGCAGTTGGCGAAGGTGTCGGCACTGATGTTGGTGCCGGTGGTTGGAGTGCTGTTGGTGATTCAGGCCGTGCTAGGGCGGGATCAGCGCGTCAGCGAATCAGCGAATGACGGATCAGGAATGACGCATCGCGCATCCCGCATCACGCTTCACGTTTTGCGCGCGTGGGTCGTTGTCTTCGGGATCGCAGCCCTCGTGGTATGGGCTGGATATGGATTCGAGATCAATGTGGTGTCAGGATTTCCTTTCCCACTTCCGGCAGGGACACATGTGCGTATCTTTCAATCGCTACGGGAGCATTATGATCTGGGGCACCCTACTTTCTTGATGGGGCAGGTCAGCAGTCACGGGTGGTGGTGGTACTTTCCGGTGGCTTTTGTGCTGAAGACGCCGTTGCCGGTGTTGATTCTTGCAGTGTGGGTGGTTTGGTCGAAAGTCAAAAGTCGAAAGTCAAAAGTCGAAAGTCGTACAGAGCGCCATAATTGGATAAGAACGCTTTCTTTGCTTCTGTTTCCGATGTTGTATGCTGTTTCTAGCTTATTTAGCTCGGTTAACATTGGGTATCGGCATTTGTTGCCGCTGTTGCCGTTTCTGTACGTAGGAATCGGAGTAGGGAGTAGGGAGTACGGAGTATGGAGTACGAAGGGCGAATCACGAATCACGAATTACGTATCACATATCACTCCTTACTGCTTACTTCTTACTGCTTACTCCATACTCTTCGCCTGGCTCATCATCGGCACGCTCGCCGTCGCGCCGCATTTCCTGACGTTCTTCAACGAGATTGCGGGCGGGGCGCGGGGCGGGTATCGGTATCTGGTGGATTCGAATCTGGATTGGGGGCAGAATTTGTGGGATTTGCGGCAGTGGATGGACGACCATGGCGAGGATCACGTCTATTACGCACATTACAGCCCGGCCTGGTTGGACGTGTATGGCATCGACGCCGATTTTTTGCCACCCGATCCGCGTGCAGTCGCCTTTGCGTCGTGGAATCCCGCGCCAGGACTGTACGCGATCGGCGCGACGGTACTGCAAGGGCCTTATGCGCCGGACGTGAACACCTACGCCTGGTTCAGAGGGCGAGAGCCGTTGCTGCGCCTGGGTAATGCTTTGTGGCTGTATCGTGTCCCCCCGCGCGAGAAGCCGGCATGGATCGCCATTTGCGCGGAAGTCCCTTTCTCGCCGGAGGCTGTGAGTGAGAGACTCGGTGTGCACGATTTGCGCGTTCTTTGGCCGGATTGTGCGCAGACGGTCGTCTATCCGGCAGGATCGCAACCGGGGGTGATTGTTGACAAGGCGGATGAAGCCACACTACCCACGGCGGAAGTCGATGTGCTGTTGCGATCTTCGGCAGGGGAGGTCGAATACGGAACACACTGGCTATCTGGACTGGGTCCCACACCCGAAGTGACGCGGTCAGAAGTTGAGGTCGATGGGCCGTTGGATTTTCTGGGCTACACGCTTGATGCAGGTGGTGCTGCGCCCGGTGTGGATGTCATCCTCCAAACGTATTGGCGCGTCCGTGAGGTACCAGGCCGCCCTCTCTCGCTACTTGCGCATTTGCTAGGTCCAGATGGGATTACTGTGGCGGTGGGAGATGGGTTGGGCTTTCCGATTGAGCAATGGCAACCAGGCGACGTGATTGTGCAGCAACACGTTCTGTCGACTCCGGCAGATGCGTATCCTGGCGAGTATATCGTAATCACTGGGGGATACTGGTTGGACACGATGGAACAATGGATTGTAGGAGCAGAGAAGACCTACATCGTTGTGGAGGCAATCGCCGTTGGTGACTAGATCGGGCTATAGGGACAGTGCGATGCATTGGCGCGTCCGGTGGAGTGTCCTGGGATTGCTTCTCATGTTATTCGCTCTGCTGCTGAGCGGTGTGGAGCCGCTTGCTTTCACGGCTGACGAACCGGCCTACATCGTCGCTGGGTACGTGTATCTGGCCCGTGGGAGGGAGGCTCTTGATGTGATGTCCCAACGCGGGTACACGCCCTTGTTGGCAGTTCTGGAGGCGGCACTATTTTACGCCGCCGAACCTGATATTCCACTGGAGACCCTGACCGAGTGGCCCCCGAATTTCGATCCATTTATCCACGCTATGGAGCCTTACTTTGAACCGCTGGCGCGTGTCAAACTCGGCGCGCGTATCCCCACAATCTGGCTGACCGTGTTGTTGGCTGCGTTGATTTTTCGTTGGGGGAGGGACCTGTGGAATGCGTATGCCGGATTATTGGCGCTCGTGGTGTTGGTGTTTGATCCAACGCTCTTGGCGCACGCTCGGCTGGCAACGACAGATGTCGGCGTTACGGCGTTAGGGACCGCTGCCTTATATACCGCGTGGCGTTGGTCGCGCGCGCCCGCGTGGGGGCGGGCTTTGGGAACAGGAACGCTTGTGGGACTGGCTGTGTTGGCGAAGGTCTCGGCACCGTTGTGGGGGCTTGTAGCGGGTTGCATTATGTTGATCACGCTGCTCCGGCTGCGGCGTCATAACGACGTGAAGTTGTGGTGGACTCAGGCGCTTGTGGCGGGTATGTGGAGTCTATTTGTGTTCTGGGCCGGGTACGGGTTTACGTGGGAAAAAATCGACATGCTGCCTTTTGCCGTCCCTGCGCCGGCTTATTGGAAAAGCTCACTGTATCTGACGCACTACTCCTCGGAGGTTTTCGCGCTGGGGCAAAGACAATTTGGCCGTTGGTGGTGGTACTTTCCACTTGCTTTTGTATTGAAGAATCCCTTACCACTGTTGCTCGGATGCCTCATTGGGGGGGCGGGATTGTGGCACAAATGGCGGTCGAACGTGCGGTTTCTACTCTTGCTGGTTTTTCCGTTATGCTACACGCTGATTGCCGTCGTCACAGGGATGAACATCGGTTATCGTCACATGCTGCCTGTTCACCCATTTATGTATTTGCTGATTGGTGGAATCACGAATTGGGTATCACGTATAACGCGAAACGTTTTGCGTTTTGCACTTTACGCTCTGCTTGTCTGGTATATTCTCGGTACGTTGTGCATCGTCCCTCATGAACTGGCCTACTTCAACGAACTCACCGGTGGATCGGATAACGCCTACCGTTATCTGGCCGATTCCAACCTCGACTGGGGCGAATCTGCTAACATGTTTGCCGAGTACGTGGCGGCGCATCCGGGAGTTGAGGCCAAACCACCCGTGACAAAATTGCGCCCTGAGCCTGGAGTGTATGTCGTCGGGGCCTCGTATTTGCAGGGCCTGGGCATCGGTGACCCATACGCCTATGCGTGGTTTAGGCAGTGGGAACCGCAGGACGTACTTTATCACAACATCTTCATTTATGAAGTTCCTGTGTTTGAGGTGCAGTGGGTTGCGCAGTGCAGTGTGCCTGTATCCCCTTTGGAGGAGGAGGCGCTGTTAGCCGGCCTTGGTGATGCTCCTTTCCGCCGCACGAGTTTTGATTGTACTCAGGCCTGGCTATATCCAGACAGGGGAAGTGCGTCCGGCATTTACGCACTGGATCGCAGTCTGATGCAGGAGTTTCGGCTGTGCCTGCCAGGGTTGCTCCCGTGTGCCCCAGCGCCGGATGATTTATTCATGACGCGTCATTTGACCGAAGCGCGATTATCCTTCGATCACGATCGTAAGGATGAACTCCCCGCGTTTGTGCTTTATGAAGTATCTGCTGCCCCACACTTACCCGCTGCGACGGTGCACGTCGTCCCTGTAGAATCCGTGCCGGAGACATTAACTGACGATGCACTGCTGGCAACGCCGGTGATACTGGATGGCCCGTTGACTTACTTGGGAACCGCAGTCTATAACGAGGCGGATGCCTTTGATGTAGAAACGTGGTGGCGGGTGACCGACGGACCAATTACGCGACCTTTCTCAATTATGGCGCATCTGCTCACGTCGCAGGGTGATGTCATTGATCAAGCCGATGGTCTAGGCGTGTGGCCCTTCGTGTTAGCGGCGGGTGACGTGTTTGTGCAACGTCATCGCCTCGCATTGCCGCCGGAGGGTGCAGCGCTGTGGCTGCGAACGGGTGCGTACTGGCTCGATACGATGGAGCGGTGGGCGATCCGAGATGAAACGGGTATCCGCAATCACGTCTTGTTACAAGAATTGGTGCTAGAGACTTCGTCCTCGATTCCTGTACGGTAGGGCCAAGGCCGTCAAGTCCGATGTTCTTGGTAGACCATTGCCAAATTCGAATAATCTGTTAAGCTATGCAGTTGATTCTGGGAAGGCTCGAACCTGCATCAAGGGTCATCATTTTCGCTGAAATAAAACTCGTAGAAAGGACGACAGTAGAGGGTTTGTTATGATCTGGAAACGTAATGCACTCCGGTGTGTGTTGGTGGTTATCAACCTGGTCTTGATAGGGCAGATATTCTTCGTCCCTGTCGTTCATGCGCAGCAGAGCGGGACAAATCTCCTGGTCAATGGGGGATTCGAGTGGTGGAATCCGAGCACCAATTACTGGCCGTTTCAGGATGGTATTCCAGAGGTTCAGGTGTGTCCGGGTTGGCGCGCGTTCTATTTGGACAATCCGCCTTCGTATGCGCAGGTCCCTCAGTATTGGCGGCGGCCCGAATTCCGGGATGTGAAAGCGGGTGAGTATTCGGGGCGTGTTCGCAGTGGCAATCTGGGTGCCAAGTATTTCTCTTTCGCCGGACAACACGAAGCTGGTTTTTATCAACAGGTTGGCGGGATCGCGCCGGGGACGCCATTGCGTTTTTCTGCCTATATGCAGACGTGGAGCTGTATGCCTAGTCCGGCAGAGTGGAATGTCTGCCCCACCAAGGATAAGTCCAATGAGCCAGCGCCGATGCATACCAGAGTCGGTATCGATCCCACCGGCGGAACGAATCCCTGGGCAGCCAGCGTGGTGTGGTCACCGGAGATCAACGCATATGATGCCTGGACCTATTTCCAGGTGGAAGCGACCGCGCAAAACAGCACGGTAACGGTCTTCACCTATTCCCGGCCAGACTGGACCGATACATTTTTCCGCGTGCATAACGACGTGTTTTTGGACGATGCCAGTCTTATTGCGTTGAACGAAGTCCTGCCAACAGTGACACCGGAACCTGCAGCACCAACCGCGACGCTCGATCCCTCATTGCCAACGTCGACGCCTGCCCCTACTGCCACACCGGCAGCCACGGCGACCCGACGCCCGGATGGGGCTGTCGTCCATACCGTTCAGGTAGGCGACACCCTGGGGGCTATCGCTCTACGCTACAATATCTCTGTTGAGACCCTGCTTCAGTTGAACGGCCTGGCTGACGCTAATGTACTGTCGGTCGGGCAGGAGTTGGTGATTGCTGTGACCGAACTCACGCCAACAGCGACGGCGACCCCCTTGACGGAACTTTCCACCCCGACCGCTCTGCCTGCAACGCCGACGGACACACCTTCTGTGCTTACCGCACTGTCCCCAACACCTGTTATCCTGTCTCCTACGCCTACCGGCGTTTCATTGATTGTGACGCCGTTTGACTCACCCACAGCAGCCGTGACCGCGATGGTCTCGCCGACCTCAGGAGACAAGGAAAATCCCATCTCGTGGAGCCTTGTCGGTGGAATCGGCATTGTCTTGATTATAGGAATCGGCGTCGGATTTATCTTCGGACGCAGGCGATAGTTATCGTAACATAGTTTTTTCAATAGAGCACATCATACGAGGAGAATAATATGGTACGTCGGCGATATGTTCTGTGGTTTGCAACTTTATGTGTTTCCTTTGTGCTGTTGGGGATAGCTTATAGTGAAATCCAACCCGTTGTGGGGCTGTCCGACAATCTTTTAGTCAACGGAAACTTCGATCAGTTGCCGTTTGATTGGTTTTACCCTAATCATTTTGTCGCCCGTGGATGGGATCGCTGGTGGATTCATGGTACGGTTCTGCCCGAATATGATGACGTTGCTAAACCGGGTGGCGTGCGGGCAAAGATCTATGTCGATGGCGGCCACGCGCAGGTTTATTTCAAGTGGGGCAACGCCTACACAGCCGGTCTCTTTCAGGTGGTGGATGGCCTCACGCCTTGCCGTCCTTACGAACTCACGATGTATGCGCGCACGCATAGTTTACCAGGGGCGTATCCGGGTTCGCGTATTGGCTTGGACCCGCGGGGCGAGCAACTGACGCCGGATGGCGCTGTCAAAGATATGACGGCGCTTCAACGGACTGTGTGGTCCCGTGAGCAGACGGCGCTTACAACTTGGGAAGAATTATCCGTAACGGCGGAGCCTCTCGGAAACAGTCTCACAGCGATACTCTACGCCTCGCCGCTTCCTGGCAGTAAGGAGGTTCATTATTTTGATACGTATTGGGATGCCGGTGCACTGCGCTTGACCTCTTATCCGGGTGACCGGTTGCCGGGCCCGCTAGGGGTAACATCTGGCTTTATTAGTAACGTGCAGCGCAGTGCCACTTCTACGAGTCTTACGGTTAATTGGAATTTGAATGGTACAGGCGGAACTCAGGTGTGGTATAACGTTGTTCCGCCTCCTACACCTCCTACGCCCATTACTTCCACATTCCAGATCAATTTTTCAGTCTATTTTCCATTGATAGCGCGAGGTATTCCGTTTACTTTTCCGCAGCAAACCGCTTTGGATTACACTTCTGGCGCGGCGCACGCGGCTATCATTTCCGGTTTGTCCACCGGGCAGTCGGTTCACTATATCGTCGTGGCGCGCCGGCTGTCAGGCGATATGTGTGTCACTGAGTATGCCGGCCCTTACACTATTCAAATTCCTTAGGTTCTGTTGATAAGTGTGTCTACGGGCAAACGTCCTGCCTATAGGGCTATGCATTTAGCAAAAACAACGCCCCGTCCCCCGTCTCGGGGACGGGGCGACAAGTGTTAAACCTGAGAATCCTGTCAGGATGGAGAAAACGAGCTTAATTACCCTTCGGCGCCAGGTTCCATACACTTTGTTTACCCGCTGGTTAGTGATTGCGCTGTTGCTGTGTTTCTTTGGGCAAACGGTAGGGGCCGGCCCGCATCTTTCTCTTACTGCCGACGAACCGGTTTACATGGCGCAGGGCTATGTCTATTGGACACGCGGCGATTTGCGGCTACAACACGCACAGGCGCAACCGCCCCTTGTCAATATTTTATCAGGGGTCTTTCTAAGTCTGCAGCCCGGTCCACAACCAGAAGCACTGCCAGGATGGGCGGACGCTGATCTGAGCCAGTTCACGCGTGCTTATGCCTCCTGGTATGGTGCGGCCTTGCCAGCAGCGACATTTGCGGCGCGTCTTCCTATTGCGCTGGTAATTATACTCGGTATCGCCTGTGCCTTTCGTTGGGCGCGTGAGCAGTTCGGGATAGCTGGCGGACTCTTGACGTTAACACTCCTGGCTTTCGATCCCAATTTGATTGCCCACAGCGGATTAGCTGCCACGGACATGTTGTTGGCAACATGGAGCCTCATTGCTATCTATGCCGCAACCCGTTGGCTTGCCCAGCTTCATAATTGGCGTTGGGGGATGCTCTCCGGCATTGCCTTAGGATTGACCCTGGGATCCAAAACTTCAGGGTTCTTTGCGTTCGGCATTGTGGGTATTTTGTTAGCCACTTCCGCACTGGTTGAACTCTGGGAGCGGCGTCGGCAATCTGCGATGTGGTTCAAAATCAGCACATTCTGGATCGGAAAACTTGGGTTAGTCTCGACGTTTGCGGTTTTAGCACTGTGGGGACTCTATCGGTTCGAATTGCGCCCATTGCCAGGAACTACTGTGCCCGTTCCCTTTCCCACACACTGGATGATATGGCAAAAATTGGCGCACCATATGACCGCTGGACATACAGCCTACTTGTCAGGTGAGATTAGCCAGACAGGGTGGTGGAACTATTACCCCTTAGCGTTCATTCTGAAAACACCTTTGCCCACGTCGATCATTTTAGCTGGGGCGAGTATTGCTTTGCTCTTTGCCCTCCACACTGCCGACGGTCGCATGAGATTTCGGCAACAGTACGCGCTCTGGCTCACGCCGCTTCTGTATTCAGTGGCAGCCATCATCAGTCGTATCGATATTGGTTATCGCTATTTGCTAATTATGCTGCCTTTCTTGTATGGGCTGTGCGGCAATATCCTTGTGTGGATCAATCGTCGTCGTTGGCGAAAGCTCACACTTTTATGTGGATTGAGCTACTTAGTTATAGAAACTTTGTGCATTTGCCCCCATTATCTTGCCTATTTCAATGTTTTGGCCGGTGGGGCAGAAGGTGGGTATCGTTATTTGGTCGATTCCAATCTTGATTGGGGACAGGAATTTGTCGCTCTGCGCAAGTGGCTTGATGTGCATCCTGGCGATGATCTGCTTTATCTCAGCTACTATACCTACGTCGATCCAACACTGTACGATATTCCGTACATTCCAATTGCGCCGGCGCACGGCGCCGAATCGATCTTGCCTCAACGTTTCGCGCCCCAACCCGGTTTGTATGCGATCAGCGCCACCCCTTTGCATGGTGTCATGACCTCACCGGACAATTATGCCTGGTTCCGCCTACGTCAACCCCTGGCGCGGCCTGGGTATGGGATTTTTCTCTATCAAGTGCCCGCGCAAGCCCCAACGCCGACCTGGTTAGGTCAATGTACAGTACCGGCTCCTCCGCTGACGCCTGACGCTATCTACACAGGTCTCGGGCGTGACGATGTACGGATACTAACCTTTGACTGCACGCAAGCATGGGTATATCCGGCAGGGGGGGCTGAATCGGGCTGGTATGCTCTGCACCGTGAGGCTATTGACACACCAAACGATTTTTTGTTATTGCGATTATCTGCGACACGATTGAGTTACGAGCAGCGCCAGCCCGGAACATTGCCGGCTTTTGCTCTGTACGAACAAGCTCCGCTAACCCCGCAACCAGATCAGCGTGTGGATCCCACACCGCAGATTGCTACTCTCAGATTTTTAGGCCATACCTTATCCCCAGGGGTGCAAGTCCGCGCCGGGCAGGATTTGGGGATAGATACCTATTGGCAGGTGTTGTCGCCGGCTCCAGAGCCCCTCTCGTTGATGCTGCATTTAGTCGGTGCAGACGGCACTACGGTGGTGGTAGGTGATGGATTGGGATTCCCTGTTGAGCAATGGCAGCCCGATGACCTGCTGATTCAACGTCACCGTTTAGCCTTACCTGTAACAATGCCAACGGGAACCTATGTGCTCCACACCGGTATTTATCCTCTTTCAACAGTACAACCCTTGCCCGTCCTTGTTGCTGGCGTTCCACAGGGTAGTCACATCGAATTGGGCGCGATCGAAATAGTACCCTGATACCTGAAAACGCAACGCCCCGGTTATCGGGGCGTTGTGTATCGATCGTGTAAACAATCACGGCATGACAAAAGTGTACTTCGGCGACACCCAATTGACACACTGATTACTCGAAAGCCCCCGCGACACAACAAAGTATTCGTAGGTATAGCCTGACTGTAAACCGGTCAAAGTGACGGTGTGAGTTGTGGTGTATGTTTTGTCCACCAACGAGTGATCCCAACGCTCGGCGCGTATCACCAACGGCAAGAATATTTTATATGGCAGTGTAGGTGGCGGCGTTGTCGCAGGGCCAGCTATGCTATGATAAAAAATCTGGGAGATTGCCGCGTCTGTTGATGTCCAACTCACTGTAGCGCTTGTGCCGCCAGGATTGACAGTTGGACCTTGAGAAATCCCCCCTGTGGCACTGTGTTGCAGTGGGTCGTAGATTGTAGCGGGAGTCACCTCACTGAAAGCGCCTGTATCCCAAAAGACCCGGTGAGAACGTCCCCCATCGGCGTGGGCATAAGTGTACGCTGCCACGTGGTCCGCCCATGCTTCCGCCTGTACGGACATCTGTTCATACTGGTTGATTGGCGTTTTAGGCGTCCCCCATACAATGTTTGGTGAGTTAAATTCGGGCATGTCGTTGTGAATAGCTGGAAAACGCGAATCTGTTGGGTGGAGATACCATCCCGTGCGTTGAATGCCGACCTGCATGGCGACTAAATGGTCATTGGCCTCTACTGGACGTGATTGCCCATACATCGAAAACTCGTAGACCAAACAGGGTGTGATATTGTAGATAACTTGATAAATACCACCCAAAAGCGACCCCTCTCCGTAGGGGCGCATTTGCACCGCCTCGGTTTGATGAGCATACCCCTCTTCGGGATCGGTTTCAGGAATACTCCAACCGTTCATAAACCACAGTCGCCAATCCTGGCGTGAATCCAAAGGAATGTTATCATAAGGGTTGTTATCATCATCTGGCAACCAAGACCCCGCTACATAACGCCCATAACGATTATTGAACTCATACCAATCGTGATTGTCAAGGCCTGGATTATGTAATGAACCGCTGCCTGACAATTGTGGACTTGCGGCGTTCTGGTCTGGATTGGGTTTCTGCGCTTTCACAAAGACGGAACTCCCCAACAGCATCAACATAAGACTCAAGACACTCAATGCTTTCAGTCGTTGCACAGGAAAATCCTCCTCACGCTTATTTGCAGATATAACGAAGAAACTTGCTTCAAACAAACTTCTCGAAGTATAGCGGATAAAAGATGTTCGTCAAATGTGAATTTGCCGTAATCTGTGAATCCCTTATAATACGTCCCAAGCGATCTACAGTCTGTGGCCTGCAGTGATGATGATGGATTTTCTAAAGAGCATTTTCGCGCCTCATCGATGCAAAGCCTTTGCGATCTTCTTCCTCCTGGTTTTTTTTATTCAGGTCGCTTTGGCTGCTCGTGAAACCTCTATCACGCTCGATGAGCCATTGCACATTGCCAGCGGCTATGCCTGTTTGCTTACAGGCGATTATCGCCTGGTGGAGGAACACCCGCCGCTGCTCAAAATGCTTCAGGCTGCCCCGCTGCTGTTGGCTTCCCCCCGTTTGCCGGATCCGCGCACGGTTCCCGGCTGGGATGGGGGCGATCTCATCACAGTGGCGCAACACACGGTCATCCCTTACCGCCCCATTGATCCGCTGGTCTTTGCGGCGCGGGTTCCGACGATACTGGTGGGAGTGTTATTGGGTGCGTTGATCTTCCGGTGGACGCGTGATTTGACCGGCAAGCGCAGTTGTCTTCCCATGCTGGTCGTCTTTCTGTTCGCCTTTGATCCAAATATACTGGCGCATGCTGGCGTCGCCGCCACGGATTTAGGCGCTGCTGCCGGAATGTGCGGCGCGCTTTATACGTTCTGGCGCTGGTTGAGACGGCCCACGTATCCCCGTGCTCTCGTGGCCGCCGTACTCTTGGGATTGGCGCTAGGGGTGAAGAACACGGCGCTGATGCTTGGCCCCATTTACGCCGCACTGCTTCTCTGGGAATCTCTGCGTCGCCGCGCCTGGAGGCCCTATCTTTTTCAGGGGGCGTTGATTGCTGCCGGGGCTTTTCTGCTGCTCTGGGCGATCTATCGCTTCGAGTTCGGCGTCGTTGATGGAATTCTGTTCCCCATTCCTGCGCCCAGCCACCTGTTGCCGCTGCGTAAACTGCAACAGCACATGCAGGATGGACACGCCGCTTTTTTGATGGGTCAGAACTATCATCACGGTGACTGGCGTTATTTCCCTGTCGCCTTTGCGCTCAAGACGCCGCCGCTGACCCTGTTGCTTTGTGGTTGGACGTTGCTCTACGGTCTGTGGCATATCGTGCGGAAGAAGTCCTGGTTGGATGGGGTGTTCACTCTGCGGTCTTCTGCACCGCTCTTGCTTTTTCTGCTGCTCTACACTGTTATTAGTCTTGCCAGTGGGATCAACATCGGCTACCGGCATCTGCTTCCTGTGCTGCCGGTAATTTCCGTGGGTGTGACAAGTTATGGGATGCCGGGCATAAGCTCTGTGTTGCAGGGGGCAAGCAACAAGTTAGGAATCGCTTTGCGTTTTACGCTTTACGGAGCATTGCTTGTGTATGCTATGGTTACCCTCGGTCTGTGGCCCTGGCATCTGGCTTATTTCAACGTTTTTGCCGGTGGTCCGGATGGTGGCTATCGCTATTTGGTGGACTCCAACCTGGATTGGGGACAGACCTGGAAGGCGCTGCGCAGTTATCTGGATGCGGAAGAGATCACGGAATTCTACTTGAGCAGTTATACGATTAACGATCCGCGCGCATATGGTCTTGAGTATACCCCACTGCCGCCCTGGCCCGATGCGCCGCCTGTGTTACTGCAGCGTTTCGATCCGCCGCCCGGCATCTACGCCATCAGTAGCACCCAACTCCAGGGCGTTGTGATTGCTGATCCAGAGATGTTCGACTATTTCCGCAACCTGGAACCTCGCGCGCGTATCGGGCACGCGATGTTCGTATATGAGGTGCCACCGCATCCGCCAGTAACGTGGATCGCGCAGTGCAGTACGCCTGTGACACCTTTGCCGGTGGACGTGGCGCGCGAGGGTTTTGGCATCGGTGAAACTGTTCCGATACTCAATTTCGATTGTGCCCAAAGCTGGATCATTCCTCCTGGTGATGGGCGTTATGTGCTTTCGCACGATGATGCCCGTGCTCCTTGGGTTTTGCTGTCACAGGGCCGGCGGGCTTACATACAGAAGCAACCTGGATTCGTCCCGCCCTTCACCATCTATGAATGGCAGGCTGTGGCATCTCCTCAGCCGGGCTATCCGCTGGCGAATCCACCCACACTCGATGCCACGCTGACCTTCCTTGGCTACGATGCTCCGGCGCTTAAAATTGGTGAGACGAACACCGTGGAAACCTGGTGGCGCGTCGATGCGCGTCCGGTGCAAGCGCTTTCCTTGATGGCGCATTTGCTGCGGGCGGATGGCATCCCTATTGCTGTCGGCGATGGCCTGGGTGTTCCGGTAGAGCAGTGGATACCAGGTAGTTTGCTAATCCAGCGCCACCAATTGGCGATTCCGCCTGAGACTTCGCCCGGCGTATACCCATTTCACGTCGGCGCTTATACGCTTCCCGGCCTGGAACGGCTGACCGTTACGTTGGCTGGGACGCCATCGATCGATTATGTGGTCGCCGGGCAACTGGAGGTCGTTGCTCCATGAGACAGCGTTCTTCTCGGTTCTGGCTGACGCGCGGCGTTGCGCTGTTGTTGTTGTTCTCCCTTTACGCGCAGCTCGTTGGCGCGGCGACGTCGCTTTCTGCGACGGTGGATGAGGGTTTTCACATCACCAGTGGCTACGAATACCTGCGTACCGGAAAACTACGTCTTTTCGACGAGCATGCCCCAGTAGCCAAAGCGCTCTTCGCGTGGCCGCTGTTTTTCGTCCCTGATCTGGCGTCACCGGAGATCGCTGATGGCTACGCGAGCGGTGATCTTATCGCAGTGACGCAAGCGACCACATTGGCCTATCGCCCCCTCGACCGCGTCATCGTCGCGCCGCGCCTGGCGGCAGTGCTGTTGACTGTCATCCTGGCGGCGACGCTCTGTCGCTGTGCCACTTCGTTCGCTGGCCCGGTGGCCGGTTTGTTTGCGCTTTTCCTCTGTGCGTTCGACCCCAATTTTCTAACCCATGGCAGTCTGGCAACCACCGACATGGGCGCGACGGCGTTTAGCTTTTGGGCTGTGTGGGCCGGCGTGCGCTGGATGCAACGACCGGTGCGCCGGCGGTGGGCCGGTGCGGCGCTTTTGTTGGGTCTGGCCCAGGGCGCGAAATTGACGGCGCTGCTGATTTATCCCGCGCTAGGATTGGGCGTGCTGTTGACTACGGTGGTGCAATGGCGCAACGGCGCGAGTTGGAAATCGCGGTTACATTCTGGCGGGCGTTCAAAGAACAGTTTTACTCTGTTGTTCGCTTTTGCCGGGATGGTGGGGCTTTCATTGCTCGTGCTGTGGGCGCTGTATGGCTTCGAAGTGCGCGTCCTGCCCGGTGTGCTCGGCGGCGCTCCCCTGCCTGCTGCCAGTCATATTGAGCGTTGGATGCGCTTGCAAGACAACCTGGTCTATGGGCGTGAAGCTTTTTTGTTGGGGCAAAATGCCATGCATGGCTGGCCGCAGTATTTTCCGGTAGCGTTCCTGGTCAAGACACCATTGCCTCTTTTGTTTCTATTTGCTGCGCTGCTCCTGCATATTGCCTGTCGCGTCTCGCGCTCCAAACTTCACCCTTTACACTTTATGTTCTATGCTTTTCCCCTCCTCTACGCGCTTGCCAGCCTCACCAGCACGCTCAACATCGGCTACCGGCATCTATTGCCCACGTTGCCGTTTCTGTACGTCGCTGTTGCGAGTTGCGAGTTGCGAGTTAAGAGTTGCGAATCACGAATTGCGAACTACATTTTACGGGTTGCGTTTGCCTTCCTTCTTGCCTGGCTGGTTGTCGGTACATTGGGCATTGCGCCGCACTACCTGACTTTCTTCAACGAACTTGCGGGCGGGCCGCAAAACGGATGGCGCTTTTTGGCCGATTCCAACACCGATTGGGGGCAGACGTTCAAGGCGTTGGCGACGTATCAACAGGAAACCGGCCTGGGGACGGTGAATCTCTCGGCTTTCACTTTTTATGATCCGGCTGCTTATGGCGTGGAATACATGCCTATCGCGCCGATGACAGGTGCGCCGCCGGTGCTGCCCCGGCGTTTCAACCCGGAACCGGGACTCTACGCGATCAGCGCCACGACGTTGGATGGCGTCCCTCTCGCTTACCCACCGACCTTTGATTGGTTTCGCCATCGGGCGCCGTTTGCTCAGATCGGTAACGCGATGCATCTCTATGCTGTGCAGCCACTATCGGGAGCATGGATCGCACAATGTGCCACGCCGGTTGCGCCACTCAACGATACTGCTGTAGATGAGGGATTTGGTATCTCTGGCTTGCGTCGGGTCACGTTCGATTGTGAGCAGAGCTGGGTCATTCCCGGTGGTACGTCAGCCGGTTGGTATGCTCGTGCGATTCCTGAGCAGACGCAGTTGCGCTGGCCCCGTTCTGATGCACCGCGTTTTGACCTATTGCCGGCGTGGATGGAGACGTTGCCTGTGGAAGGCCTGAAGTTCAGCTATCTACAGCCTCGACATGGCGAATTGCCGACCTTTGCGATTTGGGAATGTGCGGCGTGTCATTTGCTTGCATTGCCGGCGCGTGTAGAATTGGAGAATGGTGTCGATTACCTGGGCATGGTGACTCCTTCCGGCGCCAAACCTGGCACGACGGTGGAAGTTGTAACGTTGTGGGGAGTGCGGCAGATACCAGGACAGCCACTATCAATTATGCTGCATTTGCGTGATGCTAATAATAAGTCGATTGCAGTCGGGGATGGATTGGGTTTTCCAGTAGAACAGTGGCAGGCGGGAGATGTCCTGGTGCAACGCCACCAACTCTTTGTATCGGCAGCAACTGTGGAGGATGACTATGTGTTGTATACCGGGATTTACCGGCTTAATGATTTTGTGCAACTCTCCACTGTGCCGTTGACAGCTACGTTGAGAGTCCAAAGGTAAAATACAGTATATTTTGGAGGTAATGTGGAAAAACATTTGAAGTACGTATTGTTTATCGTTAGCTTGATTTTGGTGTTACTGTTGGGTTCAATGGTTCTGAGACCGCTAGATGCGACGGCGAAGAATGTGCCAGCGATTGCAGCTTCTGTAGATGAAGTATACATCCCTGCAGGAGCATTTGCTATGGGCTGCGCTGATGATCTATCCCCGGTACATTGCGATGGGGATGCCGCACCTGTACATCTAGTATACCTGGATGCCTATTACATTGACAAATTGCCGGTAACCAACGCGCAATATGCTGCGTGCCAGGTCGCGGGAGTGTGCCCACCGCCGCTCTCTGTTGCTTCACATACCCGTTCTGATTACTACACGAACTCCAAGTACGCTTCCTATCCTATGATCAACGTGCGATGGAGTTATGCCAACGTTTACTGTGCCTGGGCTGGGAAACGTTTACCCACGGAGGCTGAGTGGGAAAAGGCGGCGCGTGGCACTGATTTGCGCTGGTTCTCATGGGGCAACGAATTACCAACGTGTAAGCGCAGCAATATCGCTCTGATTAACCCCGGAGATATCTTGTCCCGGCCCTGTGTGGGTGATACCGTCGCTGTAGGGCTGTACCCACAAAATGCCAGTCCCTACGGAGTATTGGATATGGTGGGGAACGTAAGAGAATTTGTCAGTGATTACTACATGGCATTGTATTACGACCGTTCCCCTTATTACAACCCGACCGGACCGGCGACCGACGTCAACAATAAGGGCCATTTTGCACGCGGCGCTGGTTGGTCCGATCATCCTCGTCTAGCGACCAACTGGGTGCGCCATGATGAGAGTTCTGCGGAGGAGTATGATCGTATTGGCTTTCGCTGTGCTCGCGGCACAGCCGATTTACCACCGGCCACACCTACACCTACACCTACACCACTCCCATCGGATACCGGACGCTTCGGTGAAGAAGGTGGACTGTTGTGGATCACCCATCCTGAACACTTAACGGCAGTACGTGTCCCTCCCGAAACTTTGACTGAAACCATGACCTCGGAGCTTGCGCTTACCGTCACCTACACGCAACCTCGTCCGGTGGACAATCTCCATGCTATGGATCACTTCTTTATTGTGGAGGGAGTCCAATCAACCAGGCCCTTGGAGGTGTTGCTGGGTTTCAAGAGTTCCGGCGGCGTTATCGCTGGTACTCAGGGGCTTTACCGGCTTGATTCCACCGTGTGGGTGACCGACAATATCACGACCACGGAACGTAGCAGCGGGCATATTCTGGCCTGGATTGACCAATCGGGGATGTATGGGATTCTGGGGCACACCAACCGGGTTTACCTCCCTCTGATTTTTAGACGCTAATGTCATGAAGCTGCATCTGCGTTCATACCATCCTTTGTGGGCCTTGCTCGTGACCTTTGCTGTGCTGGTCCTGTTGCACAACTGGGCCACACCGCTCTACGAAGCCCCCGACGAGGTCTGGCATGACGCCTACGTGCGCTGGTTGGCGCAGGGTAATGGACTGCCCTCGCTGGACGACGATGCCAGCGGGGCCGGTCAGGAGGCCGCGCAGCCGCCGCTTTACTACGCGGTGGCTGCGTTGTTGCGTTATCCTTTCGATGATGGCGACTGGCACACCCGTTTGTGGCACAATCCCCACTTTGGCTATCAGTCGCTCGACAACGCGCTGGATAATAAGAACATGCTCATCCACACGGAAGCAGAACGCTTCCCCTGGCGCGGCTTGGAAGCGGCTGCGTCTGCGGCACTGGCCATTCACATAACACGGTTCACGTCGCTTCTGTTCGGTATCCTGACGTTGCTCGCGGCCTGGGGCATAGGCTACGAGGCTTTCCAGACCCGCAAGGGGGCGCTGACGACCGCCGCGTTGGTGGCGTTCCAGCCACAGTTCGTCTTCATCTGCGGCGTGATCAACAACGACAGCGCCGCTGCCGCGTTGGCCACCGTGACTCTTTGGGTGACCGCGCGCGTGTTCCGGCGCGGGCTGACGGTGCGCCGCGTTGCCGTGCTCGGCATTCTCGTGGGACTGGCGGCGCTTTCCAAGACGAGCGCGCTAGCGCTGTTCTTTGGAATTGGCGCAGCTTTGTGCTGGCAAGCCTGGCGTGAACGATTGCCCTGGAAGACGTTGGCGACGACGTTGGGCCTGTATCTCGCGTTGGCTTTGGTCGTGGGCGGTTGGTGGTACGCCCGCAACCTGTGGCTCTACGGTGACCCATTAGCGACGAGCCGTCACTTCGATACACTCTGGCGAAATCCACAGCCTAAATCCATACCGGAATTGGTGAGTGACATCCCTTTGCTCGTCCGTTCGTTCTGGGGCGCGTATGGATGGGGCCACATCTTCTGGCCCGATTGGGTGTATGCGCTGCTAACACTTGTCACCGGCGCCTGTGTGATTTACGGAGTCTGGTGCGTATTTCGCCGTTTACGCGCGCGGCTCTCTCGTGCGGCGTTGCGCGAGGCTGTGGACGCGACCGGCGGCATTTACCTGCTTGGCGCGGGGTGGTGCACGGCTATCGGCGTGGCGTTGTTGTTTTGGATGCGCGAAGTCGCAGCGCCGCACGGGCGCTTGTTCTTCCCGGCGATTGGCGCGTGGGCGCTGTTGGTGGCTTACGGCGTGGCGCAGAAATCTGCTCATCGCGTGTGGCACGGCCTGTGCCAGGGCTTACTGCTCGGTATGGTCGTCTTGACCACGCTTGCGCCGGGTGCACGCATCCATGCGGCTTTTGCTCCTCCACGGCTCTACGCCCCGCAACAGATGGCGAACGCCGTCATGCCGGTGAATTTCACCTACGATGAGGTTGGGCAGACCAACCTACGTCTCCGGCTTATCGGCGTCGAAATCGAACCGGCGCGGGTGACGCCGGGAGATACGGTCGCCGTTAAAGCCTGTTGGGAGGCGCTGACGCCGATTGCAGAGGACTACACGGTCTACGTGCAGTTGCTAGGGCAGAACTACACCCGTGCGGGCGAGCGTCACACGTATCCCGGCTTGGGCCGCTATCCCACTTCGTTGTGGACGCCGGGCGCAGCTTTCTGCGACGTGTACCGCATCGCCGTGGAACCCTGGGTTCCTGCGCCGGAGCGCTATCAGGTGCTCGTCGGGCTGTACCTCGACGATTCGCGCGATCAATTGACGGCGTTCGACAGCGTAGGGCTGCCCAACGTCCCGCCGGTCGTCGGCGCGGTGACGGTGGCTCCCGAGACGCCCCAGGCCATTGCGCCGCAGTATCCAGTGCAGTACACGTTGGGGGAAAGCGTCCTTTTGCGGGGATACGATCTATCCGGCGCATTACAAAGCAACACCCCGCTGACGGTGACCCTGTACTGGCAGGCCCAGGCGGCGTTGCCCCACGACTACACGGTTTTCGTGCATCTGTTCGACGAAGCCGGTGAGATGCTCACTCAAGACGACGGTCCACCGCGCGGCGGCTGGTATCCCACGTCCGCGTGGGAGGCCGGCGACGTGATCGTCGACGCACGACGGTTGGACCTGCCCGAACTCTCGGCTGGGCAGGCCGTACAAGTGCGTATTGGAATGTATTTACCCGATGACCTAACCCGCTTGCCCGTTCTCGACGGCAACGGTCAGCCATTGCCCGATGGCATCGTCCCGTTGTTTGTTGCGCAGGTAGACGGTAGACAGTAGACAGTAGACGGGGATCAGGCCAGCGCGCTTTCTCGATTACCGACTACCGGACCATCGGACTACCGGACTGACAGGAGGTTTCTGATGCAATTTCCGACAATTTCCGAAGTCGAACGCATTTCGCGCCTTGAACCGCCCACCGGCAAGGTGCAGATGGTGCTCGACACCGACACCTACAACGAAGTGGACGATCAGTTTGCCGTTGTGCAGGCGCTGCTCTCGCCGGAGAAGCTGGACGTGCTGGCGCTCTACGCCGCGCCGTTCTTCAACGACCGCTCCGCCGGCCCCGCCGACGGGATGGAGAAGAGCTATCAGGAGATTCTGGCGTTGCTCGAACGGCTGGACGTGCCGTCAGATGGCTTCGTTTTCCGTGGTTCGGACCGTTATCTGCCCGATTGGGAGCACCCCGTGGAGAGCGGCGCCGCCCGCGATCTCATCGCCAAAGCGATGGCACGCAGCCCGGAGGACGATCCGCTCTACGTCGTTGCTATTGGCGCGATTACGAACGTCGCTTCCGCCATTCTGCTGCAGCCGGAGATCATTCGCCGCATCGTCGTCGTGTGGCTGGGCGGGAACGCTTTCCACTGGCCCAACACCTACGAGTTCAATCTGTGGCAGGACACACAGGCGGCGCGCGTGATCTTCGATTGTGGCGTGCCGCTGGTGCAGTTGCCGTGTATGGGTGTGGTCTCACATTTGCACACCACGATCCCCGAAATCGAACGTTACGTCGCGGGGCAGGGCGCGATCGGCGATTACCTGGCGGAAACCGTCAAAGGCTACCACGCCGATCATTTCGGCTGGTCGAAGGTGATTTGGGACATCGCGGCGATTTCGTACTTGCTAGATGCATCTTGGACGCCGAGTTGTCTCGTCCACAGCCCCATCGTCACCGACCAGGGCACGTGGAGTTTCGACCATAACCGCCACCTCATCCGTACCGTGTATCACGTCAACCGCGATCCGATTTTTAGGGACGTGTTTACTAATGCAAACACAGACAAGAATCTCGGTATGGTGGTAAAATAGGCGGCATGAGAGCACCACTATACATCCGAGACCTAACAACCGAAGAGCAACAGACTGTCGAAGCAGGCTTGCGCAGCAAGGATCTCT
>Ga0209723_1000320_pt1 | contig 93143 bp, 86 predicted proteins | sample BiotimSIPDNA_2_FD_185750 | JGI IMG/M metagenome (GOLD analysis project Ga0209723, IMG submission 185750) | Anaerobic biogas reactor microbial communites from Washington, USA - Biogas_R2 time_0 SIP DNA (SPAdes) (version 2) | ecosystem: Engineered > Bioreactor > Anaerobic > Unclassified | place... | reverse complement strand
AAGTTTTGCAAAGCTCTCATCCAATCTGGCGAAAGGTTTGACCAATATGCTCTTGATATATCTGGCTATATTTCCCAGCAATAATCTCCCAGTCAAAATTCCGCACCACTCTTTTACGCCCCTCCCCTGCCAGTCTGGCGCGCAATCCGGAATCATCCAGAAGCTTTAAAATTGAATCGGCAAGAGCCTGTGAACTGCCGGATGGAAAAATCAGCCCGTTTTCCTCGTGAACTACGGTGTCATGAATAGCCGGCAGATCACCGGCAATGACCGGGCAACAACAGCCCATCGCCTCCACCACAACCAGGCCAAATCCTTCTTGTATCCCGCTTTTGGTGACAATAAACGGAAATACGGCCAATGTTGCCTGCTGATAAAGTGAAGGCAATTTCGACTGCGGCACCATTCCAAGAAAATCAACACGGTCCGTCATGTTAAGTTTTGCTGCTGCTGCCCGCAACGCCGACTCAAGGGGTCCTGCGCCAGCCACGACCAAACGGATAACTGGATGTTTGGCAAGCACTTTGGGCATGGCTTCAAGCAACACTTGCAAACCCTTTACTTCCACCAAACGTCCGACAAAAAGCAGTTCATCGGTTTTCCGCTGCACGCGAGGATCTGGCGTAAACAAGCCTTTCAAGTCAACACCCATCGGTATCACTTCAACTTTATCAGAAACAATCCCCATATCGACAACCGTTTTCTTCATGGCTTTGCTGACCACGGTAAGCGCGGCGCTCTTGTCCATCACCCAGCGCTTCAGGCGTTGAAGACCCTTCCCTTTCAAGGCAAACAAATCGCCGCCGTGAGAAGTGCAAAGCAGGGGAATTTTTTGTCTCGTGATCAACAAACTGAGCGCCGCAATGAACCCCTGGGAAACCAGCCAGTGTGCGTGAATCAAATCAAAGCGTTCATTGCGCAGTAAACGGGTGACGGCCCGTAATTGCCCCAATAGAAAAAAAGGCACAATCAAGTAATAGGCGGGATTGGTTTTCAGTTGATTAAGAATGCCACCTCCGTGCATAGCCAGTTTTTCCCACTGATTGAAAAAATAAGGAAAACGGACAACGCGCAGACCGGCCATGTCTTCCCGCTTCTTACTACCGGGCGCTCTGGGAGAAAGGACCGTTATTTCAAACTTATCCGATAACCGGCGGCTGAGTTCAAAAATAAATGCGGGTTCAGGGTCATTTTCCCAGCGGGGAAAGGTTGAGGTTAGAACAAGAACGCGGGGCCGTGCTGAAGACATATTTTTCTATTTTCCTCGTTCATTGAAAATCTTCCCAATCTGTTTCTGACTAACATTTCCCCTAAACAAAGTAAATCATGTTTAACTCATTCAATCCTTTCATTGTTCCGCAGGCATTTCCTGTTTGACAATGATCTTTTTCTCTTGTTTACTCTTCGCTGTAGCAAATTCATAACCAAGGACGATTTATGCTGACAAAAGAAAACGGTTTTTCCCTGCCTTTTTCGCGTAAATGTGAAAATGTGGGGCAATATGTATTCACTTTTATTTCATTGCTGATTATTTTACTGGTTGTTTACTCTAACAGTTTTCATGGTGACTGGCATTTCGACGATTTCGCCAATATTATTGAAAATCCGAATGTTCAGATTAAATCTTTATCCTTTTCTGAACTAAAGCAATCATTCATTGGCATATATCAGGACAGACTTCTACGGCCTTTTTCCTATGCCAGCTTTGCTCTTAACTACTATGTTGGCGGATTAAATGTCTTTGGATTTCATCTCGTTAACTTTTTTATCCATTATTTGTCGTCTGTTTTTCTCTTTCTCTTTATTATCAACACACTGAAACTTCCCTTGCTCAAGGAGCAATATGCGAACATCGCTTATCCTGTCGCGCTTCTAGCCACGGTTTTATGGTCTGTTCATCCTGTTTTTGTTACTTCCGTCTCCTATATCGTTCAGCGGATGACCTCCATGGCAGGCCTGTTTTACATCATGGCCATGTATTTCTACCTGAAAGGGCGAACATCTGAAACAACAGGAAAATCAATAGGATTTTTTATTTTCTGCGTATTAGCCGGGCTGGCTTCACTTCTCACAAAAGAAAACGCTGTGATGCTTCCTTTCAGTATCCTCTTATTCGATTTATTATTGATTCAAGGAGCGTCGAAAGAAAATATTCATAAATTCGTCAAAATTCTTATACTTCCTTTTATACTTTTTATTATTGTTGGTGCTTTATACACGGGTGGGTTTACTATTAATGTTTTCGGCGCATACGCGGGTCGTGACTTCACAATGGTTGAGAGACTTCTCACCGAGCCTCGTATTATCATTTTTTATCTTTCTTTGTTGTTTTATCCGATCCTTTCACGCCTGACGCTGTTATATGACATCGACATTTCTCATTCTTTATGGCAACCATGGACGACATTGCCTTCTATTTTTCTGATAATATGTTTGATCGTGGCAGCAATTTATCTTTGCCGTAAACGACCGTTGTGGTCCTTTTGTATTCTTTTCTTTTTTCTAAACCATATTATTGAAGGAACGGTCATTCCTCTTGAATTAATATACGAACATCGCAATTATCTTCCGGCCATGTTTCTATTCATTCCGGCAGCCCAATTTTTTGTTTATGTGATTGATTATTTTTCCTATAAAAGAATTCTGCAATTTGCTGCTGTCTTCGGTGTCATTGTCATTCTTGTCGGTTTGGGAGATGTGACCTTTCGCCGAAACGCCATTTTCTCTGACGAGTTTCTTCTCTGGTCGGACAATATCGAAAAATATCCCGCTTTGAGCCGTCCTTATGCTAGTTTGGGAACGGCTTATATGCGTTACCAACAAAAAGATAAGGGATTAAAATATTTCGAAAAAGCGCTTGCCATCAACAATTTTGGGAATACTCATATTCGTGCCGTACATGAATTTAACATGGGTCACTACTACTATCTTGAAGGTCAGTATAATGAAGCACTCTCTTATTTTGAAAAATCATACAAGGTCATACCAACCTATCGTTCGAACATCATATCTATTGCTAAAATTCATATGTTGAAGGGCGAATATGATCTTGCCCATGAGTTAATTTTTTCTTCAGCGAACAAATTTTCAGATAATAGCGACTTCTTAGAAATTCTAAGTTTGATTTACCTCAAGAAAAAAGACTATAGGAAAGCTGCGTATTATGCGCAGAAGGTGTTGGCCAGACATTTGTTCAGACCTTTTTCCCTTTCAATCTTGGCCGAGACATCCAGAATAAAAGGAAATTTAAGGTCCTCCGTCATCTTGTGGGAACTTTACCAGAGAACCTCTTATCAGGATGCTTACGGAAATCTCGCGCTTATTGATCTTTACAATCAAACAAATGATCAGGAAAAATTACGAAGAGAACTACATAGATTTTATTATCTTAAAGGCAATATCCCCGTAGCCTCGTATTTAAAAAAGCTTGCTCAAACAAAGAACCTTGTTGTCTATTTTCCCGAGATCGGTAAATTCACACCGATTTTGAAAAATAATTTACATCAAATTGACAACTAGCAATATTTAAAGATGTTATTGGCTTTCCTGATGAATTTTTATTGAGGGATAAGCCAGGTTCCCGTTGCAGAATACGTTTGGTCTCCACCACGTGCAGTGACCAGAAGCGACATAACTGTTGTGCTGTCAGCTGTAAAACGTACAGTCCAATTATCTGGTGTCTGCCCTATCTCTTGTACGCCGTTCCCTCCAAGTTCATTCAGAATATCCGACATGGTCGGTTGTCCTCCGTTCTTAAGAAAAAGTTTCGCATACGCCAGATTTGCAGACGATTTCATTTCGGCTATCTGGCTTTTGGCTGCCGCCGATTTGGATGAATTGATTAAATCTACATATTTGGGAATGGCTATCGCAAAGAGAATTCCGATTATGACCAGAGTAGTGATGATTTCAATTAATGTGAACCCTTTATCATTGTGAATCATTCTTTCTTTCCATCAAACAAATAATGTCACAAGATACTATTAAGACTGCGGGAAGTGATTTCCCGCAGTCTTAATTATAATTAATATTTTTAAATAGATATAGCATCTATCCTTCGTAATATCTTAAGTTATTGCGGTCTGCTCCAAGTTCCCGTTGCCGCATAATCTTCGTCATCACCTCTTTTGGTAACAGCCAGTAGTATACTAGATGTGCCAGAAGCAGTAAAACTAACAGCCCAGTTATCAGGAGCAGTCCCAAGCTCTGTGGGTGAACCAAGTTCAGTTATTATCTCTCCAGCGGTCGGCTGAGCTGCATTTTTCAGATACAGTTTAGCATATGCCAAATTTGCCGATGACTTCATTTCGGCTATCTGGCCTTTAGCTGCGGCCATTTTGGCCTCTTCCTGAATGTCAACATATTTCGGCACCGCCACCGCCGCCAGAATGCCCAAAATTACCAGAACGGCGATAATTTCAATCAATGTAAAACCCTTCTCATTTCTCATTTTTTCACATCTCCTTTTCGTAGTTTAAATTTTCCTGTTAGATTCTTCATTTTTTTCATAACTTCAATTTAAAGTTACATACAAATACTATGCCGACAGATCAGAATTGACACGAATTCTTTTTTCACCTTGTATTCTTAAGTTCCTTTTGATGAGGATGTTGACTTCAAATCATATGTTTCAATTTCGGCGGTCTCGAATTCATGTCACTGTATTGCTTCGTTTTATTTTTAATATACTCACTCCCAACCCGAAAAACTTCGAAATCTGCTTTTTGTCTGCCGCCCTCCTTTCATTGTAATTCTCTCATAAATTAAGCTGCCTCCCCACCTCTCAATACCCTCTTTCTCCTTCACGGCCTACCTCTTTTTATTGCTACATCTTCTATTTTTGATGGGCTATCTACAATTAATGTAGATTTTTGAACACCTCTACATTGATTTCATGCTTCTTGATTCGATGCCAGAGACTCCTTTGATTAATCCCCAATAGACCGGCGGCTTTGACCTGAACGCCTCCCGTTTCCTTGAGAGCCACTATGATCATCTCCTTTTCCATCAGGTTGATCTGTTCGTCGAGTGGCAGACGGTCTTTCAATGCTGAAGCGATACTATCGCCTCCACCCTGCCGGATATTTTCCGGCAGATGTTGCATATCGATCAAACCGTCCTCCGACAAGATGGAGGCTCTTTCGATGGCATTTTTTAACTCCCGCACATTACCCGACCAGTTGTGCCCGATTAAAGACTGTAGCGCGGCAGTCGATAACTTGGCCGGTTTCGGAGAATTTTCAAGGAAATGGGCGGAAAGGAGGGCGATGTCTTCCCTTCTGTCCCGCAAAGGCGGGAGGGCGATGGAAAATACGTTTAACCGAAAATAGAGATCCTCACGAAATTTTCCATCCTTTATTAATTGCAGCAGATCCTTATTGGTGGCTGCGATAAACCGGATGTCCACCCGGACGGGCGCTGTCCCGCCCACGCGCTCGAACTCCTTTTCCTGAAGAGCCCGCAAAAGCTTTGCCTGGGTGGCAAGCGGCATGTCGCCGATTTCATCCAGGAACACAGTACCGCCGTCGGCCAGCTCAAACTTGCCGATTTTTCTTGCATTTGCCCCCGTAAAGGCTCCTTTTTCATGACCGAAGAATTCGCTTTCCATCAAGCCTTCAGGAATGGCGACGCAATTGATGGCCACAAAAGGCTTGCCCTTACGCAGACTGTGCTCATAAATACTCGAGGCGATCAGTTCTTTTCCTGTGCCGCTTTCCCCTGTGATCAAGACGGTAGAATCGGTGGGGGCAACCTTGAGAATTTGGGTGAAAATATTACGGATAACCGCGCTGGAACCGATGATCTTCGGAAAGAGCTCTCTTGCTTCCACGTGGCTTAAAATATCTGCAACACTGTCGAAAACCTGGTGGATTTTACCAAGATCGTTTGTGATTTCGAAAGGTTCTTCCTTGGGAACAACCGATAAGATGGGCATTTTCTGAGCTTTCTCCACAAAATCCATCAATGGTTTTAAAAGAAGACGCAGGATGAAAAAACCGGAAAAAAAGGAAATACAACCGATGATCAGCGCCAGAAGATAGATGCTTGTCGGGAGATGCCAGCTTGTTTTGTCGGGGCCGGCTGTGAGCTGATATGCGACAATAACGCCCAGGATGGTAATTCCGCTGAAAATGACCGGAATCAGAATATAAAGTTTAATGTAGAAATTCTTTTTCTTCATTGGCGCTCAGGTCTAACCTCGGGCCATTTTAGTCAGGTCGAAAATCGGCATGAAAATGGCCAGGGCAAAAAAACCGACCACCGCCGCCAATCCCACAATCAGGACGGGGCCGATGGCGTCGGAAAGGCCTTTGACGGCATACTCCACTTCATCGTCGTAATGCTTGGAGATTTCCCGCAGCATTTCTTCAATGTTTCCGGATTCCTCACCGATGGCAATCATGTCCACCACCATGGGCGGGAAATAATCGGCGGTTTTCAGGGGCGCTGCAATTCCGGAACCTTCTTCTATTTTGTCCCGGACATAATGAAAGGACCGGGCGATCGCGGCATTGCCGATTGTGTCGGAAAGGATGGTGAGCGATTGCATGACCGGCACGCCGCTGGACTGCAAGATGGCAAAAATACTTGCAAACCGGGACATTGCCGCTTTTTGAAACAAGGGACCCAAAATGGGCATCTTAAGCAGGAAGCTGTCCCGGACCAGTTTGCCGTTTTCCGTTTTGAAATATTGCCGCAAGCCGAAAACAACGGCCGCCAGAATCCCCAGAATCACATACCAGTAATTTTTTAGGTAGGCGTTCAATAAAATCGCTATTTTCGTCGGCAACGGCAGTTCGATTTTCGCCTGGGCAAACATGTTCACGAACTGGGGGATGACAAAAGTCAGAAGGACGACAAACGCGATGACCAGCGCGATAACGACGATCAGCGGATATTGCAGGGCCGATTTGATGTCAGATTTGATTTTGGCTTCATGCTCGATAATGTAGATCAGCCGGTCGAGAACGCCGGTGACGCTGCCGCTGAGTTCGCCCGCCCGCAGCATGCTGCAATACAGGTGAGAAAATATCCTGGGATGTTTGGCAAAGGCGTCCGAAATGGTGGACCCCTGACGGATGTCGGCGACGATGGCCGTCACGGCCTGTCGCAACACCCTGCTTTCCGTCTGCACTTCCAGAACCTGCATGATGCGGATGATGGGCACGCCGGCATTGAGCATGGAACGGAACTGCTTGGTAAAAAGGACCAGATCCCTGGTTTTGATGCCGCCGCCCAGGGCGCTGATTTTGGCCCACAGCGAATCACGGTCGGCGGCGGCTTCTTCCGTCACGCGCTGCGGAATCAGTCCGCGCGACACCAGAATGTTGTTGGCGCTTTGAACGGAATCCGCCTCCAAAAGTCCGGTCAGATTGTTGCCGGTCTCGTCGATCGCCTTGTATCGGTAGCTGGTCATTTAACCGTCTTCCCCTTCAACCTGTCATAACGGCGCTTGCGGCTTCTTCCAGCGTGGTAACTCCCCGCAGCACCTTGCCGGCCGCGTCTTGCTTGAGCGTGCGTAATTTCCCCGCCTCCGTCGCCGCGCGCGTAATCTCCTGGCTGGATTTTTTTTTCAGAATCATTTCCTGGATCATTTCGTCATTCACAAGGACTTCAAACAGGCCGGTTCTGCCCTTGTATCCCGTGTTTTTGCATTGGTAGCAGCCCTTTCCGCGCTGAAAATTGCCCGTGGCCGCTTCCTGGTCTGTGATTCCCAGCGCCTCATAGGCTTTTTCCGACGGGACATACGATTCCCGGCAATACGGGCAAACCGTCCGCACCAGCCTCTGGGCAAAGGATACCAGCAGCACCGAGGACACGAGAAACGGCTCGACGCCCATGTCAATGAATCGCGTGATCGCGCCCGCCGAATCGTTGGTGTGAACCGTACTCAGCACCCGGTGGCCCGTCTGCGCGGCCTGAACGGCAATGGCGGCCGTTTCCGCGTCACGGATTTCCCCCACCATGATGACGTCCGGATCCTGGCGCAAAATGGAACGCAGCCCGCTTGCAAAAGTCATCCCGGCCTTGCGATTCAACTGAACTTGACGGATGTTGTTGATCCGGTATTCCACCGGATCCTCGAGCGTCATGATGTTGATGTCCGGCTTGTTGATCGAGTTCAGGATGGCATACAGACTGGTGCTTTTGCCGCTGCCGGTCGGACCCGTGCTGAGGATCATGCCGTAGGGTCTGTTGATGATGCTCTCGATTTTTTCCATGTCCGACTCAATCATGCCCAGCCGGTCAAGCGAATAAACGCCTCCGCTGGTGTCCAGAAGTCTGAGGACCAGGTTTTCGCCGTAGATGGTGGGAATGGACGACACGCGGACGTTGATTTCCTTTTTATTCAGCTTGAGGGTAAAGCGGCCGTCCTGCGGAATGCGCGAAACCGTGATGTCCATATTGGCCAGGATTTTCATCCGCGCGGCAATCGGCAAAAAAAGGGACTTGGGCGGAGATGGAACTTCCATCAGCTTGCCGTCGATCCGAAACCGCATTTGGACGGAATTCTGCTGCGGGCTGATGTGAACATCGCTGGCGCCGTCGCGGATGGCCTGCGCAAAAATAGAGTTTGCCAGGCGCACGACCGGCGCTTCCCCCGCCAGGTCCTGGAGGGAAGCCACCTGCACTTCTTCCTTGTCCTGCGCCGCATCTTCGGAGCCTTCTTCCTGGGACTTGATCTCCATGTTTTCGATGATGCTGCCCAGTCCGGACTGCGTGCCGTACATGGAATTAATGATTTGATTGAGTTCGCGTTCGGAACAGACCACCGGTTCGACTTCCGAATTGGTCAGCATTTCAATGTAATCGAGCGCATTGATGTCCAGGGGGTCGACGATGGCGATGGTCAAGAGCCGCCCTTTTTTCTTCAGCGGCGCCACCTGGTATTTCTGAGCGGTCTCATAAGGAATATAATGGGCCAGATCGATTTCCAGCGGATACGCATCCGGATGATATTTGGGAATGTTGAGCTGCCGGCTCAACAGGTCGATTATCTGCTGTTCGCTGACAATTCCCATGCGCGTGAGGTACTGTCCCAGCTTCAAACCGGCCTTCTTTTGCTCGACGAGCGCCTGTTTCAGACGATCTTCCGTAATCAGACCGTCGTCAATCAGCATTTCTCCCAGACGTTTTTTGATTTTCATCCATCCTCCGCGGTAAATCCGACGCGACCCTTACAGCAGCAAACTGCCGCCGTTGACGACAACCGTATCCTGGCCCGCCTGCAACAAGACACGGGCGGAAAGGGCCAACTCATAAGGCAAGCGCTGCACGGCCTGGTGCGCTTCCTCCAGGCTGCTGAAACGCTGATCCAGCGCGATGGCAAATTGTTTGCCTTCGCGCTTGTTCCAAAACGAAAGAAAGCGGATCGGCGGCGCGTAACTCAGGCTTTTCTTTTCAATAAAGGAATAATAGAGGGGCTCCAGTTCCGTTCCGGATTGCAGAAAGACCATAATCGCCTTTGATTTTATCAACCGGGCGGTCTCGGGAATAACCGGCACAGAAACCACATCTCCCTGCCGCGTTTGATTGATATTGGTAATCCGGGGATTGGCCGCGAGAAACTTCCGGGTCATTTCCTGTCCCGTGTCGCCGTAAATATTTTCAAGAATTTTCCAGATGGTCATATTTTTCATAATCGTGATGGTGCCGAGATCAGCGGGCATGTACTCCGACACGTCTTCAGCTGCCGTCTGATCGCTTTCGGCGGCAAGAGCGACGCTTTCCGCCGTTTGAGCGTCGTCGGCCGGTTGGGGCGGATCGGGGATTTGAACGGACGCGGACGGCGTCGGCGTCAGGGCGGACCGAAAACTGAATCCAGCCGGCAGCGAGCGGCTCTGGCCGGTCCTGTCGGTCTTCCAGAACGGATTAAGGTAATAGAAGGATGACGCAAGAACCGCCGCGACAAACAGAAGTCCCAGTGCCGCCCAGGCGACGCGTCTTCCGATCGGCGCGTTCATTTTATTGACGGATCGGCGCACCAGAAACCAGCCGGCCCTGTTTTTTCCGCGGATAATCATCATCAGCAAGACCTGGTGGCACAACGACACGACCCGGCGGGGATATCCCCGCGTGGCCAGATAGACGGCGAAGAGTCCGCTCAGGGTAAAAAGCGGTCGCCGCCCCGGATCCTGGCTGGCCACCGCGATGCGATGGCCGATCATGGCCCGGGTCTGCCGAAACGACAGCGGCCGCAGGAAATACAAAGTGTTTACGCGATCGAACAGGTTTGCCCTGGCGGCGAGCTTTTGACGGAATTCGGGCTGGGCGAAGATGATGATCTGCAGCAGCTTGTAACTGTTGGTTTCGTAGTTCAGGAATTCCCGCAGAATCTCCAGGCATTCGTCGGGAATTTTCTGCCCTTCATCAATGATCAGAACGATATTTTTTTGTTCCTGAACCCCTTTTTCAAAAAGAAAGGTTTTGATTTTTTCCTTGACCTGCCATTCGGAAGCGTCCGGAGAAACGTCCGCGATACCGAGAATTGCGGCGACGGTTCCGACAAAGGACAGACGGCCGTCCACCGCCGGATCCAGCAAAAGGAAGGTTTCAATCTCCGGCGCTTCGGTTGCCGGAGGCAGGGATAAATTCTGGATGAGTTTCCGGCACAGCGTCGTTTTTTCCCGTCCCCACCGCGCCGATGACAATGTTCAGACCGCGCCTTAAGCGAATGGCCAGTTCGAGTCTTTGCAGGCAGACGCTGTGCTGCGGCGAAGCAAAGAGAAATTCCGGCTCCGGTGAGTTGGAAAAAGGCTCTTGATTGAATTCCAGAAGATTATAATATTCCATCCTTCCGACCCCCTGACTACCGGATGACGGTCCGTCCGGTTTCGGCTGCATCCTGGCCCGCGGAAGGAATTTTCGCTCCGCCGGCCATCTGCAGAATTTTCGGCGTGATGAAAATCAAGACTTCTTCCATTTTGTCGCTTTTGCTGTCGGCCTTGAAAACCCAGCCCAGTCCGGGGACATCCTTCAGCCAGGGCCATCCCGCATCGCCGTCCGATTTGGTATTTTTCGTAAGACCGGAAATCACGATGGTTTCCCCGTCTTTGACGATGAGAACCGTCTGCGTCTGTTTCTTGATGATGTAGGGATCGCCCAGGCGCGTGGTCCGGGTCATGTCCACCTCATCCTTTTTAACAAAAATCGTCATTTTCAGATTGCTGCCGTCTATCACGTGAGGCGTGATTTCCAGGCGCAGCACCACGTCTTCAAACTTGGTCGAGTAGGTGGGCGTCGTCCCGACTCCCGACGACTCAACGCTCGTGTAGGGAACTTTTTCGCCGTTTTCCGTATAGGCTTTCTGATTGTCCAGCGTGGTGATGGAAGGGCTGGAAAGGATGTTCAGCTTGCTGTCTTTCTGCAGGGCCTGCAGTTCCACTTCCAGCAGATTGCCGCCGATGACGCCGAACATCAACCCCAGCGTTCCGAGCGGACCGGTTGCGGCATCCAGAATACTGGCCCCCGCGCTGCCGGCGGGGAAATTCGCGCCGAAGCCCCGGTTGCCGACGCCTCCGGTCGGCACGCCCTTGCCGCCGGTGACAATGAGATTTTCCCTGCCGCCCAGCGTGCCGCTGCTGTATCCGCCCCACTTGATGCCCAGATCCCGGGCGACGTTTTTCGTGGTTTCCACGATGTGCGCTTTGATTAAAATTTGCGGCGTCGGTTTATCCAGTTGTTCGATGATCGGCACCATGCGCTCCAGATCCTGCGCAATCGCGGAGATGACGAGCGAGTTGCTGTGTTCATCAAGTTTCACGGAGCCGCGCGTTTTTCCGTCCTTGTCCTTGGTCAGGAATTCCTTAAGCGTTTCCATGAGCTTTTTGGGATCGGCATAGTCGATTTTAACGACCACCGGATTCATCAGGGGCTCGACCCACTGGATATCGCGCAGCTGAACTTTTCTCTTGAGTTCCTGCTCAAGATCTTCAATGGTCATGACGCGGATGATGCTCCCCTCCCACACATAGGATAAGCCGTTGGTTTTCAGCAGGCCGGTAAAGGCTTCATCCCACTGCACCGAGCGGAAATCGACGCTCACCTCGCCTTTCAGGTCATTTTTCACCAGCAGATTGAGATTGACGGACTTGGCCATCGCCCGGAGCACCGCCTTGATTTCCGCCTGGCGCATGGTTAGATTGATGAGCTTTTTCGGCAGCTTTTTTTCCGTGTCGCCGAAGACCGCGGCGTTTGTCGGCTTTGAGACGATCTGCGGTTTAATGTCAATCTTTTTGGGCTTGGCGTCGGGAGAATGTCCCTCGGCCGTATCCGCCAGAGTATTCCACTTTTCAAAAAAGGGATCCTTCTTGGCGCTTTTGACGTTGCCCGAACAGCCCGCAAAGACCACCAACACCGCCAGTCCGATGATCCATGGGACGGATTTGACGAGTACCGTTTTCAACCTCACGGCGACAACCTCCCTGCCTTGATATTATTCCTGTATGGGAACATACAGCTCCTCTCCCGTACCGCGCTTGACAATCACAACTCGCGACGGGTTAATATTCTTCACCACGTATCCCTCAATGTCAAGGGACTCGCCTGCTTCATACTCCCACCCGTTGATAATCGCCATCTTTTTCCGGCCGGTATCCACGTAACCGGAATATAGAAACTTCGCCGCATCGGCGCTGACCGTGTCTTTTCCGACGAATTCCCGGTAAGCCGCCTTCTCCCAGAAGGGATTTTTCCCCCATTCAATTTCAGCGTTTTTGGCGATGTAGGCGTCAACGCCGACCATCTTCTGCTGCATGAGCTCCGCGCTCATTTCCGCGACAAAGGTTTCCACCGGCGCGGACCCGGCGCCCGCCGGCGTTTTTTTTGCCGCTGGCCCCGCAATGAACAACTCATAAACGGCATAAAGCACGCATAAAGCGGCTACGGCCAGTATGATGATTTGTCTCTTGTTTAATTTCTTCATTTTCTTTTGCGGCCGCTAATCGGCCAGCGCAATCCGCATTTTCATTTTCAGTTCCATGGAATCGCCGAGCTGCCGGATATCGATTTCCTCGATCTGTTCGATGTAGGGCATGGCGCCCAGTCCGGTCAGCATTTTCCGCATTCCGGCAAACTCCCCTTTCAACGCGGCATTGTAGAGCAGGTGCGGCGATCCCGGCGCTATGGACTTGACATCCGGCATCAACGTCATGGTCATCAGACCGGCCTTTCCCGCCTCCGCGCGAAACGCATCCTGAAACTTTTCCACGTCTTGCCGCGGCAGCCGGGAGGCCGCCGGATTGGGCAGCGTGTGAACATCATTTTTCCCGGCGGCGCCCGCAAGCATCTGATGAACCTTTCCCAGCCCCTTCTGTTCGTCGATGGCCGACTGAAGTCTGTCGACCTCGGCGGCTTTAGAAGAATTATAGCGGTAAAACGGAAGAAGAACCAGCAGAACAACCAGGACAATGATTCCGCCGCAGATGAGCATGTAGCTGATGGTGTTCGAGGGAAGTGATCCGCCTAATTTTTTTATCATGCCTAGCCTATCTTTGCGTTGATGGTGAACTGGACAATCTCTTTCTTCTTAAAAGTGACCGCGCTGCTTTTTTGCACAGTCACATTTCGCAGCATCGGAGAATTTTCCAGTTTCATGACATACTGGGCCAAAAGCGCATCGAGCGCGCCGCTCTCTCCCAGAACCACCCCTTCAATGACAACGGACTCTTCTGTTTCTTTTTTGGGCGCATCTTTCGGGGGCGCTTTGCTTCCGGCAACCGGCAGGGCAATCCGCAATCCGGTCAGCCGGACGTGATCCGGCGTCAAAAACGACAGTTCACCGATCAGGGCCATGCCCTTGTAGCGCTTGGCGTACTGCCGGTCGGCCTGGTGGCGCAGTTTCAAATCCTTTGCCATGGCCGCCACTTTATCCTTGGACAACACCGGGGCATACCGGGACAGCTCCTGCTCCAGCGTCTTGTGCTTTGCGCTCAGATGCGTCGTGGCGATCACCTGAAAAATACCGACGGCCAGGCAGACGGCAAGCGCAACCGCAAACGCGGCAAAGATGCCGCGGTCGATTCTTTTGACGAAGGCCTCCTTGTTTTTTTCCACATAGGTGAAAAGGGCGTTTGGCGTATGATTCCTGTGCGACAGGGCCAATCCGATTGCCGGAACGAGGGAAGCCCTTTCGGCAATGCCCAGAGATTTGGTTTCATCCGGGGCGTCCTTTCCCGCAAACGGATTGAACATGTCGCTTACGGTTGCCAGTTGCTCTCCGATATACCGCTTAAGCGGTCGGCAAAACATGTTCATGACGGATGAAATATAGACCTTTTCCACTTTTTCGTAGCCGACCGAAGCGGTGTAGTATTCGAGGGTTCTTTCAATCTGACGCGTCAGTCTTTCCAGGGCCGGCGCAATCATTTCACCGATCTTTTCCTCCGACCACGCGATGCCGCCCTCGGTCTCAATCACTTTCCGGGGATCGTCCGCAATCTCCTGCAGGATCTTTTTAATCCGGCCGGGCGATATCGCAATCCCGGGGAAGAACTCGGCGAGATATTCGGAAACGGCTTCCATCATGCTGCCGATGCCTGTCTTGATGCCGCGCGTCATCGCCAGATTGTTTTTGCTGAAAATATCGATGCGCGAAAAATCGTTGCCGACGTAGAGCGTCGCGAATGCCGTTTCCGCGACGCGGATCCATCCGGTCCGGAAAATATTCTGAACGGCAAAAGGAGCGATAGTGATGCCGGCCGGTGAAATCCCGATCGATGAAAACATTTCCCGGACGTGTTCCACCTGCGCCCTGGGAGCGTTGTAGGCCATCACGCGGTATTTCGGAATTCCCTGATCATTGACCTCGCCCTGCATTTCATAGTCAAAAATCATGTTTTTTTCATCGATGGGATTTTCTTTTCTCGCGGTCCAATAGATGACGTTTTCCAGTTCTTTGCGGGCAACAATCGGAATCTTCAGATGCTGAACATTCACTTCCGCGGCGTTCATCATGGTCCAGATGTCGCAGCGGTCAAGCGGACCGGCAAAAGCCGTGAGCGATTCCCGAAGCAGATCGCGAAACGCAGCGGTGTTTTTGTCCACCCCCTCTTCAAGCGCAAGTATTTTATGATCGAGAAGAAGCGGCCGGCCGTCGGCGCTCTTCGTCATCTTGGCAAAACTGATGACGTCCCGCCCGACATCGACACCCACACAAACGCGACGCTTTCCTGAAAACAATCCGGGAATACTCACTGAATGTTTGACTGATTTTTTTTGTTTCGACGGGGATTTCTGAACGACATTTGTTGCATCATCAGAAGGTCTTTGTGCTCCGCGAATAACATTCAGCAACCTTTCCGTGGAATTGATGTCCTTTTTGTCTGCCAAAAATCTTCTCCTGGGCAAAACAATATTTAAAAAAGATGCTTACGAATCCCGCACCCGATCTAAAATATCCTTCTCCAATTATTGTAGCTGTCCTCTATGTGCTATGTTATCGAATATTCTTGAAAATGCTAAAATTTAATTTTTCGCACGCTATCACGAATGTCAGGCCATTTCAATAGCTAATATATTTTATTTATTAAAATAATTGATGAAACAGGGCGTCCCCCGGAGCTCTGCGTTCGCGCCTGCTGAAAAGGGGATTATTTTATTGCTTCATGTACCGGTCGCACGGGGCAAAAGACAGGAATCAGGCGCAAAAAAAAAGGAGCTTCTTTAACAGAAAACTCCTTGAAAAAATGCTGGAGGCGGCATCCGGATTTGAACCGGAGAATAACGGTTTTGCAGACCGCTGCCTTAGCCACTTGGCTATGCCGCCAAAAAAAAATGGAGCGGGCGAACGGATTTGAACCGTCGACGTCTACCTTGGCAAGGTAGCACTCTACCGCTGAGTTACGCCCGCTCACTTAAGAACGCCGGTGACTATAACAAATCGCATCGTCTTGTCAATAAAAAAGTGCCCCGGCGATAACGATTTTTGTTTCTTGATGAAATATCGGCGCTTGCAACCGGCGCCGCCGCAATCATTTCTTGTCCGCTCCCCTGTAGAATTTGACGAAGTAATCCACCCCCGAGTATACGGTCAACAGAAGCGCCACGTAGAGAACCACCGTTCCGACAAAATGGGCGTCGAGTCCCAGAAAAGGATAATGAATCATCAAAGCGGTCACGGCAAAAATCTGCGCCAGCGTTTTCTGTTTGCCGAGAACGCTGGCCTGAATGTAAATGCCCTCCGACGAAGCGATGCTGCGGATGCCGTCTACAATCAGGTCCCGCATGATGATGAGAACGACAATCCAGGCGTCGATCCGGCCGATGGGAATCATCAGGATCATGGCGGAGTTGACGATCAGCTTGTCCGCCAGCGGATCCAGAAACTTGCCCATCGTGGTGATGAGATTGTATTTTCGCGCGGTAAAACCGTCCAGAAAGTCCGTAATGGCCGCCAGGACAAACAGGGCGGCCAGGACCAGCGACCAGAAAGGGCCGGGCGAAGCCAAAAGAAAAAACAAGAACGGCACCACGCTGATGCGCGCAAGCGTTATGCTGTTGGGCAGGTTGAATATTTCTCGCCTGGAGTTCACGGTTTAGAAGCCCCTCTTACGTTTGCCGGCCGTTTTTGCGGCGCGGACTATTTTTTCGGCACTTTTTTCCAGTCTTCCAGAAACAGCACGATCCCCTTGTCCGTGAGCGGATGCTGCGCCAGCTGCGCGATGACTTTGAAAGGAATGGTGGCGATGTCGGCGCCCATCAACGCGGCGTCGAGCACGTGCCGGGGATGGCGCACGCTCGCCACAATCACTTCGGTGTCATATTCGTAATTGTCGTAAATATCCAAAATCTGCTGCACCAGGTCCATGCCGTCGTGGGCGATGTCGTCGAGCCGTCCCACGAACGGACTGACGTAGGCCGCGCCCGCCTTGGCGGCCATCAGCGCCTGCAGCGGAGAAAAAACGAGCGTCATGTTGACGTCGATGCCTTCGGCGGCAAACCGCTTTGTCGCCTTCAGTCCTTCCGTCGTCATCGGAACCTTGATCACCACCTGATCGCCCAGGCGGGCCAGTTTTTTGCCTTCCGCAAACATGCCATCCGCATCGAGGCTCACCACCTCCAGGCTGACCGGTCCTTTGACCATTTCCAGAATGTCGCGGACCACGGCGTCAAAGTCCCTTTTCTCCTTGGCGACGAGCGACGGATTGGTCGTTACGCCGTCCACCATGCCCAGAGCGAGTCCTTCCCGGATTTCGGCAATATTGGCGGTATCAATAAAAAACTTCATCATTTCCCCCTTGATATTTTTTTAAGCGCTATTTGTTTCCGGCCAGATATTTTTCACAGCAATCCCGGCTGCAGAAATACTGCTTCCGGCCGTCGATGTCCTGAACGTAGGCCTGGCTTTTGGGCACATACGTCCCGCAAAACGGGTCCTGTACGAGATCCTCCCCCTGGGGAGGAGCCGTGTCCACCCGGTACGCTTTGACCTCGTCGGAATTTACCCGGCGAAACATCTTCACCACCCGGTAGACCACATAAATCAATACAATAGTAATTAATACTTTAATAAACATAATAACCTTCTTAACTTTTTTATAGCCGTTCGACCTTGCTGGAATCGTCCAGCCGATCTTTCAATCCCCGCATGGACACGCCAAAGACGGGATGCAGGACATAGGATGCAATTTCACAAATCGGCTCCAGCACAAAAAGGCGCTTGTGCATTTCCGGATGCGGAACCGTCAAATCCTCCTCCCGGATGATGTCCTGTCCGTAGAGCAGGAGATCCAGATCAATGACGCGGGGGGCGCCCGGGTAAGTCCGCACCCGTCCCATCGCCTGTTCAATGTCCTGCATGGCCGAAAGCAGATCCCGCGGCAAAAGCGTCGTGCGGATCTCCATGACCGCATTGACAAACCAGCTCTGTTCTCCGGACGCTTCCGCCGGCGTTTCTCTCCCCGCCACCGGCACGGGCTCTGTCCGGTAGAAAGAAGAAACGCTCTCCGGATTGACACCGGCGACACGAGAAAGCCTTGCGATCGACTCCCGGCAATTTTGCCGGGGATCGTCCATGTTCGACCCGATGCCGATGTACGCCAGGATGCCGTCCCGCATAAACGCCCGCTATTTGAGTCCCTTCAGGCCCAAAACGTCCTGCATGTCGTACAGACCGTTTTTCTGATGAACGATCCACTGGGCCGCGCGAATCGCCCCTTGGGCGAAATTGTCCCGGCTTTGCGCGCGATGCGTAAATTCCAGCCGCTCGCCGATTCCGCCGAACATGACCGTATGCTCTCCGACAATATCGCCGGCGCGGATCGTCTGAATGCCGATCTCCCGGCGGGTGCGTTCGCCGATCAATCCCCGGCGGGTATAAACTGCGTCTTTTTCCAAATCGCGTCCCAGCCGTTCGGCAATCACGCGGGCCATCTGCATGGCCGTCCCGCTGGGCGCGTCCTTTTTCAAATGGTGATGCGCTTCGATAATTTCCACGTCGTAATCGTCGCCGAGAATGCCGGAGCAATACTCCAGGACTTTCAACAACACGTTCACCCCGACGCTCATGTTCGGCGATAAAACGCAGCGCGTCTTTTCCGCGAGCCGGCCGACGATCTTCATTTCCTCCGCCGTAAACCCCGTGGATCCGATCACGATGCTGCGGTTCTTTTCGCTGGCGATTTTCAAATAGTTCAACGAGGCTTCATGGTTGGTGAAATCAATGACCACATCCGCCTGATCGATACAGTCCGCGAGCCGGTCGCTCACCAGGGCGCCGGTTTGGCCCAGCCCCAGGGAATGGCCGACGTCGCGGCCGACGATGGGATGCCCCGCCACTTCAATGGCGCCGACCACCCGAATATCGTCCATGGCGGAAATCAGGCTGATGATCCGTCCTCCCATTTTGCCGCCTGCTCCCGTTACAATCACTTTCACCATGCTTCCACTCCTTATCCGCATGTTTGTTTTTTCTCAGATCCGATCAGGATATCAGACCGTAATTTTCCATCACCTTCCGAAGCTTTTCGTAATTCGCCGGAGCCATCGGGCAAAGCGGCAGACGGTATTCATACGCGATTTTGCCCATGAGCGCCAAAGCCGCTTTCACGGGAATCGGATTGGTCTCCACAAACAAAACGTCGAACAGCGGGCTCATCCGGGCGTGCAGGGCTCTGGCCGCAGCCACGTCGCCCGCGCCCATCGCGTCGATCATCGCGGACATGTCCGCGGGGACGATGTTGGACGCCACGGAAATGATCCCCTTGCCGCCGATGGCCATAAGCGGCAGCGTTAGTCCGTCGTCGCCGGACAGGACGTCAAAATCCGGACCGCACAAATCGATCACGTCGTTCATCTGTTTGAGCGAACCGGAGGCTTCCTTGATGCCGACGATGTTGTCGATCTTCGCCAGCCGCAAGATGAGCTGCGGCGACATGTTGACGCCCGTCCGGCCGGGAATGTTGTACGGTATGATCGAAATGGGCACCGTCTGCGCAATCAGCGCAAAATGCTGATAGAGGCCCTCCTGCGTCGGCTTGTTGTAGTAGGGACAGGCAATAAGCGCCCCGGCGGCGCCCGCCTCGTAAGCGTGCTTCGTCAGACGCAACGCTTCCGCCGTGCTGTTGGATCCCGTGCCGGCGATGACCGGCACGCGCCCGGCGGCGGCGTCGATGGTGATTTCAATCACCCGGTCATGCTCGTCGTGGGTAAGGGTGGGCGACTCGCCGGTCGTCCCGCAGGGCACCAGGCCGTCGATGCCGCCCGCGATCTGCGCTTCAATCAAATTCCGCAAAGCCGGCTCATCCACCTTACCGTTTCTGAATGGCGTCACCAAAGCGGTAATGGCTCCTCGAAACATATAAACCATGCCTCCTGAACTTTTTATTTAAAATCGATCTCCGCCGCTTCCGACTCCCGGCAGACGCCGGACGCATCGCACAATTTCAGGCGGTAGCTGTACACTTTTCCTTTTTCCACCTGCGCATCGGCAAACCGGCAGACGTCTTTTGCGGAGCCCTGCGCCGGCAACCGGCCGATGTTTTTATACGCCCGCGGACAATTCCGGCAGATTTTGTCGGTGTCGCCCAGAGAACTCTTTTCGACGCCGACATAGCGGATATCCCCGCTCGTATCGGGCATGCGCCAGGTTAAAACAACGGCATTGTCTTCAATCGCCGCCGCCGGTTTCGGCGCGGCCGGCGGCACAGTTGCTGCGGATGGCGCGGGCGACGGATTGGCTTTCAATCCGCAGCCGGCCAGAACCAGCGCCATAATGAAGCAGAAGATGATCTTATTTCCTGCCGAGTTTTTTCTCAAATTCCCGTATCCTTTCCCGGACGGCCGCCTGCGCCGTGCCGCCGTAAGTCCGTCGGGCGTTCACTGAATTTTCCGGCGAAATCCGGGACAGGATCGCCTCGTCGAATCCCGCGTGGAACGACTGGTACTCGCCCAGCGTCAGGTCTTCGAGCGTCCTGCGGCTTTGCAGGCAGTAGGCGACAATCCCTCCCACAATTTCATGCGCCTGGCGGAACGGAACGCCTTTTTCAACCAGATATTCTGCAATATCCGTTGCGGTGGAAAACCCGCCCGCTGCCGCCGCGCGCATACGCTGTGCGTTAAACACGGTGTGCGCAAGCATTTCCGTAAAAATGGAAAGGCAGTCCTTCACCGTATCCACCGCGTCGAACAAAGGCTCCTTGTCCTCCTGCAGGTCGCGGTTGTAGGTCATGGGAAGACCCTTGAGCAGCGTCAGGAGCGCGACCAGATCGCCGTAAACCCGCGCCGTCTTGCCACGAATCAGCTCCGCGATGTCCGGATTTTTTTTCTGCGGCATGATGCTGCTGCCGGTAGTATAGGCGTCGGCGATTTCGGCAAAGCCGAACTCGTCGGACGACCACAGAACCAGATCCTCGCAAAAGCGGCTCAGGTGCATCATAACCAGCGCGGCGGCGAAGATAAATTCCGCGATATGGTCCCGGTCGGCCACCGTATCCATGCTGTTGCGGCTCACCTGCGGAAAATCCAGCAGGCGGGCCGCGCAATGGCGGTCGATCGGCAATCCCGTTCCGGCCAGCGCCGCCGCTCCCAGCGGCAGCACATTCACCCGCTTCCGGCAATCGGCAAGCCGCCCGGCGTCCCGGGAAAACATTTCGGCAAAAGCCATCAGGTAGTGCGCCAGCAGCACCGGCTGCGCTTTTTGCAGATGCGTATAGCCGGGCATGACGGTTTGCATTTCCTTTTTGGCCGTTTCCACCAGCCTCCCTTGCAAAGCTCCCAGCAACGCGACGATGCCGTCGATTTCAGCGCGCAGATAAAGCCGGACGTCGAGGGCGATCTGATCGTTGCGGCTGCGGGCGGTATGCAGTTTTCCGCCGGCAGGGCCGATGCGCCGGATCAACTCCTTTTCGACGGCCATGTGAATGTCTTCATCGGCCGGATCGAAGGCCAAAACCCCTTTCTCGATATCGCCGAGGATGCCCTTGAGCCCGCGGACAATCGCCTTCTCGTCTTTCCGGGAAAGAATTTTCGATTCGGCCAGCATCGCGGCATGGGCAATGGAGCCCTCGATATCGTAGCGATACAGCCGCGAATCGTAATGCAGCGAACAGGTGAAGGTCTCCACACTTTTGGCCGTGGCCTCGCCGAAGCGTCCCGACCAGGGTTTTTTGTTTTCCGCCATAAGAGCGCTCCTTGTCGGCGCTTACGCTTTGTTTTTCAGAATATTCTGAATCCGCAGGCGCAGACCGTTGAGTCGAATGAAGCCGGTCGCGTCTTTCTGATTGTACACCTGATCCTTTTCAAAGGTCGCAAACGCCTCGCTGTAGAGGGAATCGGGCGACTTGCGTCCGACGACGATACAGTTGCCCTTGTACAACTTCAGCCTCGCCGTGCCGTTCACGGTTTCCTGCGTCGCGTCGATGTACGTTTGCAGCGTCTTCATCTCCGGCGAATACCAGAAACCGTTATACGCGAGCTGCGCGTACTTCGGCGTGAGCGAATCGCGCATCAGCATGACTTCGCGGTCCATCGTGATGGATTCGACCGCGCGGTGCGCCGCCCAGAGAACCGTTCCGCCGGGCGTCTCGTAAACGCCGCGGGATTTCATGCCGACAAAACGGTTTTCGACCATATCCACCCGGCCGATTCCGTTCTGGCCGGCGACGGCGTTCAGACAATCCATGAGTTTGGCCGGCGACATTTTCCTGCCGTTCACGGCCACCGGATTGCCCTTCTTGAAATCGATTTCCACGTACGTCGGCTTGTCCGGCGCCGCTTCAGGCGACTGGGTCAACACGAAAATATCCTCAGGCGGCTCCGCCCATGTGTCCTCCAGAATGCCGCCCTCGTGCGAAATATGCAGCAGATTGCGGTCGGAACTGTAGGGCTTGGCTTTGGTGAGCGTGATGGGGATCTTGTATTTCTTCGCATAGTTCATCATCGATTCCCGGGAGTTGAATTTCCAGTGCTCGTCGCGCCAGGTGGCGATGATGTTGATGGACGGATCGAGCGCGATGAAGGTCAGTTCAAATCGGACCTGGTCGTTGCCCTTTCCGGTGGCGCCGTGCGATACGGAATCCGCGCCTTCGAGATGAGCGATCTCAATCTGGCGCTTGGCAATGAGCGGCCGGGCCAGCGACGTGCCCAGCAGATACGTTCCTTCGTAAATCGCGTTGGCGCGCAGCGCCGGAAAGACGAAGTCGCGGGCGAATTCTTCCTGCAGGTTGTCGATGTAGATTTTGCTGGCGCCGGTGCTGAGGGCCTTTTCCTCCAGCCCGGAAAGTTCTTCCTTTTGTCCCACGTCGGCCGCGAAGCAGATCACCTCGCATTTATACGTTTCGATCAACCAGCGGACGATGACGGAAGTGTCCAGACCGCCGGAATACGCCAATACAACTTTTTTAATTTTATTTGCCACGATATTTTTTCCTCCTAGAGCAATATTTCCAAAACAGCCTTTTGCACGTGCAGGCGGTTTTCCGCTTCCTCGACGACGACGGACTGCGGTCCGTCGATGACGTCGGCGGTGATTTCCTCGCCGCGGTGCGCCGGCAGACAATGCATCACGATGGCGTCTTTTTTCGCCGCTTCCAACAGCGCCTGATTAATCTGATAATTTTTAAAAATCTTCATCCTTTCCTGAGACTCGGCCTCCTGCCCCATGCTGGTCCAGACATCGGTGTAGAGCACGTCGGCGTTTCGCGCGGCTTCGAACGGATCGCGGCACAGCTTTACGCCGCCGGCGGCCGCGAGAATCCGCGCGTCGGGGTCGTAGCCTTCCGGACAGGCCAGCGCCAGTTCGAAAGGCAGATGCGTCGCCGCTTCAATCCAGCTGTTGGCGACATTGTTGCCGTCGCCGATATAGGCCACCCGCACGCCCTCGTAAGACCCTTTCTTTTCCTGAATGGTAAACAGGTCCGCCAGAATCTGACAGGGGTGCAGAAGATCCGTAAGTCCGTTGATGACCGGAATGGCGGCATAGCGGGCAAGTTCTTCGACGCTTTCCTGGGCAAAGGTGCGGATCATGATGCCGTTTAAGTAGCAGGACATCATCCGGGCGGAATCGGCGAGCGTCTCTCCCCGTCCGATCTGCGTGTCGCGCGAATTCAGGAACAGGGCGATGCCGCCCAGCTGGTACATGCCGACCTCGAAGGAAATCCTCGTCCGGGTGGACGATTTGTCGAAGATCATGCCCAGCGTCTTTCCCTTCAGCGACGCGTGGTCTCTGCCCTCTTTGAGCAACTGCTTGAGCCGGGCGGCGCGGCGCCAGATGGTCTGGAAATCCGCCGGTGTCATCCCTGCAAAACCGAGCAAGTCTTTATTCATGTCCCCTCCATGACCGAATCCAGAATGGCTATCGCATCGTCGATGTCACCGGCATCGACGATGAGCGGCGGAACAAAGCGCAGCGTCTTTCCGCCGGTACAGTTAATGAGCAATCCCCGTTCCTGACAGGCCCCGACAATGCCCGCGCCTTCAATCGCGAGCGAGCAGGCCAGCATGAGCCCCCTGCCCCGGACCTCCGTGATGACGGGATGCTTCGCCTGCAGCTCCCGGAGCCTCAGAAGGAAATACTCTCCTATTTTTCGGCAATTGTCCAGCACGCCGTCTTCCAGGAGCGCTTTGAGCGTGGCTTTCACCGCCGCCATCGCCAGCAGGTTGCCGCCGAAGGTGGACGCATGATTGCCCGGAACAAACGCGCGGGCAATTTCCTCTTTCGCCAGCATTGCGCCCACGGGGAAACCGTTGCCCAGGGCTTTGGCCAGCGTCATGATGTCGGGCTCGATTCCCGAGTGTTCGTAGGCGAACAGCCTGCCCGTCCGGCCGACGCCGGTCTGGACTTCATCGACGATCATCAGGATATGATGGCGGTCGCAGATGTCCCGCACCCGGGCCAGATAGGCCGCGTCGGGAATGATCACCCCGCCCTCGCCCTGGATCGGCTCCAGCATCACGCCGCAGGTTTTGGGTGTGATGGCCGCCTCCAGCGCGCCGGGATCGTTGAAGGGCACGTAGGTGAAACCGTCCAAAAGCGGCGTAAAGCCGAACTGGAATTTTTCCTGGCCCGTGGCGGTGATGGTCGCCATCGTCCGGCCGTGAAAGGAATCCTTCATGGTGATCAGTTCATACCTGCCCTCGCCCATCTTTTCATGGGCATACTTGCGCGCCAGCTTGATGGCGGCTTCGTTGGCTTCCGCTCCGCTGTTGCAGAAAAAGACCCGGTCCGCAAAGGAATGGGCGACCAGCCAGGCCGCGACGTCCGCCTGCGGCTTCGTATAATACAGGTTGGAGACGTGCATCAGCTCCTTGGCCTGCTTTTTGATCGTCTTTACCACTTTCGGATGGGAATGCCCCAGATTGCACACGGCGATGCCGGCGACAAAATCAAGGTACTCCCTGTCCTCGGCGTCCCAGACCCGCGCGCCTTCGCCTTTGACAAGCGCAATAGGCACTCTCCGGTAAGTGTTCATGATGTTCGCATCGGCCAGCGCCATAATTTTTTTTCCGTTCATGAGTCCGTCTTCCTTCTTTTACAGTACGATTTCCGTCCCGATCCCTCTGTCCGTGAAGACTTCCAGGAGGATCGCGTGTTTGAGCCGTCCGTCGATGATGTGCGCTTTCCTGACGCCGCCGCGCAGCGCCTTGAGGCAGCATTTCACCTTGGGGAACATTCCCCCCTCGACGGTGCCGTCGCCGATCAGGTTCAGCGCGTCCTGATTCGTCATCGTATGAATCAGTTGCTTGTCGTTGTCGAGCACGCCCGCGACATCCGTGAGCAAAAGCAGCTTTTCCGCCTTGAGCGCGGCGGCCACTTCGCCGGCCACGATATCGGCGTTGATGTTGTAGGTTTCTCCCTTTTCCCCCATGCCGGTCGGCGCGATCACGGGAATGAAGCCGTTCTGGGCGAGCGACACGATCAGCTCGGCGTTCACCTCCTTGACTTTTCCCACGAGGCCGATGTCGATGATTTCCGACGGCGTGTGCCGGGCCTTGTCTTCATTGAGATAATATTTCTCCGCGAGCACCAGGTTCCCGTCCTTGCCGCTCAAGCCCACCGCCTTGCCTCCGTGCTGATTGATCAGTCCGACGATTTCCTTGTTGACCATGCCCACCAGCACCATCTCCACGATGTTCATGGTTTCCTGGTCCGTGACCCGCATTCCCTGGATGAACTTGGATTCCTTGCCCAGTTTCTTGAGCAGGGCGCCGATCTGCGGTCCGCCGCCGTGCACCACCACGGGATGCAGGCCGATGTATTTCATCATCACCACGTCGCGGGCGAATTTGTCTTTCAGCTCCTCGTCGGTCATCGCGTGGCCGCCGTATTTGATCACGATGGTCTTGTTGTAGAACCGCCGGATGTAAGGCAGGGCCTCCAGCAGAATGTCCGCGCGTTCCATCGAGCTTTGAAGATTTTCCATGTCTTTCTCCGTTTTACAAAATATATCGACTCAAATCTTCGTCCTCGACGATGTTGTCAAGCTTTTCTTCCACGTATTTGGCGTCGATGACGATCTTCTTTTCCGCAAGGTCCGGCGCGTCAAAGGAGATGTCCTCCAACAGCGTCTCCATGATTGTGTAGAGACGGCGCGCGCCGATGTTTTCCGTCCGCTCGTTGACGATGGTCGCCACCTCCGCGATCTGCTCCACCGCGTCTTCGGTAAAGGACAGTTCGATGTCTTCGGTCGCCATCATTTCCGTGTACTGTTTGACGAGCGCGTTGTTGGGTTCGGTGAGAATCCGGATGAACTCCTCCTTGCCCAGCGAATCCAGCTCGACGCGGATCGGGAAGCGCCCCTGCAACTCGGGGATCAGGTCGGAAGGCTTCGTTCCGGAAAAAGCGCCCGCCGCGATAAACAGGATGTGGTCGGTTTTCACCATGCCGTACCGGGTGTTGACGTTCGACCCTTCCACGATGGGCAGCAGATCCCGCTGGACCCCTTCGCGCGACACATCCGGACCGTGCTGCGAATCCCCGCCGACGATCTTGTCGATTTCGTCGAGGAAAATGATCCCCGACTGCTCGACGCGGTCGAGCGCCGTCCGGGTGACCTTGTCCATGTCGATGAGCTTCTGCGCCTCTTCCGCGGCCATGATCTCCAGAGCCTCCGGAACCTTCACGTTTCTTCTTTTCTTTTTCTGGGGCATCATGTTGCCCAGCATGTCCTTCAGGTTGAGGCCCATGTCCTCCATGCCGGCCGCCGAAAAGATTTCAATCATGGGACCGCTGCGCGGCTCGGCGACTTCCAGCTCCACCATCCGCTCATCCAGCTTTCCGTCCGAAAGCAGTTTGCGCAGTTTTTCCCGGGTGGCGTCCTGCCGGTTGACCGCTTCCTCGGAAAGCGGCAGCTCCAGCGCGTCGGAATCGGGATCTTTGAGCATGTCCCCGACTTTTCTTTCAACGGCACGCGGGGGCAAAAGCAAATCCAGGAGCCTTTCCTCCGCGATCTCGGCGGCCTTGGCCTGCACATTTTCCTGCTCTTCGGCCTTGGCCATGTTGATGGACAGTTCCACCAGGTCGCGGACCATCGATTCCACGTCGCGCCCCACGTAGCCCACTTCCGTGAACTTGGAGGCCTCGACCTTCAGAAAAGGCGAGTTGTCCAGCTTGGCCAGACGCCGGGCGATTTCCGTTTTGCCGACGCCCGTCGGTCCGATCATGATAATATTTTTCGGCGAGATTTCCTCCGCCAGATCCTCGGGCACATTCTGCCTCCGCCAGCGGTTGCGCAGCGCGATGGCCACGGCCCTTTTGGCGTCTGCCTGGCCGATGATATGCCGGTCGAGTCTTTCCACTATTTCACGGGGAGTTAACCCAGAATTGTTCATAATTTGAACTTGCTCCTTATTTTTTGCTCTTCTTGCCTTCTTTCGGCGTTTCCTCGTTGAGGTCGATTTCCTCAATCGTGATGTGATCGTTGGTGTAGATGCAGATTTCCGCCGCGATCCGCATGGCTTCCCGGGCGATTTCCGTGGCGGACAGCGTACTGTGGCGGACCAGCGCGCGCGCCGCCGCCTGCGCGAAAGCGCCGCCGGAACCGATCGCCATGACGTCGTCGTCGGATTCGATGACATCGCCGTTGCCCGAAATAATCAGTGAGTAATCGCGGCTCACCGCAATCATCAGCGCTTCCAGGTGCCGCAGCACGCGGTCGGTGCGCCAGTCCTTGGTCAGTTCCACCGCCGCCCGCAGAAGGTTGCCGTTGTACTGTTCGAGCTTCTGGTCGAAGCGGTCGAACAGCGTAAAGGCGTCGGCGGTCGCTCCCGCAAATCCGACAATGACTTCATTGTTGTAAAGGCGCCGCACCTTGCGCGCTCCGTGTTTCAGAATCGTCGTATCCAGCGTCACCTGGCCGTCGCCGGCCACGGTGATTTTGTCGTCTTTCCTGATAGCCAGGATGGTTGTCCCTCTAATGTGCATGTCTGCTCCTGTTTCGCGGCTCTCAGCGCATCGTTTGCAGCTTCGAGGCGCTATCTTTTGGCCCGGGGATGGGCCTTGTCATAAACTTCCATCAGGCGGTTGATGTTCACCGCCGTGTACTTCTGCGTCGTGGACAGACTTTCGTGTCCGAGCATTTCCTGAATCGACCGCAAATCCGCCCCCGCCGACAAGAGATGCGTGGCGAAGCTGTGCCGCAGCGCGTGCGGACTGATTTTGCGCCCGATGCCGCTTCGGAGCGCGGCCCCGTCCACCAGGCGGGCGATGCTCCGCGTCGTAATCCTCCCGCCGCGGTTGTTTAGGAAAAGCGCGCCGCGGAAAGGATCGATACCCTTTTCTTTCCGCAAGGCTTCGGTTGCGGAAAGATAGCCGCGGATCGCGTCGAGCGCCGGCCTGCCCACCGGAACGATTCTTTCCTTTTTGCCCTTGCCGCGAACCTTCACCAGCGCTTCGTCAAAATGAACGTCTTCCACGTTTAAGCCGGCCATCTCCGCCAGCCTGAGACCGGAAGAGTAGAACAGCTCCAGCATCGCCCGGCCGCGCCGTCCGGCTGCGGAGGCATCGGCCGTTGAAGCGGCAAGCAGCGCAAATGCTTCATCCACCGACAAAAACGTCGGTATGTATTTTTCCGTCTTCGGCGTCCGGATCCCCTGGGCAGGATTGTTTTTGACAACGCCTTCGCGCAGCAGAAACCGGTAAAACGCCCGCAGAGAAGACACCTTGCGGTTGATGGACGTCTTTTTCAGCTTCCGGCCGAACAGGAAAGACAGATACGCCCGGACGGCGTCCGTCCCGGCGGCGATGAGCGTCTTCTCGTCTGACGGATTCTCCCTGCCGTGCAGGAAGGCGTTAAATTCCTCGATATCCGTCAGATAGGCCCGGCGGGTATGTTCCGACACATTGCGTTCGACGTCCAGAAATGTTCGAAAATCCGCCAGCAGGTTTTTCATTTCGTCACATTTTGTACTTCCCGAAATCTTCCGCGGATAAATTTTCCAGAAACTCCTTGATCTTGTCTTCCTTAAACTTGTCGATATCGGAAAGCTTCATGCCGAAATCGATGTTGCGGGATTTTTCCAGAACGCTTTCCTCGACGAATATCGACGCCCGCGCGCGAAGCGCCAGCGCGATCGCATCGCTCGGACGCGCGTCGATGGCGTAACTCTGCCCCTCCCGCGTCAGATACACGTTGGCGAAAAACGTATTGTTGCGAATATCGACGATTTCAATCCGGTTCACCGTCACATCGAGCGCCTTGATGCATTCGTACAGGAGATCGTGCGTCATCGGCCGCGAAAACACGACATGCTCAAGCTCCGTCGCGATGGCGCTGGCTTCGAACAACCCGATCCAGATCGGAATGGCTTTGCTGTCCTGCAGATCTTTCAAAATGACGATGGGCGTATTGGTGATCGGATCAATGGTCAATCCCGACACCTTCATCTCCAGCAGCATCCCCGGCCTCCTTATCGATTTATCATCCTGCCCCGCAGCGAGTGCAGAAACCCGCGTGTGATCTCGACCTTTACCTTTTTACCCGCGAGCTCCCGGCCGCCTTTAAAGTTAACGATTCTCCAGGCGCGCGTCCGTCCCGTCATGTCCGAGTCGGAATTTTTGCTCGGGCCTTCCACCAGCACTTCCTGAACGCTTCCTTCGAGCGCCGAGTTTTTTTCCTGGGTGTGCCGGTCCTGCAGCGCCTGCAATTCCTTGAGCCTGCGCTGCTTTTCCGCCTCCGGCACCGGATCGTTAAATGTTCGGGCGGCCGTTCCCTTTCGTTCAGAATACTTAAACGAAAATAATGAATCAAACCTGATTTTTTCCATCATGTCAACGGTTTCTTGATAATCTTTTGCCGTTTCCCCCGGAAAACCGACGATGACGTCGGACGTAATGCTGATGGACGGGCAAACGGTCCGCAGACGCTCCACTTTCGCGCAGTATTCCCCGACCGAATAGCCCCGGTTCATCCTTTTCAAAACGCGGTTGGAGCCGGACTGTACCGGCAGATGAATATGCTCGCACAGTTTGGAAAGGCTTCTGAAACAGTCGATGAGATCGTCGGACAGATCCTTGGGATGAGACGTGGTGAAACGAATTCTTTCCAGACCCTGAATCGCCTCGATGCTCTTGAGCAGGGATACGAAATTACATCCGCCGGCAAGGTTTTTGCCGTACGAATTGACGTTCTGGCCCAGAAGCGTTACTTCCTTCACGCCGCAGCAGGCGAGTTTCCGGATTTCTTCGAGGATCTCTTCCGGCGGCCGGCTCATCTCCGGGCCGCGCAGGTAAGGCACGACGCAGTAGCTGCAGTAATTGTCGCATCCCTGCATGATCGAGACAAACGCGCTAAGCTCCCCCGGCGCGGGAGGGGCGAAAACGCCCAGCGATTGAATTTCTGAAAAGAAGCAGGTTTCCACGGCTCGCTTTTTCCCGTTCGTCACCGCTGCGAGAATTTCCGGCAGCCTGGAAATATGATGGGTTCCGAAGACAAAGTCCACGGCCTTTTCTCTTTTGTAAACGCCCTCCCCCAGATGCTGCGCCAGGCAGCCGCCGAAACCGACGAGCAGTCCGGGATTTTTCTCCTTGAGTTTCACCAGGCGTCCCAATTCGCTAAACGCCTTCTGCTCGGCTTTGTCGCGGATGGAACAGGTGTTGAACAGAATCACATCCGCCCGGGCGGAATCTTGCGTCAGACGGTAGCCCTCCTCTTCCAGGAGCGCCGCCATCTGCTCCGAGTCATGCACGTTCATCTGGCAGCCGAAGGTTGCGATATATATGTAACGGGTTTTCATGGTCATCCGAATGCTTGCCTTTTGCCGAGCGTATTAATATGTCAGCGGGGGTTAGTCAAACGATATTTCAGGATATTGGCCAGGCGGGCGAATTCCTGCAGGCTAAGCGTTTCGCCGCGTCTCTTTCCGTCGATCGCCGCTTCGCGAAGCGCGTCTTCCAAACGGGAAGGCGTCAGGCCTTCCAATAACGACGCGCTTTTCAGATTATTGGAGAGCATTTTCCGCCGCTGCGCAAACGACGCTTTCACCAGGCGCCGGAAAAAAGCTTCGTCGTCCAGTTCAAAAAGTGGGCGTTTGCGAAACGTTCCGGAAATGACGGCGGACTCAACTTTCGGCCTGGGATAAAAACAGTTTGCCGATACATCGAAAAGCCTTTCCACTTCCGCGTACATCTGCAGCAAAACGGAAGGCACGCCGTACGATTTATGGCCCGGCAATGAGATCAGTCTTTCAACCACTTCCTTTTGCAGCATCAGGGTAAAGTCGCTGATGACCTTGCGGGACTCCACCAAATGGAAAATAACCGGACTCGAAATGTTGTAGGGAACATTACCCATCACTTTAATTTTTGACTTGTATTGATTTGATTTGGAAGAGAAGTCGAATTTTAAAATATCTCCGGCAATAATTTCCACATGGTCATCCCCCGCAAACTGGTCCTGAAGAATTTCCACCAGCCGGGGGTCAAGTTCCACGGCAATAACCTGCCCGGCCGCACAAGCGATATCCCGCGTCATGACACCGATACCCGCGCCGATTTCAACGACCACATCCACAGGCGAGATCCGGCCCGCGGCGGCAATTTTGGAAATCGTATTGCCGTCCACGAGAAAAGACTGGCTCAGTTTTTTGCTTGGGCGGATGTCGTAGCGCCGCAGAATGTCTCGGGGAGTCGTCACAAGTTCCACCCTTTAAGCCTCTCCCCTTGCGGGAGCGGCTGCAAGCGGCCAGCGGGAAACGGCGTTTAAAGCCAGGGAATCCCGGCGTCCGCTTTTGAGGACGATTTCACCCAGCGCCGCAATCATGGCGGCGTTGTCCGTACACAACACCATGGGCGGAATGAACAGGGTCATGCCGGCTGCGGCCGCCGCGTCGGCGAAACGCAGCCGCAGGCGGCTGTTGGCGGCGACGCCGCCGCAGACGACGATCCGGGTAATGCCGCTTTCGCGGGCCGCCCGAACGGTTTTTTCCACCAGGACGTCCATGATGGCCTCCTGGTAGCTCGCCACCACGTCCGGCAGTTCCTCTTCACCGAAGGGCTTACCGCGCTTTTTCAGCATGACGAGCAGCGACGTCTTCAAGCCGCTGAAGCTGAAATCCGGAGAATCCTTCATGGCCCGCGGAAAGGGATACGCGGCCGGATTGCCCTTTTGGGCCAGCTTGTCGATCACGACGCCGCCCGGATAGCCCAGGTCGAGCAGTTTGGCCGCCTTGTCGAAAGCTTCTCCGGCCGCATCGTCGCGCGTCTGGCCCAGCAGTTGGAAATCGTGGTAATTTCCGACCCGGTACACGTTCGTATGCCCGCCGGAAACAACCAGCGCGGCAAAGGGAAACTGCGGCCGGGGCTCCGATAGAAAGGACGCCATGATATGGCCTTCCAGATGGTTGACGCCGACAAACGGCAACCCCAGACCGTAGGCCAGCGCCTTGGCGGCGGAAAGGCCGACCAGCAGCGATCCGATCAGTCCGGGACCTCTCGTCACCGCAATGCCCTCCAGTTCGCCAAGCGAAACCTCCGCCTCTGCCAGCGCCCGGCTGATCACATAGGTGATGGCTTCCAGATGCTTGCGCGAGGCGATTTCCGGCACCACGCCGCCGTAAGCGCTGTGGTCCTTGATTTGCGAAGCGATGATGTTGGAAAGCAGCTTCCCGTCCGAGACAATTGCCGCCGCCGTTTCATCGCAGGATGATTCGATGCCTAAAACCAGCAAAATTTAAACCTTTCATGATAATTTTCTTTACAAACCGTTCAAAACGCTTATATAAAAGCCTCCGGAATTTGTAAACAAACTTTTGGCTCATTTGCGAAGCGGAACTCTTACCCATGGAAATCAAAACGGACTTTCTCATCATCGGCAGCGGAATAGCAGGTTTAAGCCTGGCCATCAAGGTCGCCCGTCTCGGATCGGTGGCCATCGTCACGAAAAAGGAAAAATCGGAATCCAACACCAACTACGCCCAGGGCGGCATTGCCGCGGTGACGGACAAAACCGACAGTTTTGAAGAGCATATCGCCGATACGCTGGACTGCGGCGCCGGCCTCTGCCACAAGGACGTCGTGAACTTCGTCGTCCGCGAAGCGCCTCCGCGCATTCAGGAGCTTGTGGAATGGGGCGTCAATTTCACCAAATCGGAAGAGTCCCCTCACGCGTACGATCTCGGACAGGAAGGCGGTCACCATAAACGCCGCGTTCTGCATGCCAAGGACCTCACCGGCCGTGAAATCGAGCGGGCGCTTCACGATAAAGTCGCCGGCCTGAAAAACGTCGCCATCTACGAAAACCACATCGGCATCGATCTGATCCTGCAGAAAGACGCCCAGGGCCGGACCATCAACTGTCTGGGCGCCTACGTGCTCGACATCAACCGGGGCGAAATCCACACGTATCGCGCCAAATACACGATCCTGTCGACCGGCGGCGCGGGCAAGGTTTATCTCATCACCACCAATCCGGACATCGCCACGGGCGACGGCATCGCCATGGCTTACCGGGCGGGGGCGAAAATCTCCAACATGGAATTCATCCAGTTTCACCCCACCTGCCTTTTTCATCCGGAAGCCAAGGCCTTTCTGATCAGCGAAGCCGTCCGGGGCGAAGGCGGCGTTTTGCGCTTAAAGAACGGCGAAACCTTCATGGAAAAGTACCATCCGATGAAGAGCCTCGCGCCCCGCGATATCGTGGCCAAGGCCATCGATACGGAAATCAAGCGCTCCGGCGACGAATACGTTCTTCTGGACATCACGCACCGCAGCCGGGATTTTCTGATGGACCGCTTTCCCAACATCTACGGCAAATGCCTGGAATACGGCATCGACATGGCCCAGCAGCCCATTCCCATCGCGCCGGCGGCGCACTACATCTGCGGCGGCGTCGCGGTGGACGCCGACGGCAAGACCTCGATCGACAACCTGTTTGCGTGCGGCGAAGTTTCCTGTACGGGGCTTCACGGCGCAAACCGTCTGGCGAGCAACTCGCTTCTGGAAGCCCTGGTCTTTTCCCACCGGGTTTTCACGAAAATCGCCAAATCGTTTCGGCAAACGGAGATGAGCACGGTTCCCATCCGGCCGTGGGACCCGGTGAACAGCTCGGAAAGCGACGACACCATCGTGGTCACCAACAACTGGGAGGAAATTCGCCGTTGCATGTGGAACTACGTGGGCATCGTCCGCTCGGACAAGCGCCTGGAGCGCGCCGAGCGCCGCATCGCCATGATCCAGAAGGAAATCCACGAATACTACTGGAACTACAGGGTCACCAAGGATCTGATCGAACTGCGCAACATCACGACCGTCGCCAAACTCATTGTGCAGAGCGCTCGCGCGCGCAAGGAAAGCCGCGGCCTGCACTACACCATGGATTACCCCCAAATCGATGACGCCTTTCTAAAAGACACTATTCTAATCAGGAACTGACTCCCGTTTCCTTGTTTTCTGAATCCACACTCCACGCGGAAAGGAATCTGCCATGGACATTTCAGTAGAAACACGAGCCACCCGCATTACGGTAAAATGCGCCGGCCGGCTGGACGTCGCCTCGGCCAAGGCGTTTGAAGAAGCCGTCGGCGCCCTCGTGCGGGAAAGCCGGCGCCAGGTTGTCCTCGATTTTTCCCGTCTGCAGTACATCTCGAGCGCCGGCATCCGCTCGCTTCTCTTTCTGATGAAAACGGCCGCGTCCCGCTCATTGTCCGGCCCGTCGCACACGCTGTTGCCGTTGCGGCTGGCGCAGGCCGGCCCGGCCGTCCGTCAGGTGCTGGAACTTTCCGGCCTGCTGGACAACTTTTCCACCGGGGTTCGTCCGACGGCCGGCCATCCGGCCGCCGTGGGCAGAACCTGCGATGAACTTCTGCCTCTGCTGCGCGCTGCCTTTCCTTCGCCGGACGCCGATGCAGCGTTCATCGCTTCGGTCGCCGACGGACTGGGGCAGATCGACCGTCTCAAAACCGGACGGCCCTACCTGGGGCTGCGTGAGCCGATCGACTACAGCCAGGCCCGTAGAAAGCAGGTTCCGGAACGTATGTCGGGCGTTGCCGAAACCGTCGCCGCCCTCGCCGAATACATGCAGGGCGGTTTCATCTGGAGTCATCCGCACACGCAGGAAAACGTCGTTCCCCCGACGACGATTCCGGCTGTGATCGGCAATCTTTTCGGCGCCATCTACAATCCGAACATCATCTGGGATGAATACAGCTACCGCGTCGGACTGGCGGAAATCGAAACGGCGGCCATGTGCGCGTCGCTGGTCGGCTACGATCCGGACCAGGCCGCGGGCTTCTGCACCTTCGGCGGCACGGGCACAATCCTTTACGGCGTCAAGCTCGGCGTCGAAAAGGCCTGTCCCGGCGCCTTCAGCCGCGGCGTTTCCGAGCCGCTGAAGCTGGTGGCCTCGTCCGCCGCCCACTACGCCAAGCTCAATGTGCTGGGCTGGCTGGGCATTGGAACGGACAACCTCGTCACCATTCCGACCGACGCCGACAATTCCATGGATCCTACCGCACTCGAAGACGGCCTGCGGCGCATTCTGGAGCGCGGCGAAAAAATCGCCGCAATCATTGCCACCATGGGCACCACCGACGCCTTCGGCATCGACAACCTTCAGTACATCACCGGCCTGCGCGACCGTCTGGCCGCGGAATACCGCCTGCCCTACCTGCCCCACATTCATGCCGACGCCGTCATCGGCTGGGCCTGGTCGGTCTTCAATGATTACGACTTCGACGCGAATCCGCTGGGATTCAACGCCCGCGCCCTGCGCTGCCTGTGGGATACGCAGGTCAACATGAGCGCGCTGGGGCGCGCCGATTCCGTGGGCCTTGATTTTCACAAGACGGGGTTCGGCCCCTACGTGTCGAGCATGGTTTTGTGCAAAAACAAGGACGATCTCGGCCGCATCAGCCGGGATACCGGCCTGATGCCTTACCTGTTCCAGTTCGGCCATTATCATCCCGGCGTCTTCACGCTGGAGACGTCGCGGTCCGGCGGATCGGTCCTGGCGGCCCTGGCGAATCTGAAACTGTTCGGCAAGGAAGGCTACCGGGCGCTCCTGGGCCATCTGGTCACCATGGCCGAAGTGCTGCGGCTGCGTCTCGACGAGCATCCGGCCATGTGCCAGGTGAACGACTACAACTACGGACCGGTGACGCTTTTCCGGGCTTACCCGGACGGCGTGGACGCCAAGGCGGTTTTCTCCGACGAACTGACCGATCCGCAGGCGGCCGAAAGCCTCGCGCGGAACAATGCCTACAATCAGAAATTGTTTGACGAGTTGCACCGCCAGATGGAGCAGGAAGAGGGATTCGCCCTGTCGCTCACCAGCCATTACCGGACGGCGGCCTGCGGCGAACCTGTGCTGGCCCTCAAGTCTTTCGTCATGTCGCCTTTCGTGGAAGAAAAGGACATGCAGGAGTTGATCGCCTGCATTGAAAAAGCGCGCCTGGCTATCGGCCGGACGGCGTAAGACCTGTCCGTCGCCGGAACATTCTTTCTCAGGCGGCCGGGCCGAAGTCCTCTATCCGGCGGAAATCAGCGCCGCTATTTTTCATCTTTTACCTTTTTGATCATCCGGCCGGCGCCCTGCTGAAAAGCCTGCAGATACGCCTGCTGCGTGGACGATTCGAACAAGAGGCCCACATCGGAAGAGTAGTTCATCGCAATGTTGATCGCCCGCTTGCAGCCGATGACCGGCTCTCCGTTTTGAACGATTTCCCGCGCCATCGTGAGCGCCTCCTCCATCAGGCGGGATTTCGGATAAACATGCTCGACCAGACCGATCCGCAGGGCTTCCTGCGCGTCGATCCGCCGCCCCGTGTAAATGAGCTCCTTGGCCTTGCCGACGCCCACAACCCGGGGAAGACGCTGCGTGCCGCCGCCGTCGGGAATGATGCCCAACTGGACTTCCGGAATGGAAAAGAGCGCCGACTCGTCCGCGAGACGGATGTCGCAGCCCAGCGCCAGTTCCAGCCCCGCGCCGAAACAAAAGCCGTTTACGGCCGCTATCACCGGCACAGGAAGCTTCTCGTAAGCCGTGAAGCAGTCCCGGTAAATCTGAATGTGGCCGAAGCGGTCGTGGCGCTTTCTGTCGCCCGCCAGGTCTTCTCCCGCCGCGACCATCTTCAGGTCGATGCCCGCGCAAAAGGACTGGTCGCCCGCGCCGGTCAGGATGACCACGCCGACGGACGGGTCATCCACAATGTGCTTTGCCGCTTCGTACAGGCCCTGCAGAATTCCCGCGTTGAAGGCGTTTCTCGCCTTCGGCCGGTTGAGGGTCACGGTGGCGATCTTTTCTTTCACTTCCAGCAAAACGTCGTGATACGTGAACATGTTCTTCTCCTTCTTATGACAAATTTTTTTTGATCATTTTTTTTCAGAATTGCCGGCGCAGTATTTCGCAAAACGCGCCAGGGCGCCGACGGCTCTTTCAAAAGACGGAAACGCCGGAATGCCCGCTTCGCAAAAACGGCTCCGGAGCGCCGATCCCTTCACGATCAGATCTGGATCGCCCCCGTCGTAATCCACGGTAAACACGGTCGGCTTGGCCAGGCGGTGAGCCTTGATGAAACCGGCAATCTCGGAAACGGAGTCGGAAATGTCCGGACTGTGAAAGGCAATGCGCGGAATCAGGCGGTCGACGATGACCAGCGAAATCTCCGGCTCCGCATAAGCCATGTCGAGCACTTCAAAAAGAAGTTCCGGCTGAAGAAAGACCGCCCAGTAATCCAGCGGATTTCCGGCGATGCTGCCGGCCACGGGAACCAGGGGGCGGATTCTTTTCATCCCGGCCGCCGACAGGGCCGGGACGGAAAGTCCGGCGCGAATGCACGTGTCGGAAAATATCACGCTGTTGCCGCCGCCCCCGCCGACGATCAGGACGCCTTTGCCCCGGGTCCAGGGCAAGAGCGAAAACGCCAGGCAGGCGTCGACCCATTCATTCATGCCGGCAACAGGCACGACGCCGGTCTGCGCAAAAAAGGCCTCCCACATCCTCGAATTTCCGGCCAGGCGCCCCGTGTGGGATTCCACCGTCTCCGCGCCGCTTGCGGACTGGCCGCCCTTGAGCAGAATAACAGGCTTGTGGGGCGTCGCCGCGCGGGCCAGATCGAAGAAGCGCCGTCCGTCGCCGATGCTTTCCAGATAGACGGCAATCAGGCGGATCTCCTCATCCTCAGCCATGTATTCGAGGAAGTCCGGACTGTCCAGCACACAGGCATTGCCGATGCTGACGGCCTTGCCGATGCCGACGCCCAAGGACGAAATGTATTCCGTAAACCGCTGGGTAATGCCGCCGCTTTGGGAAATCACGCCGAGACTGCCGTCGCGCCCGGGAATCGCGCCCCAGGCCGTAAGATGAACGGACGGACAGTAAGGCCCCATGCAATTGGGACCGATGACCAGCAGGTGATGCTCGCGGGCGATGGCGGCCAATTTTCTTTCGAGTTGCCTTCCTTCTTCGGTCCGGGTTTCGCCGAATCCGGCGGTGAGCACATGAATATGCCGCGCGCCGCGCCTTGCGCATTCTTCAAGCGCGGCAGGCACCGCGTCGGCGCGCACCGCGATCATCACCAGATCCGGCGTTTCCGGCAGAGAAGCGAGCGTCGGGTAGGCCCTGATCCCCAGCGTTTCCGGAGCCTTTGGATTTATCGGATAGAGCCTTCCGGCATAGCCGGCATCCAGATAGCGCTTGAGAAAACTGGTTCCCCCGAACGTCACCGGCTCGCGTGAAACACCGATGATGGCAATACTTTCCGGTTTAAAAAACCGGTCGAAATCCGGCTTCGGACGGCGGGGCATCGATCCTCCTCCTTATTCTGTTTCGTAGCAGGACAGAATCTCCCCGAAATACAGCGTGTGGTAATCCTTTTGCGGATACAGAGCCCGGTCGTAATCCTTGTCCAGGAAAGCGGGATCCATGGCGGCCTTAAAGACGATCCGGCATTCCAGATGAACGCCCGGAACGGCGATGATCGGCGAAACGGTCTTCTGTCCGTCTGCAATCTTCAGGCTGCAGGCTTCGAACTTGTTCACGTCGCGGCCGGATTTCGTGCCGCAAAAATTGGTTTCCCGGGTCATGTCGCCCGACGGAACGGTCACGGTGAAGTCCGCGGCCTTTTCGATGATTCCGAAGGTATGGCGGGTGGGGCGAACCGCCACCATCATGATCGGCTTTTGCCAGATGAAGCCGAAAGTGGCCCAGCCGACGGTCATGGTGTTTTGCCCCGCTTCGGACTTGACCGTTAAAAAAGCGCCTCTCTTGATTTTGCGCACAGCCTCGTCGGCGATGCTCATAACCTTTACCTCTTTCATTTTCTCCTCCTCCGAAACGTCCGCCGATTTGTTCGTGTCGGCTTCCGCGGGAATTCCCCCGTTCGGGCGTTTCTTCTCCGGTTCATTATCGTCCTGGCCGGTTCTCCGTCAGGACGCCCGTCAAACCATAAACGCCTTGGCCGGACAGGTCAAGCGCGAAAAAAAACCCGGCGCTTCCGCTTTCAACCGCGGGAGCGCCGGGCCATGATCGGCTTTTATCTATCGGTCGGAACCGAAAACCCGCTCGAAGCTCAGATCCAGATGTTTCAGGAAATTGTTGACGTTGAAAATCGCGTCCAGTTCGCGGGCCTCCAGATGCTTTTGCACGATGTCGTCCTGCTCCAGAAGCTTTCGAAACGCAATGCCCTCCTGCCAGGAGGCCATCGCGTTTTTCTGGACGACGGCGTAGGCGTCTTCGCGCGACGTGCCTTTTTCAATGAGCGCCAGGAGGACCATCTGCGAGAAAATCACGCCGTGCGTCATGTTGAGGTTGGCCAGCATCCGCTCCGGATAAACCACCAGCTTGTCCATCAGGCCCGTAAAACGCGCCAGCATGAAATCCAGAACGATCGTGGCGTCCGGTCCGATGACGCGTTCGACGGACGAATGGCTGATGTCGCGCTCATGCCACAGAGCGACGTCCTCCAGCGCTGCGAGCGCATAGGAGCGCACCAGGCGCGCAAGGCCGGAGATGTTTTCCGAAAGGACCGGATTGCGCTTGTGGGGCATGGCCGACGACCCCTTCTGCCCCGGCGAAAAGTATTCTTCCGCCTCGCGCACTTCCGTTCGCTGGAGCAGGCGGATTTCCTGCGCAAATTTATCCAGCGACGAAGCGATGATGGCCAGGGTGGCAAAGAATTCCGCGTGGCGATCGCGCTGCACGATCTGCGACGAGACGGGCGCCGGCTTAAGGCCCAGTTTATTGCAGACGTATTCCTCCACAAACGGCTCGACAAAAGCAAACGTGCCCACCGCGCCCGCGATCTTCCCGGTGCTGACGCTTTCCCTGGCCCGCAGAAGCCGCGTGCGGTTGCGCGCGATTTCCGCATACCACAAGGCCAGCTTCAGGCCGAACGTGATCGGCTCGGCGTGAATGCCGTGCGACCGGCCGATCATAAGCGTGTTTTTATGCTCGAAGGCCCGCCGTTTCAACACCGCAAGCAGATCGTCCAGATCCTCAAGCAGGATCCCGGAGGCTTCCCTGAGCTGAACCGCAAGCGCCGTGTCCAGGACATCCGAGGACGTCAGCCCCATGTGGATGAACCGGCCGTCATCGCCGATGACTTCGGTAAGCGAGGAGACAAAGGCAATCACGTCGTGCTTGGTGACTTTTTCGATTTCATCGATCCGGTCCACGTTGATGACCGCTTTGGCTTTGATGTTTTCCACCGCCGCGGCCGGCACCTTGCCCAGCTTCACCATCGCCTCGCAGGCCGCCACTTCCACATCGAGCCATTTGCGGTACTTGTTTTCCTGGCTCCAGACCGCCGTCATTTTTTCTCTTGAGTATCTCGGAATCACGCTTTTCTCCTGTCTTCCTTATTTTCGCCCTTCCCGCGGAACAAGGCGTTTGTTTATTATGTCTTCTACTCCTCCGTCAAGCGTAAACTGCATTTTGCGCGCTTACGGCAGACGCTCCAGAAGCGCCGCGTGCTCAAGATAAAAATCCTTCGGGTTTCTTCCGTCAAGCAGATTCCACATCCTTGTCTGGCCGATGATGTCCATGTGGTCCCAGGTCGTCCAGGTTCCCAGATCCTGCCAGATCCCCTTGCGCGGCTTCCCGTCAAAAAAGCGGACGGCGGAACCGGAGGGCGCTCTCATGCTGACTGTGTTGACGATCGAGTCGTTTTTCTTCCAGGCGTCGTCGATCGCCACCCTTCCCGGGCCGGATTGCGGATCGCTGTAGCTCCCCATCCAGCCCGCCACGGGCAGAAAAATGAGCGCATTGGTGACCACGGGATGCTCGTCGCCGGAAGATTCGTCTCTTTCCGTGGAGGCGGTGGAAAGCGAAAAGTAATAAACGTTCGGCGACGTGGTGACCCAGCCGTTCAGTTCCCGGGCGCCCTCGGGAGAAAGATCCCACACGGCGAGGTCCCGCGCGGTGGGCGATTTCAGAATCGGCGATTGCCGGACGCGTTTCTTGTAGGCGGAAAAGTTTTCATCCGGCCGTTTCTTCAGCCCCCACTGATCGAGCTTGAAATCGTAAACGTCGGACAGCATATCGCTTCCCTCGACCAGACCCGCGATGCCGGTGATGATCTGTTCGGCCAGGTTGAACGTTACCGCGTAAGCGCCGCGGGTGAGCGTGGTGCCGTTGTGCGGCGTGGACAAGGTAGTCAGACTCTTGACCCGACGATGACCTCCGTTGAAGATTTCGGCCGTTTTGTCGCCGGTTGCCGCCCGCTCCTCTTCACTGCCGCATTCGAGCAGATGGATGAGAACCCTGGCCGTCTGCCCGCCCTGGCTGTGGGCGATGATGGAAATCTTGTGCCGGTCGTCCCAGCGGGGCAGAAGCGGTTTTTCATAGCAGCGGCCGAAGCGCTCGTGGCCGTATTTTTTCGCGTGCGCGGCCCCGTAGTCCACGCAGCCGCCCTTCAACTGATAGTAGGCTTCCACCGCCCGGTCCCAGTTGGAGGACACGGGCCCGACGGCGACGGAAACCGTCGGAAACCCGGCCGCATTGAGGAGGGCTTCGTAATCCTCGCCCGCGCCGCCCCAGTATTTCACACCGAACATTTCGGTTCGTCCCCAGCCCAGAAAACCGTGGATGAAGACAATGGTATCTTTGGCCTGCGCAGAGCCGGGCCGGCCGAGAAAAAGCAAAATGAAAAGCAGAAGGGCGGCGGCGGAGATCCGCCGGAATTTTGTGGATCCGGAACTTTTCTCCATGGCTTTTCCAACCTCTCCCGGCGACCGCAATTTACAGTCGTCTCTATGGCGTCCGTGGAAATCCGGCGGGAAGCAAAGCCGAAGCGCCCGCCCGGAGATGAGCGCTTCGGCTTTTGATCAAGCATCAGAAAATTTTTTATTTCACCGCTTTTCGCAGCATTTTGGCCATGTCCGTCTTTTCCCAGCGGTAGTCGTCCATGAAGAACGTCCGGGGAATTTTCCGGTAGATGCCGCCGTCGAGCAGATTGAATTTTTCAATCATGCCTTCGGGCGTGAGATCGAAAGAGTCCTGGATGACTTTTTCGAGCCGGTCGTCCGCGACTTTACCCGTGCCGAATGTATTGACGTAAATGGAAAAGGGTTCGGCAATGCCGATAGCGTAAGCGAGCTGCACCGAGCATTTGGAGGCCAGCCCGGCCGCCACGATGTTTTTCGCCACATAGCGGGCGCCGAAGGCCGCCGAGCAGTCCACTTTTTCCGGCGTCTTGTTGACCACCGCGCCGCCGCCCAGCTGCGCGCCGGGATAACCGCCGTAAAACTGGACCACCAGCTTGCGGCCCGTCACGCCGGAATCCGCCGCGCTGCACGAATTGATGGCGTTCCATTCGCCCGTCGGATTGAACAGAAATTCCGTTTTCCGGTCCACGCAGTCTTTCAGACATTCAAAGGCGAGCTTCTTGGCCCGGTCCCGGACTTTGAGCCTGTCTCCCTTGACGAAGCGGTAATCGATGGCGTTGGACATGAGCACTTTGGCCACGCGCAGGGGCTTGCCCGTTTTGACGTCGTAGTCGACCGAGACCTGGCCTTTTCCGTCCGGAGCAAAGATCGGATCCTGGCTATACTCGAAGGCCCGCATCAGTTTATTCACCAGAACATACGGCAGGGGCAGAAGCTCCGGCGTCTCGTCGCAGGCGTAACCGTACATGATGCCCTGGTCGCCCGCGCCGATTTCGCGGTCCTTGTTTAAAAGGCAGCTGGTTCCCTGGTTGATGTCCTCGGACTGGGGAATAATCGCGTTCATAACGCCCATCAGATGCCCGTTGAGGCCGACGGCCGCATGGTTGTACCCCAGTTCGATAACGGAATTTCTGGCGATTTTATCGATATCGACATAGACCCGCGAGCGCACTTCGCCGCCGATCACGCAAATGCCCTTTCCCAGAAAAACTTCGATGCCGCAGTGCGGCATGTTGGCGAGCGTCATTTTCTGCTTTTTTTCCTCATCGAGAATGGCGGCAATAATATTGGCGGCAATGATATCCGCCACCACATCCGGATGACCCACTTTCACACTTTCCGACGAAATTTGCATTTTTTTCTCCTTACGGGATGATTTGTGCGGGCAAGAAAAAACCCGCGCCAAAGCACGGGTTCAATTTTTACGATTGATGTCAGTGCTTTAGCACATTTATAGAGCGGAGCAATTTACTTTAAATCACCGCTTTGGGAAAACATATCATACCGTTTCATAAAATCAAGAAAAAATATTCTTGCGGCGGATGGAGGGGCGGCTCCGCCCGTCTGCGACAAAAAAACCGATAGGGCCCGGCCCTGAGCACGGATTTTCTTCTTCTTCACACATCGATTTGCTGCGGCGCCAGCTCCTCGCGGGCGTAGTCGAGGTAAATACCCTCCTTGATGAAAAGGCCGTAAAGATCCGCGTCGATATGCTTTTCTTCCACCATGCCGGCCATGATCCGGAGCGCCTCGCCAAGCGTTTTGCCCCTCTTGTAAGGCCGGTCTTTCGCAGTCAGCGCCTCGAAGATATCGGCCAGGGCGATGATGCGCGCCTGCAGCGGCAGGTCGCGTTCCCCGAGACCCAGCGGGTAGCCGCCGCCGTCGAGCTTCTCATGATGGGCGGAGGCGTAATCCGCAATCCTTTTCAACTTTCTGGGGAAAGGCAGCCGCGCCAGCATTTTCCTGGTCACGGCCGCATGGTTGTTGACGATGCTTCTTTCCTCGTCGTTGAGCGTTCCATGACGGATGCACAGGTTGTAAATTTCATCTTCGGTTAAAAGCGGCAGCGCATGTGTCGCGCTTTTCCAGGTTCTCCGGGCGATCCGTTCGATCCGCGCCACGGCGTCTTCTCCGAGGTCCTCCGCCGCGCTGTTCACCTGCGCAAGAAAACGGTATTCCTCGTCGAGGGCCGCGATTTCCCGTTCGACCTCTTCTGCCGAACGCCCGTCCGGATGGCTGCGGGCCATGTCGATCGCAAGCTGATACTCCCTTTTGAGCAGTTCAAAACGCATCTTCACATCCTCGATCCGGTCATACACCTTTTCCAGCTTTGTCGCTTTATCGACGATGTGCTCCGGCGTGGTGATCTTGCCCACGTCATGGAGCCAGGCCGCCATGCGCAGTTCGCGCAGTTCATCGTCGGAGAAACGGATCGCGGCAAAAGGACCCGCCGCCGCCTCGTTGATTTTCCGGGCGATGCGCATGGTCAGGTCGGCCACGCGGCGGACATGGCCGCCCGTATACGGAGATTTTTCGTCGATGGCGATGGCAATGGTTTGTATGAACGCGTCCAGCAGATTTTCCAGTTCGGCAATGAGGCGATTGTTGGTGAGCGCCACCGCCGCCTGCGATGCAAGCGACCAGGCCAGTTCCTGCGCTGCGGCGGAAAAGGGCAGAATCGCTTGCGTTGCCGGATCGGTTGCGTTCAGCAGCTGCAAAACACCGATGATGTTGCCTGCGTGATCGCGCATCGGAACGACCAGCATGGACCGCGACCGGTAGCCGCTTGCCCTGTCAAAAGCGCGGGGGCCCTCGAAGTTAAAGCCGGGGGCATCGTAAACGTCGTCGATCGTGATGGGCTCGCCGGTCAGCGCCGCGTGCGCGGATACATTGGCGTGATTGGGCCGGCCGTCGGGACCGGCAAGCGGAATCGGCGGCCAGGTCATTTTGTCGCCGGAGCCGCCCATGTTCACGCCCAGGGATTCGTTTTGCACAAAGGCAAACAGCAGTTCCTTTTCGTTTTCCGACATCAGGTACAGCGTGCCGCCGTCGGCCCCGGTGATGATGCGCGCCTCCGTCAGAATTTTTTCCAGCAGACGATCAATGTCTTTCTCGGCGGAAAGCGCGACGCCGATGCGGGTCAGGCGCCGGACATGATCCGCGTTGATGGAATCCCCGTTTTGTTCCGTTTTCTCTTCCATGGCCTTTTCCGTTTTCCGCTCCTAGCGAACAATTACGGTTGGAATATCCTTTTCCAAAGCTTCTTTAATTTTCAAGAACACCTCATCCGGATAGGTTTCTTTGTCAAGATAAATCCGGTTGAGCGTTTTGGCCGCCCGAAATTTCTGCAGCGCAAAGCGGCGGGCGCCGGCGATTTCCCGGGCGACCGCCGGCACGTCGTCGGGACCGACAAGCCCCGGAACGAGCGTCAGTCGAAATTCGTGGGAAATGTCCGACCGCAGGATCAGCCGGATGCTTTCCCGAACCGCCTGTGCCGCCTGGGGAACGCCGGTTACCGCTTCGTACTTTTCAAGCGGCGCCTTCACGTCCATGGCGATATAGTCGATGAGCTTTTCCCCGAGCAGCCGGCCGACGACTTCCGGAAGCGAACCGTTCGTATCGAGTTTCACCGCAAATCCCATTTTCCGGATTTTTCCGACGAAGGAAGGAAGGTCCTTTTGCAGCGTCGGTTCGCCGCCCGTGATCGTCACAGCGTCGAGCTTCCCCCGCCTAGACGACAAAAACCGGATGATCTCTTTTTCCGCCAGGCACGGCCCGTAGCGCTCCGGATCCACGAGCTCGGGATTGTGACAGTAGGGGCAGCGGAAATTACAGCCCTGCGTAAACACGACGGCGCAGATTTCTCCGGGATAGTCGATCAGGGATACTTTCTCAAGACCGCCGATTTTCATGGTTTCCTCTCTGCCGAAGAACGCACGCTTCCCGCTCACGGCCGTCCTGCTGCTGATGCTAGAGCCGGTAAACCTGGCGGGACCGGAATTCCTGCTGCTTGCCCTTGTTCCATTGCTTGACCGGCCGCAGATAGCCCACGACCCGCGAATACACTTCGCACTCCGAGGCGCAGGTCGGACAATGCTCCGCTTCACCCTTGATGTATCCGTGCGAGGGGCAGACGCTGAAGGTCGGCGTGAAGGTCATGTAAGGCAGACGGTAAGTGGAGCAGATTTTCCGCACGAGGGACTTGACGGCCGCAGGATCGTCCACGCGTTCGCCGGCAAACGTGTGGAAAACCGTTCCGCCGGTGTAGCGGGTCTGGATGTCGTCTTGCAAATCCAGCGCCTCGAAGATATCGTCGGTAAAGTTGACGGGCAGCTGCGTGGAATTGGTATAGTAAGGTTCCGCCTTCCCGGACTGGCTGTCGGCGGCGGTGAGAATATCCGGAAATCGCGCCTTGTCGATGCGCGCCAGGCGGTAGGACGTTCCCTCCGCCGGCGTGGATTCCAGATTGTAGTTGTTGCCCGTTTCCTTCTGATAGGCAATCAGGCGGTTTCTCATGTAATCCAGGGTGGTCTTGGCGAAGGCTTGTCCTTCTTTCGAGGCGATGTTCTTCCCGAACAGATTCAGACAAGCCTCGTTCATCCCGACCAGCCCGATGGTGGAAAAATGATTCTTCCAGTATTCGTTGAACCGCTCCTTCACATTGCGCAGGTAATACCGCGTATAGGGATACAGATTACCGTCCGTGAATTTTTCCAGCACCTTGCGCTTCGTTTCCAGACTTTCGCGGGCCGTGTCCATGAGCTTCCCCAACCGCTCCAGGAAATCTTTCCGGGACCTGGCCAGATAACCGATCCGGGGCATATTGATGGTGATCACGCCGATGGAGCCGGTCAGCGGATTCGAGCCGAAAAGACCGCCGCCGCGGATGTGCAGCTGGCGGTTGTCGATGCGCAGGCGGCAGCACATGCTGCGCGCGTCCTCGGGATTCATGTCGGAATTGATGAAATTGGAAAAGTACGGCACGCCGTATTTCGCAGTCATCTCCCACAGGTCGGTCATGTTGGGATTGTCCCAGTCAAAATCTTTGGTGACGCTGTAGGTGGGAATGGGAAAAGTAAAGACCCGTCCCCGCGCGTCGCCTTCCGCCATGACCTGCAGAAAGGCCTTGTTGAAGAGATCCATCTCCTCCTGAAATTCGCGGTAGGTTTCCCCTTTGGGCTCGCCGCCGATGATGACATGCTGGTCCGCGTAATAACGGGGAACCGTCAGATCCAGCGTCACGTTGGTGAAGGGCGTCTGAAAACCGACCCGCGTGGGAACGTTGATGTTGAAAATGAATTCTTGCAGCGCCTGCTTGATTTCCCGGATGCTCAGCTTGTCGTAACGGATGAAGGGCGCAAGGAGCGTGTCGAAATTGGAAAACGCCTGCGCGCCCGCCGCTTCGCCCTGGAGCGTGTAAAAGAAATTCACCACCTGCCCCAGCGCGCTTCTCAAGTGCTTGGCGGGCCGGCTTTCCACCTTGCCGGACACGCCGCGAAAGCCCTGCAAAAGCAGGTCGTACAAATCCCAGCCGACGCAGTAAACGGACAGGAGGCTCAAATCGTGGATATGAAAATCGCCGTCCGTGTGCGCCCGGCGGATTTCCGGCGTGTAGATTTCATTGAGCCAGTAAACCTTGCTCACTTCCGAGGAAATGTAGTTGTTGAGCCCCTGCAGCGAATAGTCCATATTGCTGTTCTCGTTGACCTTCCAGTCGGCCTTTTTCAGGTACTGGTCGACCAGGGCCACTTCCATCGTATTGGTGATTTCCCGAAGGCGCGAATGCTGATCCCGGTAGATGATGTAGGCCTTGGCGGTTTTGCGGTAGGGAGACTGCAACAGCACTTCCTCGACGATATCCTGAACTTCCTCCACGGTGAGAATGTTGCCGTTCGAGAGCTGATTCGCAAGGCCCAGCACCTTGATGGTCAGCTTGTGCGCCTCTTTTATGCCGAACTCCTCCGTCGCGGCGCCTGCCCTGGCGATGGCGTTCGTGATTTTTTCGGCGTTGAACTTGACGAGACGCCCGTCCCGCTTGCGAATTCGCGTGTTCATGAAATCCCCCTTTTCCGAAATGACTGATGGAATGTTGTCGGTATCCACAGTACCCCACAGACGCTACATATTGGGGTTGAATTGGATCATACCACTACATATAGTCAGCAGCAAGAAGAAAATCGTCGAAAATAAAATAACCTCCGGTCATCCGACGATTGCTTTTTGCGGCGCGGCGGGTTATGAGAATGCATTCTATGGGCAGGATGGATTCCGTGAAGATTGATTTAGCAAGAGTATCTGAAATCAAAGGTTTTTTAGACGAAAGTGAAGCTCGTCGCCTGTACGACCTGGCCCTGGAAGCCGGACGGCTGGGGCCGTGTCTGGAAATCGGGAGCTACTGCGGAAAATCGGCGGTTTTTCTGGGCTCGGCCTGCCGGGAAAACGGGGCGGTCCTGTACTCCATCGACCATCATACCGGCTCCGAGGAGCAGCAGCCGGGGCAGGAGTACTTTGATCCGGATTTGCTGGACCGGGAAACGGGAAAAATCGATACACTGCGGCTGTTTCGCAAAACGCTTTCCGACTTTGATCTGGAAAATATCGTCATCCCCGTCATCGGGCGGTCGGACGTCATCGGCAAAGCCTGGTCCACGCGGCTGGGGCTTTTGTTCATCGACGGCAGCCATGCCTACGAATCCGTCTTGTCGGACTACCGGCTCTGGGCGGAGCATGTCCTGCCCGATGGCTACCTCGTCTTCCACGACATCTTTCCCGATCCGAAAGACGGCGGCCAGGCGCCCTACCGGGTTTATCAGCAGGCCGCGGCATGCGGACGCTACGAGGCTCGGCCGCTTTTCAAATCGCTGGGCGTCCTTAGGAAGTTTGGTGCTCAGGGATAATCCTGAAACGCACAAACAATCATTTGCTCTCCGGCGCATCGTTCCCGGCGCCCCGGACGCCTCCCACCGCAGTTATAGCGGCGGATTTCTTGCCGGGCGTTACCTTCTTTCAGCTTACCCTGCAGGCTGCCCCAGAAATCCTCGCAGTCCGTGGGAAAATCCATGAATGCCCTGATGGCAAAGCGAAAGCACAGGAAACGCTCCGGACCCTGTCAATGGTTTGTGAACACCAAGGCGGCCGGCCTCAATTTTCCGGGAAAATGAGCGCCCAGCTTTATCCCTTCTTCCAGGCGCTCTCCCTCCGTTACACCCAGCGCCAGGTCAAGCCCTTTTCGCTTTCTTCGGCCCGGATATAGCCGCGGGAAATAAAATCGTTGACGGTGTTTTCAACGAGGCGCGGATCGGCGGCAATGGCGTTTTTCATGCGCTCGCAAAAGAGGGCGGCCGGCGAGGCTTGCCGCCCGCAGAGCTCCCGCGCGTCGATAAATCCCAGTTTCTCAACCAGATCCTCCTTAAGGATGGCAAACGTAATGTTCATCCGGTAGTGGCCCTCCACGCGCAAATCGTCATAGGGCGTATTGCGGCCCGTTTTGTAGTTGTCCAGAACCTTCTGCCAGTCGCCGTTCATCTCCCGGTCGTAGAGGGCCACGAAGTCCCGGATGTTCTGGGGCGAGAGGGCCGCCGTCCTGACGATGGCGTCGTTGGCGTCGTACTTGGACCAGTCGCGGGTCAGAATCTCCAGATCGTAGTTTTCTACTTTTTCGGCGAGCGTCGTTCCGGGAAAAGGCGCCAGATAATGATACCCGTAAAGGATCTTCAGACTGCGGGCAAAATCGTCGGTGCACTGCATCGTCTCGGGCGTCTCCCCCGGCAGGCCGACCATGAAAGAGGCGTGCGGCAGCATGCCCGCCTGCCGGCACATGCCGACGGCGGTCCTGGCCTGCTCCAGCGTGATGCCTTTGCGGACCCTTTTGAGCATTTCCGGCGAACCCGATTCCACGCCGAAACTGATGCTGTCGCAGCCGGCGGCGGCCATGGCGTCGAACATTTCCTGATTGACGGTATCGACGCGGGCAAAGGCGCTCCAGACGAATTTCAGGCCCCGCTCGCGGATGCCGTTGCAGATCTCCTTCACCCGGGCCGTATCCGAGGCGAAAAGATCGTCTGCGATGTTGATGCGGTCAAAGCCCAGCGCCAGGATCTGCTCCATTTCGTCGAGCACCAGCGCCGCCCTTCGGCGGCGTACCTTTGCGCCCACCATTTTCCGTCCCAGGCAGAAGATGCAGCCGTGGGGACAGCCGCGGCCGGTGATCATGCTGACCGGAAAGCCGAACGCGCGGTACCGCGAAATGGGCAGCAGTTTTCGGGCCGGCAGCGGAATGCGGTCCACGTCCGCAATGAAGTCCCGCCGGCCGTTGTTGACGATATCTTCACCGTCGCGAAACGCGATGCCCCGGATACGTTGCCACTGATCGCGGCGCCCGAGGAGCGGAGCAAACTCACGAATGGTATCGTCCGCCTCGCCGATGAAAATGACGTCGATCTCCGGAAAGGTGCAGAGCGTTTCCTCGACCGTAAACGACACGTGCGGTCCGCCCATCATCGTGAGCAGATCCGGATCGATGCTTTTCGCGTCGCGCAAAATGCGCTGGGCGTCGTAGAAGTTCATGGTAACAGAGCCGGCGCCCACCGCATCGGGGCGGAACTCCGCAAGCTGCCGGGACAGCTTTTCCTTTGAGTAGCCGGAGATGATGTAGTCGAAAATCCGGACCTCGGCTCCGGCCGCTTCGAAGGCGGCGGCCACGTAGGAAATGCCCAGCGGCGGAGAGGGGTATTCTTCCAGAGGATAGGGAGCGGCAATAATCGCAACGCGCATTTCAATCTCCTTTGCGCGGGAAGAGGATCGATCGGATCCACCCGAAAAGTGAGTTTTTTTCCCGCATGATCCGTTCAACGGCGTCGAAGTATTCATTCATTTTCTTTGGGTCGGACATCCACTGCGACCGGGACCGAACGGGCCGCGTCGGATCGAGGTAGCGGACGACTCCGGCGGGATTGCCGGCGGCGATGGCGTTGGCGGGGATGTCCTTCACCACGATGGACCCGGCGCCGATCACGGCGTTTTCCCCGATATGCACGCCCTTGCAGACCATGGCGCTGTCGCCGATCCACACGTTGTTGGCGATGACCACCTCCCGGGTTTGCCCGATGGCCACGCTGCGGTCGTACAGATCATGCCAGTCCGCGTCGGTGATGCAGACGTTTTGCGCCATCATGCAGTCGTCTCCGATGGTGATGGCGGTGGCCGCCTGGATCCGGGTGCCCGGACAGATGAGGCAGTGCCGGCCGATCTCGACTTTTCCCGATTTCCCGTTGGCGATCCAGGACGTGAGCCGGATGCGCCGGTCCATGGTGGCGATGAGCGTAGTGTAGTCGCCGATGGAGACGGGACTGCCGTAAATCTCCACGCCCCAGGGCTTCATGAAGACCAGATGCCTGCCGAAATGTTCGCACTGGGGCGCCAGAAAATGATTGGCGTACCACTGTTCAAAAGCGTGGCTCAGACGCTTGAGATAATATGGACGATGATCGTGTATCACGCTTACCTTCCCTAAAAAACAGGAGAGACGTTGCGGGCAACGTCTCCGTATTGCAATTGTTATTTAAAATTCGAGAAGCCGGAAAGCGTTACGGCCGCGCCTCCCAGCGGCGGTGGTGAAAGAGATCCGCCGCCGGAGTCGCCCGATTGACGGCATCCCAGGCCAGAAGAACCGCCGCCGCCGTCCAGCTTGTCTTTTCTTCCGGCCAGATGACGCTGTCCGGAAACGTTACGCCCATCCAGTAAGAGCCGTCGGCATAGCGCTTGTCGCCAAGCCAGCTGAAGACGGCCCTGGCGCGCGTGTCGTCTTCCATGGCGGAAAGCGTCAGGACAAATTCCGAGGTTTCGGCCATCGTCACCCAGGGCCGGTCGCTCACGCAGCGCACCCCCCAGTCGGGAACGACAAACCTGTCCCACAGGTGATCGATCCGTTTCCTGGCCTCGTCACCGCGGACCGCTCCGCACAAAATCGGATAATACCAGTCCATGGAAAAACGGGACTTGATCATATTGAACAGATCGGGCCGGTTGCAGAGGGCGTCGCCCAGCTGCTCCTTTGCTTTCTGCCAGGCCGGCTTTTTAATCCCCAGCGCTTCGGCGATCGCAAGCGCGCACTTGAGGCTCATGTAAATGGAACTGCATCCCGTGAGCAGCGCCATCTTGTCCACCGCGCCGTCTTTATTTCTGGCCCAGTAGATTTCACCCTGCGGCGCCTGCAGAGCGACGGCGTAGGTGATGCCGCGCAACACCATCGGCCACATGTCTTTGAGAAACGCCCGGTCCCCCGTGAGAAGGTAGTGGTGATAAACCCCCACGGCGACATAGGCGGCAAAATTGCTTTCCTTCGTGGTGTTGATGACGGCGCCGTCTTTCGTTTCCGACCACCAGCTGCCGTCGGCAAGCTGCGCGGCCGCAAGCCACTCATAGGCGCGCCGGGCCTGCCGGTAATACCCGGCGACGCCGAGCCCCATGGCGCTTTCGATGTGATCCCAGGGATCCGTCTTGCCGCCCTGCGACCAGGGAATCTCGCCGTTGTCCTTCTGCACGGAAGCGATAAAGTCGGCGACCTTTTCCACGTCGACGGGTTTGACGGCATCGCCAAATGATACATTCAGTTCCATGATATCAACCTTTTTTAAGATAAAACACGATACTTTTGCCGATGAGCGGATTCAACGCTTCCTCCAGAACCCGCACCGCCCTGGGCTTCGAAAACATATCCCAGACCAGAAATTTGTGATAAAGCCGCACGAAAACGTTTGCTTCATTCTTGATGCCGACCAGGCATTTCAGCCACCAGTACGGCGCATGCAGGGCATGTTTGTAGTTGACCTTAAAGCAGCGCAGGCCCCGGCTCGTCAGCATCCTTTCCAGATGCTTTTTTTTGTAGATGCGGATGTGGCCCCCTTCGTCCGTGGAATAGGCGGAAGAGATCATCCAGCAGATGCGCTCCGAGAAATACCGGGGAACGCTCACCGCCAGAATTCCCTTCGGTTTCAAAACGCGGACCAGTTCGCCCAGCGCCTTTTCATGCTCCGGAATGTGTTCGAGGACTTCCGAACAGATCACGCAATCGAAAGACCCGTCGGCATACGGCAGCTTCGTGATGTCGCCGCAAATCACGGAAACATCGCGAGACCGGGCGTCCGGCATTTCTCCCAGCGCCCGGATCGCTTCGGCCACATCCTTGGCGTTGCGGTCCACGCCTGTGACGGTCAGCCCCGGCAGCTTCGCCAGCGCGCGCAGATGCCGTCCGCTGCCGCACCCCGCGTCGAGAACGGCCGAGCCCGGCTTCAATTTCAGATCAGGAATGTCGACGGTAATCATCGATGGCCTCGCGGTACACTTTGACCGTCTCCTGGGCGGCCTTTTTCCAACTGAATTCCGAATGGACGCGGGCCAGCCCCGCCTGAATGTATTTTTTCCTTTCCTCGGGCGAATCGAGCAGCCGCGTGATGGCCAGGGCGAGCGCCTCTGCGTCGGCGGGCGGCACGACGATTCCCGCGTCTCCGACGACTTCCGCCAGCGCGCCGCCGGACGTGGAAACGAGCGGCACGCCGCTGGCCATCGCTTCGGCGGCGGGAATGCCGAATCCCTCGTAAAGCGACGGAACGACGGCGATCGTGGACTTCGCGTAGTAATCGGCGAATTCCTCATTGGCGATGCGTCCCGTGAAGTGCACAATGTCGGACACGCCGAGGCTCGCCACCAGATTCTCAATGATGCCGTTCTTCTTGGGCTGGCCGATCACCGTCAGCCGGATCGGCCGCGTCCGGCGGATCCGGGCCACCGCCTCCAGGAGGAAACTCAGCCCCTTGAGCGGCGTATCGGCGCTATTGGTGACGATCAGCGCATTCTCCGGCCGCGGCCCGTTTTGCTTGGGATAAAAAAATTCGTTGTTGACGCCGTTGTGGACGACGCGGAAACGCTGCTCGTCGAGCGAAAACTCGCGGGCAATGTCTTTTCTGGTGAACTCCGACACCGTGATGATGTGGGAAAACTGTCTGGCTACCTTGAGCTGCATATTGATGAAGGCATACCAGCGGAACACGCGGTATTTCTGGCGCAGCGTTTTGGCCACGTTGTATTCCTCCTGGCGATCGACGGTGATCGGATGATGGATCGTCACGAGGGTCGGCAGGACCTTTTTGGCCAGTCTGCCGATGCCGTAGGACAGGCACTGGTTGTCATGAACGATGTCGTACGCGTCGCGATGCTTTTTCAAATAGGCGTAAGCCCGCTCTCCGAAGGTGTAGGGTTCCGGAAAGCCTCCCGTGCAGACGTTCAGGAATTCGTACATGTTGAGCGGATTCAAAAGCGCGCCGGCTTTTTCCGGACGGAAGAGATGATCGGGCGAGTACAGGTCCAGACTGGGCAGACGGATCAGCCGGACGTTGTCGTCCAGGCGCGGATACGGCGGGCCGGAGATGACATCCACGCGGTGCCCCTCGTCCGCCAGCGCCTTGCTCAAGTGTTTAATATAAACGCCCTGCCCGCCGGATGTGGGATTGCCCCGGTACGTCAGCAGGCAGATTCGCAACGGTGTTCGGCTGGAACTCTTTTTCACACACAGATCCTCTGGATTAGCTTTCGGGAATTTTCCAGGGCGGCGGCGATTTCTTCGTCGGACAGACCCGCTCCCCGGGCGATGCGCAGCGCCAGAAGACGGCCGACATAATCGCCGGGCGCATGAGCGTCGTTGTTGATCACCAGCGATGCCCCGCAAACTCTGGCGATCGACGCGACATGACCATTGGTGAAGCTGTGGCCCCGGCGGGTGGTGATTTCGAGAAGCACGCCTTTTTGCGCGGCAAGCATGGCTTCTTCTTTTGTGATGAGCCCCGGATGGGCCAGGATATCGACGCCCGCCGCGATGGCGGCGCGGTTCGTGCCGGGCAGAACCGGCTCGACGATTGTTTCGCCGTGCACCACGACAATTTTCGCCCCCAGCGCCCTGGCCTGTAAAGCGAGCGGTTCGATATCGGACGGATCGACATGCGTGAGCTCCACGCCGGGCAACACACGGATTCTTCCCTTGCAGGTGATTCTTGCGCAGGCTTCGATGATCCGCGGCAGCATAAAATCGATATTGGAATAATCGGCGTGATCCGTGATGGCGATGGTCTCATAGCCGGCCGTGCAGGCCCGCTGCGCCGATTCGGAAGGAATCAGTTCGCCGTCGCTGAAAATTGAATGCGTGTGCAGATCAATCACGTCAAATGGCCCTTCATTGAATATTGGCACATACCTGAAAAAACTGCTAGTCACTTAGCAAATTAATAACCGGTAGTCAATAAAGATCAGGATACGACTGAAAGAAAAAAAGAACGAACGTTCGTCAACCGGACGGGGAAATTATCAGCCTCTGCGGGCGGACGACGCGGATGTTGACGCCTCAAGCCACTTTTTGATCCGGTTCGCGTCACCGACGCGCGTCAGTTTGCCCTGCGAATCGAGGAGAATAATGAGCACAGGACGCTTCGCCATGTGCGCCTGCATCACCAGGCAGCGGCCCGCTTCGTCCGTATACCCGGTTTTGGACAGACCGATTTCCCAGCGAGGATTCTGAATGAGACGGTTGGTGTTGGAAAAGATCAGGACGCGGCATCCGGAAACAATCGTTGTTTTCCGGCAGGTGGTAAACTGCCGGATCGGCCGGTACGAATACGCCGCGTCCACCAGGCGGACCAGATCCCGCGCCGAAGAAACATTGCCGCTCGACAGACCGGTCGTATCGGAGAAACGCGTCTCACGCAATCCCAGCGCCCGGGCCTTGGCGTTCATCGCGGCGACGCAGGCCGTGTAGCCGCCGGGATAGGTCCGGCCCAGCGCATGGGCGGAGCGGTTTTCCGATGCCATGAGGGCAATCAAAAGCGCGTCTTTCCGCGTGAGGCGGGTTCCCACCGGCAGGTGGGAGCGGCTGTGCAGCAGACGGTCGATATCCGCGGCCTCAATGGAAATCCTCTCCTCAAGCACCTGGCCCGCATCGAGAACCACCATGGCGGTCATCAACTTCGTGATGGAAGCGATCGGCACAACGGCCGCGGCCTGCTTTTGGATGAGGCGTTCGCCGGTCTTCTGATCTTCGACCAGCACCGAGGCGGAGCGTAAAATCAGTTTTTGGGGCGCCTTCTGCAATTTTGCGGCCGCCGGCTTTCGCAAAGAGGCCTTTTTCCCGGGCGGTTTGGAAAATCCCGTCGCAGTGGAAAACACGAGCATTCCCGCACACAGAATGAAAATCAGGGCTCGTTTCAAAAACCGATGTGTCATGTTTACTCCGTCGTCCTACCGCCTTCTGTTTGCCGCCCGGCCGGTCCAGGGGGCCAAGCGAGAAAAACATCTCATACTTTTTCGCATCCGTCAATAAACGAGAAAAAAATACCGTTGAAATAATCCCGTTTGGAACCGCGCCCAAAGCGCGGCCTGCGGGTCTTCAACGCCTGCGGTTTTCCCTCACCCGCGCGTAATGCCGCATGCGGGCAAAAACGCGTACTGCCTGCTCCGGATAATCGAAACAGGGAACACCGCCGGCATTCAAAACGCGCTCGCAGAGCGTTTTGTCCGCTGCATCCCCCAAAAGCGACACAAACACGGGCTTGCGTCCATCCGATTTGACGACGTCGGCGAGGGAGACATAGACCTCCGGATTCTTTTCGGCAAAGGAGATAAAAACGACGCCGTCCACGCCTGCGTCGTCAAGCAGCGCCCTGAGCACCTCGGTGGCGGTCTTCTCGTAGCCGGACGCCAGCCAGTCGGGAAAAATATCGATCGGGTTTTTCATCTTGGACGCGGTCGCGATCACGGAGCCGATCCGTTCCAGCGTCCCCGAGTGCAACCGGGCCACCTGCATGCCCAAGGCCGCCGTTTCGTCGATGCTCATGATCGCCTGCGCGCCGCTGTACGTGACGTACGCCAGGCGGTCCCCCTGCGGCAGCGGCAAATTTAAAAATCCCCGCAGCGTGCGGATGAATTCATCGATCGTCTCGAGGCGGATGGCGCCTGTCTGACGCGCCACGCCGTCAAACACCGCGTCCGCCACGGCCAGACTGGCCGTATGCGACGCAGACGCGCTGGCCCCCGCCGGTGTGCGTCCGCTTTTGATGAGCAGCACCGGTTTTTCCCGAACCGCCTCTTCCAGGCGGGCGGCAAACGCCCGACCGTCCTTGACGTCTTCCAGATACATGCCGATGATTTTCGTCTGCTCGTCTCGCGCCAGGTAGGAAAGCGCGTCCGATTCATTGACGTCCACCTTGTTGCCCAGGCCGATGCCCTTGGAAAGATGCATGCCCTCGAGCGAACTCAAGTAGCGCAGAAGCGCCCCCACAAAAATGCCGGACTGGGCGGCAAAGCCGATTGCGCCCGGCTCCAGCATCTGCGGCGTCGCGTAATAAGAGGTCGTGAGCTTGCTGCGGGTGTTGACGAGCCCCAGCGTATTGGGTCCGAAGCCCCTGATGCCCGACGATTTCAGAATCGTTTTTACCTCCTCCTGGTAAGAGGCCCCCTGCGGCCCGGTTTCCGCAAAACCTTCGGCGGAAATGACCGCTCCCTTGACGCCTTTGCGGGCGCAGTCCCGAAGCGCCTCCGGCACCCGTTTCGGCGGAATCAGCAAAACCGCCAGGTCGACATCGAAGGGCACCTCCCGCACGCTCGGATACAGGGGAACGCCGAAGACGTCGCCGCCTGACGGATTCACTCCCGCGATCCGGCCGGCAAAGCCGACCTCGCCCAGCACCTTCAACAACTGCGCGCCCGGCTTTTCCTGATCCCGCGACGCCCCGATAACCGCAACACTTTTCGCTTCCAGAATTTCATCAATCGGACGCATGCTTTCCTCCTCTGAAATTTCGCAGCGGGGGCCAAGAGAAAGGATTCAGATCCTGTTCCGGATAATCCGCCCCGAACCGTGTGTTTTCCCGCTCAGGCATGCGCCATTAAACAACAGGAGACGGAGTCTTGTCATTGTCTTGTCTTCCGGAGGCGGAATGTGTTTTCCCCTTGACGAAAGCCGCCCGATCCTGATATCTCACATTTCATTGCACATACCGTCCAACCGGAGGAAAACGGCGCCACCCACTTTTTTTTTCAACCAGCAACCACAAGGAGATCTCATCATGGAAATCAAGAAGATTTGTGTTCTGGGAGCGGGCCTGATGGGCAACGGCATTGCGCAGGTTTGCGCACAGGCAGGTTATGAAGTCGCATTGCGCGACATCGAGCAGAGATTCGTCGACGGCGGAATGAACACGATCCGGAAAAATCTTTCCCGCGACGCCGAAAAAGGCAAAATTTCTTCCCAGCAGATGAATGCGATTCTGGAGCGCCTTCATCCGACGCTGGACATCAAGGAAGCCGCCGCCGACGCGGACGTCGTCGTCGAGGTCGTGATTGAAGTGATGGACGTCAAGAAAAAAGTGTACGCCGAACTGGAAACGATTGTCCCCCCGCACTGCCTGTTTTTCACCAACACGTCCGGCCTGAGCATTACGGAGATGGCCGCCGTGACCGGCAGGCCCGACCGCTTCATCGGCACGCACTTCTTCAATCCCGTTCCGGTGATGCGTCTTCTGGAGATCATCCGCGGCCACCAGACTTCCGATGAAACGCTCGACGCCGCGCGCGCCTGGGGCAAAAGGATCGGCAAGGACGTCATCACCGTCAAGGAGGCGCCGGCGTTTGTCGTCAATCGCATTCTGTGCACCATGCTCAACGAAGCCTTCTTCGTCCTGGATGAAGGGCTGGCCTCGGCCGAGGACATCGACAAGGGCATGGTCCTGGGCTGCAATCATCCGATCGGACCGCTGGCGCTTGCCGACCTCGTCGGCAATGAAACGCTGCTGCGCGTGATCGAGGGGCTGCACCGGGAGCTGGGCGACAAATACCGTCCTGCGCCGATTCTGCGCAAACTCGTGCGCGCCGGCAATTTCGGCCGCAAAACCGGCCGGGGCGTTTACGACTACGGCAAATAAGCTTGCGCCTGGAGATCCGGACAACCATTGACTGACCAAAGGAAGGAGATACGGATATGGATTTTGAGCTCTCGGAAGAGATGAAAATGTTGAAGGAGATGGCCTATAAGTTTGCCGTGGCGGAAATCGCGCCGGTTTCGCGCGAATGCGATGAACATGAAAAATACACGCCGGAAATCCGGAAGAAAGCGGCCGCCAACGGCCTGGTCGGCGCCTGGATTCCCGAAGAATACGGCGGCCCCGGCGCCGGCATTCTGGGAAATGCCATCATCACGGAGGAAATCTCCAAGGTGGATATGGGCATCAGTCTCAACGTGGTCGCCTCCGGCTTCGGCTGCGAATCCATTCTCAACTACGGAACGAAGGAGCAGAAGGAAACCTATCTGCCGCCGATCTGCTCGGGGGAAAAAGTCAGCGCCGGCGCTTATACCGAACCCAACGCCGGAACGGACGTCGCGGGTTACAAGACCCGCGCGGTCAAGGACGCAAGCGACTACGTGATCAACGGCAATAAAATGTTCATCACCAACGGCACGGTGTGCGATTTCATGGTCGCGCAGTGCATCACCCAACCGGAAGCCAAGAAGCACTCAAGCTTCTCTCTGATCATCGTTCCGGCGGACGCCAAGGGCATCACCCGCAACAAGATTCACGGCAAGATGGGCATCCGCGCCAGCGACACGGCGGAAATCGCGCTGGAAGACGTCCGCGTTCCGCAGGCCAATCTGGTCGGCAAGGAAGGAAACGGGTTCCGTCAGCTCATGCATTTTTTTGACATAACCCGGGTCATGGTTTCCGCCCAGGCGCTGGGGCTTTCCGAAGCGTGCCTGGACACCAGCGTCAAGTACGTCAAGGAGCGAACCGCCTTCGGCGCTCCGCTGGGGGCTTACCAGATGACGCAGATGAAGCTGACCGAAATGGCCATCCGCATCGAAGCGCTGCGCGGCCTGGTTTACAAAGCGGCCTGGCTGATCGACGAGGGCAAACCCGACTACACGCTCGCCGCGATGGCAAAATTCTACGGCGGACAGACCGCCGTGTTTTGCGCCAACTACGCCGTCGAACTGCACGGCGGCTACGGCTACATTGACGAATATCCCGTGCAGAAGTGGTACCGCGATGCGAAAATTCTGGAGCTTTACGAAGGAACGAAGGAAGCGGAAATCATGACTATCGGACGCACGCTGCAATCCCGGTAATTCTTTATCCGGCGGGGAGCATCCCACCCTCACGGAGGGCGGTGTTCCCCGCTCTTTTCACCAATCTTTTTTATTTCTTTTTTTCTCTTAAGACGGGGAAGCGCTTCCCTGTTCGCTGATCACTTCCCGGGCGATGACGATGCGCTGGATTTCCGACGTGCCTTCATAAATCGTCGTGGCGCGCGCATCGCGGTAGAGGCGTTCGACCTTGTAGTCCCTGGTGTAGCCGTAGCCGCCGTGCACCTGCAGCGCCATGTAGGCGGCCGCGTTGGCGGTTTCCGAAGCGAACAGCTTGGCCATCGAGGCTTCCTTGGTGAACCGAAGCCCCCGATCCTTGCGGTCGGCCGCCGCCAGCGTGAGCCATGAAGCGGCTTCGATTTTCGTCGCGGCGTTTGCGATCATGAAGCGGATCGCCTCGAACGAATCGATCGTTTTGCCGAACTGGCGGCGCTGCCCCGTGTAGGACACCGCTTCCGCAAGACAGGCCCGCGCGATGCCCACCGCCTGCGAGGCGATGCCGATCCGCCCGCTGTCGAGAGCCATCATGGCCACTTTAAAGCCTTCGCCGGGATTGCCCAGCAGATTTCCGGCGGGAATTTCACAGTCCTCGAAAATCAGCTCGACGGTGTTGGAGGCGCGCAGCCCCATCTTGTCCTCCCTCGCGCCGACGGTAAACCCGGGCGTGCCTTTTTCCACAATGAAGGCGGAAAGCCCCCGGGTTCCCTTTTCCTGCCCGGTCCGGACAATCAGGTTGATGATGTCGGCATACTGGCCGTGCGTGATGAACACCTTGGCGCCGTTCACGACGTACTTGTCTTTCTTCAGAACCGCCCGGGTCGTCATCGATCCGGGATCGGATCCGGCGCCCGGCTCCGTGAGCGCAAACGCGCCCAAGAGGGAGCCCTCGGCCAGATCCGCAAGCCACTTGTCCTTTTGGACTTTCGTGCCGAACTTCAAAAGCGGCTCGGTGGAGAGATTGGCCACGGACATGGTGACGGCGCAGGAGGCGCACGCCGCGGCGATCTCCTGCAGCGCGAGCGAATAGGCCACCGCGCCTGCGCCGGATCCGCCCTGCTCGGGTGGGACCATCATGCCCAAAAGTCCCAGCGCTCCCATTTTTTTCACCGCGTCCGCCGGAAAGGTTCCCTCTTTATCCCAGCGGGCCGCCATCGGTTCCAGTTCCTTTTTTGCAAAATCCCGGGCCATCAGCCGGATCATTTCCTGCTCGTTTGATATTTCGAATGCCATTGTCGCCGCGCCTTTTCTAAGGATTGTAGAGCACCACCAGCAGTTCCGTTTTCTCGTCGGAAGGATTGCTCAACGCGTGATGCAGCGCCGAATTGAAATGGATGCACTCGCCGCGTCCCAGCACGGAAGTGTTCCGTCCGACCTTGATCGACAGTTTTCCTCGGAGCACATAAATGAATTCCTCGCCGTCATGATGATAGGCAACGCCTTCATGCTCCGTATTGGCGGGAACGGAAACGAGGTAGGCGCCCAGATGCTTGTTGGAACCTGGCCGCGTCAGTTGCTTGTACGCGTAGGAGCCGGCCCGGATCTTCTGGCTTTTGACCCGGGTGGAGGCTTTTTTGCTTTCCGTCGCGCTGAACGCTTTGGCGCCTATCTCGAGCGTCCGGCTCAACTGCAGCACCAGCGCCACGGGCGGCGTGGTCTCGTCCTTTTCCACCTGCTCCAGAAGATCGGCGGGATATCCTGTTTCATGCGCCAGATCCCGGAGGCTCATTTTCCGGCTCTCCCGGTACGACCGGATACGCCGGCCGAATGATGTCTTCTCTTCTTTTTTTGCCTTTGCCATGCTGACCTTTCCCACCTAGCATAAATTCTTTTTTGCCCGGCCCAACCCGACGGCTGTCCTTTCTCCTGCCGGGCCGCTCGTCTAACTTTTCTGCGCTTCAGACAGTCTTCCGAATTTTAACTTCACCTTTTCGATAAATCATATCCATTTCAGGATGCCCGCAAAGACGACCATCATCAGGACATCCACGACAAACAGCGCGCCGATGAGCGCGATCTGCGCCTTCGGTTTCCAGTCGTAGCACAGGAAGGAAACTCCAAAAAACGGAATGTAGACGGTGACAAACACCGGAAGGGCGCCCCACCACGGATAGACCCAGTGGAACACGGGCGTCCGGGCCAGAAAAATTTCGATGACGGAAAACAGGGCGGCGTTGACCACCGCGAAAAACAGGCGGTTGTTGACGCCGCAGATTTTCAGGTGACGATCCTCCGGGAGCACTTTCGACATGACCAGGCCGGCGACGGAAAACATCAGGCTCAGTTCGATGCCGACGCCGATCAGAATCAAAAAGGCGGTGCCGGCCGGAACCGTCCAGAGGGCGTGGCCGCTGCCGAACTGAATGAGGGCGTTTGCGATTTCGTAAAACCAGTGAACAAGGTACAGGGAAAGCCCTGCGGCAACACCCTTCCAGTTTTTCTTGCTGATTTCGTTGGTGTAAATATAAACCACGAACGCCAGGAGGGGAATGACGTACCATTCGAAGCGGTCGGGCGAACGCAGGATACCGAGGGCCTGCTGGGTCAATTCCGGTGCATTCATAAAGGCTCCTTTATGAAACAGAACTGGACGATCCATACCACAAACCCGGCATAAAGGAAATCGTCGATTACACCAAAATAAAAAGGCACATCCTTCCGATGTCCGGCGTGACGCAGGCGCTTTTTTCGTCCCGGTGCGATATTTGATTTGACAACGGGCGCGCGGAATACTATCCATCGTGGTATTTGCTGAACCAAAAATTCCAATGTAAGGAGTATGCATATGAGCAGGAGACTGGAAAACAAAGTGACCGTGATCACCGGCGGAACGAGCGGCATCGGCGAAGCCACCGCGGAAGTGTTTGCCGCCGAAGGCGCGAAAGTGATCATCGCCGGCCGTTCGGAAGAAAAAGGCGCGGCCATCGCCAAACGTCTGGGCGAAAACGTCCTCTATCAAAAAACGGACGTCACCATTGAAGCGGACATCAAGGCGCTCATCGATCTGGCCGTCGCCCGCTTCGGCCGGCTGGATTGTCTGTTCAACAACGCGGGCGGTCCGGATCGCGGCACGCTGGAAACCGTGACGCCGGAAGATTTCACTTACAGCATGAACCTGCTTTTGGGCGCGGTGGTGTTCGGCATGAAGCATGCGGCTCCCGTCATGAAAGCCCAGGGCGCGGGCTGCATTATCAACAACTCCAGCGTGGCGGCGATCCGCATGAATCAGGGCGGCTATCTCTACACGGCCGCCAAGGCGGCGGTCACGCATATCACGCGGCTCGCCGGTGTCGAACTGGGTCCCTTCGGCATCCGCGTGAACAGCATTTCCCCCGGCGCAATCGCGACGCCGATCTTCTGGGGCGGCTCGCAGGCGGCCGGCAAACTGTCCGATGAACAAAACGCCCGCAAAATGGAAAAACTCAAACAGAGTCTGGCCAAGGCCACGCCCCTGCCCCGCGCCGGTCTGGATAAAGACATTGCCTACGGCGCGCTCTTTCTGGCCTCCGACGAAGGCAGCTTCGTGAACTGCCACGATCTGGTGGTGGACGGAGGAAGAACGTCGCTGTTCCGTGAAGGCGCTTAAACGGATGGACTTCGGAAGAAAGCACCCCGCCCGGATTTCTCCGGACGGGGGTTTTCCTGATTTTCGTCGGATGAGCGTAGAGCACCTCCTCAACGGCCCGCGGCGAAATATTTTCGCCGCCCTTGATGCGGTGTCGGACTCCTCGTAGATGCAGGCAATCTCTTCCGCCCCGACCTGAAAATCGACCGTAACGCCAATAATGCCGAGTTTCCACACCGCCTGAAAGAACCGCTTTGTCAAATTGTCTATCTTGTCTTTTAGCCACGTTGTTCGGACTTCCGTGCAACGAAATATTTCAAAACCTTTTAGCCCGAAAAGATTTTTCGACGACGGCAACATCTCCGTAAAACAGTCCGTTTGCTCGCCCGACGGCCCGGTCCGGGCGCCGCCGCGCCTTTTTGTAACCACTGGTCACATTTTGAATTGTGTTTGAACGGAAAATCCTTTATAGGAGAAACGGAGTTGGCGTCAGGCAGAAAAAAAGGGAGACCGCGTTCTTTTGCAAAAGAAGGAGGATTTTTTATGCATGCGTTTCAACTCGAGAAGCCGGACAACCTGATCGACTGGTGGCAGGAGAGTCTGGACAAGTATGCCGACAGAAATCTTATCGGCACAAAAAACAAAGACGGCGTTTTTGAGTGGGCGACGCGCCGGGAAGTCAACACCCGCATCGATCATCTCCGTTCGGGCCTGGCGCTGCTCGGTGTCAGTGAAGGAGACGCCGTCGGCATCATTGCCAACAACCGCCTGGAGTGGGTGGTGGCGGCGTTTGCCACGTGGGGCCGGATCGCCCGCTTTGTGCCCATGTACGAGGCGGAGCTCGTTCAAATCTGGAAGTACATCGTCACCGACAGCCAGATCAAGGTTCTCTTTGTCTCCAAGCCGGAGATCTACGAAAAAATAAAACATTTCCCCGCGGAGATTCCGACGCTCCAACATATTTTTGTCATCGACGCCGAGGGAGACAACTCCATGGCCGCGCTGGAGAAGAAGGGCGCCGCTTCCCCCGTTCTGCCGCGGAGTCCGCAGGCGGACGACATCGCCGAACTCATTTACACGTCGGGAACCACCGGCAATCCCAAGGGCGTGCTTCTGTCCCACGGCAATTTCACCAGCAACTCCATAGCCGGCCAGAAGATGTACCCCGAACTGAAGAAAAACGACGGCAGAGACGCTCTCACGCTCGCTATTTTGCCCTGGGCGCATTCCTTCGGCCAGACCGGCGAACTGTTTGCCATCATCCGTCTGGGCGGCGCAATGGGCCTGGCGGAAAGCCCCTCCACGATCGTCGATGATATCGTGAAAGTCAGGCCCACCTTCCTGGTTGCCGTCCCCCGCGTCTTCAACCGCATCTACGACGGCCTCTGGGCCAAGATGAACAAGGAGGGGGGGCTGCCCAAGAAGCTGTTCGTCATGGGCGTGGAAGCCGGCAAGAAAAGGCGGGAACTGGCCGCCCAGGGCCGGTCCGATTTTTTCACCAATCTCAAATTCAAAATCGCGGATAAAATCGTCTTTTCGAAAATCCGGGAAAAGCTGGGCGGCCGGGTGATGGGCGCCATGACCGGCAGCGCCGCGATGAATCCGGAAATCGGTCACTTCTTCTTCGACATCGGCCTGCCCGTTTACGACTGCTACGGACTTACGGAAACCTCGCCGGCTGCGACCATGAACGCGTCTTTTGCCTATCGGTTAGGCAGCGTCGGCCGGGCCATCGACAAGATAAGCATCGTGATCGATTCTTCCGTCGTGGAAGAAGGCGCCACGGACGGTGAAATCATCGTTTACGGCCCCAATGTGATGAAGGGATATCACAATCGTCCGGAGGATACGGCGGCGGCCATGACGCCCGACGGCGGTTTCCGCACCGGCGACCGCGGCCGCCTGGACAAGGACGGCTATCTCTTCATCACCGGGCGCATCAAGGAGCAGTACAAACTCGAAAACGGAAAGTTCTGTTTCCCCGTTTCGCTGGAGGAAGAAATCTGCCTCATCCCCTATGTTCAGCAGGCGGTGATTTACGGCTTCAACCGCCCCTTCAACATCTGCATTGTTGTTCCTGATTTCGATGTGCTGGCCGGGTGGGCGAAGTCAAAAGGCCTGCCAACCGAACCCAAAGCCCTGGCGGCGCGCCCGGAGGTCGCCGAGATGATCGGCCAAACGATCACGAGCCATCTGCAGGGGAAATTCGGCGGCTATGAGATTCCGAAAAAGTTCCTTGTGCTCGCCGAACCGTTCAGCCTGGACAACGGCATGCTGACGCAGACGATGAAGCTCAAGCGCAAGGTCGTTCTTGACAAGCTGAAGGATTCGATCGAGGCGCTCTACCAGTAAGCGTCGTCGTAATTCGTTTTCCGAAAAGCAAAGCGGCCGCCGGCGGTTTAAACAACCGTCCGCGGCCGCTTTTATATGTCGTGCAGGCGTTGCCGCTTTTCTCTAACGGCCGCCGGCGAGGATGGAGGCAGCGATGGCCGCCATGATCTTATAAAAATCCGTCGCTGCATGGGCGACGACCTTTTCCGCCAACGCGAGTCCGAAATTCGTGAGATGCTTTTCCAGCGTTTCTTTCTGGAGCTTCTGCGCCAGCGTCTCGTTTTCCCGGTTTCCTTTCTTCACGGCCGCAAGCTCGTTGAAGCACAGATAGGCCATAAATTCAAACTCTACTGCAATGTGATCGGGCGGCAGTTTGAAATCGTCCACCATATTCAATCCCGCTTCGTAATAAAGCCTTGCGATCTCAAAGGTCGATTCCTGGAGCAGTTTCCCTTCCTTGTAAACGGATTCGAAAAGATAAACCAGGCGGGGTTTTGACGAAAAAAACAGCCGGGTATAGTCTTTTTCCAGCTCCAGAAGCAGATTTTCCGCGTTCTGGCCGGATGCCGTGTATTTTCCTTCCAGAAGAGCAAGCCGATCGGTCCACACGCCTTCCGGCTGGAGGATGCCGAGCGATTCATCCAGTGTTGCAGTGAATTCTCCCGAGGCCAGTTTTTCCACGAGGAGTTGATCCGGATAGTTGAACGCCTGCGCCAGGAGGTTGAAAAGCACCGCTCTCGCCTGCAAAGCGATCAGGCGGTCGTCCGGTCCGGTCCGGGGTGTTGTTGTTTTTGAGTTGTCCATAAAATTACCCTAACAAATTTCTGCCGGCTTGTCCAATAACCGACAAATCCGGCAAATGATCCGGCGGCGCCTGCAGGCGCCGCCGGATTTCGGTTCACGGTTACGTTATTTTTTTTCTTTCTTTGTCTCCGTCTCAAGACGGGTTCTTCTCTCACTGTACTTCTTGAAGCCGACAACGGCCAGGGCCGCAAGAGCCGGCACGCCGAGTTCACCATCCAGCAGGGCTTTGCCCTTGAGGGCTTTCTTCGCCACCTTCGGATAGCCGAATGTCGTGGGATCTTCCTTGGCCAGAACGAAGAGATGGGTTCCGCCGTTTTCCTCATAGCCGTAGAGCTTGAGCTTCTTTTCTTTGGCCAATTTTGCAGCCAGTTTCTTCATCGCTTCATATTCGCCGAACTGCAGCGCTCCGGTGGGGCAAATTTCCACGCAGGCCGGCTTCTTGTCGTCAGCAATCCGGTGCGCGCACATGCTGCACTTGACGATCTTCTTTGTATCCGCGTCAAACAGCGGAACGTGGAACTTGCACACCCGGACGCAGGTCTGGCAGCCGATGCACTTCTGAGCATCGTAGAGAACCGGACCGTATTCCGACTTGGTGAGCGCCTTCACCGGACAGTTTTCAACGCAGTCCGGCTCCAGGCAATGCATGCAGCGCTTCTGATAAAGGCCGTCGTCATTGATTTGGACAAAGGTTCTGAACAGGCCCTTGGAGGCCTGATCGTGATATCTGAACTCCTGGATGCACCGGTAAGCGCAGGAGTTGCAGCCCGTGCAGAATGTATCATCCAGTAAAATAGCATATTTTTTCATTTCGTCACCTCACTACATCTTCTTAATGCTGACATAAACATCTTCAACCCACCCCATTCCGGTTGGATCGAACTTCTTTAACATGGACGGATCCTTCTGCGGAATCAAATCACCGTCGCGGTAACCGAAATTGGCCGCCACCTTCAGGTTCTTGGCCCGGTGTCCGATGCCGTGGAACAACAGGACGCAGTCGTTTCTGGTCATGCGCTTCGTCAGATGCACCTTGGCTTTCTGCGGCCGGGGCAGATCTTTCATGTAGGTCGGATCGTTCGCGAGGATGACGGCGTCGCCTTCCTTGAGACCCAGCTTTGCCGCCGCCTCGGGATTGATCCACACCGTATCCATGTAGTTGCGGACCGTCACTTCCTTGAGAACGGGGTTGTTGATGAAGTTGGGGTCGGCATGCATATGCCAGGGCGCCCGGGTGATAAGCAGCGAGAACTTGAAGTCTCCCGTGGTTTCATGCCAGCGGGCATGCCAGACGGGCAGCGGGCTGTGGCCGACTTCGGCAAATTCGTTGATGTACATCTTCACCCTGCCTCTGGGCTTGCCGTAGCCGATCTGCTCGATCTGCTTGTAGTTCTGATAGGCTTTTTTGTCGATCCAAAAACCGCCCTTCTTCATGAAATCGGCGGCGCTGTCGGCAATACCCGCCTTTTTGACCGCGACATCGCCCATATTTGTCGGAATCTTCTTCGCCGGATCGCCGCTGCCGTCCGTTGTCCAGTATTTCGGCGCCATGGCCAGACCGATCTTCATGGCGAAACCGCCCCAGCCGATCTGGTCTCCCGGCGCTTTTTGCACCGGCGAACCGCCGACGATGCAGGGATATTTCGGATAGTAGAGACGCAAGTCCATTTTGCCCTCTTCAAACTGATGGGGCGCCGGCACGACGTAGTCGCAGAAATAGCCCAGGTCGTCCAGATAGAGGTTCCAGTCCACGACGAGTTCCAGTTTCTGAGAGGCGGCCTCGAACATCTGCGAATGAATCATGGCAAACAGTCCGCGGTGCGGGTTCCGGAAGAAGGCAACCTTTGCGCGGTTTGTTTTGTAGAGTCCCCAACCCACCATGCCGTAATGACCGGGCGCTGAAAAATCTTTCTTCCGGTAAATGTCATCGGTGACCGGAAATTCATTGCGGAAGTCCACCGGTTGGGACGGCTGCTCAGGATAAGGCAGCGCGGGCGGCGCAATTTCATCGATCCAGGGAATCTTGACGTCGTGCAGCAGGAGCACGCCGCCTTCATGGTCGATCGAACCGGCCAGGGAGTTCAGAATCTGGATGGCGTGGCGGAGCCGCCAGCTGTTGGCGTAGTTGGGACCCGCCGCATCGCGCTTGTACGTAGGAATCATCGCGTAGGGCGCGGCAGCCGCAAAATCGCGGGCAATCTTGCCGATGGCCTTGGCCGGAACCTCGCTGATCTTCGCGGCCCACTGGGGCGTGTAGGTCTTCGTTGCCTCGGCCATCAGCTGCAGAACCGGCTTGGCCTTGATTTTCCGTCCGTCGACCGTCACTGTAAAAGTGCCGCTGAACGCCGGATCATTGCAATCGTCGATGGGTTCGGCTTTTTTGTTTTTTACGGACCAGGCCAGAAACATGCCGTCTGCTGTTTTCAGATGCGTCTGTTTTTCCGCGTCAACCAGAGCCGCTCCATCCGAATATTTGGACATGAATTCCTTGTTGTACTTTTTGCCGGACACAATCACGTTGATCATGGCGAGCGCAACGGCCAGGTCCGTTCCCGGTTTGATCGCGTAATACTCACTGGCAAAATTGTCCGTCATGGGAGTGCGGACCGGGTTGAACATGACAATCTTGCCTCCGTTTCTTTTTCCGGCCGCCCAATGATTGAGCATGCCCGCTTTACCGCACTTGGAAAAAGAGTCGAATCCGAACCAGACCTGGTACTTGCAGGTATCGTAATCATAACCGCATACATGATGGCTCGGCGTGTAGCAGCTGGAATAAAACTTGTTGGGCGGATTGGTGAGCGTCAGGCAGTTGATGTAGTAATGGGTGCCGAAACATTCCGTCCGCTGATCGCTCCGGGTGCAGCCGATGGACTGACACAGGCGGTTGGTGTAGGGGTCGCCCGGCGAGGCCATCAGAATTTCTTCCGGTTTGTAGGTTTTCATCTTGGCGATGATTTCGTTGACCGCATCTTCCGTCTTCATGATAATCCAGCCGGGATCCACATCGGTTCCCTTCGTCTTGTTGGTCCTCTTCAGAGAAACCATCAAGCGGTCCGGATCGTACATCGAATCAACAAACCCCATGCCTTTGATGCAGAATTTTCCGTTGGAAACGGGATCTTCCGGACGGCCTTCCAGGGTCAGGGCCCTTTCAAGACCGGTGGCTGGATCAACGCCGACCACAACATTGTAGGCGCAGTCCGCTTCACAGGCCCGCGCGCAAACCTGCGGAACTCTCTTGGTGATGCGGTAGGGCATTTTCTCCTGGGGATGATCCCCAAAGGCCCAGGCCGCCCGCATATTCCTGAAGGGAAAAGCCGTCATCGCGGTGGCGACACCGGCGGCTCCCGCCAGCTTCAAAAAACTTCTTCTTTTCATTGAGAACTTCTCTTCCATTGAAACTACCTCCTTATACAAATGGAACCGACAAAATATTCTTTCCAGGTCTTCCGGCCGTTCAGCCACTCTGAACATCATCCGACACTCGAAATCTTCCTGTCCGACAGCTTGCGCCACATGACGCCGTCCGTCCTGTTAGGTTTAGCATAAAGGATTTCAAAGGATTGTCAAGAGAATATTTTAATTATTTCAGGTAGTTATGCATCTCCAAGCATATGCCCGGCAGAACATAGCGGTATAAAAACAGGCGGGATTTTCGCGCAATTCTCATTTTTTTTCTTTGCTTTCCGCGGTCTGATCCTTAAGCACCACAAATGGGGAACTGCGCGCCTGAATAAACGCATCGACGTCTTTTTCCAGCTTCTCAAACTCGGCCAGAAGTTTTCGCGCGTCTTCCGTCAGGCGCATTTTCTTGTCTTCCCCCACTTCAACAACGCGTTTGCCGATGCGTTCTTCCGTCAATTTAATTTTGCCCCAGGCTGCGCGGTAGGACATTTTCAACTGCTTGGCCGCGCCGTAGAGGCCATGACATTCATCGATTGCCTTCAGCAGCCGGTCGCGTCCCTCGCCAAACAAGGCATGTCCGTCCTTTTCCAGCCAGATTTTAAACTTGATTTCCATAATTACCTTCAAACATTTTTTCGGAATTTTCCGGCACCGGCGCCGCGACGCGGAAATGACAAAAGGATTTGCCGATACGCGGTTTCAGACACCTGAATGCGGAATATCCTTAATTTTATTTACAGGGTAAAGCAACTGTTTTTTGGAAGTGTTTTTGGATGTTTGCCGCTTCGGCCAACCGCGGCAGAGCAAGGCCCGGAAAAGAGAAAATCCGCGATAAAAAAGCCGCTCCGGCTGTTGGTCGGGCGGCTCTTTTATCGCTGGTTAAAATGATGACTTACTTTACCGCATCCTTCAATCCTTTTCCGGCTTTGAAAACCGGAACTTTCTTGGCGGCGATTTTGATCGCTTCGCCCGTCTGGGGGTTTCTGCCTTTGCGAGCTTTTCTCTTGCTCACGGAGAAGGTGCCGAATCCCACCAACGTCACAGTGTCGCCCTTTTTGAGAGCTTTCTGGATTGCGGCCAATGTCGCAGTAACCGCCGCATCGGCCTCTTTCTTGGTGCATGTTGCTTTTGCTACTTCTTCGATCAATTCTGCTCTGTTCATTGGTCACCCCTTTAAAAATTGTATTTTTGGAAAACGGTTTCGAAAAGCTATCTCTAATTTCAAAAAAAATCCATCTTTTTTTATCATAAATAATGCTGCGCCGTAAAACGGCCAAAAGCCCGCCTGCGCCGACCGTCGGGGCTTTCCGGCCGCCCGCTGACCGGTCTTTTTCCGAACTTACTGGACGCTGCAGGATTGTCCCGCCTCTTTCCAGAACGGCGACATCGCGCGCAGACGCTCGATGATCTCCGGCATTTTTTGAATGACAAAATCCACTTCCGCTTCCGTGTTGTACACGCTGAGACTGAAGCGGATCGATCCGTGCGCCATGGTGAACGGCACTCCCATCGCCCGGAGAACATGCGACGGCTGCAGCGATCCCGACGTGCAGGCCGAACCGGACGAAGCGCAGATGCCCAGCTCATTCATGAGCAGCAAAATGGCCTCCCCTTCCACGTACTCAAAGCTGATGTTGGTTGTGTTGGGCAGACGATTTTCAGTGTCGCCGTTGACGCGGCTCTGCGGAATGCTCTTCAGCAGCTCCCGTTCGAGTTTGTCCCGAAACCGCCGAACGTCGGTGTTTTCCTTTTCCATGTTCGCGGCCGCGAGCTCGCAGGCCCGGCCCAGTCCGATGATGCCGGCCGTGTTTTCCGTGCCGCCGCGCCTTTCGCTTTCCTGATGGCCGCCGATCAGATACGGGGAAAATTTCGTTCCGCGCCGGACGTAAAGAACGCCGACGCCCTTGGGCGCATGCAGCTTGTGGCCGGAAAGAGAGAGCATGTCGATTTGATTGTTCGCCATGTTGATGGGAATTTTTCCGACAGCCTGCACGGCGTCCGTATGGAAGAGAATGCCCTTTTCATGGGTCAGGCGGGCCGCCGCCTCCACGGGGAAAAGCACGCCGGTTTCGTTGTTGCCCCACATCAGGCTGACGACGGCGGTATCCGGCGTCAGCTGGTTTTCCAGATTTTCCAGATCGACAAGCCCGTTTTTGTCCACGGGAAGCTCCGTCACCTTGTATCCCTGAAGGCTCAGATGGGAACACAGGGCGCGCACCGCCGGATGTTCGACGCGGCTGATGATGATGTGCTTTTTATCGGGCCGCGTCTGAAGGGCGCTGCGGATCGCCGCGTTGTCGCTTTCCGTTCCGCAGCTCGTAAAAACGATTTCCTCGGGCGCGGCGCCGATGAGCGCCGCCGCCTGGGCGCGCGCTTCGCGGATACTCTGTCCCACCTGGCCGCCGAACGAATGCATGCTGGACGGATTGCCGTAAAGCTGCGTAAAGTAGGGAAGCATGGCCTCCAGCACTTCGTCGGCGACACGCGTCGTTGCATTGTTATCCAGATAAATCGTCTTCATTGCGACACCTCCTCTACCGTGATGTCGGGAGACACCATTTCCTTCAGACGATGCTCGACGAAATGCTTGAGCGTGATGTCGGCCGCCTTGCAGGTCGCGCACGCGCCGCGGGTTGCCACCAGCACGCGGTTGCCGATGATGTCGATGATGTCGAGATCGCCGCCGTCCTTTCTCAACGACGGGCGGATTTCGCGTTCGATCGTTTCTTCGATGAGGCGGATTTTCTGAAGATTGGTGAGCCGCGGCGCAGCCTGGACCTTCGGCTCCGCCTTCACCCGCTCGAGAATCTGCGCGATGGCCTCGTGGCAGTTTCCGCAGCCGCCGCCGGCCTTGGTGTAGTTGGTTACGTCTTCCACGGTGGCCAGATGGTTTTCGCGGATCGCCCGCTCAATCTCCTTGTCGGTCACGCCGAAGCATTCGCAGATGATCCGGGCGCCCGCTTCCGGCGACGGAGCGCCGCGGTAATTCTCCACCGCCTTTTCCAGCGCCTGTTTGCCCAAAACCGAGCAGTGCATCTTTTCGTCCGGCAGACCGCCCAGATACCTGGCAATGTCCTGGTTGGTAATTTTCAATGCTTCATCGACCGTCAGGCCCTTGATCATTTCAGTGAGCGCGGAAGACGAGGCAATCGCGCTGGCGCAGCCGAAGGTTTTGAACCTGGCGTCCGCGATGCGTTTTTGCTCATCGAGCTTGAACGTCAGTTTCAGCGCGTCTCCGCAGGCCATCGATCCGACTTCGGCGACGCCGTCCGGATTTTCAATCTCGCCGACATTGCGCGGATTCAAAAAATGGTCTTTAACCTTGTCCGTGTATTCCCACATAACCGCTCCTTTAATCGTTTGTCTTTTCGTTCGCTTGATGAATTCAAAACGTCTTTTCTTTGAAATTAAAATGAATTCCGTTCAATTGCAACTTTTTTTACGCACGGCCCGGCCGGCCGCCCGGATTTCCGCTAATTTCCGTTCTTCAAATTCTTCTCAATTTGCGCTAGAGTATACCGTCACGTCAACAGGAAGGAAATCAAAAAAAATGACCGGAAGAAAGGCCGTCTTCTTTTTTTACGTCTGTCTGATCCTGCTTCTGCCCGCTGCGCTTTTCGCGGAAAAAGTGACCGCCAACTGGCATCTCGCCGGCTATACCAGGCACCGCGACGCGGTTTTTGCCGACCGAGCCCGACGGCAGTCGCCCGCTCCGGATATCGAAGCGATCTGGATCAAAATCGCCCCGTCGCAGAAAAGCAAATACCGGAAACACATCCGGCAGTACCTCGAAGACGTCCGCCGGCCGGCCGGCCGCTTCAACTCCATTGAAATTCTCTGTGAAATCGACTGCGCGGAATATCTGATCCGCTTTACCCGCTACGTCTATCTCGACAATGAAAGAAACATTCTCCATGAAGCAGGCGACCCGCGTTCCCCATGGCTCCGGATCAACCGGGGCAGCCTCTGGCACCCCATTTATAAGGAAGCCTGCCCGTCGGAAGAAATAAAGTAAGAAGGAGCAAGAATCATGAACACACCGTCTTTAAAAGTTCCCGCGACCATCAGCACATCCGAATTTCTCATCAAACTTTTACAGATTTCGTGGCGTCTGCCGTCCATGGTGTTCACCGTCGCGAAGGGCCTGCGCAGCATCGGCGGCAACCGGACCAACTCCTGGGGTCTGGAACTGGAAAAAAGCGCCCGCCGCTACCCGGACCGTCCAGCCGTCAAATCACCCGACGGATCGCTGACCTATCGCGAGCTCAATGAAAGAGCCAACCGTTTTGCCCATTTCCTGATCACCAAAGGCGTTGTCCGCGGCGATGTGGTCACCCTGTGCTTTGAAAACCGCCCCGAACTGCTCGCCGCCTACTGCGGCTGCTCCAAGGTCGGCGCGATTGCGTCGCTCATCAACACCAACCAACGCGGCGAATCCCTGATCCACAGCTTCAATCTCAACCGCGGCAAGGTCGTGATCATCGGCGAGGAATGCTATGAATTTTTTTCCGAAGCGCGCTCCGGCATCGATCTTTCCCGCTCGACGCTCTGCCTGGTGCGGGACTCGGGCGCCATCTCCCCCAAAGACATCACCGACATCACCAGCGAACTCGCCTGCAAAAGCATTGAGAATCCGTCGACCACGCCCAGTGTGATGCTGAAAGACCCCGTGGCTTATGTTTACACGTCCGGAACCACCGGCGGACTTCCCAAGGCGGCGGTCATCATCAACAAGCGGGCAGTCTCGGCAATGTTCTGGTTCGGCAAAGTCGTCATGCCCGTCAAGCCGACCGACACCATTTACATCCCCCTGCCCTTTTTCCATACCAACGCCATCACCGTCGGCTGGCCGCCGGCCCTGTACAGCGGCGCCGCGGTGGCCCTGCGCCGAAAATTCAGCGCCAGCAAGTTTCTGGATGACGTCCGGCAATTCCGGGCGACCCATTTCGTTTACGTGGGAGAGGTCTGCCGCTACCTCATGGCCGTACCCGCCAAACCGGACGATCATCAGACGACGCTCAAATACATCGTCGGCAACGGTCTGCGTCCCGATATCTGGATGGCATTCAAGAAGCGCTTCGGCATTAAGAAGATTTACGAATTTTACGGCGCGGCCGAAGGCGTAGGCGTTTTCACCAACCTCTTCAACATCGACTACAGCGTCGGCACCAGTGTGACGCCGTTTGCGCTCGTGGCGTACGACAGCGAAAACGAGGTCCCCGTCCGCCAAGCGCAGGGGTTCATGAAAAAAGTAGGCCGCGGCGAAACCGGCCTTTTGATCATGGAAATTTCCGAAAAAACGCCCTTCGCCGGCTACTCGGACAAGAAAAAAACGGAAGAGAAAATCTTCCGCGACGTCTTCAGGAAAGGGGACATGTGGTTCAACACCGGCGACCTGCTTCGGAATATGGGATTCCGCCACGCGCAGTTCGCCGACCGTCTGGGGGACACCTTCCGCTGGAAAGGTGAAAACGTGGCCACCCAGGAGGTGGAAAAGGCCCTCGACACCTTCCCCGGCGTCGCCTCGTCCGCGGTATACGGCATCACCCTGCCGGGCAGCGACGGCAAGGCGGGCATGGCGGCGATCGTCCGGGACGAAAACACGCCGCCCGACATTTCCACGCTCGCCGCCCATCTGCGGGCGGGGCTCCCGAAATACGCCGTCCCGCTGTTTGTCCGCTTCGTGCCCGATTTTGAATGGACCGCCACGCACAAAATCAAGAAAACCGCTCTGAAGAATCAGGGATACGACCCGGCGCAGGTCAAAAACGACCTCCACGTACTGCTGCCGGAAAACGAAACCTACGTCCCGTTAACCGAAGATATCTATCGCAGCATTCAGGAGAGAGAATACAAGTTTTAAAACCGAATATTCCGGAGGCGCCCCCGGGCGTCTCTTTCTTATTTCCCGGCCGGAAGCGCCGGATCGGTCTTTCCACCGGCCTGCGTTTGCGGGGCGTCCGTCACCCTGCGGCGGCTCGCAATCGGGCAATGTGGCGCACCTGGGCGCCCAGATTCGTGACGTAGGCAACCCGCTCCTGGAAAATCCCTCCCTTGACGTTGTATTCCGCATGGGCCATGTCGAGCGTCGCCTTTTCGACGTCGCCGCCGGCGGCGTCAAGATAACTTTCAATGAGCTCACGGTATTTGAAGGTTTCCGCAAGCGATCGCGCCAGAAATTTTCCCGCGTCGTCCTCCGTCAGCACCCAGCCGTGCGCGAGGCAGATCATTTCCGGCTCCAGAGCAATCAGTCGCTTAAGCGACGCGATGTAGTCTTCGTAGGAAGACAGAAACTCCACCTGCATCAGCGACCCTGTTTTTCCCTGGAGCACGCCGCCGGCTTCGCTGGGGAAAAGGGCCTTCAGTTCCGGAATAAAAAAGGAGAGCGAATCCCGGGTATGGCCCGGCGTTTCATACACCCGGCAGGTCAGGCCGCCCAGATCGAATTCGTCTCCCTCCCGGAGAAGGATCTCCGGCTCGAAGGCGGCAAGCGCCAGATCTTCGCCGGTTTTATTGTATTTGAAAAGCTCGACATGATTGCCGCTGAGCCGGTTCATCATCTCCAGCACCGACTGCTTTTGCAAAAGCGCGCCGAGGCGCTCGTGGGCGCCGATCTTCATGCCGGGAATGCGGCGCTTCAGATAGGAAGCCGCGCCGACATGATCGTAATGGGAATGGGTGAGGAAGAGATAATCCAGCCGTTGCGGGTCGCCGATCACCTCGCCAAGCGACGCCAGATAACGGGGGCCGAGAAGACTCATTCCGGAATCGACCATCATCGTCTTTTCTTTTCCCCGCACGACGTAAACGGGGTACCAGGAATTTGGAATAGCGCTGATCTGTTTGCTGATCTGTCCTTTCGCCTGCATCTGCATCGGCCGTTCCTCACATCGGGTTGCTGTTTCCTGTCGTCGCCGGAAAAACCGGCGCTTAGTCACAATTTAATTGATGATATCATAAAATGATCATTTCAAAAACATCCGGACAAAAAAACGCCGATCCGACTCTCTCATCTTCAGCAAACGGTCAATCCTGCTGTCGTCGGCAAGGAGTTGCCCCTCCGGCCTGCCGCGTTCAGCCGGGCGGCATTAGATTTTTTGCGCCATTTCATTCACGCGCCGGGCCTCTCCAAGAAGAGACTCCAGACGTTGCGTCTCTTCTTCCAGCCGGGAAAGAGGCTCTTTCAGACAATGTTCAATTTCCACAAACAGGTTTTCAAAAATCCGGCTAATTTCCTTATCCAGCCGGTTCCGAAACTCCTCGCGGGACTTCCGCAGCTTTTGCGACACTTCGGATAAAAGACTGGAACGCTTCCAGATCAGCGTCACGGCGATCAAACCGGCGCCGGCCAGCGCGAGGATGCCGCCGGTAATATCAAAGGCCACCATCTTTGTCGCCAGGGCGATGACGGCGCCGAAAGCGGCCAGACCGCCGCCGGCCAGCGACAGCTTGCCGATGTCGGAGCCCTGAATGGCTTTGTCGCTGACGATGTCGGAAACGCGCAGCTCCTGCAACTGGCGCTGCAGGCCGGCAAGAATCTCCACCCGGTCCGTGTCTTTCGCCGAAATGCCCGGCCGGGCGTCGTTGCGGCGCCGCGCAATAGCTTCTGTGAGCTCTGTAAACATGGACATCATTTCACCGGCGATGTCTTTCGACACCCGCGAGGATTCCGCGTCAATTTCCGTTTTCGATTTGCTTTCAAAGTCAGATTGAATTTCCGCAAGCCAGGTCTTGATGTCCTTGTCGCGCACCAGGGGAATGGCCCGGCGCAAAATGGTCCCCACGCTCAAGCCCTCCGTAAAATCCGTTTCCAGGCCGGATGCCAGCCGGTCGTAGGAGACGCACAGGCTGTCCACGGCCAGGCGCCGGAGAGAATCGGCTTTGTCGCGCCTGGCTTTAACGCGGCTCATGAGGTCGTCATAAAAGATTCGATCCTCCGCCAACGCATCCTGAGCGGCGCTGAGGCGCTCGATGACGCCGCGGGCGATCCTGCCGGCTGTGTCACGGGCGCCTTCTACCTTCATCCGCCAGACTTCCCCGGTTTCCACGGTCTTTCGCAGAAAATCGCGGAATTCCATAAACCCGCTGTCGGACGCCCCCTCCGCTTCCCGCTTGGCCGAAACGGCAAACACGACCGGATCCTGCACATTCCTTTCCCGCGCATACTGGGCAACCCGTTCCATGTTGACGGCCAGCTCGCGCTTTGTTGCCAGATCGGACTGCTGCAGCACAAACACGGTCTTGCGGTGCCAGTCCCTGCGGATCAGTGCCAGGAGATCCCAGGATGAACCGGTGTGCGGATTCTTGGCCGGAAAGACAAAGACAACCAGGTCGCTTAACGGAATATAATTTTCGGTAATCGTTTGATGGTTGCGGATGACCGAATTGGTGCCCGGCGTATCGACGATGGTGATTTCCCGCAGAACTTCCCTGGGAAGACCGATCCTTTCCCACTGGAGGCCGAGATCCGTTCTGGAGCGTTCATCCGCATAAACCAGTTCCTGAATGCAGGCCGTACAGGGATCCGGCGCAACGTCGCAGACGTCTTCGCCCAGAAGCGCATTGACAAAACTGCTTTTTCCCGACTTCACCTCGCCGATGATCACAAACAAGGCGGGAGACTGCAGGTGCGCAAGCCTGTCCCGGACGATTTTGGCCGCTTCCGTATCGGAACTTTTTTGTGCGAGCGCCAGGGCGGCCCCCAGCAAATCGCGCATGGCGTCGAACTGGTTTTTGACGTCCTGACTTAAAATCTGTTTTGTCATGGTTCCTCCGCGTCCGTTCTTCCGCCGGAGCCTCAGTGATTTCTGCAAAAAAGGCGCTGCGGAACGGATCATCCGTATTGATGAAATACCGAATGAATTATTAATGCAATCCTGCTGTATTGGCAATGTATTTTATGGCAAGGCCGTTTCTGACACACTGAGATGGCCGGATAATCACCATTCCGTCCCGCGCACGCGAGGTCACTATCCGGTCTGTCGCCCGGCGCAACAGGCACAGGCCGGCAGACGCCCGGCGGGCGACCAATTCCATGCTGATGGATTCCCCTTCCAGCCGGATTTATTTCCCGCCGGATTTTCCCTTTGGCGTATTTTTCCGCTTGCTCTGCGTTTTAAGCCAATCCAGGGCGCCCGGTACTTTTTTCCATGCGTCGATATTCTCGGAGGCATAACAGGATGCTTCATCCTCCCCGCCCCAGGTGATTGTGTCCGGCAACCTTTGGGGAACCGCTTTTCCGCCCGTCAAATGAGCGGGTACATATTTGTTGACCTGCAAGGCCCGTTGCAGTTCGCGCCTTGAGGCGTCTGTATCGCCTTTCTTCACAAACGAAAGCAATGCGCGCGCGTAAAGCCACTCGGTTGCCCCGTCATTTTTGAAGCTGCCCTTCATCACCGTGCCCAATTCATCATAGCGCCCCAAAGCGGCAAGATAGGAGATCAACCGGTAGCGGATTCCCTGATGATCATTCGGATCAAGCTTGAGCATGTCCTTCGCGTGACCGATGGCTGCGTCGCCGTTGCCCGCCAGCCACAGGCACATCATGAGTCCGGCGCGCGCCCGCATATAGGGGCGGGTGTCCAGGAAACCCCAGAACCCGCCTTCATATTGCTTGAATTTCTTTTCACCCAGTGAGCGCCGGCCCGCATTCATGCCTTTTTCATAATAGTCGATGGCCTGATCAAGCGACTTAGCCGCGTCATCCGCCAGAAGAGACCAGGCGTCGGCACAGTCGGGATCGATGGAGAGCGCTCTTTTCGCCATTTTTATTCTCCGGCTTTTGCTGTTCGTTTCCCAGGCGTCATACATCACCTCCTGCGCCAGCCGGGCGGCTTCTTCCGCCGATCCCTGGAACGTCGTTTTCGCTTTGCTCATTTTATTTTCTGCTTTTTTCGGGCCGGCCGAGGTTTGCGCATTTTGCTCCCACAGCGTTTGCGCCAGCTCCGCCATCAATTTTTCCATCTCCGCCCGCGCGGCTTTCTTTTCTTTCATGGAAGGCTCCTTTGGAAATTAAAGTGGTTTACTTCAAATGGTGAACCTGACGGCTGTCTTCATGGCCCGGCCGGCGTTTTTGTGCAGGTTGAGATCGATCATCTCGCGGTAGCGTTCTATCGGGAAGGTGTGCGTGATCATGTCATCGACGCGAACCTTTTTCTCAGCGATCATCTCCAGGGCGATCTCGAACGCCTGCCTGCGTCCGCGCGACGTTTCATTGAACCGATAACCGTAGCACCCCCTGATCGTCTGCAGTTTGAGCCACAGAGGCGTCAGATCCAGTTTCACGGCCGGGCCGATGCCGAGAACGGAAAGCGTTCCTTTTGCTGCAAGGGCGCGCAGAGAGCGGTTCAGGGTTCGCGCGTGCCCGACCGTATCGTAAATGCGATGAAATCCGCCCATCACGACAGGATCGCCCAGAGCGGGCTTGTAGGAGCGGCCGCCGGCAGCCGCGCAGGCAGCATCCAGAATGCCGGCCGAAAACGTCCGGTCGGCGCCGGATGATTTTACATAGGCGGCGGCAAAAGGCGCCGGCTCCATGACGGTGATGTCGCAGGCAATATCCAGGCCCCGGATGGCCTTGACGATCATCGTGCCGATAACGCCTCCGCCGATGACCAGAATCCGGTCGCTGTCGCCTGGCCGGTTATCCAGCACCGCCTGAAGGCCGACCGCGAGCGGCTCGGTAAGGGTCGCCGCTTCCGGGGAAACAGCTTCCGGCACACGGCAGACCTGGCTTTGATGCGCCACGGCATATTCGGCAAACGCGCCGTTGACATCCTTGCAGATGCCGATGAACATTCCGGGCGCAAACTTTCCTTCGGCAAAATTTTCACAGTTGCCCGGATTGCCGTCAGCGCAACTGGGGCACAGCGGCGCGATTCCCCGCGCCTGACAGCCCAGCGAGGGAATAACCGTCACTCGGTCGCCTTGACGGCAGGCGGTCACCTCCCCGCCCGTTTCCACCACATCGCCGCAAAACTCATGCCCCGGAACGCAGGGAAAAGACGTGAAAGGCATCGGCGTGGGGGAATCCTTCATCAAAATCAGATTGAGGTCGCTGCCGCAGAAGCCGCATAACCTTGTCCTGATCTTCACCCACTCGGGAGAGGGAAGAGCCGGCTCGGAAATGTCCGCAAGCCGGATGGCGGAAAAAGGGCCGCGATAGCAGAATTTGGCGCTGAGCGGCCGCAGCGCCCGCAGGAGGACGTAACGCCGCAGACTGACATCCAGCAGAAGGGCTTTCATTGCCGTCACTCCATCTTGAGCGACTGGTAAAAGAGCGGCGTCGCGGGGCTGGTCGCCTTCGGATCGGTCATCACGTTGATGCAGGCGGGTTTGCCGGAAGCAAAGGCCCTCGTGAGCGCCGGAAGTATTTCTTCGTCTTTCGTTACAAACTCGCCGTGCCCGCCCAGGGCTTCGGCGACCTTTTCATAATGAATCACGCCCAGCTCGGCGCAGGCCAGGCGGTCGCAGCCCAGAGAAAGCTCCTGGCTGTGCTTGATCATTCCCCAGGCGCAATCGTTGTTGATCACGCACACCAGCGGAATGTCGTGACGGACCATCGTATCGAACTCCATCGCGTTGAATCCGAACGATCCGTCGCCGCTGAGCACCAGCACTTTCTTTTCCGGCCGCGCCAGTTTGGCCGCCATGCCAAAGGGCAGGCCGGTTCCCAGGCATCCGAAAAGCCCGGCGGATGTGGCGATGACGCCCTGCTTCTCGCGCGTGGAAAATCCCAGGCCGAAGTAGCTGGTGTCGCCGCCGTCTGCAACATAGATCGCGTTTTCGCCGACAAACTTTTGTATCTGCGCGACCAGACGCACCGGATGAATGGGCCGAGACGGCGTCTCGCGCATCCGCAGTTCATAGTCCAGCACCGACCGGCCGGCCGCTTTGAGCGTTTCGGACCAGCCGCTGTGGTTGTTTTCCCTCACCTGAGCGGTCAGCTGCTCCAGGACGGAAGCGATATCGCCGGCCAGGCCGACCGTTGCGCGGCAGTTGCGGTCAAGTTCATGCGGATCGATATCGATGCGCACCAGTTTTACCGACGGCGGAATCAGCTGCCCCGACTGCAGCGTCCAGTTGAAACGCAGGCCGGCGGCGACAATCACATCCGTCTGGCCGATGCCGAACATAAGCCCCAGATTGCCCATCTCCATCACCGAGTTGGGATGATCGTCCGGCAGTTCGCCCCGTCCGTAATTTAAGAGTATGAAGGGAATGCCTGTTTTTTCAATAAACTTTTTCAGGCTCTCCGATGCGGAGCTCAATCCGACGCCGCTGCCTCCCAGAAAGAGGGGCTTTCGGGCGTTGTTGATCAGGTCTGCCGCAGCCCGCAGATCCTGGTCGTCCGGATGCATGCGGTATTGCCGCGCCGGCTGAGCGGGCATGGTCACCTGCGATTCCTCGACGCCGACGCTTAAAATATCCGGCGGCAGCTCCACAAACACCGGCCCCGGTCTTCCCTGCGTGGCGTAGCGAAAGGCCAGTGAAAGATATTCGGGAATCCGCCGGATGTCGAAGCAGGTGGCCGCCCACTTGGTGATCGGACGGACGATGCCCATCTGGTGAATTTCCTGCAGCGCTCCTTTGAGATCGTCGCGCAGCGGATGCCTTCCACACAGGACGACCAGCGGCGCGTTGTCCAGATAGGCGTTGGCAATGCCCGTAAGCCCGTTGGCGAAGCCCGGTCCCGCCGTAAGGAAACAGACGCCGGGTTTTCCCGCGTAAACCGACCAGGCATGCGCCATCATGGCCGCCGCCTGTTCGTGGCGCACATCAACGGCGCGGATGCCGTATTGCGTAAAACCGTCCAGCATGGCCTCAATATGTCCGCCGGAGATGCCGAACACGACATCAACTTTTTCCACTTCCTTCAGATATTTGCCGACCAGATGCCCGCCGTTGATTACGGCCATGTCTTTTCCTCCTTAGAGAACAAGTTTCACTCCGTCGTTAAACCATTGTGCGAAATAGGCCATTCCGTCGAGCCTCATTTTTCCCTGAGCGGCCGCCTCAAACTGCTTCGCATCGCTTCGCGACGACATCACCTGAAATCCCGTTCGGGCATCGGCCCAGACAATCGCCGCGTCACAGGCGTGATCGGCCCCGCCTAAGCTTTGCACGTCTCCCCGGTCAAAAATAAAAAGCCTGCCTCTTTTTCCGTCGGCGGTCTTGATCAGGATTTTCACGGCATGAATGGATCCCAGATACTTTTTAAATGCTTCATTTTTCCGGGACGCCCGCTTCAATACTCTGTACAGCACAAACAAAAGAAGAGAAAATCTCATAATGCAGTGCCCCCGGCCGGATTTTTTTAGATGCTTCAGTGAATTGACGGCTTAAAATACACGCAACCGGACAGAAATGTCAACCAGGCAATAGGGAAGGTGGACCCGATTGCCTCCATTTTTTTCTCGGCCCGGTCTTCCAACCGGATGCTGTCGGCACCGGTGTCGACCCGATTTACTGTGTTATGGGAACTCTACAGGCCGCCATTGATTCAGCCGCGCCGCCGTTTGGCTGCGATATCTTTACTGCGCAACTGTTTTTTCGCCGGCCCTATCTGGAGGTCATCGGGCATACCTTGCCGTTCTTGCTCATTCTGATACTGGCAACTGTTTTGTTGATTGCCTTTCCCGACATTGCGCTGGTGTTGCCGGATCTCGCGGCGGGAAGATAACGACGCGAGGTCTCTCACGTTGCCGGATATGAGCAACGCCTATTTGTGTTCGTAGACATGTACATCTCTCTGCGGGAATGGAATGGAGATTCCCTGTGCATCAAACTGCTTGTCAATGGTAATTTAAAACTGTACCATTTGTGGTTATTGAAAAGTGTACCACCCCCTGGCGAAATTGCATCATTGTAAAGCCGTGGTTGCCGTTTCACCTCCTTTGTTGATGGAAAGAATCGATTTATTGATAGCGTTACCCTGAAGCCTGTAGCTGTGTCCCTTGATATTGATCACCCTGCAATGGTGGAGCAGCCGGTCGAGGATAGCCGAGGCGATGACTGCATCGCCGAAGAGTTCCTGCCAGTCCCCGAAGCTCTTGTTGGAGGTGATGATAATAGGGCTTCTCTCATATCGGTACGAGACGAATTGAAAGAACAGATAGGCTTCCTGTGTGGTTACGGGCAGGTAGCCCACCTCATCAACGATGACCAGCGAAGAACTTCGGTAGGCTTTCCCCTTGGACTGGCCCTCTTCCTTGAGCTTGCCGATCAGCGTATTCATGGTCGTAAAATAAACCTTGAAACCGTGATGACAGGCCTTGATGGCCAGGGCGATCGCCAGATGGGTCTTGCCCACCCCCGGGGGGCCCAGAAAGATGACGTTTTCCTGTCGGGTCAGGAAGGTCAGATCGAAGAGCTCCATGACGGCCTTCCTGTCCAATTGGGGGTGAAAAGCGAAGTCATACTCCTCGATGGTCTTGGCGGAAGGCAGCCCGGCGATCTTCATGGCCGTGTGAACTCGCCGTCTTTCCTTGGCGGCCACCTCTTCTTCAAGAAGGTGATCCAGAAAAGCGAGATAGGATCCGCCGTCGTGCTCGGCCTGCGAAACGACGGTATCGAGGATCTCGGCGGCGCGGGTCATCTTGAGCCGTTTGAGGTTTTCCTGGAGGCGTTCCTGAGTCAGTTGTTCCATAGGACACCTCCTGCGGCATATTTTTCGTATTCATGTAACGGCCGCCGGGCCACTTGCGGATAGAGGCTTCGGGTGATCAGCCCCCGGGTGGCCTTGCCTTTTCTTCCGGAAAAGCTTTTTCTCTTTAACTGTTCTTTGTCATAACGGAGAACGTCATCCAGCCAGGGGTACCCCAGGCTCTTCCCTTTCGCTTCCGGCTGCTGGTAGGTCACCAGCAGGTTCTGGTCGTCATAGATGCGGATCCTCCGGTCCTTGATTTTGAGCATGACCCGCTTGCCGACCACATGGTGGGGCACCTGGTAGCGGTTTCCCTCCCAGGAGAGGCGGCAATCCTTATAAACTTTCCGGAAGATCTTCAGAGACGTGTCGTAATCCGATGCCGGGAGCATTCGCAGGTGTGGGATCTCCTCCGCCCAGCGGATACGGACCGGCTGGCCGTGGGTGCCGTGGATCCGTTCATTGGCCGTTTCATTGAGCCAGGACAGGACATCGGTGTTGGCTGCTTCCAGGGTGGTGAAACAATAGCCGCGCCAGAAGCGCTCCCGGAGAAAATGGATCGGCCGTTCCACCTTCCCTTTCACCCAGGGGCTGTAAGGGGGGCAGAGGGTCGGCTGAAAGCCGTAATGGTGGGCGAAGTGGAGAAACTCCATATTGAAGACAGGCTTCCCTTCCAATCTCTTTAAAACGACGTTTTTCATGTTGTCGTAGAGGATTTCCGATGGAATGCCGCCCAAATACCGGAAAGCCCGGGCATGGCAATCCATGAAGGCCTCCAGGGTACACTGCGGGACGAATTCTACATACATCGCCCGGCTATACCCCAGCAAAAGGACAAATGCATAGATCGTGGTCACCCGGCCGTCGGCCTCGATGATCTGGAAATCACCCCAGTCAAACTGGGCCTGCAGGCCCGGCTCTGTCTCAAAACGGAGATAGGCCAGGCGCTTCTTCTGCTCTTTGATCCCTCGAACATAGACCTTGACCGACTCATAGGCCCCAGTATAGCCCATCCGCTTCAGCCGGTCATAGATCCATGTCGCTTGGTAGGCGTCTGCACTCAGAAAATCGTCGATTACCTGACGGTAGGCGCTCAGCTTGGTCTCTTGCTTCTGCCGCCGGTACCGGGGAAACTCGTTGCCCTCCAGGTAACGCTTGACGGTATTGCGATGCTTGCCGGTCATCTGAGCAATCTTCCGGATACTGAATCCTTGGATCTTGTTCATTGCGATGATGGTCATAAATACCTCCGCGGAGATCATTGGTAACACCCCCTTCCAAGGGAATGGTACCATAGGTTTACTACTCTGCGGGTGGTACACTTTTGATTATCATTTTTGGTACAGTTTTACATAATCGGTGACAATAATTCTAAACAATACGTGGCGCAGGTCGCCTATCCGACGCTGGTCGGTTCCGGGCTCGGCCGAATCAAGATCGAGGTCGGGCTACGCGAAGAGATCCTGGTTCCGTCCGTCAAGGGAAGCGTCAGGACACTCCTGGAAAATCCCTTTACGAGCATGCCAGGGGTCGAAGAATTCGAGATCGTGGTCCTTACGCGTGAAGAGACCTACGCGGAAAAGCTGAGGGCTGCATTGACGCGAAGAGAACCGGCAATCCGTGATTTTTACGACATCGACTATGCTGTTTTCAGGCTCGGCGTCAATCTTGAAGACCCTCATCTCGTGGGTCTGCTGAAGAGGAAGCTCCAGGTTCCGGATAACGACGAAATCGATGTGTCCAATGCGCGGAAAAAGGAATTGCTGTCTCAGTTGGAAACGCAGCTAAAGCCGGTTTTGAGATCTTCCGATTATGATATGTTCGACTTTGAGAGGGCCTTCAGAATGATTGCCGATCTGGCTCGCATGATCTCAGGTCAAGCGTAACAAAAGGATACTCTATGCCCAAAAAGATTTTTAAACGAGCAACCCCCGGCCAGATAATGGTTCTGGTGTTCCTTTTGGGGCTCCTGGTGTTTTTCTTGAAAGATGCCGGGTTCACCACCATTCTCATCGTGGTCGCCACCGCTGTGATAGCCGGTCTTGTTCTGCTTCCGTGGTCCAACGTGAAGGCGTATGATGAAGAGGATTTGATCGATTGGGATCTTGTCAATTATCCTTCCGATAAAGATGATTGAATCTTCAATTCAATGACCTATCCGAAATGAAGCGATCCATCGGCACGTTGAACAACTTTGCCAACTTGCGCGCGGTATTGCTGCTGATCGGCCTTTTCCCGTGCTCCATGTTGGAAATATGCTGCCGGGGAATGTCGCCTAACAACTCGCCCAACTTTTCCTGGGTCCACCCCTTCGCCTCCCTGTAAATGCGCATGGTGTCTCCCGGAGTCGTTTTCTCCTTGAGATCCTTGTACCACGGCGTTTCCAGGATGTTCACCAGAGCATCATCATCGTCGGTGATCTTGACCTTGTCCCCGTATTCGTCTTTCAAGGCATAGATCAACTTAGTCGGGATATTCTTACCCCGGATTTTAATATCAATATGGCGCGTTTTCACGACTGCCTGCATAATACACCTCGATAATTATAGATTTCTTTTCGCAATGCCAACAGGCCACCCATTTTCTTGACAGATGGCAATGATAATCGAATGTTCCTATTTTCCCAAAATTCGGCCATTCATTCCTGATGGGACCTTTTTCCCGCAAGTCATCGATCAGGTTCACGAGTGCCTTTTGAATCGCCTCCGGTAATTTCCCGATATCCTTAAGAACCTTCTTTTTCACCAGAACTTCGTACATGGCTATTTGTAACCTAATAATGATTACATGTCAATGTTGAATTTCAACGAGGCATAATCTCGATTTTTACTGATTTCCAACCAAAAATCCCTGCATCGAAAACATTATATATTAAGGAGCAATCGCGGCGGGATCACGCCTCGACTCATCAAGACACAAGTAAATCAGGAGGCACACATGGAAAACAAGCGCGAAGAGCTGGGCAAGTGCCCGGAATGCGGGAAACCGGTCTACGAGGGCAAAAAGTCTTACTATTGCTCGGGATACAAGGAGGGATGCAAGTTCGTGCTGTGGAAGAACAGCCTCGACAGACTCGGGCACGCTGACATCACCCCCGCCCAGGCCAGACAGTTGCTGAACAACGAGACGATCGCCTTCACCGGCCTCAAGTCCAGGGCCGGCAACGAATTCGACGCCGAGGGGAAACTCGCCAAAAACGAAACCTACGGGTGGCAGATCGGCCTCATCTTCGGCGACGCCGGCAAAGAAAAACAACAACCCTCCGGCCGGGAAGAAAACGAATAAACAAAAAAATCAATAAACGGCATTTTCAATAAACCAATAAACGAATAAACGGCAACCGTGAGCCCGCCCCTGGTAATTCCGATCATAGTGCCTCGGCAAGGGAGGAAAAGTCACCATGAAAAAAGTCGTCATCCTCTTTTCATTACTTGTCCTCTTTCCCGTGGGGCAACTCCATGCCTTCTGCTTCGAGGAGGCGGGCTCCATCTATAACGTCTCCCCCCGGCTTCTCTGGGCCATTGCCAGGGTGGAGAGCGGTTTTCGGCCCGACGCTCTCAACCGCAACGCCGACGGCTCCTATGACTACGGACTCATGCAGATCAATTCCTCATGGGCATGGGTCCTGGGAAAGGAGCTTTGGTCCTCCCTGGGGGATCCGTGCACGAACGTAAAGGTCGGCGCCTGGATCCTCTCCGATTGTATCCGGAAGCACGGCTACACCTGGGAAGCGGTCGGAGCCTATAACGCCTCCCAGAAACACAAGCGCGCCCGATACGCCAGGAAGGTGCGCATGGCCCTGCGGAAATGAGCCCATGTTCGATGTTCGTGAAGTCGCGGATATTTACGGCATACCTGAAGAAACCGTGAAAGCGGAACTCCTGAAATCGCTCTCCAACTCGCTTTCCGCTGTTTTCGGCGCCGAAATAGAAGTTCTGTCGAGCGAAGCAGATACCCTGGAAATTTACTCGTACCGAGATTCGTCCGGCGACCTCCAGGTTAGGAGCTTGCCTATTTCCAGCATCGGCAGGCACGCGATAAGAAGGATCCGGCGAGACCTCTCCCTGTCACTGGCCAAAATACGCGTCCTTCGCGATTACGATCTCAGCCGGGACCTCATCGGCCGCGTTGTCGAGGGCATAATTATGAAGGCCGTGAATCACGGGTCATTGTCCATACGGCTGCATGCGAATGGCCCCTATAATCCCCGGAGCATGGTAGGCTCATGCCCTTACCGGTTCCAGACACCGAAGGAACGGGGGACATACCGTCCCGGAGATGTCCTGTCGTTTCAAGTCCTGAAGGTGACCCCCGTAATGGAAAACGGTATGCCCCGGCTCGAAATTACACTGGGCAGGAATGGCAGAGAGTTGGTCGAAGGCCTCATCATAAAGCGAGTTTGGGAAAACCCTTCATGCAAAGACGTGAAAACCAGGTGTGTGAAGAGGATCGCCGGGGCTTACTCGGAAGTCGTCTCCACCGCGCCGATTCCTCGTGATGCCATAAAGAGCGTTTCGGACGAATTGAAAGAGTACATCCGGGTGGTGAGGAAATCATGATTCCTCGGTTCCTCAAAAGTTCCTGCGGGAAGAGCGACCGAAAAACGTCCCGAACGATTCTCGGCGTCGGACACGGGATGTCGGATCCAGACATGTCCATGCATATCGCCGTCTCCGATTCATCCCGGAAGGGGCATTTCTGGTGTTTCGGAACCACCCGGGTGGGGAAGACCCGTATTATGGAGAACATGGTCGAGCAGGACATCCGCAAAGGTTACAGCGTCGTTGTCATCGACCCAAAGGGGGATATCGATCTCTTCTCCAAGATCGTGCAGGTCGCCTTTGAGGAGGGCCGGGATCGTGAGCTCATCCTCGTCACGCCCATCTACCCGCACCTGAGCGCCGTGATAGATCCCCTGGCCTATTACTACATGCCGGAGGAGTTGGTGGGGCACATCGTCTCCGGGGTAGAGGTGGGGAAGGAGCGGTTCTTCTTCAACGTCGCCTATGAGATCAGTCTCGTGATCGTCCAGGCGCTCATCATGCTCGCCGCCTGGGAGGGGAAGGCTAAGAGCTTCAACCTGAACGACGTCAAGAACAAGATGTCGCGGGAAGAGCTCGAAAAGCTCAAGGGGCAGATCGACTGCATCGACACCGAGGAGGCGAAGCAGCTCTCCTCGGACATCCAGAAGATCTTGAACTCGCCCCAGGATTATTACGGAAAGGTCTCTTCCTCCTTGCGGGTCGCCCTGATGGAGCTCACGAGCGGGAACATCGGGAAAGTCATCGGGAAAGCTGACGAGAACCGGTTCATCGACCGCCTGGAAAAGGGAAAGCCGGTGATCATGGTGGTCCACCTCGGCTCCCTCATCACCCGAAAGGCGGCGTTCACGCTGGGAAAGGTGGTCATCTCGATGGTCCAGAGCTTCGTTGGGCGGGTCTTCTCGTCGGGAAGGCGGGTGAACCCACCGCTTTGCCTTTACATTGACGAGTGCCAGAACGTCCTCTATTACGGGATCGAGGACCTCTTCGCCAAAGCGGGCGGGGCCGACGTGTGGGTCCACGGCTTCGCCCAGTCCGTTTCTCAGCTCTATGCCATGATCGGGAAGGATTACGGGAACGCCATCCTCGACAACACCAATACCAAGCTCTTCATGCGGGTCCCCGACACGGACACGGCCTCATACGTGGCCAAGCACTTCGGGGAGTTCCGGCGTTATTCCCCGATTCTCAACGTGGACGGCGGAGTGTCGGTTCGGGAAGAAGAGGACACGATCTTGAAGCCCTCCGATATCCTCGAACTTGCGGAGAGGGAATTCTACCTCATGACTTATTCCGGCATGTTCCGCGGGCGGAGTCTCGATGTCTCACCACTCTACCTGGAAATCAGGTTCCCGGACCTTGCGGCCGAGTCATGAAAACGATCATGACGATTCTCTTCATCCTCGCGGCCGGCTGCCTCGCTTTTTACGCTGTCTGCATCTACATCTCCGCCATGCGTAGATCACGGAATCCCGAGATATCCTGCTTAAAGGAAAAACGGGAGGTCGCCTTGGAGCGCCTGGCGGGGATATGGACACACAAGGGAACGGCGGAATCATCCGCTGAAAAAGACGAGGGAGAAACAAGAAAGGAAACGGAAAAGAGTCAGGATGAAACTCATGAGATCAGCGTCGCTTTCCGCGATCCGGATCTGAACGCATTTTACATCGAGAACATCCGCGACAAGGCAGGGTTCTCTCCCCAAGTGAGACAGGTTGCCGAAGGTATTCTGGAGACCTTGGACCGGGAAGGAGATTGCCCCTCCGTGGTCAACTCCCATGGCGAGATCGAGGCAAGCCTGGAGACGGGAGTTTACAACCGCCTGGCTCGGGTCACCCTGCGCGAGCATGCCCTGGACACGGCCAAGGCGATGCTTCGCCTGGTCGATCCCGGTCCGATGACGCCCATGGCGATCATCGCCGCCCTCGGCCACGACCTCGGGAAGATCCCAGCCTACAGGCAACAACTTTACTCTCTTGGGGACCATCCGGTCATCAGTGTCACCATCCTGGACAAGATCCCCGGATTCTCTGAAATGCCCAACAAGGGGGATGTCATCACGGCCATCCGGGACCATCACCGCAAACCGATCGATTTCTTCTCGATCAAGCTCAAGGAGGCCGACCAGGAGGCGAGGAAAAAAGAGCTCGCGCGAAACTTCTCCCTCGGAGATCCCGGAACCGGCCGGGAGTCACTCCCCCGGGAAGAAGTGGAACCAAGACGGGTCACTTCTGCCATGGAGACGATTCCGCGGGATGACGAGAACAAGACCGAAGACAGGAAGAGAAGAAGGAAACCCAGGGAGGTCGAGCTTCCCTGGTACGACGGGAAAGCGATCCTGCAGGAAATTGCCGGTCGTGTTAACAAGGTCGACGAGGGCCGGTGGGAGGCATTTTCCATGGCGAACGGGTACGTCTACGTGCAGGTCGGCCTCCTGTGGTCGGTCACTAAGAAGGTCGCAAGGATAAACGGCGATCCATCCGTATTGATCGCCGACTCCGACGAGGAGTTGAGAACGAATATCCTTTACTCCATCGTGGAACGCCTCAAGACGGAGGAGAACGCGATCGCGCGGGGACTCATCCGTGACGGATACTTCAGCGCGCCCTTCGTGGTTACCATGCGGGATGGCACGGTCCATTCCAAGGCGTCATACGTGCCGTTCAACCTGGAGGCTTTGGGGATGCTCCCCTCAGAGCTGGAGTCGCAGAAATACGGCAAGGTGAAAGAAATCGTCGACGTTACGCCGAAGTGGTGAATATTAGGACAAGACACTCGCTTGAGGTCATCAGGCATTCTGCTCAAGCCATTGATCTACCTCGTTTTAATAAGTTCGCTCTCCGGGCGCCATGTTCGATCCTTTCGTTAACGCTTAAGCCCACCAGAGCGGGTTTGGAGCGGTGCGGAATAGCTATCATTGCAGAGATTGGGCAGCATCGCGACTACACAGGCAGCGTTACTTGGTCGCAACAGCCCGCCTGGATGCTTTCCGCCCTCCAAACAAAGCCAGCTCAAAAGTCTTGAAGAAGCAGTCCACATCTTCAAAACCTATGTCACGGAGCCATTCGCACTGCATTTCGACTGGGGCTGGAATGTTCTCCTTCTTGTCCTGGTAATAGGCTTCCTCAATCTCATGCATGGTGATATTTGGTTTATTGTTTGTAATGAAACGTTCCATATGGTTAAGAAAGAAGCTGTCAAAAAGTTTACCAATTGAATTAGTCGCTGAACTGACTTGATCGAGATTTAAGAAGAGGCCACCATTGCTAAGAAGTCTATGGATTTCAGCGTACAAATCCCTTTTTCTTGCATCCGGTTGATGGTGGATGGCAAAGCCAGACACAATAATGTCAAAAGGCTTTTCCATCTCGAATCCTTTCGTCCAGACAGACGTCGCGAAGTCTATATTGATGACCGTTGCCCGTTCATCAGCACCGATCAGGTTACGCAACTTCTCCAACATAGGTTCAGAGAAGTCAGCAAAGATGATATGTGCTGCGGGGTATTCATCAAGTGCCTATTCCGCTGATTTCGCCACCTGATTCCGATGGAAGTCGCCACCCTGTTCCGAATCATGTCGCCACTCCGGGGTCGGAGCGAAGCGACGCTGGTTTTTGGTTGTTTGTCATAACTTACTCTTC